>ERZ835051.42-NODE-42-length-110198-cov-10.267725_pt1 | contig 110198 bp, 122 predicted proteins | sample MGYA00519575_ERZ835051 | MGnify/ENA primary metagenome ERZ835051 (study PRJEB31850, sample SAMEA3708769) | human gut metagenome | biome: human gut; feature: human-associated habitat; material: faeces | place: China | collected 2014 ... | reverse complement strand
CCGATTCGGATGGCAGCGTGATCGGCAACGCCAACGGAAAGTATGTGACCGATAGTGCGGGAACCATCCGCATTGACGGCCTGACTCCCGGCATGACAGTCATCGCCCGTGAGGTGCGGGCAAAAGACGGCTACATTCTGGACGATACCCCGCAGAGCATCAAAATCAAGCGCAATGCCGTCATGACGCTGGAGTTCCGTAACCAGCCCAAGGGCGGCGTGCTTGTGAAAAAGGTGGACGCTGTGACGAACGCTCCCATCTCTGACGTGGAGTTCCTTGTCACGGATTCCGACGGCAATCTCATCGGCAACGCCAATGGCAAGTTCGTGACGGACAGTGCAGGTGCGTTCACGATTACGGATGTTGCACCTGGTACAACACTCATTATTAAGGAGACTCGCGCAAAGGACGGCTATTTGTTGGATGATACGCCTCAGACAGTCAAGGTCAAGTCCAATGAAGTTGTCACGGTGGAGTTCCGCAACGCCCCCAAGGGCAATCTCATCATCGTAAAGCAGGACTCCGTTACAAAGGAGCCGCTGGAAGGTGTCGAGTTTAAGATCACCTACGCAGATGGCTCGTATGTAGATGCCGAGGGCGGCACGCTGTCCTCCACCGGCCTGTACCGGACGGATAAGGCGGGTAAAATCACCATTTCCGGTATTTCCGGCACCGTGGTGGTCACAGAGATTGAAACGATCCCCGGTTACACCATTGACGAGAACAGCCGCACGCAGACTGTCGTGGTCAATCCCAACGACACGCAGACGCTTTATTTTTACAACACGCCTGTAGGCGGGTTGCAGATCATCAAGAGCGACAAAGACAGTGGCAAGCGTATTTCTGGTGTCAAGTTCGAGATCCGCAAGATGAACGGTGAGATCATCGGCACCTACACAACGGACAGCGATGGCGTCATCTATCTCCCCAAAGCCGAAAGCGGCTGGTACACCGTGACGGAATTGGAAGCTGCGTCCGGCTACCTGCTGGATACCACACCTCATCGTATTGAGGTCAAGGACGGTCAGACGGCCGCGTTGGAGATTGCCAATCATAAATCCTCGCGTATTTTGCTCCACAAAGTGGACAAGGCCACGGGCAAGGGCATTTACGGCGCAGTGTTTCTGCTTTACGACAGCAATCGCAATCCCATCGGGGAGTATGTGACCGATCAGGACGGCTACATCTACGCCGACGAGGGACTGACCGATGGCCGCTATTATCTGCGTGAGATCAAAGCCGCCCCCGGTTATGTGCTTGATCCTGAACTGAAAACGATCTATGTCCGTTACGGCTCCACCACAGAAATCGAGTGGAGCAATACCGCGGAGTGCGGTCAGATCCAGATCATCAAGAAATCCGCAGACGATAACGCCACCAATGCCCTGCCTGCCGGGACGCTGCTGGAGGGCGCGGTGTTTGAGATTTACGACAAGGCGGGTAATGTGGTGGATACCATCAAGTCCGACCGCAACGGACGCGCCATTTCCAAGACGCTGCCGCTGTCCCGCTATACCGTCCGCGAGATCAAAGCGCCTGCGAATTACTCCATCAATCCCACGGTGATGACCGCCTATCTGGAATTCAACGGACAGATCGTCACCTTTGAAGTGCAGAATACCAGCGTTTCCACCGGCGTATCCATTAAGAAAACCGGTCCTGTGCAGGCTGTCCCCGGTCAGCCGATCCGCTACGTGTTCTCACAGATCAAGAACAGCTCCAACGTTGCCCTCGACTCCTTCTATTGGCGCGATCAGCTTCCCGCGCAGGTGACGCTGAGCAAAATCGTTACCGGCAGCTACAATCAGCCGCTTTCCTACAAGGTGGTCTATAAGACCAACCTCTCCGGGGACTACCGCGCTTTGGCGGACAACCTGAGTACAAGCAAGGTTTACGTATTGGACGCCCGCCCCGCTGTCCTCGGCCTTGCCGCCAATGAGCGCGTCACCGAAGTCATGTTCGTATTCGGAAATGTAAAGGCGGGCTTTGCACAGGTAGAAACGCCGTACATCTACGCCACTGCTCGCAGTGGCCTTGCCAACAATGCCAGCGTTGTGAATGTGGCAGATGTGGGTGGCCTTTACAATGGGCAGTGGATTCAGGCAGTGTCCCGCTGGCTCACTACCGTCTACGCCAAAACAACGGTGAAGCTGCCCAAGACGGGGTACTAAGCCTTGCGGCAGAATGACTTTCGCAGCGCCGCCCCTGTGTGGGCGGCGCTCTCCCCATTGGTTCTCTGGCTGGCGGCAATCGCCGCCTATGCCTACGAGGACGGTATGAACCTCTTTCAATGGATGGGGCGTTTCAGCCAAGTGCTGGAGCGCCCCTTTTCCATAGGCTGGACGCCCTGCACACTGAAATGTATGCTGGGGAGCCTGCTGCTCTACGGCTGCGGCGTCGCACTTTACTACTCCAGCCGGGAGAACCGACGACCGGGCGAGGAATACGGCAGCGCTAAATGGGGCAATCCCAAGGAACTGAACCGGAAGTATATGGATCACCGGCATAAGGACGCCAATATCATTTTGACCCAGCGGGTCCGGCTGGGTATGGACGGCTATATCACCCAGCGCAACATGAATGTTCTGGTAGTGGGCGGCTCCGGCTCCGGCAAGACCCGCTTTTTCTGCAAGCCCAATATTTACAGCGCGAATTGCTCCTATCTTATCACAGATCCCAAGGGCGAGCTGCTGCGCGCGGCAGGCGCTTTGTTGGCAGCGCAGGGCTACGAAGTCCGGGTGTTCAACCTGATCGACCCCAGCCAGTCCGACGGATACAACCCCTTTTCGTACATTCACTGTACGGGGACAACGTAATTGAGAAACACGGGATAAACCGGGACAGGACGGGAGACCGCGAGAAAACCCGCTATTTGTGCGGGAAACAGGGCATTTTCACCCGGGACAGGGCATTGATCCGGCCCGGCTCTATCAGACAACTTGAGACGAGGGCGTCGACGCGGTCGGCGTCCTTTTTTCATGCCCTGGGAGGCCCTACAACGGCGGCGGCGCTGCTGGGGCATATCGTACCCACAACGGGGCGAAACCCTTGAAACAAGGGCGTTTGAGGGCAAAAAGAGAGCCGCTCGGCCCGTCCCGGAAGTCACAGCAGCAGACAAAGAGGACGGGCTTCGCGGCCCATGGTCACAGTATAGCAGAGACGGCCCCGGAAGGCAAGTGGGCGAGCCGTGCAAACGGGGCGTTAATCCGTGCATAAATTAACGGCAGGGGGCAAAAACAGGGGTTCGGCGGCGTGGATCGGCGGCGCGGAAGCGTTACGAGCTGTTATTCCAGGCGTTACGGCGGCGGCGACTACCGGGCCCAGGCGCGGCAAAACGGCCCTTTTGCAAAGGGACATTTTCGGAAAAGTCGCGGGGACGTGTCCCTTTGCCCGTATTTCCTGGGTTTTCGGGGGGTTCGGGCTGTTTTGGGCCAACCGAAGCAAAGGGACGGGATTTTGATTTAGTTTTTAATCATGGAAGGGCAAAAAATTAGGCGGTTCCGTCGCGGGCCTCACGGCTCCCAGCGGGGCCGCTTTTTTCGTCCTCGCTCCCGTCGAAGTATGTTGAATAGATAGACCCTTTTTTCTGCTCGACGATCCGCTTGTATTTGAAGTAGACCAGGTCGAAGATCTCCTCCCGATGGGAGGGCGGCAGGAGCCTATACATAGCGATGAGATCCACCTCATCCTCGGACAGAGGGAGGCCGTCACAGGTGAGCCCCTGGGATGCCTTGATCTCATCCAGGTCACGGAGTTCCGTAGGCGGCTCGCTCTTTTTTTCGGGTGACAGCTCGAGCAGATAGTCGGCGGACACATCGAAAATGCGAGTAAGCGACGCGAGCGCATTATACCCGGGCTTGCTTTTGCCGGACTCCCAATCGCCGACGTTTCCGGGAGAAACACCAGCCGCCTTTGCGAGCTGGCCTTGAGTCATCCCGTTTTTTGCCCTCAATTCCTTCAACAACGTATTAAACATAGGTTCCTCCTCTTAAACATAGGTTTTCCTCGAATTTGCGAAATATACACGCAAAACTATTGACTTACTCGAAAATGCGAGTTATAATAAAGCAGGATTAAAAATTTAAGCACATCAAGCATACCACACCACCCAGAAAAAAGAAATAGGGAAGGCCAAAGGAGGGACAAGGGCGAACGGCGGCGGCGTTATTCAGAAGGAGAAAAGCCACCATGAAGAACGACATCACCGACATCCTGTTCAAGTACACCACGGGCGAGGCCACACTCGAGGAGACGAACGAAGCCTTGAAGGAGGCGGAGGCCGGTTTCCACCTGGAACCGGGCAAGAACGAGATCACCCCCGAGGAAGCGGCCCAGACCGTCACCGGCGAGACGCCGGAGGAGGTCACGGGCTACGGATTGCTCGACACCGGAACCGGGTCTATGGAGAAGGTCAAAATCGTCAACGGCAAGTTGGGCGACGCGATCAACCAGGTCAACCCGGACGGCACGACCAATATGCTCGCCTTCGTCATCATCGGCCCCAAGCGCTACGAGGTCAAGGGCGATACCCTGGCGGACTGCTAATACCCGCCACAGCATAGCAAAGTCTTAGATTTAATTCCGCCGCCGCCGTTCGCACTTGCCCCTCCCGCCCTACCTCGGAAACAACCAGAGAAGGAGGCGATCTCTTTGAGACGCGGAAAGAAGCCAACCAGGAAGCAGAAGATCCGGCTCGGACAAGCGGGCCTCTCGCCGGAGAGCTGGCTCGTCGTGAAGCAGAAGCAGAACGGGGAGCTCGTGATTCTCCACAAGCACACGGACACGATCCGGGTCGTCCCTCCCCTGGGACAGTGACCCCCACACGCAGAAAGGAAGGAACAGCAGCATGAGAAAGATGAAGAAGATCAACGGCTACCTCGTCGTCAAGTTCAACGCCCGGGAGCTCCGGGAGTACGAGGGGACGGCCCTCGGCGAGTATGGCGTCATCGACGCCGAGCTCTACACCGGCATCCTGGACATCGACCGGGGCGCGATGGAGTACGACAACGCGGGCAGCATGGAGGAGGCCGTGGAGCTGGCTCGGGGCCTCGAGTCGGAGCTCGACGCCGAGGAACCCGAGGTCAAGGTCACGATCGTCAAGGAGACCGACGAAACCACCGAGGAAGAGGAAGTCGACGCCCAGCAGATGATCGCCGGATGGGAGACCGTCCTCCGGGGACAGGTCGAGAACCCCCGCTATAAGGACGTGGACGAGCGCACGGCAGCGCATGAGCTTTACGGCTACAAGGTCGCCCTCCGCGACCTGGGCGTCCTGGATCGGGAAGACTGCTACGTCCTCCCGGACACCTTCGGGGACGCCCCGGGGCCACTCCCCAAGAAGCCGGAGGAGCTCCTCTCCTATGTGTGCGACGAGCTTTGTCGGCACCGCCGCCCGGAGATGACGCAAGATGAGCTCGACGCGGTTTGTGAGGAGTGCTCCCTCGAGCGGCTGGCGAACGAGGCCGACGGGCGAGAGCTCCGAGCCCGGGAGAAAGCCCTCGGGGCGCTCTATGGGCTCGTCGACCGTATCCGAGACCGAGAGAGCAGCGTCGAGGCCGACCGGGTCGGCGCAGAGGCCCGGGCCTATCTCCGGGCGCTGGCGACTGTCCAGGTCATCACGGAGCGAGAACGGGAGTCCTTCGCCGCAGCCATTGAGGACGCGGTCAAGGCTCGGACGGCCCCGGAGGAGCGGACGACCTTCGAGCACCTTCACCCGGAACTCAAGCGGCACCGGAAGACGGCGAAGATCTACGCCCTGGGGCTGGCGCTGGCGGAGAAATGCCCGCCCAACGATTGCCGGGTGTACCTCAACATCTTCAACGCGGCCCGGGAGCTGGATGCCGCCCTGGACAACCTGGACGCCGACGGCGCTCCGGCGCTGGCCTTGCGGAAGGCACTCCGGGAACGGGTCGGAGAACTGGCGGAGATGATGGAAGACAACTACGCCGTCGAGCAGTACCGGAAGGGAGGCGGGGCGAAATGAGAGCGGAGCTCAAGCGAGCCGCCGACCTCGTCGCCTTCCAGCGGCGCGAGGCCCTGTCTCGGAAGCGGCTCTCGGGAGACCCCCGGAACCCATTCCGCCCCCGGTATGGCGCGGAGCTGACCTTCGCCGCCGCGTCACAGGAGGCCGAGACCCTGGGCTATATTCTCAAATTGCTTGAGAAGGAAGCGGCCCGAGAGTGTGCGAGGCGGGTCTTCCCCACACTGGACGCGATCCTCGACTTCGTCGTCGGCCTGGGCCTCATGGCCCTCGGGGGCCTGGGGCTCGCCGCCGCGTGTGTCGTGGCAGGAGCGCCGGACAGCTTCACCCGTGCGGCGGCGCTGCTGGGCCTGGGGTTTATGGCAGCGGTCAACCTGCACCGGCAGAAGCGGAAGTAAATCCAAGAACCACTACACAGGAAGGAGGACAGCGGTGAAAAGCAACGGTAAACTTTGCCCCCTGGGGAAGCTCGTCGTCAAGGCGCTCACCGACCAGGACAAGACGAAGACGCAGCTCGCCGCCGAGATCGGCGCGTCGCCGCAGTATCTAAGCTACATTCTCTACGGCGTCCGGTCGGGCGAGAAGTACCTCCCGGCGATCATCGCGGCCCTCAACCTCGACCCCCGGAAAGTCGAGAAGGTAACGGCAGCGTAATACCAGGAAGGGAGGGACAGGAGTGCCGGACGTATTCATCGGGCTCAAGGAGGCCGCAGCCTTCGAGGGTATCAGCTACGACACCATTAAAAAGCGGGTTCAGAGAAACCCCCAGCAGTACAAGACCAAAATGCAGCCCAGCGAGGCGGGCGGACGCGAGCAAGTCCTTGTCTCTGTCAACTCCCTCACAGCCAAGGGCCGGAAGGCGTGGCGGGCGGCACAGAAGATAGACGGGAGGGATGTCGTCATAGAGAAGCGAACAGAGTCCGCGCCCTGGTATGTGGGCGTCGACCTCAACCACTACACCGAGCAGCACAAGAAGGTGTTCTACGAGGCCGTCGAGCTGGCGGCGAGGGTGCAAGACTTCATCGACTACGACGGCCCCGACCGCACGGCCTACGCCGAGCGGTACGCGCTGGGCCTGGGAGTGAGTCTCCCGACCCTCTACCGCTACGTCGACAACATCCTCAAGGCGAACGCCTGGGCCCTCAAGATGGAGAAGGAGGACGGCCAGAGCCGGGACTATTTCCGGGCGCTGTCCTTGTGTCGGAAGCCGAAGGCGACCGCCACCTTCCCGAGTCTCACGGATGAGCAAAAGGCGCTCATTCAAAATATATGGTTCGACCGGCGCTTCGCGGCCAACCTGGGAACGATCGAAATGCTCTACGAGAAGTTCGAGGAGGTCGCCGAGGGCCGGGGCTGGGAGAACTACCCCAGCATCAAGACGGTCGCCCGGTACATCAAGCACCTCATGGACAGCCGGGGCGGAGAGTCGGCCCGCTACCTCGCGGCCAACGGCTCCCGGGAGTGGAAGAACAAGAAGATGCTCAAGGGCAAGCGCGACGCGACGAGCCTCAAGGTCATGGAGTACGTCGTCGGCGACGAGCACACTTTCGACTTTTGGGTTCAGTGGGTCGCCCCGAACGGGAAGGTCAAGGCCGTCCGCCCGAAGCTCGTCGCATGGATGGACATGCGGAGCCGGGCGATCGTGGGCGACGTGGCTTGTGTGGACGCCAACAACCAGACCCTCAAGGAGAGCCTCGTCAAGATGCTCTACTCCCACCCGGGCGGCGTCCCCCACATCCTCCATGTCGACAACGGCAAGGACTACACGGCGAAGACCATGACCGGCCAGAGCCGCAAGAAGCGGAACATCGACTTCGAGTTCGACGCCGAGACCGTGGGCTTCTACCAGAGCATCGGCATCGAGGAGGTCGGGCGGTCGCTCCCCTATCAGCCGTGGGACAAGCCGATCGAGCGCTTCTTCTCGACCGTGTGCTCCAAGTTCTCGAAATGGTTCGAGAGCTACACGGGCACCCTCACCGGCTCCAAGACCTACGCCAAACGGCAGAAGGACGTCGACGGTATGCTCGAGCGCGGCGAGCTGCTGACGATGGAGGAGTTCTTCGAGGCGTGGACGAAGTGGAAGAACGAGAAGTACCACACCCGGGAGCACCGGGGCCTCAAGGACGCGGGCGAGAAGTGGATCACGCCGATCTCCCTCTTTGAGAACGGCGAGCGCTATGAGAAGGCAGCTCCGCCCCGCGAGTATGCGGCGATGCTGCTCATGAAGGCCGACACCGCCCGCGTGACGAACCAGGGGATCAACAAGTTCGGCACCCTCTACACGGACTACGAGCTTTGTCACTACGTCGGCAAGCATGTCGGCATCAAGTGGGACATCGACGACGTCACGAAGCTCTACGTCTTCGACCAGGAGGGCCGGAAGATATGCGAAGCCGTCTCCGCCGAGCTGCTGGCCTTCGGGCCTCACTGTTCGCAAGCGGCGCTCGAGCGCCACCTCCGCGACCAGAAGCGACAGGAGAAGGAAATGCGGGAGATCCTGGACAGCATGACGCAGCCCTACGAGCTCCGCGTCCAGGAGGGCGGACGGCCCTCCGAGGCGGTCGGCATGATCGACTTGACCATCAAGGCGGATCGGCCCTCGAAGCTCATCTCCCTCCCGAACGACAAGGAGTTCCGGGCGGAGATGGCCACGAACCGAAAGACCAGGAAGAAGGCATCCGGGGACGAGTTCCTCGGGAAGAAGGCAGACGACGCCCTCGCTCGCTTGAGGGCTATGAACGAATAGGAGGAACAACATGGAAATCACAGCAGCAGCGGCCCAGGCCACAACCTACACCACCGGCAAGACCCTTGCCGAGCAGATCAACGACTACCTCGCAGTCTCGAAGACCAGCATCGCCACCCTGGCGAGCGAGATCCCGGGCTATTCCCGCCCGACGATCTCCCGCTACCTCTCCGGCAAGTACGAGGGGGACATCTCCACCATCGAGAAGCTCCTTGCGGACTGGCTGGCCCAGCGCACCGGCGAGGCCGTGGCGCTCCCGGAGCCGGGGCGCAAGACCGGACGGAAGCCCGTCTTCTATGAGAGCCGGGACGCCCTCAAGGTGCTCGGCGTGTGTCAAAGCTGTCAAGAGTACATCGGCCTCGGCATCGTGGTCGCCCGCAGCGGCTACGGCAAGACCTACTCCCTCCGGCAGTACGCGAAGCTCCCCAGGGTCGCCTACATTGAGTGCGACGACACCATGAGCAGCCGCGATCTTGTGGAGGCGATCGAGAAGTCCCTCGGCATCCCCAGCGGCTACGGCACTATCTGGCGCAGGGTCAACGGCATCCGGGACTTCTTCAACACGAACAAGGGATACCTCCTCATCATCGACGAGGCGGACAAGCTCGTCTCGAAGTACACCCAAAAGAAGATGGAGATCCTCCGGGCGATCTTCGACCAATCCGACGTGGGGCTCGTCATCGCCGGAGAACCGAAGCTCGAAGCGCAGATCAAGACCTACCTCGCCCGCATGGCGAACCGGGTCGACTTCTATGTCTCCCTCAAGGGGCTTGACCCCTCGGAGGTGGAGGGCTACCTCGAGGGCTTCGAGGTAGATCCCGACGCGATGGTAGAGCTCAAGGCCCGGGCCTGCAACATGCAGACCGGATGCTTCCGACTTCTCGACCGAACCCTCTCCAACGTCTCCCGTATCCTTGAGGAGCGCGGCGAGAGAGTCGTCACCGTGAAGATCATCGAGCAAGCCTCGAGCCTCATGATGCTCTAACACGGAAGGGGGCCGGGACAATGAAAATGAGAAAGCAGCGTCTCATGGGTCTCGCTATGCTGGCGATCACCGCCTTCATCCTGGTCATGGCCCGAGGCGGGAAGACGCCGGAGGACAGCGACGCGACCGCCGCTCTCCTCACCGGGCCGCTCGGTCTCTATATGCTCCTCTCTAAGACCTACATCCTATACGACGGAGAGGAGCCGAATGAGGCCACCGAAGCAAGCCGCAGCGGGGAGGCAACTCCCCGGGCATATATCAACAAGCACAGAAAGGAAGGAACCTACACATGGCAAGGAAAAGAGTGGTCGAACCCTCCGGGGTCAAGACCTGGGAGGACGCGAACGACGCCCTCCGTCAGATTGCAGAAGCGCAGCTCGCCGTCCAGGACATTGAGGGCGAGATGAACAAGCAGATCCTCGGGGCCAAGAAGGCCGCAGAGGAGCAGAGCAAGCCCCACAAGGACAGGATCGCCAAGCTCGAGCGCGAGCTCAAGGACTTTGTCACCGAGCACCGGGCGGACATGGGGAAGGCGAAGTCGAAGATCCTCACCTTCGGCGAGATCGGCTTCCGACTCTCGACCTCCGTGTCCCTCCCCAGGGCGAAGGAGAAGATCGAGGAGATCATCCGCCGCCTCAAGAACCGGCAGATGATGGACTGCATCGTCGTCAAGGAGGACATTTCAAAGGAGGCCCTCAAGAAGTACGGCGAGGACACCGTCAACGCGGTCGGCGCTACCTGGAAGCAGCAAGACGTCTTCGGCTACGAGCTGGACTTCGCGAAGCTGGAACAGGTCAAGAGCGGCATGTAAGGGGGCGGGCTTCATGCGGGTCGACATCACCACCACGAGAAAGAAGTACCGGGTCATCTACGCCGACCCTCCATGGAAGTTCAGCAGCAAGGAAGCAACTGGAAAAACGCGGGGGGGGGGTAATTTCTACCACCTATAAACCCCTCGAAGCGGTCTATCCGACCATGACCACCGAGGCCCTCAAGGAGCTCGCCGTCGGGCGCATCGCCCACCGAGACGCGGCGCTCTTTATGTGGGCCACCGACGCCCACATCCCGGACGCCCTCGAGCTCTATCGGGCGTGGGGGTTCCGGTATGTGACCGTCGCCTTTGTGTGGTCGAAGAAGACCGTCAACGGGAAGACCGTCTCGAACCTCGCGCCCTGGACGCTCAAAAACTGTGAGCTTTGCCTCATGGGGACGCGGGGCCGGATGGTTCAGTACAAGCAGAAGAACAACATCCCGCAGCTCGTGGAGGCCGTGAGAACGCGGCACAGCGAGAAGCCGGAGGAAGTCCGCCGCCGCATCGAGGAGCTGTTCGGGGACGTCCCCCGGATCGAACTCTTTGCCCGGAAAAGGTTCCACGGCTGGGACTGTTGGGGAAACGAGGTGTAAATCATGGCAGCAACACGCAGCGGAAGGAAGCTCCCCTCCATCCGCACACTATGGGCGATCGCGAAGTCGCCCGAGCTCCGGCTCTCGGACGAAGACCTTCACGGGGTCGTGTACCGGGAGACCGGCAAGGAGAGCATGAAGAAGCTGACGCAGGGCGAGATCACCGACGTCGCCCGCGTCCTGCAAAACATGAAGGACAGCGCCGCCCGGAGTACCGGCGACAAACGGACGGACGAGGGCGGCAACCCCACCACCGAACGGCAGCGCCGGAAGATCTACGCGCTCACCGAGGCCCTGGGGTGGAACAACGACAAGCGCCGGATCGAGGGCTTTGTGAAGCGGATGACCGGCATCGACCGGCTCGAGTGGCTGAACACGGCCCAGTGTGAGAAGGTCATCGAGGGCCTCAAGGCGATCCTTGCCAGAGAGCAGCGGAAGGGGGCCGGGCGGGATGGATAACGAGAACCAGCGGGAGCTCGATGTCCTGGCCGCGCTGGAAGGCATCCACCGGATGCAAGAGAGCATCCGGGACACGGAGCTGGATATGGTGGTGGAGACCGGGATCATCTTCCTCCGCTTGCACTATCAGCGGCTCCCGCCCGGAGTGGCCCGCCGTCTGACGGAGATCTCGCCCCGGGACGTGGCGGAGGTGTCGGAGGTCATCCGGGAGAATGGCGCGACGCCGGAGCAGCGGCGAAGCCTGGGCGACCGACTGGCGAGCGACGCAGCCGTCGCCCAGGTCATCCGGGCGGCGAATGTCTACCGGGAGCGGCTGGGCTACGGCCCGATCGAGTCGGAGGTGGAGGCGTGAGCGGGCGGAAGGCTGGGGCGATGGGGCTCGTCGAGAGGCTCGCCGCCGTCCTGGCCGTGAACGAGATCGTCCGATCCCGGCGCTTCCTGGGAGAGAACACCAGCAAGGAAGACCGCGAGGAGCTGCTCAAGCTCACGACCTCCGAGCTCACCTCGACGGCCCAGGTGCTCGCCTCCGCCGTGCATCTCCGGCAGCAGGTGGAGACGGCGGAGTTCACGCGGGCCCTCATAGAGCAGCAGAAGGCCGCGCAGCAGCCCCCAGGCGGGCCGCTTGCGTGTTAAGGGGGGACGGTATGCCGACGAAGAAGAAACGCCTCACACAGCGCGAGAAGGCCGAGAGGGCGAAGATGAAGAAGGAGCTCCAAGCGGAAGGAGTCCTTCCGCCGGACAAGCCGCGCCTCAACCGGAAGAAGTTCGCCCGGGAAACCTGGGCCGAGTGGGAGGAGTTCCTCAAGAGAGACCCTATTCTCGCGGAGGTTCGCCTTCTTCGGGCCGTCGAGTTTATGGCGGGCCCGGAAGTGCCGAAGATCACCCCGGAGCAGATCGGCGTCTTCAAGGCCCTCAAGATCGCGATCGAGCTCGACAAGTTCTTCCGGCGTCTGGAAGCGGAGGGCCGAAAACAATACACAATCGGGGAGATTGCCGACGAAGTCTTTCTCCCCGTTTGGAAACTATAAGGAGGTAAACAACACACCATGAACGACAACATCAACACAAGACCGGCGCAGGAGCCGGAGATCAACGAAGTGGACGGGGAGCCCATCTTCCATGCCGACGAAGAGGAGGGTGAGGATCATGAGTAAGAAGATTTGTCTCGACGCCGGGCATGTCGGCAGCAAATACAACCAGAGCCCCGTCGTGAAGACCTACTACGAAAGCGCGATGGTTTGGGCGCTGCATCTCAAGCTCAAGGCCCAGCTCGAGGCCCGGGGCTTTCAGGTCGTCACCACGCGGGCGAGCATCGACACCGACCTCGGCGTCTACAAACGCGGAACGGCCTCGAAGGGGTGCGACGTCTTCATCTCTCTCCACTCCAACGCTTGCGGCACGGAGAGCGTCGATTATCCCGTCGTCTACCGGGCCTACGACAACAAGAACAACGTCGACACCCTGGCCCTCAAGCTGGCGAAGAAGGTCGGCGAGCTTATGGGAACCACCCAGGCCGGGCGGACGGCCACCCGGAAGAACAGCTCCGGCGGCGAATACTATGGCGTCCTCCGTGGCGCTCGGGCGGTCGGGACGCCCTGCTACATGCTCATCGAGCACAGCTTCCACACGAACACGAAGGCGACGAAGTGGCTCTCCAAGGACGCCAACCTGGACAAGCTGGCCGTCGCAGAGGCCGACATCCTGGCGGAGTTCTTCGGGATGGAGAGCTCCACCGAAAGCGAGAAGACGGCGATCATGGGCAAGGCCCAAGCCACAGCCCAGCAGATGGCGCTATTTTGTCGGAACAAGAACTCCGCCCCGCAGCTCACGAGCTGCTCTCTTGAACAGCTCGCGGAGATGTTTATCGAGGAGGGCGAGGCCGAGGGCGTCCGGGGCGACGTGGCCTTCGCGCAGAGCCTCCACGAAACCGGCTATTTTAAGTTCGGCGGGATTGTCCTCCCGACTCAAAACAACTACGCCGGGATCGGAGCCCTCAACGGAAACGCCACCGGACAGGCGGCGAGCTTCCCCGACCCGCGCACCGGCGTCCGGGCGCAGATCCAGCACCTCAAGGCGTATGCCTCCACCGAGGCCCTGGTGAACGAGTGCGTCGATCCTCGCTTCTCCCTGGTCGCCCGTGGCGTCGCGCCCTATGTGGAATGGCTGGGCGCGGCGGACAACCCCCAGGGGTGCGGGTGGGCTGTCCCTGGCGCGGGATACGGCGCGAACATCGTGAAGCTGCTCGGCCAGATCATGGCCCAGGAAACCCCGCAAGCACCCGCAGAGCCCGAGAACGACGGCTACCCGGAGGGAACGCCCGATTGGCAGAAGGAGGGCTTCGAGATCCTGGTGCAACGCGGGATCATCAACTCCCCCAACGTGTGGAAGGCTCGCTTCGATCAGCCGATCATGGTCGGCGAGATCCTGGCGATCATCGGCAGAATGTAACCGGAAAGGAGGGCGCAGGGGCATGGATGAGCTCGTAAAGGACTTGACCCTGGACATGATTTCAGAAGGTCTCTATCGGATGATCGCCGAGGCAATCGGGACGGATAACTTCTACAAGCTGGCCGAGATCGTCGGAGGCACTACGATCTATATCCCGAAGCCCGAGAGCCTCACCCGCCCCGTCCGCGACGCCCGCATCAAGAAAGAGTTCACCGGCTACAATCACCAGGAACTCGCCCGGAAGTACGGCGTCACCGAGAGATGGGTTCGGCGCATTTGCGGCCCCGGGCAAGCGGAAGGGCAGATCGGGATCTTCGACTACCTGGAAGACCCCGGGGACGAATACGAGGACGAGGGGCCTTGTAATTCTTAGAAGCGCTTCGTATATCAAATTCCATAAAACGACCCTAAAATAAGACTGCAAGCTGTGCTTGTAGTCTTATTTTTTATGCTTAGAGAAGGAGGCAAAAACACACATGAACATGGAACTCATCACCAACGCAGCGAGCGACGCTCTCGTCAACGTCGTCCTCGCGATCATCGCCCTCGCCGGGGCCTACGGGGTCTACTATATCCGGCTGGGCGCGGCCAAGCTCAAGGAGCAGACAGCGCAGATCAAGGACGAGGCGGGCCGGAAGGTGCTCGAGGACGTCCTTGACGACGTGGTCAACCTTGCGACGGTCTCCGTCGGCGCGATGGAGCAGACCACCGCGAAGGCGCTCCGCGACGCGGTCAAGAACGGCACGGCAAGCCGTGAGGAGCTGCTCGCCCTGGGCAAGCAGGTCTTTGACGAGGTGAAGGCAGCAATCGCACCCGAGGCGCAACAGGTCATCACCGACAACCTGGGCAGCTTCGACAAGTACCTCACCGCCGTCATCGAGGACGCCGTCCTTCACATCAAGAACGAAGACCCCTATCTCACCCTGCCCGGGGAGCTGCTTGACGGCGTCACCATCGGCGGCGCAGAGGACAGGGTATCCCAGCAGTAAGGAGGGGGACGCATGGACGGAGCAACGATTGCGATGTTCGTCTTTCAGACGGTCATCACGGCGATCATCGGCGTCGCCTCCTGGGGGGTCAAGAACGCGATCGGCGAGATGAAGTCGGCGATCACGAAGCTCGAGGCGGCGGACAAGAATAACGCCGACGACATCACCGCCGTTCGAGGGGAGCTCAGCGACCTCAAAGCCGACCTCCCCCTCATCTACACGACCCGGGAGGACTTCATCCGGGTCTCGAACAACATCGACCAAAAGCTCGACAAGCTCCTATACAGGAGCCCGGCAAAGGAGGGATAAAAGACCATGGCTTTTTTTGACGACATGACGGAGCAGGAGATCCGGCAGAACAAGGCGATCCGGGGCTACATCGTCCGGGCCCTGGCGAAAGGCAATCAGAACTCGCTGCTCGTGCGGCAGGTGACGAACGCGCTTCTTGCCGACAACCTCATCACCGTCCCGGACATCTCGAAGCAGCTCTCCTATTTGGAGGACGGCGGCTACATCGAGTTCACGGACAAGAGGGCGACGGCCTACAACGCATACCGCCGGGACGCCGTCATCCAGCTCACGAAGGCGGGCGTCGACCTCGTGGAAGGCACGAGGGAAGACCCCGGCGTAGATGTCTAAGGGCGAACGCCGGAGGACGCGAATCAGCTCGACGATCGACAAGCTCCCGGACGACATCAAGACGGAGCTCGACGTCCGGCTCGCGGACACGGCCAACACCTACGAAGACCTCTCCGCGTGGCTCAAGGCGGAGGGCCACGAGATCAGCAAGTCGGCGATCGGACGCTATGCGATCCGCAGCACACAGGCGGCGCAGCGCGTCGCCGAGACCTTGCAGCGGACGCAAGCGATCGCCCAGGCCGTCGAGGCCCACCCCGACCTCGACTACACGAAGGCCGCTTCGATGGTTCTCATGGACGGCCTCATGCAGCGAGTCAGCACGGCGGAAGACGACTTCGCCGAGATGCCTCTCGACAAGGCGGGACGTCTCATCGCAAGCCTCGCCCGGAACGCAACCTATGAGAAACGCGTCCGGCAGGACATGAAGAAGAAGGCCGAGCTTGCCTTCGACCAGCTCGAGGCCGAGCTCATGGCAGCAATCAAGCAGCACCCGGAACTCGCCGGGGAGCTGCACGACGTCCTCTCGAGGGCGAGGGAGAAGGTGCTCGACGATGGCGAAGATTGACCTCAAGGACTATCTCGAGAGACTCGAGGAGCTGGAAGACCGGGAGGCCGTCGCGAGCCGCGAGTATCAAAAGGAACTGTTTGAGCAGTACGTCCAGAAGGGGGACAACTTCCCCGAGCTCCGGGCGCAGCTCCTCAAGGAGTACCAGGACGGGGCCGATCTCACGGGCCCCCAGGGTCTACGCCGGAAGCTCGGAGCGTTCGACCTGGGCTATTTTGGCCGGGCCTACCTCCCGCACTACTTCGTCAGACCCTCGCCTCCCTTCCACGAGGAGCTCGACCGGATCTTCCGGGAGGGCGTTATGAAGGGCATGAACCCCAGCGCAGACGCGAAGCAAATCAGCCGGGCCAACGGATGCCGGAGGGCAGTCGAGGCCCCGCGTGGACATGCCAAGTCGACGAACTTCACCTTCAAGGACTCCATACACTCGGCGGTGTACGCCTACAAGCACTACGAGATCATCCTCTCGGACAGCTCGGAACAGGCGGAGGGCTTCCTCTCCGACATCAAGACCGAGCTCGAGGAGAACGCAGCGCTCCGTGAAGACTTCGGAGAGCTTGAGGGGCGCGTCTGGAAGGCGTCGGTCATCCTCCTATCGAACGGGGTGAAGATCGAGGCCCTGGGCGCTGGGAAGAAGATCCGAGGCAGACGGCACAAACAATGGAGACCCGACCTCATTCTTTGCGACGACCTTGAGAACGACGAGAACGTCAACACCCCGGAGCAGCGAAAAAAGCTCCGGGACTGGTTCTACAAGGCGGTCTCGAAGGCGGGCGACACCTACACGGACATCGTCTACATCGGGACGCTGCTCCACTATGACGCCCTCCTCGCCAACGTCGCCAAGAACCCCGAGTATGAGGCCGTCCGTTACAAGGGCGTCATCTCGTTCGCGACGAACACGGCCTTGTGGGACGCCTGGGAGCGGATCTTCACCGACCTCGAAAACCCGAAGCACAAGGAGGACGCCGAGGACTTCTTCAAGGCCAACGAGGCCGAAATGCTGGAAGGCACCGCCGTCCTCTGGGAAGAAAAGCTCCCCTACTATGCCCTCATGGTTATGAGGGTATCCGAGGGCGAGGCGAGCTTCTCGTCGGAGATCCAGAACGAACCCATAGACCCGGAGAATTGCGCGTTCGCCGAGGAGTGGTTCGACTTCTACGACGACGGGCAGCTCCCCCCGGACTTCTCTGACCCGAAGTTCCTCTTTGTGGCGGCGAATGACCCCTCCCTCGGAAAGAACCGAAAGAGCGACACCTCGGCGATCATCGGCATAGCAAAGGACACCTCGACGGGCTACATGTACGTCGTCATCGCTGACATCGCCAAACGGAAGCCGGACAAGATTATTGAGGACGCGATCGAGGCGTCTCGTCGGCTCAAGCGTGAATACAAGAAGCCCCTCTACAAGTTCGGCGTCGAGACGGTTCAGTTCCAATATTATTTTGCCGAGATCATGCGGCAGAAGTCCGCCGAGATCGGCGAGTACCTTCCTATCGAGGAGATCAACAGCGTCCAGAACAAGGACGCCCGCATCCAGTCCTTGCAGCCCTTCGTCAAGAACGGCTACCTCAAGTTCTCGAAGCGGCACAAGGCACTCCTTGACCAGATGCTCAAGTACCCTATGGGAAAGAATGACGACGCCCCCGACGCCCTGCAAATGGCCGTCGCCCTGGCCCTCTCGGTCAAGGTCGGGCGTCGACCGGATTACAAATCAGTTTTAGGCCGTGCGATCAAGTTCCGACGCGGGGCCTACTAAAAGGAGGTGGGACGGTTTGGCCGACCAAAGCAAAAATAAGTGGCTCCCGTGGCGGCGACTCTTGAGGTCTACGCAGACACCGAGGCCGGAGACGCGAGAGGTCGCGGTCTCCCAGGTGACGGACAAGTACAGCGAGTACCCCTCGGACGGGCTCACCCCCGTCCGTCTGGCGGAGATCTTCAAGGAGGCCGACGCGGGAGATGTGCTCCGGCAAGCCGAGCTTTTTGAGGAGATGGAGGAGAAAGACCCGCACCTCTTTTCCCAGCTCCAAACGAGAAAGAACGCAGTCACGGGCCTCGACTACGAGGTCATCCCGTTCGACTCGGACGACCCGAGAGACAAGGAGATCGCCGAGTTCGTAGAAGCGCAGATCGGCGGGATCGAGGGGTTTGAGGATGTCATGCTCGACCTCCTGGACGCAATCGGCAAGGGCTTCGCGGTCTCTGAAATTATGTGGAGCTATGACGAAGGGCACGTCGTTGTCGGGGACATTCGCTCGCGGCATCAAAAGCGGTTCTTCTGGGACACCGTTGACGACTCCTTCAAAGTTCGGACGCAGGACGCGCCGGAGGGAATCCTTCTTCCTAAGAACAAGTTCATAGTACACAAGTACAAAGCCCGCAGCGGCCACCCTTCGCGAGCTGGCGTTCTTCGTGTGGTCTCCTGGATGTACCTATTCAAGAACTACACCCTCAAGGACTGGGTCGCGTTCTGTGAAGTGTTCGGGATGCCGCTCCGGCTGGGCAAGTATCAGCCGGGCGCAAGCGAGGAGGACAAGCGGGCGCTCATGCAAGCGCTCGTCGCTATCGGAGCCGACGCGGCGGGCATATTCCCGGACGGCACGACGATCGAGTTCGTCAACACCGAAAAGACCAGCTCGACCGATCTCTATGAACGGCTCGCCCGTTATTGTGACGAGCAGGTCTCGAAGGCGATCCTCGGTCAGACTTTGACCTCGGACTCCGGGGGCGGCAGCTACGCACAAAGCAAGACGCACAACGACGTCCGACATGACCTCACCGTCGCAGACTGCAAGGCGCTCGCGGCCACGCTCCGGCGCGACCTCATCCGCCCCCTGGTGCTCTATAACTTCGGGGAGGACAAGCGCATCCCCTATCTACGGTTCGACGCCGAGGAGTCAGAAGACCTCACCCAGACGGCGACCGTGATCGGGACGCTCATCCGGGAGGCCGGTCTCAAGGTTCCGACCTCCTACATCTACAAGAAGTTCTCCATCCCGAAACCGGAGGGAGACGAGGAGATCGCCACACCGGCAACCCAGGCACAGGGCGCAGGGATCGGCCCCTTCTCCTTCAAAGCAACCGCGCCGGAGACGCCGATCGCGCTCAAGGCCGGGGGCGCAGCGGGCCACGGGACGCAGGAACGCATCGACCGGCTTGCGGCAGCAGCCACCAAAAAAAGCGCCGGAGCGTTCAAGAAGGCGTTCGGCCCTGTTCTCAAGATTATTGAGAAAGCCGAGAGCCTTGAGGAGCTCCGCGACATGATGGAAGACGAGAAGGCTGTCGCCTCCCTGTTCGGCGAGATGGACATCTCCGACGTGGAGGAGCTGCTTCAAAAGGTCATGCTCTACGCAGACCTCGAGGGGAGGTCGCTCGAAGATGGACGAGATTGAGGCCGTATTCAACCGGAAGGACATGACCTTCGAGGAGGCCGTCAAGTATTTCAAGGAGCGCGTCCCCGTGTCCGCCTCCGTGTTCTACCGTATCGCGGAGAAATACCGGGGGCTTGCCTTCACCGTCGGCGGCTACACGAAGGCCCAGATCCTCAAGCGGTTCTACGATGAGATCCTCGCGGCCCTGGAAGACGGGAACACCCTCTCGGAGTTCCGATCCCGGATGAACGAGTTCCTCGCCTCCGAAGGGTATGAGGGACTCGACCCGCTGCAAGCCGACCTCGTCTTCCGCACCAACATCCAAACGGCCTACAACGTGGGCCACTATGAGCAAATGACAGACCCGGGCGTCATGAAGCTCCGCCCCTATTGGCAGTACGACGCCGTCAACGACGCCCACACACGACCGAGCCACCTCGCGATGGACGGCAGGGTATTCCCGGCGGATAGCGCCGTGTGGGACTCCTGGTTCCCTCCGAACGGGTTCCGGTGCCGCTGCACCGTCAAGACCCTATCAAAGCGGCAGGTCGAAGCCCGGGGGCTCAAAGTGGAGCAATCAGCGCCGGGCGGGGTCATGCCCGACCCGCACTTCTCCACCAACCCCGCGAAGGTACGCTTCACGCCGGATCTCAAGGACTACCCCGAGGCACTCGTAAAGGCGTACCAAAAGCGAGAAAAAGAGAACCCCTCTTTATAGCCCCGTAGAGGCCCCAGGAAGGGACGAACGGGACGGGGGTGAAATTCCTGGGGCCTACCAGGAAGGCACCGTTATAACGCGAGATAACGGCGTTATAGACGATTGTGAGCACCACACCAAAGGAGACACCAGAAAATGAACGACTTTCTCACCCTCAAAGGGGGCGAAGTGGATGTCGGAGGAGCGCCGGAGGTCATCTCCGTCCTGCCCTTCGGTCATGTCGTGAGTCAGAAGGGAGAGTTCGACGTCGACGAGGAGAGCCTCGCGGCGATGAAGGAACAGATCGCGCAGCGAGGCGTCGACCTCGTTGTCGACTATGAGCACCAGACACTCACGGGAGAACGAGCCCCCGCCGCCGGGTGGGTCAAGGAATTGTTTGCCGAAGACGGGCACATCAAGGCCCGGGTCGAGTGGACAATTCCCGCGAAGCAGTACCTTGAGAACAAGGAATACCGCTACCTCTCCCCGGTCATCACCGTCCGCAAGTCGGACAACAAGGCGACGGGCCTCCACTCCCTCGCCCTCACCAACACCCCAGCGATCGCGGGCATGACCCCGATTGTCAATTCATCCACATTTCAAGGAGGAGAAACCAACATGAACGAACTCATCAAGAAGATCGCGGCAGCGCTCGGCCTGGGCGAAGACGCGGACGAGGAGCAGATCCTCACGGCGCTCTCGGCTTGCGTCGAGGAGAACAAGGCGCTCAAGGAGGCAGCGGAGGGCGGCAAGGCCCCCGGCAAGAAGCCCGGCGAGGACGGCAAGCCCGAAGACCAGGACGACGGCATCGTCGCGAACAAGTCCGTCTGTGAGCTTCTGGGCCTCAAGGCCGGAGCCTCGACCGCTGACGTCGCCGCTTCCATCATGGCCCTCAAGGGCGGCGTCGATGGGCGCGTCAAGGCCCTCGAGGAGAAGCTCGCCGACCGCGACGCCGAGGAGGCCGTGGAGCTGGCCCTCAAGAGCGGGAAGATCACACCGGCACAGAGAGGGTGGGCCAAGGGGTACGCCCTCAAGAGCCCCGACGGCTTCAAGGAGTTCCTTGAGAAAGCCCCCCAGGCCGTCCCCATGTCCGAGATCGCCGGGGGCGACGCGCTGGCTCTCAAGGGCGACAAGCCCGACGAGGCGACGATGCTCGTCTGTAAGCAGCTCGGCGTCAGCGCCGAAGATGTCCAGAAATACGGCATGAAGGAGGAATAAGACCATGGCAGCATTGACCAATGTGAGAGACACGTCCGAGCTCGGCGGGAAGTACATCGCCCTCCCTGTCAAGGGCGCGACCACCATCTATCAGGGTTCCATCGTGGCGATTGACGCCACCGGCTACGCGATCCCCGGCAAGAAGGCGACCGGCCTCAAGGCGGCGGGCCGGGCCGAGGAGACCGTGGAGAACAAGGGAGGCGACGGCGAGGCCGTCATCCGCGTCGCTCGCGGCGTCTTCGTCTTCGAGAACTCCACCAGCGGCAAGATCACCGCCGCCGAAGTCCTGGGCCCGTGCTACATCGAGAACGACCAGACCGTCACGAAGACCGCGACGAGCGCCTCGGTCGCCGGTCTCGTCATTCGTGTCGACGACGAAGGTGTCGCCGTCGAGATGGGCTTCGGCTACACCCCGGCGACGGTTGGCGCTTAATTCATACTGACAAGGAGGAAACAGAACATGATTGTCAATCAGCAGTCCCTTAGAGGGATTTACGTCGGCTTCAACACCTTGTTTAACAAGGCGTTTGAGGAAGTGACCCCGATCTACACCGAGGTCGCGACCGTTACTCCGTCCACTACGGACTCGGAAACCTACGCATGGCTCGGCGACATTCCGGGCATGAGGGAGTGGATCGGCGACCGCGAGATCCAGAACCTCACCGCGAGCGACTACACCATCAAGAACAAGGACTTCGAGCTCACCGTCGGCGTCGACCGCAACGCGATCGAGGACGACAAGATCGGCCTTTATAACCCTTCTGTCCAGATGCTCGGCCAGTCCGCAGCAGCTCACCCGGACGAGCTCATCTTCGCCCTGCTGGCGGGCGGCTTCTCGGAAAAGTGCTACGACGGACAGCCCTTTTTCTCTGACGCCCACAAGGTCGGCAAGAAGACCATCTCCAACAAGACCACCGCCAAGCTCTCCATGGAGTCCTACATCGCGGCCCGCGCTTCCATGATGAGCTTGACCAACTCCAAGGGCCGGGCGCTGAACCTCGTCCCGAACCTGCTCGTCGTCCCCCCTGCCCTGGAAGCCGCCGCCCGCGACATCCTGGTCGCCGACTACATCAGCGGCACCAAGAACACCATGCAGGGCACCGCGAAGCCTCTCGTCGTCCCCCAGCTCGCCGGGCATGACTCCGCATGGTATCTGCTGTGCGCTTCCCGTCCTATCCGCCCCCTTATTTGGCAGCAGCGCAAGAAGCCGAAGTTCGTCTCCAAGACCGCCGAGACCGACGACAATGTCTTCATGCGGAAGACCTTCCTCTATGGCGCGGACTATCGCGGCAACGCCGGTTTCGGCTTCTGGCAGATGGCATACGGCGGCGACGGCACCGCCGAGTAAAACCGAGGCAGCGAGAGCAAGGAGGGAGCGCCGTGAGCTATAGCACAAAGGAAGAAGTCCGGGAGATGCTCAAGGACGACGCCCTCAACGCGATCATCGGCGACACCTTCATCGAAGACTCCGCCGAGCGTGAGGAGCTCGTTGAGCCGCTCATCGAAGCGGCGATCGCCGACGCCGACGCGGAGATCGACGGCTATCTCGCTAAGAGGTACACCGTCCCGATCTCCCCGGCCCCTCGGGTTCTGAACAAGTTCTCGAAGGACATCGCGGTCTATAACCTGTTTTCTCGTATCGGCATCGACGAGAGCACCGACCAAAAGACCTATCTCAACCGATACAACGCGGCGATCAAGTTCCTCACCCTCGTCGCAGAGGGGAAGGTCTCGATCGGCACCGAGACCGAAGATCCGGCGAGCGCGGCAGCTACCGGATTTTCGGCAAAGTCAAACCCCCGTCTATTCACGCGGGCGAAGATGAGGGGGATGTAGTTCGTGTATAGTATCCGCCTTGAAGGAGAGACCACCGCACTCCTCCGAAAAATGCGGCGATACTCGGAAATAGACCGAAGGAGCCTCAACATGGCCCTCGGCGAAGGCGTCCGAGAGTCCACCCTTGAGCGTTTCAAGGAGGGGCGAGCGCCGGACGGCAGGAGGTGGAAGACCTCCATCCGGGCGGCGACCACCGGGGGGAAGACCCTCATCGACTCCTCGCAGCTCCGCAACTCGATCCAAGTGACGGCGGACGCTTCGGGGTTCGCGGTCGGCACGAACGCAAAGCACGCAGCGACACACCAATTTGGAGACCAGGGGCGCACCATCCGGGCCCGGAAGGCGAAGAACCTCCGCTTCCAGGTGGGCGGCCAGTGGGTCAGCAAGAAGCAGGTCAAAGTCAACATCCCCGCCCGCCCGTTTCTCGGCTTATCGGACGAGGACATGCAGGAGATCAAGGCGACGACCGAGGAGTTCATCGGGAGGGACGACTAAATGCTCTACAAACAAAGCAAGGAATACCTCCTCGAAAAGCTCAAGGCGGCGGGCCTAAAGTCTAAACCGTACACAACTCAAAAGGGTCTCGAAAAGAGTCAAGAGAGTCACATCGGCGCGGTGCTGTTCGAGTCTGAGACCCTTCTCCGAAACGGCTCCAAAACACGATATAGAGACCAAGAGGGAGCGCAGAAAAAGAGGAGAAAGGTCTTCGACCGGGCTCTCACCTTCACTGTGATAATCGGAGACTACACCGACGAGGCCGTCGAGAGTATGTTCGGGGCGTTCCTCTCAAGCCTCGATCGGGGCATATACGTCAACGGCGATTATGTTCCGATCGAGGTCGAGGGGGCCGATTGGGTCGACAAGGACGACTCTATTCTCAAAGCACAAGTCGCCGTTCAAATTCGGATACGGTTTGACGGCGGGCTCTATAGGGACACGAACTTCGCAAAGGTCACGGACGTCGAGGTCGAGTCCATAGCAAAGAACGACGGAAAGGAGATTGCAGATGGCAACTAAAGCGGCATCGACCCCCACCGCAACGGGGGAACAGAACAAGAAGGCCCCGGCGCTCTATGACGTCGGGGAGCTTCGCAGCAAGCACAAAGTCGGGCGGGCCGTGTTTGCGGGCGTATGCAGCGCCCAGGGCTGGAAGCCCGGCAAAGCCGTCACCGAGGAGGAGTTCCTCGAGGCGGTCAAGAAATTTGAGAACGCTCCTATGAGGGGCGGCTCCGGGAAGAAGGAGGTCAAGAAGTAATGCTTCGAGATGTTAAGCATACCGTGACGGACGGCCTTCTCGGCTTCGCCACCGCGACGGGAGACGGTAAGAGCCTCAAGATCGGCGTCTCCCCCATTGTGTCGGACACCCCGATCATCATCACCGGAGACATGGACGCGACCAAAATCAAGGATCGCCTCGGCCTGTCTCCTCTGGCTGACGCTGTCATGGACTCCGTGCAGTTCGGCGCGTCCCGGATCTACTGTCTCCCGGTCTCCGCTACTACGGCTGGCGAGCTGGGAATCGTTTCTAAGACCGGCGACGGCGGCGGCTCTGTTACCGTCGACGGCTCTCCGACGAACGCCTTCTCCGTGGTGGTTAAGTTCACCGCGCAAGGGCAGCTCAACACCGCCGCCTTTGTGTACTCAATCGACGGGGGAAACACCTTCACGGACGAGATCACCGTCCCCGTCAATGGCGAGTATGAGATCACCGGAACCGGCCTCAAGCTCAAGTTCACCGAGGCGACCGAGGAAGACCAGAAGCCGAGCTCGTTCCTTGCGAACGACTCCTACAGCTTCACCACCACCGCGCCCACCATGACGAACGGCGACGTCCTGGCGGCGTTCAAGAAGCTCCAGAAATTCGCCGAGGAGTATGAGTTCATCCACATCGTCGGCGAGAGTGACCTCGATCTCTGGCAGGCGGTGAGCGAGGCGCAAATCGAGCTCCGCGACGTCTACCACAAGCCCGTGTTCGTGGTATTCGAGGCCAAGTATCCCACGACCGACGACAAGAAGGACGAGCACAACATGATGGGCGGCGGGGATCTCACTGACTGGGCCCTCGAGATGGAGGCCAAGCGGAAGAAGGTCAAGAACTACGACATCCAGGTCGTCACCGCCTGGGGCCGTCTGGTCAAGCTGGACGGCTCGACCCAGATCACCAACCTCGCGGGCCTTGTGTGCGGCCTCTACGCAAAGGCAGCGGTGCAGGAGTCCATCGGCAAGACCAGAACGGAGGCGGGCTTCGGCATCCCGAAGACGAAGCTCCTCGAGCTGCTCCCCGCCGAGATGGACAACTCCATCATCGAGCTCCTGGATCTCGCGGGCTATCTGACATTCCGGGAATACGACGGGCTCGACGACTTCTATGTCTACCATACGAAGATGATGAGCCCGGACGGGAGCGACTTCCGCTACGCCGAGGACGTCCGCGTCAAGAACAAGATCATCCGGGAGACCCGGAAGGAAGGGCTCCTCCTGCTGAACGACGACATCGACCTCGAGGACGTGCAGGGCGAGCTTGAGACCCGGGCGAAGTTCATGTTTGTCCCCTTGCAGCGGATGATCGACGCGAAGGAGATCAGCTCCGCCGAGATCACCGTCCCGGAAGGACAGGCGGAGACCATCCTCGAGGACGAGACTATGCGGGTCAAGATCCGCTATGTCTCCCGGGGCTATATCCGCGAGGTCGAGGTCGACCTCGGCAGGGCACAGCCCAGCGAATAAGAGAAGGAGGTTAAAGAGCTATGTCCCTTAAAGTAAACGGTCAGACCTATAGCTGGGGCGACGTTGACGTCAAGATCCCGGGCCTCGTCCTGGTCGTGCAGGAAATCAGCTACGACGACGAGCAGGACATGGAAGAAAGCTACGGCAAGGGCAACCGTCCCCGGGGCTATGGAAAGGGCAACTATAAAGCGTCCGGTAAAATGTCTATGCTCCGGGATGACTACGACGACGTCCTTGCCTATTGCAAGGCGAAAGGCGTCCCCTTCTATGGCCTCGAGTGGCCTTCCGTGGTCGTCTCCTACGCCAACGAAGGCGAGCGCACCCACATCGACGAGCTGAAGAAGGTCGTCCCGATCAAGCGCAGCCACAAGGCAGCACAGGGCGACAAGTCCCTCACCGTAGACATCGACCTCATGATCGTCGGCGGCATTGTGGAGGACGGCGTCGAGCCCACGAAGTAAAAACCATCTCAAGATAATCGAGAATAGGAGGACACGAAACCATGGAAGAAATCAAGAAAGACACCGCGCAGAAGTCCCAGACGGAGGAGCTCAAGGAGAAATACGGCAAGGTCTACCGCGTCGGCGCGACGATCGAGGTCGATGACGAGACCGAGAAGAATGTCGAGTTCTTCTTCAAGCGCCCCTCCACGGCGAGCTATGACAGATATGTTAAGACCACCGCCCAGGGCGCGACGAAGGCGCTCAAGGTGTTCCTCTTTGACAACGTGGTCGAGGAGAGCCGGGCGTCTCTCGAGGCGAACCTTGAGGAGTTCCCGGCCCTGGCGCTCTCCATCGGTGAGAAGCTGCTCGGGATGCTGGGCCTCTCCAAACAGACAAATTTGAAGATGCTCTAAAAGAGCAGCTCTCGGAGGTGAGGGGGAACGTGGTGGAGTCCGGTCTCCTGGAAATCTACCGCTTCCTCCCTCCGGCTCTTTTAGAGGACTTCGACATTGAGGAGATCGGCCTCGATGAGTTCCTCCGGTACGTCGCGAAGGCGAGGTACATCCAGGAGCTCGAGGAGAGGATCGTCGCCCAGGCGATCGCGGACGTGTTCGCGTCGGATTAGCCGGGCGGCATCGGTCGCCTCTTTTAAGAGCACAAGGTCGCCTCTATCGTTTTGTTAGGAGGTGAAAGGCAAAGCATGAGCTTAGAGTCCGTGTTCCGGCTGTCCCTCATAATGAACATGATCGACAACCTCACCGGGCCTATGGCCGGAGTCACATCAAGCGTCAACGGCACCGTCTCAAAGCTGCAAAAGGCAAACGCAGCGCTCGGCAATATGGCAAAGACGGGGGCCGTCATGCAGGAGGTCGGCTCGCAGATCACGGGGGCGGTGCTGTCCCCGGTCGAGGCTACATTTGAAACCCGGAGAGCAATCGGCGAGCTCGCCTCCCTGGGTGTGAAGGATCTCGGCGTCGTGGAAGACGCCGCCCGGCAGTTCTCCGACCAATGGGCCGGAACGACGAAGGCCGACTTCATCGCGGCAGCCTACGACATCAAGAGCGGCATCGCGACGCTCTCGGACGAGGGCGTCGCGGAGTTCACCAGTCTCGCGGGCCTAACGGCAAAGGCCACAAAGTCGACGGTCGGCGAGATGACGTCATTGTTTGCCACGGGCTACGGCATCTATAAGAACTACTACGACGACATGAGCGACATCGAGTTCGGCGAGATGTTCTCGGCGGGTATCGCGAAGTCGGTGCAGCAGTTCAAGACGACGGGCTCGGAAATGGCCTCGAGCATCGAGAGCCTGGGCGCGTCAGCAACAAACGCAAACGTCCCCCTTGAGGAGCAGCTCACCATCCTCGGTATGCTGCAAGGCACCATGAGCGGCTCGGAGGCGGGCACGAAGTACGCGGCGTTCCTGGGCGCGGCAGCGAAGGGCGGCGACGCCCTGGGCTTGTCATTCCTGGACGCCAACAACCAACTAAAGAGTATGCCGGAGATCCTCGACCAGCTCCGGGGCAAATACGGCGAGACCATCGACGCGATGGAGAAGCAGGAGATCGCCGAAGCCTTCGGAACGGACGAGGCCGTCGACCTCATCGACCTGCTCTACAACAAGTGCGGAGACCTGCAAGGGAACATCCTCGCCATGTACGACGCCCTCGGCTCCGGCACCGGCGTCGCCACGGAGATGGCGAACGCAATCAACGAAACGGAGCCCGAACGGTTTGAACGGCTCGCGCAGCGCATCCAGAACGTGAAGGAGTCGATCGGGAATAGCTTACTCCCGACAATCAACGATCTCATGTCGACCGGCGAGCAGGTGCTCACAAAGGTCGGCTCGTGGGTCGAGGAGAACCAGGAGCTCGTCCGGGTCATCATGCTCGTCGTCCTGGCGATCGGCGGCTTCCTCACCATAGCGGGCACGGTCATCGCCGTTGTCTCCGGCGTGGGCTTGATTATCACGAAGGTAATCTCCGGGTTCAAGCTCCTCAAGGCCGGGTTCCTATTAGCGAAGGGAGCGCTCACGCCGCTCATATCGAGCGTGTGGAGCTTTACAGCGGCACTCCTGGCGAACCCTGTCACCTGGATCGTGATCGGCATCGTGGCCCTCATCGCGGCCCTGGTGCTGCTCTACAACAAGTGCGAGTGGTTCCGAAACGCGGTCAACGCAATCATCGACTTTTTCAAGGAGAAGCTCGGCGCAGCTCTTGAGGTCGCGTCGGCGATCTTCTCCGGCATCGGCAACGTCATCGGCTCCGTCATGAACGCAGCGAAGGCGACGGTCTCCCAGAACCTCGACAACATGCGATCCGCATACGAGGCGCACGGCGGGGGAATCCGTGGTGCAGCAGCGGCAGCGGTCGAGGGCGTCAAGGGCATCTATACGGCGGGCTTTACCTTCCTGGATAATCTCACCGGCGGGCGGCTCTCGGCGATCCGTGACAAGTTTGTCGGCTTCGTGACGAACATAGCCTCGGGCGTGTCCGAACGGTTCACAGCCGTCAAGACGGCGTTCTCGAATGGAATCACCGCGATCAAGAACACGGTCACGGGAGCCGTGACGTGGTTCTTTGAGTCGGGCAAGCGCGTCGTCACCACATTCGCGAACGGTATCAAATCGGCGTTCACTGGCGCGGTCGACGCGGTAAAGGGCGGCTTGCAGCGCATCCGAAATATGCTTCCCTTCTCCGACGCGAAAGAAGGCCCCCTCTCGACGCTGACCCTCTCGGGACAACGCACGATGACTACCTACGCCCACGGCCTCGAGCTGGCGCAGGATGCACCCGCCCAGGCAATCGAGAAGGGGCTCGACGGCGCGAAGGCAACCTTTGAACGCGAGCCCGTCCAGAAGGTCGACCTCACAAGCGGAGACGGCAAGAAGGAAGGCTCCGAGATCGGAGGCTCCGGCGAGGGCAGCTCCGGCAAGCAAGTCATCATTCAAAAGCTGCTCATTCCGGTCGACCTCAAGAAGATCAAAGACCTCGAGCACCTCCTCGCGATGCTCAAGGAGGTCGAGGACTACGCCGAAGCCAACGGCGGCGAGGAACCCACAGACGATCAGGACGCCGAACCGGCACCAGCATAACAAGGAGGGAGAGACGACAATGATTTACACCGAAGACCAGATCGTCAAGGTGAACGGGGTCGTCCTCCCTGGCCTTGTTAAGAGTATCGAGGTCAAGGAGTCGGCCCAGATCGACGAGCAAGAAGTCGAGGGCAGCGCCACAAAGCCCAAACAGGCGACGGGCTACGAGGACGCGAAGGTCAATATCGAACTCATTCTCGACGACACACCAACGCAAACGAAGTACCAGCGGCTCGAGACGCTTCGGGCGATCTTCCGAACGCCCGGCCAGTCAGTCCCGAAGCCGATCTCTATTGTCAGCGAAGACACGGCAGCGCACGGCGTCGACAAGGTTCTATTCAAGGGGCTCACTCACAAAATGGAGAACAAGAAGGAGCAGCTCACCGCCTCCCTTGAGTTCTGGGAGTACGTCCCGCAGACCATACAGACGACGAGCAGCTCGTCGAGATCTTCGTCCGGCGGCGGCTCCTCTGGCGGGAGCTCCGGCAGAACCCAGCAGCAAACGGCCTTGTCTTCTGGCTATCATAAATACTTGCAGACGAGCCGAGGGAAGTCCCCAGCCGTCGACGATGCAAGCACGGCGGCAGCTCTCGACAAGATCTCACAGATGCCATACTAACCCGAGAGGAGGAACAGGATGGAAACGCTCGAATTATTCTACCCTCAAATCGCGGCTCGCGCTGGCCCCTATACCTTCGACAAGGGCATAGAGATCGAGGTCTACTCCTCGAAGTCTTCTTATTTTGATTGGGCGAAGATCCGCTTCACGGAGCAGTTTCAACCGAAGATCTCACTCGCCCGGAAAGACCCGGCAGCGATTGAGCTCGGGTATAACAATGTCTTTGAAGAGGTCTTCACCGGCTACGTCTCCAAGCCGTACAACGGAGGAGGCTTCACCGACGAAGTGACTCTCAAGGACGAGATGCTTCTCCTCGAGGAGACGCAGATCAACAACACATTCCTCGACACAACTCCGCAGGAGATGATCGCCTACTTTCTCGGGAAGGCCGGGCTCTCGAAAATGAAGCTCTCCTCCAAGGGATACCCGGAACGGAAACGGCTTCCCATTCGGCAGATGAACGTCATCGAGGCGATCAATGCCGTACATGCAGCATGGAACATCAAACAGCCGTTTTTCTTCTCTGGGGGCGTGTTCTATTGGGGGGAGAAGCCGGAGCAGGACAAGACCTACATCTTCGAGTATGGCGTCAACATCATCGCTCTCACCAGGAGCGGCGGCTCGTGGGAGCTCGAGACGGTCTCGGCCCCCTTTGTCCGACACTCCCACAAAATCAGCGTGAAGCACCCTAAAGTGAACGGAGAGTTCGAGGTCTCGAAGGTCGTCTCGTCTACCAGCGAGAACGGCTTCATCCGCACGAAGATTTATTTCTAAGAAAGGAGGGGCGGGAAATGCTTGAGCAGATGATGAGGGCGGTCGCGAGGAAGATCATCGCGCAGGAGTACCCCCACGCAAAGAGCCCCGCCGTGGTCTACGCCACCGTCAGCAAGGCGACGCAGCTCGGCGAGACGTTCGATCTCAAGGATCTTGTCATTCATAACGACGAGACCGGGAGCAGCTTCAAGGGCCACATAACGGCGCATTGGAACGAATACACCCTCACCGTCGTCGATCGCTGGGGGGACAAGGACGAGAGCTTCCCTCCTCTCCCTGGCGTCAGATCCAAAGGACAATATAAGGCCGGGGCCTTCGTGGTCGTTGCGATGGCATACGGGGACAGCCCGGCGATCATTGGGGAGGTGCAGCTATGACAGGGTTACACGACACCGACATCCGACTCAATGATGAATGGGCTCTCACGCAAGCGGCAGACGGAGACGCGCCCCTCTGTTCGGGGCTTGAATGTCCCTATCAGAACATCATCCTCGAAGCGCTCACACAGCCCGGGGATCTCTTTTATGACGCTTCGTTCGGCTGGGGGCTATACGACTTCATTCAATCCGAAGACGACGATCTTGTGCGGCTTGAAATCGCGCAGCGGGCGCGGCTGGGCCTTCAAAAGCGGGAGGTCATCGTGCCCGAGAGCATAGAAATCGACGTCGGATTTTCAGACGACACCTTCCGGCTCCGCTGCTCCTTCCGGTTTGCGGACGAGGAGGAGCCCCGGGAGCTCAATGTCGTCATTAGTGCGGTCGGCGTGGAGGTGATAACAACATGATCGACAAAGCAATACTCGACGAAGTTCTCCCGGTTCCCGAGCTTGAAACGCTCAAAGAGGAGAAGATCGCCGAGCTGAAAGAAGAAGGCTTCGCAATCACGAACTTCCATTCGGGCGGCGTCTTCTATACGCTGCTCTTGATAGTCCTCCGCATTAAGATCGAGTTCACGGAGTTACTACGGGCCATTCTGAACAATATGACCCTCACACACTCCACCGGCGCATGGCTCGACATTAAGGCGGCAGACTACGGGAAGAAGCGCAAGAAGGCCCAGAAGGCGCAGGGCCTCGTCACACTGTCCAGGACGAACGACCAGGGCGAGGCCGTGAAGATCGAGAAGGGCCACATCTTCAAGACGCAAAAGGACATCAACGGAGAGGAGCTTCGCTTCTTTGCCATAGAGGCGGCGGTTCTGCAAAAAGGGAGCCGGTCGGTGGATGTCCTGGTAGAAGCGGAGAAAGAGGGCTCTCGGTACAATGTGCCGGAAGGACAGATCACCCGGAGCCTCATGTTCCTCAATGGGATCGACGGCATCTCAAACGGCGAGGACTGGATCGTCCGGGAAGGAAGCGACACCGAGGACGACGAGGGGCTCCGAACGCGGGCGCTCCGATCCTGGTCGGAGCTCGCGGCTCGATCTATCGAGGACACGTTCATCAATGCAGCGGAGGCCGTCCAGGGCGTCCTATTTGCACAAGCTGACTGCGACCACCCGAGAGGGCAAGGGACGGTCGACGTGATTGTAACAGGGACGGCAGGAGAGGCGACGGAAGGACTTCTCGACGAAGTTCGGGATGCTGTTGACAAGATTGCCGGGCCATACGATAATGTTCTCGTGAAGTCTTCTACAACGGTTTCCCAGGACATCGAGGTCACGGTCTCGACCTCTGACGTGTCGGAGGACGAGGACATCAAGAACAGGATCTCCGCGATCCTTGCCGAGCTGCTCGCCGTCCGAAAGGGCCGGAGGTTCAACGAGCTCCGGCGCTCCGACATCAACTTCGCAATCCGCAGCAACTACAGCGCCGCCACGAACGCGGAGATCATCACCCCCGCCGAGGACATGGTGCTCGAGAAGGACAAGGTCATCACTCTCGGCTCCGTCTCTGTGACAGTGAGAAGGGAGTGATCGGATGAAACGGTTCGACACCTTCGGCGCGTATATGTTCGACCTTCTCTTTGCCCCGTTGAAACGAGGGAAGCGGGCGGCGAATCAGTTCTTCATCTTCTTCAAGGTCATCGGACGCATTTTCGACGGCATGAAGAAGGACGCCTTCCGGCTTCGGGATGAGCTCAATGTCGCGACCGCGAGCCCGGCCATGCTTCCGGTACACGGACAGGATCGGGACATGCCGAGGCTTGAGGGCGAGAGCATTGAAAACTATCGGGCCCGCCTATCCATGAAAGGGATCATCTCTGAATGGGGCGGAACAAAGAACGGCATCCTCTATGTGTTGACCTCTCTCGGATACGAGCAGAGCACGATCGAGCCGTTCTCCTATCAAGACCCCAAGAGGTGGGCCGAGTTCATCGTGTTCCTCAAGGGCTCGAAGCAAAGCGGCGTCAACAACCTCGCAGTCATTGACGCCGAGGTTCGGAAGGTCAAGGAAGGCAGCTCAAAACCTGCATACGGAGCGGAGTCCGGGGGAGGCATTGAGATCCACTCGAAGACCTTTTCCGGATTCTCGAGGTATCCACGTTGCGGGGAAATTGTTTGCGGCGTCTGGCCCCGGGTGGTCAGTGTCGGGCACCTTCTGGCGTCCGAAGTTCACGCAAGCAGCTCTCCGGGCTCCGGCGAGGTCGAGTTCCCGAAGGTGGGAACGATCGCGGCCTCCGAAAAGTTCTATCAACCGTGCGCCTTTGTTATGTATGAGGGCCTCTCCTCTAATGTGGAGGTGGGCTCGAAGGCAAGCACCGGCGCGAAGATCTACCCCGTTTGTTCTCCGGTGCTTCGCTGCTCCGGGGTGACATTTATGACGGAAGGAGGAGAAAACCATGCCGAAGACAATCACATCGGTTGGGATTGAGAAAATCGGGAGGCGCTTCGCCGACTCGATTGACCACGCGGCCTATACGCTGAACGGAGCGCCGAAGACGGTCGAGCCGTTCCGCAAGCTCGTCACGGCGGACACCGTGAAGATCTATATCTACTTCGACGACACCGTCACCGGCAACGTGGCGAACGTGCAGCTTGTAGACACGGATGGAGACATCGTCGCACAGTCCGACCGGGAGTTCGAGAAACCGCCGAGCAAGGGTCTTTATGTGGCCTTCAAATACACCATCATCGAAAAAGAAACGGAGGTACAGATTGAAAGTGAATAGCTATCAAAAAATCGGATGGCTCGACCACGTCGAAGATGTCGAGACGGGCGAGGTCATCCAGGAAGGAACGCCGGTTAGTCAGACGAACATGAACCACATGGACGACGGCATCTTCGAGAACCGCGAAGCCGTCATTCTCCACGAGGCCCAGATCGCCGACGCGCAGAAAGAGATCAAAGTGCTGAAAGACGCCACCCTCAACAACATGACGAACAACGTCTTTCTCATCAATTTTGACTCCGTGAACTCCGTCGCGATCACCTCCGGCATCTATGACCCCGTGGCGAGAAAGCTCTATGTATAGGGTCGCTTGCACCCTCAAAGAAACAAGCTGCATACTCGGGAACTTTTTCGGCGAGCTTTGCCCAGTATGTGAAAGGTGTCGAGAACTCTCGGACAACGAGCTCGTCCTTATGACCGCGAGTGGTCTCACTCTCGAAGGGAAGGACGTCCTTGTTATTGAGGGACACAGCTCCATCACAGGGGAGCCCGCAAAGGTAAAGCTCACCGACTACGGCTTCGAGTTCTTCGGGGACATCACCGAGATCGCCCGCATTAGAAATGCGAGGTGCTGCTACATTGGAACCGTCAATACTTCAAAAGAAGGCTGAAATCCTACTCGAACGGGATGTCTACCCCTTGCTCAAGAACTTCCCCCAGGCCGAAAAGTTTAGTTTGTCGCAGGAGATCAAGCAATCATGCTTCCGGCTGATCCGCGCGGCGGTCATGGCGAACAACCTCACCGTCGTCAAGAAGCGACTCGAATGGCTGGACGAGGCGGACGCCGAGAAGACGCTCCTCCTCGTGCTGTTTGGAGTCGCCCGGACGCAGAAGTACATCACCGAGAAGAAAGTCCACGAGCTGCAAACGAAACTCAACGAGCTGGGGCGCATTATTGGAGGCTTGCAAAAGCACTTCATCAACAACCGATAAAAAAGTAAACCGCACCTACTTAGGGTTATCTCTGTATGGCGTCGAACCGCGCGATTCGCGGGTACAACTCGGCTCGCAACTACAATTGGAATACCTCGTCCAATCGGAACGCGAACTACGGCTTCCGCCCCGCCTTGTAGGTTATTACGTCATTCGCGGCTACGGCTTCGAGTGCGTGTCCTTGTTATACTTCAAGGGAGAGGTAATCCTTCGCCTTGTCTCTGACGGCGTAAAAACAGTGACGAACCTCCGGCCCGCCCTCTCGTATTGGGAGGCTGGGGGCAAGTCTACAATGTGGGTATAAACCCGCGTCATAGGTGCCAAGCCGTTTCTGCAAAGGAAAGGATGCCACGATGACGAAATTCCCCTTATTTATTAAAACCGCACAGAACATTAAACACCCGCCGACTCCGCCGATCATGCCGCTTGCCACCTATGAGGAGGCGGTCGGCTATGAGAGGATAAAGGACGGCTACAAGCAAGCCCTAAGAGGGCAAAGAAAGTACACCCGGGAGGCCGTCAAGTACGACCTTTTTCGGGAGAAGAACAACGTCGACCTATGGCGTGAGCTCAAGAGTTCAAAGTACACGCCGGGCCCGTATCATTTCGCCGTCATCACGGAGCCAAAACGGAGAGACCTCTCCATCCCGAAGCTCCGCGACAAGGTGGTGCAGCTCGTCATCCACGAGGAGCTGCAAAACATGTTTCGGCCCGTGTTCATCAATGGCTCGTTCGCTTGCCAGTACGGGAAGGGCCCGATCCGCGCCGCCTTCAAAGTGCAGCACGACATGAGGGTCGCCCGTATGAAATGGGGCGACGACGTGGCCGTCATCAAGATTGACGCCCGGAAGTTCTTCTACTCCATCGACCGCGACCTGCTCAAGAAAATCCTTGCGAAGCGGTTCAAGAAGCTCAAGAAGAAGCACCCCGACATGTACGGGGATCTCCTTCAGTTTTACCGGCTTCTTTGCAAAACGATTGACAGCTCACCGGAGGGCGAGAGAGGCATCCCACTCGGGAATGTCAGCTCACAGGACTTTGCGAACATCTACCTCAACGAGCTCGATCAATTTTGTGTCCGCTTCCTCGGCGCGAAGCTCTATACCCGGTACATGGACGATGTTGTCATTATTGCACCGAGTAAGGAGATCGCCCGGGAGTGGCTGGCGAAGATCAAGGAGTTCCTCTGCGTGAGGTTACACCTTGACACCAACAAAAAGACAAAGGTTTTCTACATGCGGCAGGGCGTGAACGCCTACGGCTTCAAAATCAAAGCCACCCATTTAATGATCCGCACCGAGTCCAAGAGGCGGGAGAAGCGGCGCATTAAAGCGATGGTTCGGAAGATGAAGGAAGGCAAGATCACGCGGGCGGCGGTCGTCCAGGCGGTCAACTCGTGGATCGGGTTCGCCCGGTGGGCCAGTGCCTACAATCTCGCGAAGAAGATATTCGCGCCCTACCGCTTCATCAAAACGGAAGGAGCGATCCCTTATGGCGCAATATCTCGGAACCGTCAAGCTCGGCGGCTTCTACAACAACGGCGCAATCCTCAAACGGCCCACAAGGCCGTGGCGTATTGACTCGACGCCGCCCGGCGCGTCCGATTATGGCGACATCCCCTCGATGTCCGGCAGCATGGCGAACTACACCTTCGGAAATACGCCCAGCGATGACGCGAATAAGCTCCAATGGGTCAAAATCAAGGATGGGGACAAAACCCTCCTCATTTGTGACCGTGTCATCCTGGTCAATGTTTCGTGGGATGACTTGAACGGGCAGGGCTACGTCACCGGTAAGACCGTCACCATCGACGGGGCAAAATACAAGTGCCGACTCCTCACCGGCGGCAGCAACTACCGGAACGGAGACTACTATGCAGGCGGATCTCCCACTAACAACGAGTGGGACAGGTTCATCACCCGCGAGGAGGTCATCTCCGGCCTTCCTGCTCCGGTCTCCTCTGACCTGGATACGAACCAGAACTCAACCGATTTTAACAGCGCACACAACAAGTTTTGGAACTGGTTCTATGTGTATTCCTGGTGCCAGGAAACCTACTCTGGGAACGCGTCGCTCCGCGCGATTCGCGGGTACCACTCGGCTCGCTACTACACTTGGTCTACCTCGTCCTATCGGAACGCGTTCTACGGCTTCCGCCCCGTCCTTGAAATTCTGAACACTGACCCTCTGATCTCTGACAGTGACCGCAACCTCGGAGATAAGAACCAGGACTTCACGATCGAGTACACCGTCAACGACTCCGACTCCGGCGACGTCTTGACGGCGACGGAGTCGATTGATGGGCGAACGACGAAGTCGTTCGCCCCGACGCGAAATTTCAAAAACACGATCACGGTCAACGTCCGCGAACTGTCCCTCGGCCCCCACACGGTCAAGGTCATCGTAACGGACGGCCAGGGCGGCACCGCTACCCGGACATGGACATTCACCCGAGTCAATTCCGCCCCGACCATTTCCGGCTCGGACACCAACCTCGGAGACAAGAACGTCGGCTTCACCTACAACTACACCGTCGACGACGCGGACGGCGACGAAGTCACGGTCGTCGAAAAGCTGAACGACGAGGTTCTCCGCACCGTCAACAATGCCCCCAAGGGCGAGCAGCTCTCCGTCTCTATCACTTCGGAAAAGCTCTACGCCCTGGGCCTCAATACGGTCAACAATCTCGTCATCTCGGCCAGCGACGGCCAGGGCGGCACAACCTACCGCCGCCTCACCTTCAAGCGGACGAACTCGGCCCCGGCTATCTCTGGACAGGACGAAGATCTCGGCCAGCAGACGGGCAGCTTCGCCGAGAAGTACACTGTCACCGACGTCGAGGGCGACAACGTGGTCGTCACTGAGTACATCGACGACAAGCAGATCCGCAGCTATCAAGCGACACTCAGCCAAGAGGAGACGATCGAGCTCTCCCGTGAGAATTGGCTCGTCCTCGCAAATGGGGATCACCAGCTCCGCGTCGAGGCCGTTGACGGCAACTTCGCGACGAGTGTGAGGGTCTGGAACTTCTCCAAGAAGGAGACCATCATCGCCTTCCAGTTCGCGCAGCCGGAGGAGACGGACGCCCGGGCGACGAAGATCCTCATCACGCCTACATGGCATATTGAGGGATCGGTCGCCAAGGTCGAAGCGTGTAACAATGCCTTTGATGCCTCCCCGGCGTGGGAGGACATCACGGCGCAGGTCGCGATCAACCGGGTCTACAACTTCCTCAACCAGTCCAAGACCGCCGAAAAGTGGGGCGTGAATGTCCGCTTCACCATCGAGAAGAACGAGGGCTATGAGGGAGAGGTCTCGATTTCCGGGTTTGGAGGTGCTTACGAATGAACAAGAGCATGAAGTATCTGACCCCTAAGACGCTGATCACCGAGATCGAGCGTCAGAGGGCGGAAGAAGCGGAGGAGCAGAACATCGACCTCTATGAGGCGATCGCCGGTCTCTTCGAGGAGGTCGTGGGGCTCACGGAGAAGGTATCGAGCCTCGAAAGTAAGATCAAGCAGATTGAAGGAGGACAAGCAAAATGAAAGTGAAAGAGTACATGATTTCCGTCTATGCCGTTCTGGTGAAGAACAGCAAGCGCAATGTTGAGTCCCTGCCCGAGGAGTACATCATCCCCGTCGCCGAGTATCTGGCGGCGCAGGAGGAAGGCGCTCTCAAGCCGAAGGAGTAACGCCCCAGGGACACCCGCCGAAGGGCCGTAGAGGCCCGCAAAACGGCCCGTAAAGGGCCGATAGTAACCTATAACCCACAAGAGGGCAAAAAGCACGGGAGGGGCGGCTATTCGTCGCTCCTCCCGTATGCTTTGAGCCTGCCCTCTTGCGTGTGCCGATCCCGTGCTTCTGGGGGGGCGGTTGACGCAAGCGAGCAGGCTCGGAAATGCTTCTAAGATTGGCCCGTTTTTTCTCAAGTATGCTGTCCCAATTTCTCAAAAAACTTGTCGCGCTACATTCACAGTGAAAAGGATGTGCTGACCCTCATTGATAACCTCATCAAAAATACCACGCCCCGCAACGCTTCCAGCAACGACCCGTTTTGGGAACGGGGTGAGATCGCTCTGGACTCGGCCCTTATGCTGTATCTCGTCAGCGAAGCACCCTCGGAGGAACAGAACTTTGAGACTTTGATCTACATGATGAATTTTGCCGATGTAAAGGAAGAAGATGAGCAGTACCGCAGCCCGCTGGATATGCTGTTCCGGGCCTTGGAGGAGGAGCAGCCGAACCATGTTGCGGTGAAGCAGTATGCAATATTCAAGCAGGCAGCGGGTAAGACGGCGAAATCCATTGTTGTGACTGCCGCTGTTCGGTTGGCTACCTTCAATATCCCGCAGTATGCCGAAATCACAAGGAAGGATGAGATGGACTTTGGAAGTCTGGGCGAGAAAAAGAAAGCGATCTTTTGCCTGATTCCTGTTGATGACAGCAGCATGAACTATCTTGTAGGAATGCTCTATACACAGTGCTTTCAGGCACTCTATCGCAGGGCGGATGCCAAGTACAACGGGCGTCTGCCCGTCCCCGTGCGCGTCATTCAGGACGAATGGGCCAATGTTGCCCAGCCGGAGAGCTATCCGAAAATTCTGGCCACCTGCCGCAGCTACAACATCGGCTTGAACATCATCGTGCAGAACATTCAGCAGATCAAGGCACTGTATGAAAAGGAATGGGAGGGCATCATCGGCAACTGCGACACGCTGCTGTTCCTCGGCGGCGGCAACGAACCGACCTCGTTGGAGTTTATTGTGAAGCTGCTGGGCAAGGAGACCATCGCCACCCGCACACGGGGGCAGACGAAGGGTCGCAGCGGCTCCAGCTCTACCAACTTCCAACAGACGGGCCGCGACCTGATGACCATTGACGAGGTACGAAAATTGGACACCCATAAAGCGATCTTGTTTATACGAGGGGAAGATCCTGTACTGGACAAAAAGTACAACATCAAGCGCCACCCCAACATTAAGCTGACGACGGACGGCAAGGCAAAGCCTTATATCCATAAGCCGCTGGGCGCGCCGGATTACGCACTGCCTGACCTGCCCTATGCGTTCAAATCACTGGACGATTATGATTTTATTGACGTGGAGGAACCTGAACATGAATTATCTGAAAAAGAAAAAGATTTCAAACCCGACAAGACTGAGTAAGGTGAAAAAATGCTATTGGACGGCGGCTGGTGCTGCCGTCCTCTGCCTCTGCTGCACCACGCCCGCGATGGCGGCGGGCGGCGATCCGCTGGATATTGTCAATAACCTTTCCGATTTTATCTTCAGCATCATCAAGGCGCTGGGCGTGATCATTCTCGGCTGGGGCATCGTGCAGGTGGGTATGTCGATCCAGTCCCACGATGCCAGCCAGAGAACGCAGGGCTTTCTCTGCTTGTTTGGCGGTCTGATGATCGCTTTTGCGAAGGAGATTCTGACCGCCATCGGCGCGATCTGATAGAAAAACCGCGCCCTCTGTCTATGGAAGACAGAGGGTGCGGTTCCGTTCGTTATGTGGTAACTTCTCCCAACAGAATGCGGATGTAGTCTTGACGGGCGTTGATGATACGACCAACAGAAACAGTTTCCGTTTCAATACGGTAAAGGGCAATATAGCTTTCCACCACCAGCATACGCAGATCGGTTTCATAGCCGGTCTTTGCCCCAATAGAAACGCCCATTTCAGGAAACTGCTTGAGTTGGGCGCAGCCGTCGAGGATGGATTTTGTAATCCGACTGGCAGCGGTGGGATTATGAAGCTCGCTTTTGATATACCGTTTGATCTCCTGGATGTCGCGTAGCGCCTCCGGCGTATATCTTAGCTTCATTCCGTCACCCCAAGGGTGCGGTAAGCATCTTCCTCAGATACCCAGCCATTCTTTTCCGCAGACGCCCAGCCTTTTTCCGCTTCATCCAACAGGCGGCGCATGGCTTTTGCCTTCATATATTCCGCGTTCTCAGGCGAAGCCAGAAACGGCAGACCCTCCATGTTCAAGGACTGCTGAATGAAGATGTTGACGGCGTCGGTAAAGGAAAGGCCCTGACGGGCATAGATGTCCTCCATACGCTGCTTGACTTCGGGATTGATCCGCATTTGAAAGGTTGCAGTCTTGGGTGCAGATGTGACATTGATCGTGTTCATAGCATTCACCTCAACCTTAGTATATACCGAAAAGAAGAAATGTCAATACAATGTCATTACAATTATGGAGGTGGTGAGATTTGGATAACAACTGGATTGTAGAAAACCTGACCAACGCCTTTGGCGTCTGGAACAGTAAAATGACGGAAATGTGGTCACTGCTGACGGAATCGCCCCAGACTTTCAAGGGCGGCACCATCTGGCAGACCATTGTGACCATCAACGGCGGGATGCAGGCCATCGGCTACGGGTTGCTGGTGCTGTTCTTTGCCATCGGTATCTTTCGCAGTGCCTCCGGCTTTCGGGACTTTCAAAGGCCGGAGCACTTGCTGCGGCACTTCATCTACTTTGTGCTGGCAAAGCTTGGTATCACCTACGGCATGGATCTGCTGGTAAATATATTTGATGTGTGCAGCGGCATTGTGGCAACGGCGGCGGGCAGCATCGGCGGCTTGACCGGCGCATCCGTGGCGCTGCCGCAGGAGATCGCGGACGCCATCGGAGATGTGGGCTTTTTGGCAAGTATCCCCCTCTGGCTGGTGACGCTGCTGGGGAGCCTGTTTATTACGGTGCTGGCCTTCATTATGATCCTCACCGTCTATGGCCGATTTTTCAAAATCTATATGTATGCCGCGCTGTCCCCGGTGGCACTGGCATCCTTTGCCGGAGAGGGCACATCCCATTTCGGCAAGGCATTCCTCAGAAGTTATGTGGGCGTGTGCATGGAGGGTGCGGTGATTGTTCTGGCCTGCATCATCTTTTCGGCTTTTTCCTCCAGCGGTACGCCGGTGGTGGATAGCAGCGCGTCCGTGGTGACACAGGTGTGGAGCTATTTGGGCGAAGTCATATTCAACCTGCTGGTACTGGTGGGCTTGGTAAAGTCTGCCGACCACATCGCAAAGGAAATGCTGGGATTGTAACTTGAATTGTAGAAAGCTATATGATAAACTTCACAACACAGGAGATGGTATGATGAACATTGAATATTTTAACCCTGAAATTGCAAAAAGCATTGGAATTATTGAAGCAACATTTTTACAAATACTCTATCGCATTATTCAAAATAATCAAGAGATGTGTGTTGTTGAACACAATGCTCGATGGTTTCCCTGCGCGATGAACGAATGGAAAAATTATATTGATTTGTGGAATCCTCGGCAAATTGACCGCATAGTAAAAAATTGCCTACTGAATCACACTTTATTGCTCGAACATTATGATACGGACGAGCGTAGGCGGCGGAGTTGGTATGCGATCAATCCAGCCGTTGTCCCGCAGTTAGAAGAAACTGAACATATTTTCCAAGGCAAGTAGTGATGAGCTACTTGCTTTTGCTTTTCAGGAGGACAGTATGGAAATCAAAATCAATAAGGAAATTCGCGCGTACCGTGAAACGCTCTTTTTCGGCCTATCTGTGCGGCAATTTGTCTGCTCTGTTTTGGCGGTGGGCGCTGCGGTGGGACTGTATTTCAGCCTGAGCCAAGTGTTGGACCAGGAAACGGTGAGTTGGGTGTGCATCGTTGGCGCGGCTCCCGTGGCCGCTGCCGGATTCTTTCAGTACAACGGCCTCACGCTGGAGCAATTCTTGTGGGCATGGCTGAAATCCGAGGTCATCATGGCAGGCAAGCGTGTCTGGAAAGCGGAAAACTACTATGAAGAAGCGATGAAACGTGAGGTGAAGAAACATTGATCCTTTTCAAGCATCGGCGCAGTGCGGAACGGGACGCCTTTTCCGTTCCCCGCAGCGTCCAGAAATCTATTCCCATCAAACGCATTTATCAAGACGGCGTGTTTCAGGTAAGCGGCAAGTTTTCAAAAACTTGGCGCTTTTTTGATGTCAATTATGCCGTGGCCTCCCCGGAAAAACAGCGGGAATTGTTCATGACCTATTGTTCATTCCTCAATTCCCTCCCCATCGGAGCCACGGCAAAGATCACGCTCTTTAACCGTCAGCTCAATCAAAAGGACTTCGGGCGGACGCTGCTCATGCCCATGCAGGGCGACCGCCGTGACCTCTACCGGAACGAGTATAATGCGCTTGTTTTGGGCAAGGCGGCGGAGAGCAACAATCTCATTCAGGAGAAGTACATCACCGTTTCGGCGGAGAAGAAAAGCGTGGAGGAGGCCCGCGCGTTCTTTTCCCGCGTTGGGACTGACCTTACCACGGGACTTTCCCGTATGTCCTCCAGCGTCCGTGAGATCACGGTCAATGACCGCCTGCGGCTTCTGCATGACTTCTATCGTCCCGGCGAGGAACAGCTATTCCGGTTCAATTTGGAGGACACCATGCGAAGGGGCCATGACTTCCGGGACTGCATCGCCCCGGACTGTATTTCCTTTCAAAAAAATCACTATGAGCTGGGCGATCATGTGGGCCGCACCCTGTTCCTGCGGGAGTATGCCAGCTTCATTTCTGACGCGATGATCACGGAGCTGATGGACTATCCCCGTAATATGATGCTTTCCATTGACATTATCCCTGTGGCGATGGACGAAGCAGTGAGCGATATTCGCAAGCGCATTATGTCCGTGGAATCGGATATTACCCGCTGGCAGCAGCGGCAGAATCAGAGCAACAATTTTACCGCCAATATTCCCTATGACTTGGAGCAGATGCGGAGCGAAACGAAGGAATTCATGGACGACCTCATGAGCCGCGACCAGCGTATGATGCTGGCTTTGGTGACGCTGACGCACCTGGCAGATAACCTTGAACAGCTTGACCAGGACACCGAAGCCCTGCAAGCCATCGGGCGGGCGCGGGGCTGTCAGTTTAACATTCTGCGCTATCAGCAGGAGGATGCCCTGAACACGGTACTGCCCCTCGGCCTCAAGCGCATTGAGGCTACCCGCACCCTGACCACGGAGTGTACCGCTGTCCTTATGCCATTCAAATCGCAGGAGATTCAGGACGCGGGCGGTATTTACTACGGTGTCAATGCCGTATCGCATAACCTCATCATCTGCAACCGAGGAAACCTGCTCAACGGCAACGGCTTTATTACCGGCGTTTCCGGCTCCGGCAAAAGCATGGCGGCAAAGCAGGAAATGACAGCATTGGCGCTTTCTACCGACCATGACATCATTATCGTCGATCCCGAACGCGAATATGGCGAGCTGGTACGGGCATTGGGCGGCGAGGTCATCACCATTTCTGCCTCTGACCCAAACGGCTGTCACATCAATGCGCTGGATTTGTCCGAGGGGTACGGGGATGGCAAAGAGCCGCTGGTGATGAAGTCCGAGTTTATCATGTCGCTGTATGAGCAGCTCATGGGCGCGGACAAGATCGAGCCGCAGGAGAAGTCCATCATCGACCGTAGTGTGGGCAACATCTACCGGGAATATCTGAAAAACTATCAGGGCAAGCCGCCTACGCTGAAAAATCTCTATGATGACCTGATGAAGCAGGTCAACCCGGAGGCACACCGGATCGCGCTGGCACTGGAGCTGTTCACGGTGGGCAGTTTGAATGTATTTTCCCACCAGACCAATATCAACACAAAAAGCCGCATTCTCTGCTTCGATATTCAGGACTTGGGCGAAAATCTGAAATCGGTGGGCCTGCTGGTGATGCTGGACGCCATTTACAACCGCGTTATCCAGAACCGCAGAGAGAGAAAATACACCCATGTCTACATCGACGAGATCTATCTGTTTTTCGCCAACGGGAGCGGCAGCGGACACAGCATTACCAATTACAGCAGCGAATTCCTCTACAAGTGCTGGAAGCGTTTCCGTAAATACGGCGCGACCCTTACCGGTATCACACAGAATGTGGAGGAATGTCTGCTGTCCAATACGGCGCGGATGATGTTCGCAAACTCCGAGTTCCTGCTGATGCTCAATCAGGCTACCACCGACCGGGAGCAGCTTGCCCGCCTGCTGGGGGCGTCGGATACGCAGATGAGCTATGTGGACAATGCCCCTGCCGGTCATGGACTCATCAAGGTGGGCGGGGCCATCGTGCCTTTCGCCAATGAGCTGCCCAAAAACACGGAGCTGTACCGCTTAATGTCAACCCGCCCCGGTGAGGACTGACGCTATGCGGGACTTGAAGATCAGACCCGGCATGGACACGCCGAAGGCAAAGCTGAAGAACCCTGCGCCTAAAGATGCGGATTCCCTTCTGAAACAGCACATGGACAAACGGCAGCGAGAAAAGGAGCCGGAAAGCCGCGACCCCGTCCGCTACGCCACCGACCGCGTGGAGAAAACTATGCGCCGTGGCGCGGCTGGGGCGGCGGATGCCTCGCGGCGCATGATAAAGCACTACCGAGGAAAGCTGCGGCAGGGCAAAGAAAATGCGGCGAGGGAGTACAGAGTGGCAGATATGGGGATTGGTGCGGAAAGCGGCTCTACCAATGTCCCGACGGAATATGACTTTTCTCCAGCACAAACCGCTGCACGAAATGAAGTCGGAAACCGGACCATTTCTCCGCAAAATTGCGGAGGTCCAAAAAGCGCAAATGCCGCCCCGCAGGAGCGTGGGCGGCAAAAAGCTGCGCAGGACGCGAAAGCCGCCTATGGGCGGAACCTTGCCGAGAAAAGAACAGCAGAGCGGCACATTGTACCGCCACCGTCCGACCGTGGAGGTACAATGACCCCTCCGCATAAAAGCAATCAGGGCGCATCGGTCAAGGGCGGTCCTGCCCCAAAGAGCGGACAGGTCATGACCAAGGCCACGCGCATCATGCGTGTTCGACCAACTGACCACGCAGCGCCGAACAATGCAATTATCACGCGCCGCGCAAGGGCGGCGGCGCAGAGAAAGGCACAGCGGGCGATGCTTCAGGATTCTGTAAAGAACGGCGGAGATGCCACAAAGAAGCTGGGTGGAACAGCGGTGCAGGCGATAAAGGCCGTGGGCCGGGGTGTGGCATCTGCGGTCAGCTCGATCCTGTCGGCAGGCGGCGGTGCGGTGGTGCTGGTGCTGTTCCTGACGGTGATCCTTGTGGCGGCAATCGTGGCATCACCCTTCGGCATCCTCTTTTCCAACGAGAGTCGGGAGGCAGGCGTTGTGCCGCTCTCCGCTGCGGTGGCGCAGGTCAACTATGACTTCAATGCTGAACTGGAAGCGTTGCAGACAGCGGAGGACTACGATTCCATCTCCGTGACCGGCCAGCCTGCCGATTGGATAGAGGTGCTGGCAGTGTTCGCGGTAAAGGTTGCTGGAGCCGATGTAGACGCCACTGATGTGGCCACCATGGATGCCGACCGCATTACCCGCCTGAAAGCGGTCTTTTGGGATATGACTACCATAGCCCACCGCATTGAGGTCATTGACCACCCCGGCAGCGGTGACGACGATGGCTGGACGGAAAGAAACCTCTATATCACCATTACCGCAAAAACGGCAGAGGAGATGAAAACCGAGTTTCATTTCAACCGTAACCAGATCGCGGCACTGGACGAGCTGCTGGAGCAGCGGGATCTCCTGCGGGAGCTGATAGAAGATGTGTACTCCGTCAGCGGAGACACGGCGTCGTTGATCTGCGGCCTGCCGGAGGGTCTGTCGCCGGAGCGCGAGGCGGTGGTACGCACCGCCTGTTCTCTTGTCGGCAAGGTGAATTATTTTTGGGGAGGAAAATCCCTCGTAATTGGCTGGGACGCCCGCTGGGGCGAGCTGCGGCAGGTCACGGCGGCAGGCAGCTCCACCACGGGGACCTACCGCCCCTACGGACTGGATTGCAGCGGCTTTGTGGATTGGGTTTTCTACAATCAGTCCGGCGGCAGCTACATCATCGGCCACGGCGGCGGAGCCACCATGCAGCACAGCTATTGTACCGATATTTCGTGGGCGGACGCACAGCCCGGTGACTTGGTATTCTACCCGGATAATTCCCATGTGGGCATCGTTGGCGGCAGGGACGCAAACGGAGAATTGCTAATCATTCACTGCGCCAGCGGATATAATAATGTGGTCATTACCGGCAAGGAGGGCTTTACCTCTGTCGGTAGACCACAATACTACGGCGAGTAGTTGAACAGAAAAGGCCCTACCCAGATATGGTAGGGCCTTGAGACTGTTTTTAAGATTATGGCTTATGGGTATTTTACTGAGCTTACAATCGGCAAGACAATTTAGAGGTTAGTTACCTGCATTTCTCTTGTCACGATACATTAGAAATTGGCGTAAAATAGCTGGGTCCGATCCATTCGCCTTTTTCGTTAAACTTTCCCGAGCTTTGGATTCCATAAGTCTTTGCGTTGGATGAAGCCGTGAGGACATCCTTGGCTCCACTGTCAAATAATCCAGCTCCACTATCGCCAGGATTGCATTCGTAATTTCCTTCGCACATATCCGTCAGAGTCACATACGGAGGAAACTGGACAGAAACACCCGTTCTGGTAATTTTGCCTACGGTCTCTCCAGATGTTGCTCCCAACATGTAAACCTGTTTTCCAGCGATTGGGGTCGCCTTCGCCACGACAGGGAAAAATTCGCCGCCATACGGTGTGATTTTAGACCAATCACCGGACAAGCTTCCGAGGTGGCTAGTAGCACTTCCAATCTTTGTGCCCATAAGATCTTTTACATCAACTGTTCCGCTAAATCCATGTCCCGCTGAATATGCTTTCGAAGCTGAAAGAGCCGGGCCGAGCGTGTAAGCGTAATTTCCGATAAGGATTTTGCCACCCGTGAGATATTGTGTAGTGGATGCCTTTGCTGTAAAGGAAACAGGAACTTTACCGTAAAGCGAGAAAGGCGAAGCGTTGTTATCTGTTTCATAGCCTACAGTCGAACGAATCACGTTATTGCTGTCATCGATAAAATTCAGATAATCCGTCTTTCCGCCGTGACTTAAAACTGCGGCCTTAATTGATTCAATATTATCGTCGCTATAGTCTTTTAGACTAATATCCACTTGATTCGTAATTTCGTTTGCATCAAGCATCATGATGCTATAATCAGACATATATCCTGTAAGGAAATTCTTTATGCGCTCCAACTCAGAAAGGGAGTACGTGACTGTGCGGTATTCCACGTCAATATCTTCGGGTGCCTTTTGAGCAAGCTGGGGCCTGAGAGATGTTGCCTTCTGAGACGCGATAACATTAACAACAAGCGTATCTCCTTCATAATAAAGGCCTCCAAACTCGTTGCTGGACATCTCAGCAGTAAGCAGCTCTGTAAATTCGTCCTCTGTGAGCACTTCATTTTCTGCCTCATTCGCAGAAATTGCTGCTGCTGGAAAAACGCACATGCTCATGCAAATCCCTAACGCAAGAATCAGCGACAAGTACTTTTTCATTTTATCCATCCTTTCAAATTTGTGATGTGAGTATTGTAGAGCTAAAGTTACTTTTGCGGGGCGTTAACGTAGGTTGGATTCACTGGAAAGAGATGCATCTACACTCGAGTCAGACGTATCATAAATGGTCGTAGTGAAAAGAACGAGATCGGAATCCTCAAAGTGATTTTCGGCATACGCAATAACAGAGTTCCAGAAGCTGTCACTATAAGAGAACTCGTCGACTGGATAATCGCTGATTGCCCAATGATAGACCTCGTCACAAGCGGGATCATAGCTGATGGATATATCTATTAAATGCAGGTCATCGTTGGTTAGAATTGCAACCGTTTTGTCTTCGGATGCTGCGGAAAAGAGCTTGCCGTTGTCGATATCCATTACAAAAGGTTCGTCGAACGGTTCGTCTGTCAGCAAATTAATAGCGAACGCTGGAATACATAGGATCATAACCATTGCGCAAGAGAGAACGAATGATAGAAGTCGGTTCATAGGTTTCATTTCTGTCTCCTTTCTGTGTAATAGTCATTGAGTTATGATGAGGCATAGATCATTTGTGCGTCGAGCTTTGTTAAAATATCCTCCCCTTTTGGCTAATTTGATTTATGCCTTTTGCTAATATAAGACAACGAAACAGTAAAGGTGCAACACCTTTTCACGGTGTAGCGCTATAATGCAAAATAAATAGAGGCCCCGTACTGCAAGATGGCAGCGCGGGGTCTCCGTTTATTTGCAAAAATGGGGGGCGCGATAAGAAATCCTATGTAAATTCTGTTAGTTAATTATAGCGCTATCTTTTGCATTGGAGTTTGAGTTCAAAAAGATGAAAATCTAATTAGGAATCATCTTCGCCATTTTTCCATTGTTTATACCATTTCAATGCAGTACTTCCATAAAGGAAGGTTGCCATAAAAAGACCTGCATTATGGAGTCGAAGAGCTGTATAGAAAGTAAATAGTGCTGCGATACCTCCTGTGACTGTAGCCAGTATTACACTAAAGTGCTTATTCATCATTAATCATCCCATAATTTTGTAAGATTGATATGCATCCTGCACTTGTAAGGGATAATCGTAATAGTATGACTGCCCCTTGTCAAATTCGACCGTTTTTGAACTCGAGTCGATTTGTGCTCGGAGATATCCGTCAACCTCTTCGTAACCCTCATAATATACATAGCGGTAGGTTCTATTATAGACTTTACTACTACCTGATGCCTGAGTATAGTGAGAATATAAACCAGCGCACCTGTATCTGTTGAGTGATTTTCCTGCGGGCAGATAAGAAGCAGCATCAAGAACAACACCAAAAACACTACAGATAGTAACTACCAAAGGCTCTTTTACAACTTTTCCTAAATACCCAACAATCAAACTTGCGACCGTAATAGGGGTAGACCACGAGACGTTTTGGACGGAACGGATATCAAAGGTGAGTTGCTCATAAACGGTGAAAGTTACGCCTTGATAAGACTCGCGATGTCGTTCTTTGGAGGGATAGATGTCGGTTCCTAATAAGTTAACTAGTTGGTCACGCAAATCCCTGTTGGCAGAAGCGCACATATCTATACTAGAATCAGGGGCATCATACACAGTCGTGGTGAAAAGAACGAGATTAGAATCCTCTAAGTGATTTTCTGCATATGTAATGATAGCGGTCCAAAAGCTGTCATTATAAGAGAACTCGTCGTCGGGATAGTCGCTGATTGCCCAATGATAGACCTCATCACGAGCGGGAGAATAGCTGATGGAAATATCTATTAGATGTAGATCGTCGTTGGTTAAAATTGCAACTATTTTATCGTCGCTCTCTGCGGAAAAGAGTTTACCATTATCAATATCCATTATAAAGGGGGTGTCCAATTCTTCACTTGACATTCTTTCAGAAGCAAATGCGGGAATGCATAAGCTCATAACCATTGCGCAGGAGAGAATGAGAGATAAAAATTTGTTTAATGCTTTCATTTTAGCTTCCTTTCTGCGTAGTAATAATTATTAGACCGTGTTATGGCATAAATCGTGTGTAATTTATGATCTGCTATCAAATCCCTCCCATCTTTCAGTTTTGCTTGATTTATGCCTTTCGTAGATATAGGACGGTAGAAATTTAAAACTGCAACACGAACCGATATACGAAACAAAAACAATATTCAGTAGTTATTACATCTTTTTTAAATATAGCGTCAAAGGAAGAAGTGTATTTTGCATTTTACTAATCTGAACTCTACGCGAAGTTGCATTTTGAGATATGTTTGGAGTAATTGCGCTTGATTACACAGAAAATTTGCTGTTGCAGATTGGGGAAATAGATGTCTTCTAATTATAGAAGGAGGCGTACAGACAAATTTGATAGATAGTAGCTCTATTATACGGGTGATAAGACGGAACCTGAGCAATCTACGACTTGAAAAATATAAGGAAAGGCTTATCAAGAAACCGCGCTACCTAATAGTTTCTTGACAGATAAAGCTATATTGTTTTCGGATTAGATATTCTTGAAAGAAGAATACTTTGTTGCAAAATGTCAAGGAAATTGTCTTTATATTATGAAAGTAGCGAAGTTGTGATTTTATGAAGTGAAGGTGAGACCGATGGGTTACAATTAAATCTCCGCTGCATAGAAACATTGAATTGCTATAAAACCGGCTATTATGGTTAAAGACCATTTGTCCCTAACAAAAACCGATATATCAATCATGAATATCTGAAAAGGAGAGTATAATGAAAAAGTGTTTTTTAAGTATGTGCTTGTTTGTAGTCATGTGTCTGACAATCTCGTCTCCGGTGTTGGCTGTCTATAACGATGATAGCGTCGTCACGCCCAATAATAATCGCTATTATTATGTGTATGAATACACTAACTACAAAGGGCCAAAGTGCTTCACCGTTAGCGCTTCCGATGCCGCTGAGGAAGCAGCGTTTCGCGCAGTAGTTACCACAGGCATAGGTGCACTTGCAGGATATTACGCTGGGGGCAATATAACCGTTACAAAATTTACAGCGGACATGCTTGATAGATTACTTCCTCAATCGCCGACTTATCGAGCAGGTTATTACAAAGTTTATGCTCGAGATAAAATTAAATATCAGGTGGATAGCCTTGACCCTTCCAAACGCGTCGTTGTTGACCGATGGTCTTGCTTAAAGTATGAGCTGTACGAATCTGAGAACTCGACAACTTTAAAGGATAGTTCCGAATTCATCCTTCATGAAAAATAACTCAGGTGGCATTATGAACACAATTCTTCAACTACATTCCAAAGTGGTAACTTCGGTTATCCTTATAACATCAATTGTAGGACTCCTGATATCAATCTATGATCCATTACCAGAATACTACGGAACGGCAGTCTCAGTTGCTATTTGGGTATTCTCCTTGTGGGTGCTAAAGAGGATTCGCAACTTTTATATCGCCGGCAAGGAAACAACGACAATTGAAAAGAAATTCGATTTTGTCGCTTTCTTTGTGTGCTTTCCGGTTGTTACTTACCTTGCACCCCAAATTAGCAGTTATCAGATCGATGGAGTTACTTCAGGGTGTTTTGGCATTCAGTTGGTTTGGTGCCTCAAATTGCTCTATATTCAATTCCATGATCCTGAAGGCAATACACCTGAGTAATGTTAAATGTCTGTAGGAGTCACTGATGTGATAGAGCTTCGTAGATATAAGACGGTAGGAATTTAAAACTGCAACACGAACCGATATACGAAACAAAACGATATTCTGTAGTCGTAACATCTTTCTTGAATATAGCGTCAAAAGAAGAATTGCAGACCTTCTGATTTGTTGTTGCAAAATTGAGAAATGAATGTCTTTTAATAATAAGAGGAGGTGAGTCTAATGATTTAAAAAAGTGCAAGTATTAGAGAAAAACAATAAGAACTATTTGCTTTGAAAAATGCAACCCAAAGCATGAGGCAATAAAAATGGTGGAGGTGAAAAAATGAAAAAAATTCTCCTTGTAATTGTCTTCCTATTTGCTGTTTTGTGTGTGACTTTTTGGGGAAACAATAATGCCCTCGGAAGTGATAGATTTGAAGCAACAGATTTAGAAGATGCCGTCATTGGGAGCGGAGAGGTAACAACATATATTGTGACTAAACCAAGATAAGGAGAGAAAGAAATGAAGAAACGTGTGCTTTCTATAATTGCATTGATGTGCTGCATTTTGGAGACTTTTTGCATGCCGGTAGGTGCAACAAATTTAGACCAAGATGAAGCGGAGATAATTGCGACGGAGGAGTTTGTTGTTTATATGACAGATCAAACGAGGTCGGCGTCAGAAACAACGGTAGTATATCCTGTCAATGTAAGAACTAATATTTTGTATCTTAAAAGTAAGGGACTGGGATTTCAGATAATTGCAACTGCTGAAGTTCCAATTCTAGATGGATTGAATGGCTTTGTCGAATATAATACGTCGATAGACCCTGATCACGGGAGCGTAGTGCCGTATTCTGAAAGCAATAATACGCCTGGTAGAACAGTTACATGGATCGATTATACAGGGAATAAGTACGATTCCGGAGTGAAAATTACTGCTACTTTTTCAGGGGTTGTTAGCGCAGATGCGAAATATTTAGGCCAGGAAGTGCTTGTTAATGGCCCATATACTCAAACCGCTACGGCTACAATTCCTTAAAGGCCTAAGCAAAGAGCAAATTTGAATGCTGAAGTTGGTCGGAGTCGGTGAGGAAACTAATTCCTTGGACACCACAGTTACCTCATTCAATTCAACATTTCAAATACAATGGATTCTAAGAGTAATTTGTCCGAGTAATGTTGCGATTAGCGTGAGTCTCTAATGTGCCGAAGCTGATGGCATATAAAATCGCCCTGTCAGCGTAAATACTGGCAGGGCGATTGTCATTACTGCGGCGTTATTAGCATTCCATAAAAGTTTTGAGAGGAGCACTTTCCAAGCTCGAATTTTGCCAATTCCAATCAGAAAAGGCATGTTGGAACATCAACAAAAAATTATGTATGGCTTTTTTTAGAAAGTGTCAGAGCGGCTCGCCTTGCGCGAGTCAGCGCCATACGCGCGCTTTCCGGTTTTACATTGAGATCACTGGCAATTTCAGCGTAGCTCTTTTCTAAAATATATCGGCTACTGAGCAAAAATTTAGTCTTATCGTCGAGCTCATCCCAAATTTTTGCGAAAGAGTTGATTTCCTCGGATTTTAACAGGATGACTTCGGGGTCGGAGTCATGATCGTCATCAACATTGCTATTATCAAATTCGTCGGCAAGAATCTCTTTTCGTCGGCTGATATTTCGAATATAAGTCAGAGCTGCATTTCTTGCGGATGTTGCAATGTAGGAGGTAAGCACTTTGGCTGGCATAGGACGCAGTGTATCAATGTTATTAATAAGCTGAACGATGACGGTCTGAAAAATGTCATCCTTAGACCAGGGATCGTTTAGTATTGAACCGATTTCGTGATATATGAGCCGTTGATAGGAGAAAAAAATGTTCTCCATAAAATCTCGATCACTTTCGTTTTCGATCGCTAGGATACTTGCTGGGATTGGAATCATTTGCTGTCACCTGTTTTGCTATATGTGTCGATCATTTGCCGGACTTCCATGTCAGAGATGATTAGGCTAAGCGCAACCTGACGGTTAGCCGGTAATTTAGCAAATGATGCCATCACATCGCCAAGAGTCTTTTGGGCGGTGACGGTTTGCTGCAACATATCGACAGGGAGATTAGATGAGGTGCGACCGAGCAGGTAGTCAGTTGTGACATGAAAGAAGTTTGCAAGAGCAATGACCTTATCAACATCCGGGAGGTGCACACCGTTTTCATAATTTGAAATTGTTCCAGAGGAAACACAGAGAATATCACCAAGTTCCTTTTGAGTTAGCCCCTTATCTTGCCGCAATTCGGCAATGAGTTCTCCCAAATGAGCCATATAAGCCACTCCTCTAAGAAATTGCACTTGATGTTTGAATTATATATTTTCTGATTTCTTATCGGCTTATATTTTAGGAAAAGAATTGAAATTGTAATATTTACGTGTTATAAATTAGATTTACCATAGTTTTTGAAACGAATGGTTAAATGGGGGAGCAGCGCGGGGCTAAGTGCCTGTTGCGACTATTGATAGATATTGTCTTATCAATAATAGAGAGAAAGGTTGAGGCTCAGAGGAGCGAATAGGGGTGAGTCGCACGATGAATCACAGCTTGAGTGATAGGGCAGCACCAACGAGTCAGGAGTTTATCACGCAGATATACAAGAAGTATGATCGGCTGATGCTTTTCACAGCAAAGAAGTACCTGATGGATCTACAGGAGTGTGAGGATGCTGTTCAAGAGAGTTTGTTAAAACTTATGAGACGGATCGAATTGCTTCGCACGTTAGAAGAACCGATATTGACCAGCTATGTTGTAACTACTGTACGCAATACGGCCATCAATATACTGCGGCGGCAGAAGCGAGATGCTCAGAATATAACATCGTTTACAGAATCGGTCGAAGAGAGTATCATAGAGCCTGATTCTATAATTGATATTATTATGGATCGAGAAGCCAAGAGAAGTTTGCGCGAGGCGATTGATGAGCTGGAACCGAATGAAAGGTTACTGCTCGAGGGGAAGTATTTCCTTGGATATGATGACAGACAGTTGTCAGAGTTGCTATCCTGTGCGCCGGGGAGTATTCGAATGAAACTAACTCGAGTCAGAAGAAAGGTATTATGTTCGATGCAGGAGAAGGGGGGAGCTTAGAATGACCCATCATGAAAAGCTGGTAGAACGATATGAAGATGCTTTGTTCGCATTGATGATGGAAGATGTAGCTGAGACGGAAGGCGAAAAGCTGCAGGAGCTTAATGAACAGCTTAAACGCGATCCGTCGGCAGAAATTCCAAGGGAGTTGGATGAGCGCTGTATTCGCACAATTAGGACTGAATTCGGAAAGAAAAACTTTATATCTGCGAGACGTGGAGCGGTGCGAGTTTTTAGAGTGATCTCGGCAGCTACTTTGATTATGATGCTGCTATTTACCACAGCGTTTGCAGCATCTCCATCATTCCGCGCTCAGACGCTAACTGTTCTTGTGGAAATGTTTGATGACCATGGTGAGATCCGCTTTAATGGCATTACTAATGGTGCAGAAACCCGCGAGATGAGTATTTTGTGGATGCCAGATGGGTACCAAACTGAGCTTGAAGAGTTTGACGAGAGCAGAATGATTATTAGGGCAGAGGGAGAAAACGGCGAAAACCTTGATGTTACGGCTACGGCCATATCTAAGAATCGTTCATACAGCTTTGATACCGAGGGGGCAATTGAAGAATCAGCAATGGTTCAGAGTAATGAGGCTGGCGTTTATCAAATGAAAACCGAGAAAGGTGATAAGATAACCGTGCTTTGGACAGATATAGAAAAAGGTTGGATCGTTAAAGTTACGGGATATAACATTTCAAAAGAAGATATGCTTCGCATTTCGGAGAGTGTCGAGATTCGATAAAAAGGAAGAGATTTTTCTCTTCCTTTTTATTTTTTACGTTGCACTTGCTGTATGGCGGCGTCTGTTGTTCTGGGCGCTGCAAAACAGATAAAATATGGAGGTCAAAATGAAATTTAAAAGATTAGTGACTATTATGCTAACGCTGAGTGTGGCTGTGTCGTTGGTGGCCTTTCCTGTGGCTGCGGTTGATTATTCGGATGTGGTTGCTCCGCTATACATTGGATTGGAAGATGTCACCGCTGATCTTGCTATTAGCAGTAATGGCTACGCGAATTGCAGCGGATCAGCTTATGTCGCGAACGGCTATAACGCAACTGTTGTAATGGAATTACAGCAAAAGAATGGTACATGGAAACCCATCAAAAGATGGTCTAAGAGCGGAGGATACGTATCTATGAATGAATCGTACCGGGTCTCAAGCAAGTATTACTATCGTGTAGCTGTTACCGCAAAAGTTTATAATTCGAGCGGAAGCCTTGTGGAAAGTAAGACTTCGTATTCTGGCGAAGTCTACTATTAATAATAAGTCCCTATAAGTAAGTGGATTTAGAGCGATTCTAAATTACAAAATGCTGCGCTCAATTTAATTAGTAAAAAGGCCTTGGGGTAACCAAGGCCTTTTTGCTAATTGGAATCTTTTAGGTATGAGGCCTGTGTCGTTTTACCTTGCGAAAAATCCTATAGGCACTCTTTCCGACGGCTAATTTTGCCGTTGGAAAATTTTTTTGAAAATTTTTGCCGAAACTTTGCCAAAACCGCACCTTCCATTCGGGATAGAAGCGAAAGGGGAAGAAAGCCGACCTCTCGGTGCATGAGAGGAGGTGAACGACTCTTGGAGCTGACACCATCCCAAAAGAAAACCGTTAGACATCAGTTCGACAGCTTTTGCAGGAAGGTTCTGCGCGAAGAAGCCCGCGATTATGAGCGTCATATCGCGTGGCGTTCCAACCATGAGGTATCCCTTTCGGAGCTGTCAGAGGAGCAGGAGCGCCAAATGTATGTGCTGGACGAGTATCCGTCCGAGCAGACGCATTTTCATGTGCAGGGCTATGATGTGGCAATCGAAAACGAAGATCTCGCCAACGCCCTGACGGTGCTGCCGGATGATAAGCGTGACATTGTTCTGCTTGCGTATTTCCTTGATATGAACGATCAGGAAATTGCGGACAAGCTGGACATGGTACGCCGTACCGTGCAATACAAGCGCGCTCAGTCCCTCAAGGAATTGAAAAAAGAAATGGAGGTTAATGAAGATGGCACGCAATCTGAGTAATGCCGCTGCATCTCTGCTGCCTTACTCGACCATCGAAGCGGCAGCGTCCGGTAATGTGGACGCGATCAATGCTGTGCTGAAGCACTATGAGCGTTATATTGCGGCTCTGGCAACCAGAACCCTGTATGACGAAAACGGTGTTCCGCACCTTTGCCTCGATGAAGAAAAGGTATGCAGGATGCGAACCAAGCTGATTACCAAGATTCTTGACTTCAAGGTAAACAAAACAGCCTAAAACCCATAGTAGCTCGTGCAGGAGCGTGTCCCCCTTTCCACGCTTCTGCAACGGGCCATTCGTGCATCCGCGAGGAAAGGTTCTTATCACCCGATAGGAGCCTTTCCCGGCTGATCCACAGCCAAATATCACACGCGCCCGAAAGCGCGGATCTGCTGTACCTTGAAAATTTCATAGGCAACCGGATAACGAACCTGAACGGAGCAAAGCCCAGCAAATGGCGCGCCATGATCCGCACGGAAAGGAGGATTTAGGCGAGCGATTCAGCCAGTTTGCATCTGTGTGTGGCATCACAGATGGCCATGACCTCCGTTCAGCTAACGATACTCCCGCGTTGAACGCCCTCAAAGCATTGCGCGGCGCACCCATCAGCATGGGCCGGGGTGAGATTCCCGTGGGCTGCTGCCAGCGGCCATCCGGTTTTGTCGCTTTCATTAAATCAAAAGTAATTATAGGAGGTAGTCATGCGAAAAAATGCAATTCGTTTTATGCTAAATGATTACCCTGATGTAATGTCTATTGATGAGATGTGCAGGGCTTTGTCAATTGGCAAAAAGACTGGATACAAGCTATTACAGACTGGCCAGATTCGTTTCTTGAAAATAGGCCGCGCATATCGCATTCCGAAAATCAATTTGTTGGAATATCTGCAAGTAATCCGACCGGAATGAAACGGGCCTTTCTTATCTAAGGCTGTGTTTTTTGCATTGCTGGGTGACAGGTGATACTATAAGGAGGCCGACAGCAGAAATCCTATGGCCTCCGATTTGTGTGAAAGGAGGATTAACATGGTAGCGGGCCATCTGCACGAGAAAAATGGCTATTATTACATCATTCTAAACCTGACAGATTCAGCAGGAAAAAGAAAGCCCAAATGGATCTCGACAGGCTTAACGATCAAGGGCAATAAAAAACGCGCAGAACAGATGCTCATGGAAGAACGGAGAAAATATGCCAATGCCAAGACTGGTGACGATGTGCTATTTGCAGACTTCATGGAACAATGGCTTGAGATTGTAAAATCAACCGTCAGCATACCGACTTATTCTTCGTATGTAAATGCTGTGAAGTCAATTATTGCACCATACTTCCGAAAGAAGAAAATACTCTTACGGGATTTGCAGGCACATGACATTCAAATGTTTTATCAGGAGCAATTACAGCGGGTAAAGGCGTCGTCTGTGATTCATTATCACGCAAATATCCATAAGGCACTCAAATACGCCGTCAAGAACGATATGATTCCGAGCAATCCCGCCGACAAGGTTGAGCGGCCAAAGCAGGACAAATTTTACGGCAACTTTTACGATAGGGATGAGTTGAACAAACTCCTTGAAGCCGTTGCAGGCACAAAATTGGAATTGCCGGTTCTTCTCGGTGCATTTTATGGCTTGCGTCGAAGTGAAATCGTTGGCTTAAAATGGAGCGCCATTGATTTTGAGCAAAACACCATTACAATCAGCCATACCGTAACTTCTTGCAATTTGGATGGTAAATGTGTAATCGTTGCAAAGGATACGACAAAAACAAAGTCCAGCCGTAGAACGCTCCCGCTTGTACCGTACTTTCATGAAAAGCTGCTTGCGGTAAAGGCTCAACAGGAAAGAAATCAAAAGCTATGTGGACGTTCCTATAACAGAGAATTCCTTGAATATATTTGCGTAGATGATATTGGGGATCGGTTCAAGCCGAACTATATTACATCACAATTTCCTAAACTGCTGGAACGGAACGGCTTCCGCAAAATCCGCTTTCATGATCTCAGACATAGCTGTGCGAGCCTCCTGCTGGCCAGCGGTGTCCCCATGAAACATATTCAAGAATGGTTAGGACATAGCGATTTTTCAACCACAGCAAATATCTACGCGCACCTTGATTACTCATCAAAGCTCACATCTGCAAGCGCAATGGAAAGCAATTTCCATCTCGGGGTATAAAAAAGAAGCTACCAACCGAGGTTGATAGCTTCTATGGCGGAGGGCGTGGGATTCGAACCCACGGGTCGGCTCAACACCGGCCAAACGATTTCGAGTCGTTCTCGTTATGACCTCTTCGATAGCCCTCCGAATATGTCGACCCCTATTCTATCCTAAATCCTTGAAAAAAACAAGGTCAGGAATAGGATAGAAAAACAGGATAGAACAAGCAAAAATATGAACTTCAATAAAAGCCGTTGAGTGCTTGAAACACAAGGGATTGGAGATTTTTTGGTGGCTCTAACGGGAGTAGATTTCGAGTCAGCCCCGTTATGACCACTTCGATACCGCTGCATACTCAGTTCGCTGTTATCAGCCAAACTATTATGCCATAACTTTTTGCGTCTTGCAAGGTCTTTTTTCGCATTCGAGGCATATTCTGTGCGTATGAAGACTGTCTATTTATCGGTACGCCTGAAAAATTACGAAAATGCGCTCGCGCTGGTCGGTGCGCCGCTCGCCGAAACGCCGGAGAACGCGGACGTTTTGCTGCTGCCCGGCGGGGGCGACATGCACCCGCGCTTTTACGGTCAAGCACTGAACGGCTCGGAAGATCTCGACGAAGCACGCGACGCGCGTGAGCTCACGCTGATTGACAACTTCCTGTGCGCGGGAAAGCCTGTCATCGGCATCTGCCGCGGGCTGCAAGTCCTCAACGTCTATTTTGGCGGCACGCTGCGTCAGCACATCGAGGGCCACAGTCAAATTGACGGCGTTGACCGGCTGCATGCCATCAACACCGCGCCGTGCCTTCTGCGCGAGCTGTACGGCACGCGCTGCACGGTCAACAGTGCACACCATCAGGCCGTCTGGCGGCTGGGGACGGGGCTTCAGGTCTTTGCCTGCGCGGAGGACGGCACGGTCGAGGCCGTCGGCCACAGGACGCTCCCCGTCTTTGCCGTGCAGTGGCATCCTGAGCGGCTGTGCGGCGCGTTCGCGCGGCCGGAAAGTGCTGACGGTGCAAGGCTTTTGCGCGCTCTACTCAGATAACATAAAAAAGCACAGAAAAATTCTGAAAAAACGTTGACAAAACGGGACACTGATGCTATTATAACAGAGCTGACGATTTTTGCGGAGGGCGCATGCAGGTGTAGCACAATGGCTAGGGCACCAGCCTTCCAAGCTGGGGATGCGGGTTCGATTCCCGTCACCTGCTCCATTCAATTCGCGCCAGTAGCTCAGTTGGATAGAGCAACTGCCTTCTAAGCAGTAGGCCGGGGGTTCGAATCCCTCTTGGCGTACCATTTCAGATCTATGGTGGGTATAGCTCAGTCGGGAGAGCACCGGATTGTGGTTCCGGGTGTCGAGGGTTCGAACCCCTTTACCCACCCCACGAAATCGGGGATTGGGAGTGATCCCGATCCCCGTTGATTTTGCCCCGATATTGGGATGTAGTGTAATGGTAACACACCAGACTTTGACTCTGATATCGTGGGTTCGAATCCCGCCATCCCAGCCACGTCGCTGATGTTCTTCCAACTCCTGCTTCCTGCAAGCAGAAAGCATCCGCTTCCGAACACCAGCTCCTTATTCAGTCATGAACCGCTTCGCTGGGTTCCTGACTGATATTATGTGACCGGGAACTTCCTCAGCCGCGAATCGCTTCGCTGGATTCGCGTCTGATATTTTGGATGGCGTATAGCTTCTTCACACCGATATGCCCCAGTAGCTCAGTAGGCAGAGCACCTGCCTTTTAAGCAGGGTGTCCGGGGTTCGAATCCCCGCTGGAGCACCAAAAAGAAACCGTTGAAATTTCAAGAAAACCTTGATTTTTCAACGGTTTTTTCGTTTCCATTTCGGCGCGCTCCGGAACGTTTTGAGACGCAAACTGTTGTCAAAAGTGTTGTCAAAATTCAAGGGCAAAAACAGGCACCGGACAGCGCAGAAACTTAAAGCCTAAAGGCCGCCGAAGCTCTTACACTCCGGCAGCCTTGCTATGCCCGATTATTTATTATCCGTCAGCTGCTTCACGCTCTGGTTAAGGCCCGTTGCCGCCCAGCCGGACGCAATGCTGACAGCCGCAGCATTTAACCAGTCATGCGCGGGAAAATCCTTGACCCCGACCGCCCACGCGACGACACCAAGCACCAGCCCCGCCGCGCCGCAGATGGTCGGGATCCATTTGTCCGCCACGCCGGTCGTCTTGACCGCCATGCCGATCAGGTACGCAACGGCCATGATCGCCGCCACGGACGCAATGCCGAGTTCCATGCCCTCACCTCCTGTCCCGCTATTCCCTATGCGGAAGCGGAGGCAGATGTGCGCGAAGCGGTGCTTGCCATCCCGCCAAAAGGCAAGTATAATCGGGGCATCGAGACAAGATAAGGAGGATTCCGCATGGAAAACACACTCAAACAGAAACTCGCCGCCGGTGCGCAGCCCATCGGCACCTTTTTTGACACCGCCAGTGTGAGCCTCATGGAGTGCCTCGGCCGCACGGGGCTCGACTTTGCCATCATCGACAACGAGCACTCCCCCATCGAGGCCGAGACCACCGCCGCCCTCGTGCGCGCCGCCGAACTGAGCGGCATCTGCCCGCTCGCGCGCGTGCGTGAGATCAGCCGTCCCGCTGTGCTCAAGCTGCTCGACGTCGGCGTGCAGGGATTGATCGTGCCGAACGTCAAGACGCTCGATCAGGTGCGCGCGCTCGTGGACTACGCGAAATACTACCCCATCGGCCAGCGGGGCTTCTGCCCGTCGCGCAAAGACGGCTGGGGCTTTGACGGGCTCGGCTCCGTGCCGGAGACCATGCGTCACTTCAACGGCGAGACCCTGCTCTTCCCTCAGTGCGAGACCGCCGAGGCACTCGACATCATTGAGGACATCTGCGCCGTGGACGGTGTGGATGGCATCTTCGTCGGACCGTTCGACCTGTCGATCTCGATGGGCATACCGGGGCAGTTCGACGCGCCGGAGTTTCAGGCGGCCGTCGCGCGCATCGTCGCCGCCTGCCGCGCGGCCGGAAAGTACTGTATGTTCTTCACCGGCACGACCGACGGCGTGGTTGACGGCTTCCGCAAGGGCTTCGACGCCATGGCCTACAGCCTTGACGCCGCACTGTTCATTCAGGGCGTGAAGCGCGATGTGGAGGACATCCGCAGCCGACTGTAAAAACAGAATCGAATAAAAATCGCCAAAGGCGCGCACCGTCCGGTGCGCGCCTTTGCTGTTTGTGTGTTATTCTTCCACTTTGACGATCTCCATCGCGGAATCCAGCAGGAGATTAATCAGTTCGTTGCGTGAGCGGTTCGTCTGCGCGGCCAGACGATCCAGCCGCTCCAGCATCTCCTCTTTCATGCGCACGGATACGATCTTGTAGCCATCGTCGCCGCGGCGCGGCGCCTTTTTCGTGATCTTGATTTCCTTTTCCATACGAATCACACCTCAGTAGATACATTTTATCTTGACGTGTGTAGTTTTAGTATATTAAGATAATATAGTTAATTATATAATATAAAACGTAGTCATTCATTGGAGAAGAAATGAAATCAAAATATGATCCATCTAAGAAGCCTACCACGCCGTGGTATAAAGACTCGTCGTTCCTATTTCTGCCCATATATCTATCTATCCGATTTGTAAAGACAAGCAGATCCAAAAACGTAAACAAAACGATACGCTGCTGCCTAATCGTGGCCTTTTGGGTCGCCCTATTCCTGTTCGCCGGGTTCTCGGGAACAAGCAGCCGCTCCACACGCGAATTGGAAACCACGCGACGAATAAACAACTCGATTGTCTACGTTCCGGAAACTCCATTGGAAGCACAGCAGGAGCCATTCGTTCTAAACACAAGCACGCACAAATTTCACAGGCCAACGTGTAGTGAAATCAAGAAAATCCATACCGAAAACCGTCAAGATGTCAGCGGAAACAGGAATGATGTCATCAGTCAGGGATATACCCCTTGCAAAAAGTGTAATCCATAACAGCAAAAAACACCTGGGCGGGAGTCTTGCTCCCGCCCGGGTGTTTTCGCAATTTCGCAATACTCAATGCTCGCCGCCGCAGAAGGAGGCCTCGTCGTTCGACCAGCCGCGGTCGAGCAGCCAGTAGGTCGTCTCATCATCGGCTGCCATCTCATCGTCCGTCAGCTCGCGGTCCTGGTGCTGGCGGCCCCACTTGAGCAGCTCATAATTGCGCAGCTCCTTGAGCGTGAACGGCAGGCCCAGCTCCTCCGCCACCGGCAGGAGCACGTGCTCGGTCATCACGTCACGGATCTCGAGACTGCCGGGATAGCAGTCCATCGCCTGCTGCACGCGCGCCTGCAGGGCAGGGTCGGCATCATAAATCTCAAAGAACTTATCCACATTCGTTTTCGGTTTGTCTGCCATATCGGTCACTCCTGATACAGGTATTTTCCTGCATTATACTACACCAAGCGCCCGCGCGCAAGGCGCGTTCATGCCTCCGTGGACTCCGCCAGCTGCGCGAGCGCGCTGCGCACCGCCGCGATCACGAATGCAGAAAACGTGCAGTCCTTGCCCGCGATGGCCGCCTCCACGTCCGCGATGACATCATCCGGAAAGCGGATGGTCTTGTTCGTCGTGTGCGGTGTGCGCGGTATCTGAAATGCTGCCATGATGCCGCTCCTTTCTTCGTTTTTTCATGATTGTACGGCGTTTTGCACCCGTTTTATGCATTGCATTCGCGTTGCGTTTTGCGTTATAATCAACAAAAAACGGAAGGAGCGGAACATTGTGGATATGAACAAACTATATAAAAAGGCATATATTGTTTTGTTCAACTCGATCACAGATGCACTAGCCGCGCCCGAAATGGCCGAACACATCCTCAAAAACGCGCAGCAGCTGGCTGAAGAGATCATCCTCACAGGCGCAGACTGACCGCCCGCACCCGCGCGCACCCTGCTGAATACCATGGGTACGGGAGGCACCCGCCTCCGGAGGAAGGGGAAGCAACCATGACACAGATCCAAACGCTCAGCGAGCTGCAGCCCGGCCAGAGCGCGACCGTGCGCAGCGTGTGTGCGCCCGACGGGATGCAGCGGCGGCTGCGCGATCTCGGCCTGATCGAAAACACGCGCGTCGTCTGCCTCGGCCGCAGCCCCATGGGCGACCCGAGCGCCTATCTCATCCGCGGCACCGTGATCGCGCTGCGGCGGTGCGACTGCCGCGGCATCCGCGTAGCCGTGCCGTAAAGGGGGTGCGCGCATGGGACTGACGCACCGCTCTGTCGGCGCGCACGCGGCCGCGTTCGGCGGCACACGCCGGGCAGGCGAGCGCGTCGTGGCGCTGGCAGGCAACCCGAACGTCGGCAAGAGCACCGTCTTCAACGCCCTGACCGGGATGCACCAGCACACCGGCAACTGGGCGGGCAAGACCGTCGGCTGCGCGTGCGGCCGGTGCCGCTCGGCACGGGAAAATTATTTATTCGTGGACATTCCGGGCACGTACTCCCTGCGCCCGCACTCGGCGGAGGAGGCCGTCGCGTGCGACTTTGTGCGCAGCGGCGAGGCCGACGCCGTGGTCGTCGTGTGCGACGCGACGTGCCTGGAGCGCACGCTCGTGCTCGCGCTGCAGGTGCGCAGCGTGACGCCGAACCTGATCGTGTGCGTGAACCTGCTCGACGAGGCGCGGCGCAAGCGCATCACCGTCGACCTGCCGGAGCTGCAGGTGCAGCTCGGCGTGCCGGTCGTGGGCGTGACGGCACGGAAAAAGAAAACGCTCTCCGCCCTGCTTGACGCGCTCGACACCGTCGCGGCGGCGCCGCAGCCGCTGCCGGACGCGGCGCCGCCGGCAGACCCCGCGGACGATGTGCGCCGGGCAGAGGCCATCTGCCATGCGTGCGTCACTTACGGCACGGCCGAATACGCCGCGCGCGACCGGCGGCTCGACCGCCTGCTCACGAGCCGGGCGACCGGCTATCCCGTCATGCTGCTGGGGCTGGCAGGCGTGCTGTGGCTGACGATCGCGGGCGCGAACGCGCCGTCGGAGTGGCTGGCGCGCGGGCTCGGCTGGGTGCAGGCACAGTTATCGGCGATGCTCACGGCGCTGCACGCACCGCTCTGGCTGCACGGGCTGCTGGTAGACGGCATGTTCCGGACGCTGGCGTGGGTCGTGGCCGTGATGCTGCCGCCGATGGCCATCTTTTTCCCGCTGTTCACGCTGCTCGAGGACGCGGGGTATCTGCCGCGCGTGGCGTATAACCTCGACCGGCCGTTTCACGCCTGCCACGCGTGCGGCAAGCAGGCGCTGACGATGTGCATGGGCCTCGGCTGCAACGCGGCGGGCGTGGTCGGCTGCCGCATCATCGACTCCGAGCGCGAGCGGCTGCTCGCCGTGCTGACCAACAGCCTCATGCCGTGCAACGGGCGGTTCCCGGCGCTCATCGCGCTCATGACCATGTTTTTCGCAGCGGCCAGCGGCAGCTCGCTCGTCAGCGCGCTGCTGCTCACGGCGGCACTCGTGCTGAGCGTAGGGCTGACGTTCGGCGCGACGTGGCTGCTGAGCGTGACCGTGCTGCGCGGCAGGCCGTCGGCCTTTGCGCTGGAACTGCCGCCATACCGCGCGCCGCAGGTCGGGCAGGTGATCGTGCGCTCCGTGCTCGACCGGACGCTGTTCGTACTCGGGCGCGCAGCCGCCGTGGCCGCACCGGCCGGGATGATCCTGTGGACGCTGGCAAACGGGCGCATCGGCGGCGTGAGCCTGCTGGCATGGTGCGCAGGCGCGCTCGACCCACTTGGGCGGGCAATGGGCATGGACGGCGTGCTGCTGCTGGCGTTCGTACTCGGGTTCCCGGCCAACGAGATCGTGCTGCCGATCGCCGTGATGGGGTATCTGGCGCAGGGCAGTCTGGGCGATTCGCTCGGGCTGGCGCAGATGCACGCACTGCTGACCGCCAATGGCTGGACGTGGACGACCGCCGTGAGCGCCGTGCTGTTTTTCCTGCTGCACTGGCCGTGCTCGACGACGCTCTGGACCATCCGGCGCGAGACCGGCAGTGCAAAATGGACGCTGCTGGCGGCGCTGCTGCCGACGGCGATGGGCATGGCGCTGTGCACGGCGTTCACGGCGCTGGCGCGCGCGCTCGGCTGGTGAGCGGATAGGCAGCAGCCGCCGGGACATACTAGCCGCAAGACGCAGGAAAGGAAGAAACAAGTGACCCGACCGACCACGGAGGAACTGGCGCGCCGCGCGCTCGAGACCGTCGCCCGGACGCATGGCGTGCCCGTCAGTGATGTGCACGCCGCCGTGCGCAGGGCGGCGGAGCATACGGAAGCCCTCGGCGCGCTCACGCCGGAGGAGCTGGTGGCATATCTCGCGCACAAGAGCAGGAACCGGGAGCCATAACGGCTCCCGGTTTTTTTGCCTGTCGGAAAACCCCAATGGGGTTTTCCGACAAAAGGCTTACAGTCTGCTGCGCGCAGAATTTGTGCGCCGATGGCACACAAATTCCACACTTGCAGCCTGAGCGGTATTTTCTCTGCCGCACATGTCGCCAGAGAAAATGATTTCACTTTTTTGCCGCCTGCGGGCGGCAAACTCTGCGAGGCTTCTTCTGTGCGGGGCCGGGGGCTTTTATAGACTCCCGGTTTTGTCATGTCTGCGCGAAAATCATCGTTGTGCCGGGGTGCGATTCGGATTATAATGGAAGCACCACACCGCGGCACGGCCGCGGGAAGGAGCGGACCGATATGAAATTTCTTCACCTCGCCGACCTGCATCTCGGCAAGCGGGTCAACGGCTTTTCGATGCTGGAAGATCAGGCATATATTCTGCGGCAAATTCTCACGATCCTGGACGACGAACGGCCGGACGGCGTGCTGATCGCGGGCGACGTGTACGACAAGCCCGTGCCGCCGACCGAGGCTGTCGAGCTGCTCGATGCGTTTCTGACCGGGCTGTGTGCGCGCGGCGTGCCCGTTTTGCTCATCAGCGGCAACCACGACTCACCGGAACGGCTCGCCTTTGGCGGACGGGTCATGGACAGCTGCGGCGTCCATATCGCGCCGGTCTACGGCGGCGCGGTCGCGCCCGTCGTGCTGCGCGACGAATTCGGCCCCGTGTCCGTATGGCTGCTGCCGTTTTTGAAGCCTGCGCACGTGCGCCGCTGGTTCCCGGACGCGCAGATCGAGAGCTACACCGACGCCGTGGCCGCCGCCATCGCGCACATGGACATCGACAAAAGTACGCGCAACGTGCTCGTGACGCACCAGTTCGTGACCGGCGGGGCGCGCAGCGGCTCGGAGGAGCTGTCCGTCGGCGGGACGGACAATGTGGACAGCGGCGTGTTCGCGCCGTTTGACTACGTGGCGCTCGGCCACCTGCACGGCGCGCAGCAGATCGACCGCCCGACGATCCGCTACGCCGGGTCACCGCTCAAGTACTCGTTTTCCGAGGCGAGCCAGCGCAAATCCGCCACCATCGTGACGCTGGACGAAAAGGGCGCGGTCGATGTGCGCACCGTGCCGCTGACGCCGCTGCGCGACCTGCGCGAGGTACGCGGCAGCTACGACGAACTGACCGCGCGGAGCTTTTACGAGCACACGACCTACCGCAGCGACTACCTGCACCTGATCCTCACGGACGAGCAGGACGTGTACGACGCCGTGGGCCGGCTGCGGGCGATCTATCCGTACCTGATGACGCTCGACTACGACAACGCGCGCACACGCGCCGCCGGGACGGTGGCGGTCCCCGCCGCCATGGAGCAGCGCACGCCGCTGGAACTGTTCGAGGCGCTCTACTTACAGCAAAACAATCAGCCCATGAGCGATGAGCAACGCGCGTTCGCGGCACAGCTCATGGAGGAAATCCGGGAGGCGCAACCATGAGGCCGCTGAATCTGACCATGTCCGCCTTCGGCCCCTACGCCGGGCAGACGACCGTGGACTTTTCTGCGCTCGGCACGACCGGGCTCTACCTCATCACCGGCGACACGGGCGCCGGCAAGACGACGATCTTTGACGCGATCACCTACGCGCTCTACGGCGAGGCGAGCGGCGAGAGCCGCGAGAGCTCCATGCTGCGCAGCAAATACGCAGCGGCCGAGACGCCGACATTCGTCGAGCTCACCTTCACAAACGGCGGCAGGACCTACACCGTGCGCCGCAACCCCGAATACACGCGCCCAAAAACACGAGGCACGGGCACGACCGTGCAGAAGGCGGACGCCGAGCTGACAATGCCGGACGGCCGCGTCATCACCAAAGCGCGCGACGTGACCGCCGCCGTGACGGACATCATCGGCGTGGACCGGGAGCAGTTTGCGCGCATCGTGATGATCGCGCAGGGAGAATTCCGAAAGCTGCTGCTCGCCCAGACGGACGAGCGCAAGGCCATCTTCCGCCAGATCTTCCACACGGAGCGGTATCAGGCGCTGCAAAACCGGCTCAAGGAAGAGGCGGCCGCGCTCGACCGGCAGTGCGGCGAGCTGGAGGCCGGACTGCGCCAGGCGGCCGGGTGCATCCGCGGCGCCGCCCCGGAGACACTGCCGGACGCACTGGACACCGACGCGCTGCTCGCGGCGCTGGACATGCTGCTGCGCTCGGACGAGGCCGCGCTGACGCAGGCGCAGACAGAGCACGTGCAGACGGAGACGCGGCGCGAGCAGGTGCTCTCCGACCTCGGAAAAGCAGAGGCGCTCGAAGCCGCGCGCGTAAAACTCGCCGAGGCGGATGCCGCATGGGCGGAGGCACAGGCAGAAGCAAAAACCGCACAGGCGGCGCTGGACGCCGCCATGGCCTCACAGCCGGAGATCCAGAGCCGGCGGCAGGACATCACGCGGCTGGAAGACGCGCTGCGGCGGTATGAACAGCTCGACACGCTGCGCGCACAGGCAGGGGCGGAGCGCAAGCGGCTGGCGCAAAAGCGAAGCGACTACGATACGGCGCGCGCCCGGACGGACGCAGCCGCGCAGGCGCTGGAAACTGCGCGTGGGAAACTGCGCGAACAGCCGAAGCTGGCCGTGGCCGCCGCGCAGACCGGGCACGCGCAGGAAGCGGCCGTGCAGCGCTGCACGCAGCTGGCGGCGCTGGAAGAGCAGCAAAAGCAGTGCGCCAAGCTGGAGACGGCGCTTGACACCGCGCAGACGGAATACCGGAAGGCGGCCGAGACCGCGCAGACGGCGCTGGCGCACTACAGCGCGCAAAACCGCGCCTACCTCGACGCACAGGCGGGCATCCTCGCGCGTACGCTCGTGTCCGGTCAGCCCTGCCCGGTCTGCGGCGCAACAGAACACCCCTGCCCCGCCGCCGCGCCGGAGCAGACGCCGGACGCCGCCGCGCTCAAGCGCGCGCTTTCAGACAGCGACCGGGCGCAGAAAGCGGCCGCGGAGCACAGCGCACAGGCGGCAGGGCTGCGCGGACAGCTGGAGGCCGTGCGCGAGGCGATCGCGCAGGCTTGCCGGGCACTGACGCCGCCGCTCGACCCGGACACGCTGGCAGATACCCTCCCCGCTCTGCGCGCGGCGGCCGTGCGCGACGCCGAAGCGCTCGCAGCAGAGCACACGGCGCAGCAGCAGGCGCTCACGGCGCTGCAGACGCTGGAAGCCGGTCTGCCGGCACAGGAGACGGCCCTCCGGCAGCAGCAGACGGACATGCAGGATTGCGCGCAGGAGATCTCCGCGCTCGAGGCGCGGTGTGCAGAGCTGGACGCGGATGTCCTTCGCCGCGCGCAGGAGCTGCCGCATGAAAACCGCGCTGCGGCACAGCGCGCGCTCGACGAGACGCGCGCCCAATGTGACGCGCTGCAGCAGGCACTGGACACGGCGCGTACCCGCAGCAACGCGGCACAGTCCGCGTTCGCCGGGCTGGCCGGAAAACGCGACGCACTGCGCGCCCAGCTGCAAACAGCACCCCCGGCAGACATCACCGCCCTGCGCGCCCGGCGAGACGATCTGACCGTGCGCGCAGAGCAGCTGCAAAAGCAGATCAGCACCTGCGCCGCGCAGCTGGAGCAAAACCGCGCGGCCCGCACCGCCATCGACACGCAGCGGCAGCAGCACACCGCCGTGCGCGCGCGCTGGCAATGGGTGCACACGCTGGCCGCGACGGCCAACGGCGCCGTGCCCGGCAAGGAAAAGATCATGCTCGAGACCTACATCCAGACCGCGTACTTTGACCGCATCCTCGGCCGTGCAAACACGCGTCTGCTCATCATGTCCGGCGGGCAGTACGAGCTGCGCCGCTGCGCCCGTGCGGGCGACAACCGCAGCCAGACCGGGCTGGAGCTTGAGGTCATCGATCACTACAACGGCACGGCACGCAGCGTCAAGACGCTCTCCGGCGGCGAAACGTTTGCCGCCTCCCTGTCGCTGGCGCTGGGCCTGTCCGACGAGGTACAGGCAACCGCAGGCGGTGTGCAGCTCGAGGCGATGTTCGTCGACGAGGGCTTCGGCTCGCTCGACAGTGAGGCACTGCAGCAGGCGCTCGCCGCGCTCGTGGGCGTGTCGGGCGGCAATCGCATCGTGGGCATCATCTCCCACGTGGCAGAGCTCAAGGACCGCATCGACCGGCAGATCATCGTGACGAAAGACCGCAGCGGCGGCAGCCGCGTGCAGGTGCAGGCATAAGAAAAACGCCCCCGGCAGCCGAAGCTGCCGGGGGCGTTTCCAAAAATGGCGGTTACTCCACGACAAAGAGCAGATACCACTGCCCATCGACCTGGACGAACTCAAAATAAAAGTCGTTGTCCTGACCGTTCTGATACGTCACGTCGCAGGCGATGATGACATTGTCGTCAATGCGCACACCGAGCTCGCGCTGGATCTCGCGCACGTCGCTGGCATCCAAACTGTCGTCGTCATAGACGTAATAGTCGTCGATGGCCTTGCCGTAATCATAATACCAGTCGTCGAGCTGGATGAGGGCGTCCTCGCGGCTGATGACGGTATCATCGTCCTGCATGTACGAGATGACCTCCGGCAGGAAGAGATCGAGCATGGCATCGGCATCGTCATTTTCAAAGTATGCGAAGTAGTTCTCGAGCAGACGGTCCACCTCCGTACCGCCGGCCGTGCTGGGCTCGCCCGCCTGACGGGCGGCGAAAATGCCGGCCAAGACCGCCACGATCACGACCAGTGCGGCAAAGCCGCACAGCAGACCGATGAGCAGCTTCTTCGGCTTGTGCTTCGGGCCGATCTCCGGCGAGGAGACCGTGCCGCCGGGTGCGGACGCATACCAGTCGGTCTGGCCCTGCGGCGCTTCGGGCGCGGGCATGCCGCAGACGGTGCAAAAACGCGCACCTGGTGCGAACCGGCTGCCGCAGCGTGGGCAGACGCCCGGGCCGAACGGGGCCGCCGCGCCGGTGTAGGGCGCGTTCGCCGTGTCCTGCTGCGGCGGAACGGACTGCGCCGTGTCAGAGGAAGCGGGCCGTTCCGGCACGGGCGCGCCGCAGTTGGTGCAAAAGCGCACGCCGTCCTCGAGCGGGGCACCGCACCGGGCGCAGGTGCGCGGGGCGTTGGGCTGGGCGGACGCGGTGTTTTCGGCCGGTTGGGACGTCGGGGGATACGGCGTCTTCGGAGCGGCTGGCTGCTCGGGCAGCATGGCGCCGCAGGCGCGGCAGATCACGGCGCTGTCGGACAGCTGCGCGCCGCATTTCGGGCAGAGCATGGCAAAACCTCGTTTCTGTTTTGGATTTTTCTCATTGTAACATCCGGCTTTCGATTTTACAATCCATTCTTTGCGTGTTATACTCACATTATCTCATATTCTGATTCTTCCGGAGGCAACGAACCCATGAACATCACTGCCATCATCTATGACGCCGACGCGCGCCGCACGGCCTACATCCTCGGTACGGTCATCGGCAACTGCAAGCTCTTCCCCGCAGAGCGCGCCCCGCGCGACTGGAGCGGGTATGCAAACGTCATCACCGTCGCCGCGGGCGAGGACGGCCCGGTCGTGACAGCCGGGCTGCAAAAGCGTGTGACCTTCCGCCCCAAGGGCGAGGACGAGACCGTCGCCGCGGCCGAGCTGATCGCCAAAGCCTTCTGCCCGCCGGAGGCACCGATGCCGACGGACGCGCTCAGGGCGCGCATCGACACCTTTCTGGAAGCACACAACACGCTCGCGCTCGCGACCGGCTGCGGCAAATGGGTGCGGTGCACCCCGCTGGAATACCTGCGCGTGGACGGCAAGCTCTATGTTCTCACCGAGGGCGGGCTGAAGTTCAAGGGCATCTGGTGGAACGGGGCGATCTCCGCCGCCGTGTACGACAGCTACGCGGGCATGGACTCGCTCGCCGGACTGCAGATGACAGGCACGGCCGTGTACATCGACCCGCTGAGCGACGAGTACCGCAGCGTGATCGAGGCACGCGGCGTGCAGCTGCAGCAGCTGCAGCAGATGCCCGCGATGCTGCACGCGGTGCGGCTGGACATCACGCGCTATGAGCTGCTCGACGGCGCGCTGCGCAGCGAGGGCTATGCCGCGCGGCAAGTGCTCGATCTGGGCTGATGCATTCTATTTTCCCATCTGTGCCATACTATGGTTAAGGAGCACCCGCTCCGAAACCGGACACAGAGGAAGGTGGAACCTTTGCACGAAACAGGCATGCAGCCGGCCGTCCCGGTCGGGCTGGGCATGGCGCTGGTGCACAACCAGCAGGCGCTGACGAAATTTTCAGCGCTCACGTACGAAGAAAAGCGCGCGTTCATCGCGGGTGTGCACGGCATCGACTCGCGGCAGGAAATGCGCGCATATGTCGACCGGTTCGCGGAAAGCTGAAAAATGCCCCCGCTGCGAAAAGCGCAGCGGGGGTATGTTCATGTCTCAAAGCGGATGAGCGTACAGAGCGTGTCCGCGCTGTAGACGCACACGAAGGGGCCGGTGTCCGTCAGGGTGTATTTGAGCGTGACGGAATTTGCATCCTTGACCGCCTTCGGATAGATCATACGGATGCCGGTAAACGCGTCGCGCGGCACGCTGTCCGGCAGCGCCTCAAGCGCGAAGTCAAGATACTTCGTGTTATGTACATGACCGTTGAAGTCAATGTCGCTGCGGCGCAGGGGCAGCGTTTTCTCCCCGTCGAACGCAGCGGGCGCGCGCAGGCGCGGCGCAGCGGACGCAAACACGCCGCGCGCCTCCGGCTGATAGGACCGGAACCGCGGCTGGTCGATACGGATGATCTTCTGCGCGCGCAGGTCAAACAAAACGAGCCGCGATTCGGCGCAGACGAGCTCCATGCCGGTCTCGTCCGCAAGCGTATAGTCACGGAAGATGCGGCCGGTGGGCACACTGTCGCGCACCCAAGTCGTGACGCGCAGGGGCGCCTTGCTGTCCGGCCGGCGCACAATCTGGACGCGCCAGTCGGTCAGCACCCAGGTGATGCCGTGCCGGCTTTCCGCAATGATGTCGTCGCCCGAGCTGTCGGAATGGCGGCTGGCCGTGTTTTCAAAAATGCGCAGGATCGCTTCATAGCCCAGCTTGCCGCCGCGGTCAAAATCGGCAACGCCCGGCTGATAAATTTCCGAATAAAACATGATAATCGCTCCGTAATCGTGAATGTGTGGCCTTCAGACGCCCGGCAGGCAGCCGTTTGCGAACATCCAGCTGTAGGCCAGCGCCCAGGAACCGAAGAGGTCCGTCTCGTGCAGGGCGCGCACCTGCGCGCGCGTGTACCACGCCGACTCGATCTCCTCCATGGGGTCGGTGCTCGGGCGGAACGTCCCCTCCGCTGTGCCGAAAACGCAGACCGTGCGCTCATCGCCGATGCCGACCGTGCACGCCGCCGGCGGCAGGACGTGCGTGATGGCCGTCAGGCGCAGGCCGGTCTCCTCGCGCAGCTCGCGGCGGGCCGCCTGTTCGGGCGTCTCCCCCGGCTCGATGAGGCCGCCGGGCAGGCCGTAAATGCGCTGGCCAAGCTCCATGCGAAACTCGTGGATGAGCGCGATGTGCTCGCGCGCGGCATCCGTGAGCACCATGACGACCGCGTCCGTGCGGTGGTGCTGCAGATGCTCGAGCGAGTCAATGTTCCGGTCACGGCTGACCATCTCATACGTGCGCGGGCAGCCGGTGCGGTCGATATAATGCAGGTCGTAGCGGTGCAGGAACGCACCGCCGTCCTTCTTTTCAATGTCAACAAATTGCAAGGGTGGTCGCCTCTCAGGTCATGATAGCTTAGGATACCACGTTTTGCGCCGGTCTACAACCGGAAATAATAATAGATCAGCCGCTGTCACTTTCGACAGCGGCTGCTCTGTTGGGGGAAGAAAAAAGGGAGGATGGCGGGCGGGCCGGACGACCGCGCCCAGTATAAAGATAGCACACCTTTCTTAAAAAATCATGAGTGTCAGCCGGTCTCCGGCAGCGGCACGATGCCGTGTGCGAGCTTGAGCTGCAGCACGCGCAGCACGCTCGCATCGAGCGCCGCCTGCGTGAGCGTGCCGTCCGCGAGCGCCTGCTCCACGGCCGCGACCGCGCCGGGCACGTCGCTGATCTCGAGCAGCATGTCGTTGCCGGCAGAGAGGGCGAGCACGGCCTTCTCCCCGTCGGTATACTGCGCGAGGGCCTGCATCTGCAGCCCGTCCGTGACGATGACGCCGCGGAAACCGAGGTCGTAGCGCAGCAGGTTCGTGACGAGCTTGTGCGAGAGAGACGCGGGCACATCGTCCATCGTCGGCACAGTCAGGTGGCCGACCATGACCATGTCCGCCCCGGCGGCAATGCCGGAGACGAAGGGCTTGAGGTCCTCCTGCCGGAGCTGCGGGAGCGTCTTGTCGACCGTGGCAGCGCCGTTGTGCGAGTCCGTGGCTGTGCTGCCGTGGCCGGGAAAATGCTTCAGGCAGCAGATGACCCCCGCGTCACGAAAACCACTCACGGCGGTGGCAACAAGCGCGGCCGCCTCGTCGTAATCATCGCTGTAGGCGCGGTCACCGATGGCGTTGCTTTTCTTGTTCGTCCAGACGTCGGCCACGGGCGCAAAGTCCGTATTGAAGCCGTAGGCCGCGATGTCGTGCGCGAGGGTCTGCGCGTTGTCATACGCGCCCTGCGTGCCGAGACTGCGGTAGCTGTACATGCTGTTGAGCTTCGTCGTGCCGACGGTGTTCATCAGGCGCGCGACGCGGCCGCCCTCCTCGTCCACGGTGACGAGCGGGGCCGTAGCACTGGCAGACGAGAGCGCAGCTGTGAGCGCCGCAAGCTGCTCGCCGGAGGTCATGTTGCCCGCCGAGAGCAGAAAGCCGCCGACGGGATAGTCCCGCAGCGCGGCGGCGAGACTGTCCGTCATGGCCGTGACGGTGCCGCCGTCCGTGAGCACCTCTGGGTGCACGATGAGCAGCTGGCAGATCTTCTCGTGCGTGGTCATGCCGTCGAGCAGCGTCTGCACCGCGTCCTTCCGGACGGCGGCGGACGTGCGGGGCGTGGGCTCCGGCTGCGCGGCAGTCTGCCCGCGGCGAACACACACGACCACAAGCAGCACCGCCAGCGCCGCGAGCACGAGCAGATAGACGGCTGCGCGCCAGTTTCGCTTTAAAGTTTTCCAAAATGTATTCCAACTCATGGCTCCAGTTTACCGCAGCGGCAGCAAAAACGCAACCACATCCCATCGACGCGCCGGACTTGTTTCGTTCACAATTTCGTGCTATAATAATGGACAAAATTTCGGGAGCGCGTGCTCCCAGACAGGAAGTGCTTTCTTTTATGACAAAAATTGATATTTTCTCCGGCTTTCTCGGTGCCGGCAAAACCACGCTGATCAAAAAGCTGATCGCCGAGGCCTACACGGGCGAAAAGATCGTGCTGATCGAAAACGAGTTCGGTGAGATCGCCATCGACGGCGGCTTCCTCAAGGACTCCGGCGTGCAGATCAACGAAATGAATTCCGGCTGCATCTGCTGCAGCCTCGTGGGCGACTTTGCCGACGCGCTGCAGAAAGTGCTCGCGCAGTTTCACCCCGACCGCATCCTCATCGAGCCGTCGGGCGTCGGCAAGCTGAGCGACGTCATCCGCGCCGTGCAGGGCGTGCAGTCCGACGAGCTGGTGCTCAACGGCTTCACGACCGTCGTGGACGCGAACAAGTGCAAGATGTACATGAAGAACTTCGGCGAGTTCTTCAACAACCAGGTCGAGAACGCGAGCGCCATCATCCTCTCGCGCACCGAGGGCATCCGTCCCGAGAAGCTCGACGCCGCTGTGGCGCTGCTGCGCGAGAAGAACCCGACCGCCACGATCGTGACCACGCCGTGGACGGAGCTCGACGGCAAGCAGATCCTCGAGACGATGGAGCGGCGCGACACGCTGTCCGCCGAGCTCGAACACCTCAAGGCCGAGGCCGCCGAGGAGGACGACGAGGACGAGCACGAGCATCATCACCATCATCACGACGACGAGGACGAGCACGAGCACGAATGCTGCTGCGGCCATCATCACCATGACGACGATGAGGATGACGATGACCACGAACATGAGCACGAGCATCATCATGACCACGACGAGCATGACCACGATCACTGCTGCGGCCACGATCATGACCACGATGACCACGATCATGACGAGCACGGCCACGACCACTGCTGCGGCCATCATCACCATCACCACCACGCGGACGAGGTGTTCACGAGCTGGGGCACCGAGACGCCGCGCAAATACACCGATGATGAGATCCGCACCGCACTCGACGCGCTCATCAACGAGCACCGCTATGGCGTCGTGCTGCGCGCCAAGGGCATTGTGCCCGCGACCGACGGCGGCTGGATCCACTTTGACTACGTGCCCGGCGAGTCCGATGTCCGCCGCGGCAGCGCACAGGTCACCGGCCGCGTGTGCGTGATCGGGTCGCACCTGGCCGAGGATGCACTGAAGGAGCTGTTCCACATTGGCTGACACAAAACAGCAGGCACCGGATCTGCCGGTATACCTGTTCACCGGCTTTCTGGAAGCCGGCAAGACGAAATTCATCCAGGAGACGCTCGAGGACAGCCGCTTCCACAAGGGCGAGCGCACACTGCTGCTGCTGTGCGAAGAGGGCGAGGAGGTCTATGAGCCGGACAAGTTCTGCGCCGGGAACGTCTTTGTGCGCAACATTGACGAGGAGTCCGACCTCACGGTCGAACACCTGAAGGCGCTGCAGGACGAGATCCGCCCCGAGCGTGTGCTTGTGGAGTTCAACGGCATGTGGATGCTCGACTCGCTCTACGGCACCCTGCCGGAGGGCTGGGCGGTCGCGCAGGAGTTCCTGTTTTGCGACGCGACGTCGTTTTTGAGCTACAACGCGAACATGCGCCAGCTCATGGTGGACAAGCTCAAGAGTGCCGAGCTCGTCGTGCTCAACCGCTACAGCGACAGCATGGACCGCATGGAGATGCACCGCATCATCCGCGCGATCTCCCGCCGGTGCGACATCGCGTATGAATACACCGACGGCAAGGTCGTGTACGACGACATTGAGGACCCGCTGCCGTTCGACCTCGACGCCCCGGTCGTCGAGATCGAGGACCGCGACTTCGCCATCTGGTACCGCGACATGTCCGAGGAGCCGAAAAAGTACGACGGCAAGACCATCGAGGTCAAGTGCCGCTGCCTCGTGCGCAAGAACGTGCCGAAGGGCTGCTTCATCGCCGGGCGGCACATCATGACCTGCTGCGTGCAGGACATTCAGTTCGCGGGCATCATCTGCGTGTGGGATCGCGCGGACGAGATCCGCAACGACGAGTGGGCCATCATCACGGCCCGGCTGGACTACAAGTTCCACCGCGCCTACGGGCGCAAGGGCCCCGTGTTCACGGTGCAGTCCGTGCAGGAGGTCGAAAAGCCGGAGGAACCGGTGGCCACGTTCTATTAAGTTTACAGGCACAAAAAATCAGCCGCCCGCAGGGCGGCTGATTTTTCTTTGCCGGGGTTCAGTTTTCCGGATCCTCGGCCGTGGACAGCAGGACGCGGTCGTTATCAAACGTGGCGCCCGCCTTGGCGGCGAAGGCATCGAGCAGGCCCTGCACGGTCATGCCCGCACGCTCCGGGCCGGAGACATCGAGCACGATGCGGCCAGCATCCATCATGAGCGTGCGCGTGCCGAGCTCGAGCGCCTGGTGCATATTGTGCGTGATCATGAGGCAGGAGATGCTGCGCTCGGACACGACGCTGCGCGTGAGCGCGAGCACCTTGTCGGCCGTGACGGGGTCGAGCGCGGCCGTGTGCTCGTCGAGCAGCAGCAGCTCGGGCGTAACCATGGTGGCCATGAGCAGCGTCAGCGCCTGGCGCTGGCCGCCGGAAAGCAGGCCGACGGGCGTGTTCATGCGGTCCTCCAGCCCCATGTCGAGCTGGGCGAGCGCGTCGCGGAAGAAGTCGCGGTCGCGGCGCGTCACGCGGCCGAAGAGCACGTGCCGGTCCGAAGAGCGCAGGTAGGCCACGGCGAGGTTCTCCTCGATGGTCATGTGCGGCGCGGTGCCCTTGAGCGGGTCCTGGAACAGGTGGCCAATGCGGCGGCTGCGCTGATACGACGGCAGGAACGTGATGTCCCGCCCGTCAAGCGTGATGGCGCCGGAATCCACATAAAACACGCCGGCAATGGCATTGAAGAGCGTGCTCTTGCCGGCGCCGTTGGAGCCGACGATGGTGGCAAACTCCCCGTCGGCCAGCCGGAGCGAGAGGTCGGAAATGGCGCGCTTCTCGTTCACGGTGCCGGCGTTGAACGTCTTGGAAATGTGGGAAACTTCAAGCATCGGTCTCGTCCCCCTTTCCGGACAGGGCGCGCAGCTTGCGGGCATTGGACTTGATCTTCGCCAGCCGGACGTAGCCCTTCATGTTCGGCGCGGCGATGGCGACGGCCACGATGACGGCAGACACGAGCTTGAAATACTCGGCCGAGATGTTCAGCCGCAGCGCCAGCGCAATGATAAAGCGGTAGACGATGCTGCCGAGCACGACGCAGACGATGCGCTTGCCCACGCCGCCGCGGTGACCGGCAAAGACCTCGCCGATGATGAGACTCGCCAGCGCGATCGTGACCATGCCGGTGCCGAGGTTGATGTCACAGAACTTGTTATACTCCCCAATCAGGCAGCCGGACAGCGCCGTGAGAGCGTTGGCCAGGCACAGGCCGATCGTGATGGTGGCTTTGGGGTTGATGGAGGAAGCGCTGACCATATCCAGGCTGTCGCCCGTGGCACGGATGGACAGGCCGAGTGACGTGCCGAAAAAGCGGATGAGCACGATCACGATGACCGCCGCGATGAGCGCGAGCAGGATCAGGCGGCTCCACTGCCCGCCGACGAGGCCCTTGAAGAGCGAGAACACCGTATCGACCCCGGTGATGGACACGTTGGACGAAAAGCCCATGACCGCGAGGTTGATCGTGTAGAGGCCGGTGTTTGAGATGATGCCGGCGAGGATGCTCTCGACACCGAGGCGCGTCTGCAAAAAGGCCGTGACGTAGCCCGAGAGCATACCCGCCGCCATGGCCGCGAATAGCGCAAGGATCGGGTGGCCGGCGATGGTGAGCATGGCGCCGACGGCACAGCCGAGCGTGAAGCAGCCGTCCGTGGAGAGATCGGCGATATTCAGGATGGAAAAGCTAATGAACAGCGCCAGCGCGACGAGGCCGTAAATGAGGCCGACCTCGAGCGCCGTCTGCAAAACGGTCAGCATGGAGCTCCCTCCTTCGGGATGTCAGATATCAGTCAAAATTCTGCTGCGTGGTCGTCTCGAGCACGGAGCTGCACTTGCCGTCAAACGCCTGCTTGACAGCCGTGAGGTCATAGCCGAGGGCGGTGCAGCTTTCGGTGTTGATCATGGCGATGCCGTTATCGAACGTGGTCACGGGCAGCGTGGCGGGGTCCTTACCGTCGACCAGGACCTGCACGACCATGTCGGCCGTGATGGTGCCGAGCTTGGTGTAATCCACGCCGTAGCCGACAAACGCGCCGTTGAGGGCGAAGGAGTCCGCGCCGCAGTACTGCGGGATCTTGGCATTGAGGAACTTCTCGTAGATGGCGAGCTCGGCGGTCATGATGGTGTTGTCGGTCGGGGTGAAGACGGCGTCGACCTTCTCGGCGATGAGCGCGTCGACGGCGGAGGTGACTTCATCGGTAGTGGTGCCGGTCTTTTCCACGCAGCGGATGCCCTTGCCCTCGAGGTAGGCCTTCGCGTCCTCGATCGGCTGCTTGGAGGAATCCTCGCTCTTGGAGTAGAGCAGGCCAACGGTCTTGGTGTCCGGGTTCTGGGCGAGCATCAGGTCGAGCAGGCCCTTGGTGTTGAGCGCGTCGCTCGTGCCGGTGATGCGGCCGCCGGGCGCGTCGAGCGAATCGACAATGCCGGCGCCGACGGGGTCAGACACGGCGGAGAAAACGATGGGGATCTCGGTGTCCTCAGTGGCGGACTGCATGATCTTCACGGCCGGGGTCGCGATCGGGACGATGAGGTCCACACCTTTGCCGACGAGCTCGGCGCCGATCTGGTTGAGCGTCGTGGCGTCGCCCTGACCGTTGTAGAGCGTGTAGTCAAAGGTCACGCCCAGCTCCGTGGCCTTCGCGTCGAGCTCGGCCTCGATGGCCGCCTCGATCTGGTTGAGGGACGCATCGTCCACGAACTGCACGATGCCGACCTTATAGGTCTTGCCTTCGGCCTTGTTGTCCTCGGTCTTGCTGCCACAGGCGGACAGGCCCATGAGCGCGGTGACGGCGAGCACGCCGCCGACGATCTTCTGGAAAGTCTGATTCATAGTATATTCTCCTTATATTGAAAGTAGTTGGTTTTGAAACGTTCGGATACGGTCTGACGCGGCAAAAATTCTCCGGCCGCCACGCCATCGTCTGGTTCTCCGTGTCATATGCATCCCTCCTGCGGTGATTTGCGCAATAAAAAAAGCCTCGTCCACGAAACGGTTCCTTCCGTTTCATGGGACAAGACTGTAACTCCTGCGGTGCCACCCATGTTGGCGCTCATGCGCCCACTTTGCACGTACGATCATACGCTCCGCCGGATAACGGCCGCGGCCACCGTCGCCCCTCATGCTGCTGCAATCGGTTTGCCCTCGCGAGTCCATTCGCCATTCGTCCGCTGCAGCGCTTCCACCGTCCGCTGCTCTCTGAAAGCTTCGTAAATGGGTACTCCTCTCGGTCATCGGTTTCTCGATGGTGTTACTCTACCACTTCCCGCGTCGGATTGCAAGCCCCATTTTCACAAATCTGCATGGAGGCAGCAAAAAAAGATTTGTACAAGGCAAACAAACGTCCCTGACTGGCGGTCAGGGACGTTGCGGATGGCCTATTTTCCGGCATAGACAAAGGCGTTCGGCAGCGTGCGCCCGGCGGTGAGCGCAGGGTTGGAGCTGCGCATGATGTACTTGCCCTTGTACCAGATCATGGCGCTGGTGCCACCGTCGAGGTTCATGGCCTGCATGCAGTCATGCTTGGCCATAATGGCCGCGCAGTCCGGCACGCTGATGCCGACCGACGTCGTGAGCCGGCCCTCGACGAGCAGGGCGATGATCTCGCCGTACTTCGACTGGCCGAGGCAGGCGCGCGGCTGCAGATCCGAGAAGCCGCTGCGGGCATTGACGACCGTCTCCCCGTCGATGATCATGGCGGGCGAGAACTCGACCGCGTCCGTCGTGCCGGGCGAGACCTCGGAATCGCTGTCGCGGATGTAGATGCGGTTGTCCTCATGCAGTTCGAGGCGCTTGTAGCCGTAGCCCATGTGGCCGCCGTAGGACTTGCCGTTGCACATGGCGTAACCCGCGAGGGTTCCGCCGTTGCCGGTGCCGCCCGGGTCGATGAAGCCCGAGCCGGTCATGCCGATAACGCCGCCGTGGGCCTCGGCAATCTTGCCGCAGACCTGACCGACGCTGCCGAGCGTGGACGCGGCCTGCAGACTCAGGCGCGACGGGTCCTTCATGATGACAAGCACGCCGCGGTAAGTACTGCCCTTTTCGCGCGCGATGAGGATCTCATTCTGCGCGTCGATCGCGAGCACCTGCTCGCCCTGGATGGTGCGGATGCTGGTGCCGTCGCCCGTGAGGGCGGACTTGTCGATGTTGATGCGGCTCCAGCCGGCGGCGAGGGCGTCAGGATGCTCCTTGACATACGCCTGCATGCTCGGCACATCCACCTCCCAGAAGAGGTTATAAAACGTAATCTCTTCCTTACTCATGCCCTTGGTGTCCGTGAGCGTGGGGTTGCGGGACTCGACCTCTCCCTCGTCCCACTCGCTGTTGACGCCGATCTGCGCCTCCCTGGCCGCCTCCATTTCGGCGACGACCTTGTCAATGACGCTGCGCGGGATGAACGCCGTGGCCAGCCACTGGTGGCTGAGCGTGTTCATGGCCGTCTGAATATAGGCCGTGCGCCACTTGGCGATGAACGGAATATTGGAATAGACCGCTGTCAGGTACAAGCCGGCGAGGATGGCCAGCACGAGAAACAGGATCAGCAGCCGGTGGCCGAGGCTCTTTTTCTTCTTCGGCTTTTTGGCCTTTTTCGCTTTGCGGCCGTGTTTGCCGGCCGGGGCCGGGGCAGGCTGCTGCACACGCCGGCGGTCGTCCGGCGCGCTGCGGCGTGGCCGGGCAGCGTCATCCGTCCACTGGCTGGCGCTCCGCTGCGCGGGGCGCTGCTGCGCAGGGCGCTGCTGAGCCGGGTGCTGCTGAGCCGGGTGCTGCTGAGCAGGACGCTGCTGAGCAGGACGCTGCTGAGCGGGGCGCTGCTGAGCCGGGTGCTGCTGAGCAGGACGCTGCTGGGCGGGGCGCTGCTGGGCGGGGCGCTGCTGCGCGGGACGCTGCTGCGTGGGGCGCTGCTGTGCGGTATCGGAAGCGGGCCGCTGGGCACCCGTGGGGCGCGGCGGCGCGGAAAACAGCTTCAAGGGGCGATTCCTCCTTTACTACGGGAGATTACGAAGGGCTTGACGGCGGAAAGCAGAAAATGTTCCGCGCGCCGCCGGAAAAACGGGAAGGCTCGCCGAGCGGGCCTTCCCGGAAACGTGCAGAGGTGCGGCCGCTCAGCAAAGCTGCGCGCCGGCAGGCACGCCGTCATCGAGCATAAGCAGGTTGAGCTTGCCGTCCTTCTCGGCCGAGAGGAGCATACCGTTGGAGGCCATGCCCATCATCTTGCGCGGCGGCAGGTTCAGGATGGCGACGACGGTCTTGCCGACGAGCTCCTCGGGGCGGTAGTACTTGGCGATGCCGGAGAGGATCTGCCGGTCGGTGCCGCTGCCGTCGTCGAGCGTGAAGCACAGAAGCTTATCGGACTTTTTCACCGGCTCGCACTTGAGGACCTTGCACACGCGCATGTCGCACTTGGCAAATTCGTCGATGGTCACATCCGGCAGCACGGGCGCGGACTTCGGCGCGGCAGCCGCTTCTTTTGCCGCCTTGAGCGCCTCAAGCTCGGCGAGCTCTTTGGTCATGTCGATGCGCGGGAAGAGCGTCTCGCCCTTGTGCACCGTGACGTCTGCGGGCAGCACGCCCCAGACGGCGGCGTTGTCCCACGTGGTCTGCTCCGGCGCGGCGCCGATCTGCGCAAAGGCCTTCACACAGCTGTCGGGCATGAAGGGCAGCAGAAGTGTGACGGTGATGCGCAGCGTCTCAAGCAGGTTATACAGCACCGTAGCCAGGCGCGCGCGCTTGCTCTCGTCCTTGGCGAGGATCCAGGGGGCCGTCTCGTCGATATACTTATTGGCGCGAGAGATGACCTTGAACACCTCGATGAGTGCCTGCTGCGTGCCGAAGTTATCCATATAGCCGGCATACGTCTCACGCAGAGAGGACGCCATGGCGATGAGCTCATCGTCGAGCGCATCGTGCTCGCGCTCAGCCGGGAGCGTGCCGCCGAAGTACTTGATGACCATGGCGACGGTGCGGCTCAGGAGGTTGCCGAGGTCGTTGGCGAGGTCGGTATTGATGCGGGAGATGAGCAGCTCATTGGAGAAGTTGCCGTCGCTGCCGAGCGGGAACTCGCGCAGGAGGTAGTAGCGCAGCGCGTCCACACCGTAGCGCTCGGCGAGCACGACGGGGTCGACGACGTTGCCCTTCGACTTCGACATCTTGCCGCCGCCAAGCAGCAGCCAGCCGTGGCCGAAGACCTTCTTCGGCAGCGGCATGCCCATGCTCATGAGCATGGCCGGCCAGATGATGGAGTGGAAGCGCACGATCTCCTTGCCGACCATGTGCACGTCGGCGGGCCAGAACTGGTCATAATCGTCGTACTTATCGTTCAGGAAGCCGAGGGCCGTGCAGTAGTTGAACAGCGCATCGACCCAGACATAGACGACGTGGCCGGGGTCAAAATCGACCGGGATGCCCCACGTGAAGCTCGTGCGCGACACGCACAGATCCTCGAGGCCGGGGTCGATAAAGTTTTTGATCATCTCGTTGACGCGGCTGGCGGGCTCAAGGAACGTGCCGCTGAGCAGCAGCTCGCGCACGGGCTCGGCATACTTCGACAGGCGGAAGAAGTACGCCTCCTCCTCGGCATAGTGCACCTCGCGGCCGCAGTCCGGGCACTTGCCGTCGACGAGCTGGCTCTCGGTCCAGAAGCTCTCGCACGGCGTACAGTACATGCCGGAGTACTTGCCCTTATAGATATCGCCCTTTTCGTACATCTTCTTGAAGATGCGCTGCACAGCCTCGACATGATAGTCGTCCGTCGTGCGGATGAAGCGGTCGTTGGAGATGTTCATCAGCTTCCACAGCGCGCGCACGCCGCCGGGGCCTTCGACGATATTGTCCACAAACTGCTTGGGCGTGACGCCGGCGGCCTCCGCCTTTTCTTCGATCTTCTGGCCGTGCTCGTCCGTGCCGGTCAGGAACATGACGTCATAGCCGCACAGGCGCTTATAGCGTGCGATCGCATCGGTCGCGACCGTGCAATAGGTGTGGCCGATGTGCAGTTTGTCCGAGGGATAATAAATCGGGGTGGTGATATAAAACGTTCCTTTGCTCATACTGCATTCTCCTCTGTATTAGTCTTCACCGGCGTCACCGGGGTCGTAGATGGACGGATAGGGTGTCGGCTGCGGCTTCGGCGTGGGTGTGGGCGTCGGGGCCGGCGTGGCGCTGGGCGTAGGCGTCGGCTTCGGCGTGGTGTCGTGCGAGTGGTAGGTGCTGTTGGCCTCGAGCGTGTGGCTGATCTGGTTGCCGTCCTTATCATAGACGGTGCGGTAGGTCGTGGCGCGCAGGCCCTCGGCCGTGTAGCTCATTTTGACATAGCTGCCGTCCACATCCGTGCCCCAGATCTCGACCGTGACGCTGCCGTTCTGCACGGAGGCCTTGATCTCGATCGGGTAGTCGCGGTTATTCGTGAACTTGAACTCCGGCCCGCCCCAGCTGACTGTGGCGTCCATGCCGGGTTCGATATAGCTCACGGGGAAGTAGTGGCAGGTGCGGGTGTTGATCTTGAGGTTGGAGACCATGGCGCAGTAATACAGCGTGGACGACACCTGGCAGATGCCGCCGCCGACCTCCTGCACGACCTGGCCGCCGGAATAGGCCCCGGCCTCCTTGAAGCCATTGGCCTTCGTGCGCTGGCCGACGACATCGTTATACGAGAACGTCTGGCCGGGCTGGAGAATGACGCCGTTGATCTTCTCGGCGGCGAGCTTCACGTTCGTGATACGGTTGCTGCTGCTGCCGGAGAGCGAGGTGGTCTTGGTGGCGAGTTTATCGGCCAGGAGGTGCTTTTGCAGCTGCTCCTGCGTCATCTCGGGCTGCGTGAGCGTGGCCGGGATGGTGACGGTGTCGCCGGTGGACGCCGCGTCCCACAAGGGCTGGGCGGCGGCGACGTCGAACTCGATGCCGACCTTGCTCTCGGTGGCAGACTGGGTCTCGGGGTCGTAGCCCGCGTTGACCGGGTCGCCGCAGACGGCGTCATGCAGCTCCTGCAGCGTCATCTTGTCATCGCCGCTCATATCGACCGGATAGGCCGACGTGCCGAACTTGCCGGCGCGGATGTCGCTGAGCATGCGCTCGGCAACGGCGGCGGGGTCGAGCGTGATCATACTCGCGCCCTTGACGACGCGGATGGCGCTGTGCGCCTCGTCGATCTCGATGCTGCCGGCGGAGAGGCTGACGTTGATCTCGGCGGCCTCGCGCTCGATGCGCGTGCGCAGGGCATCGGCGTCCATGTCGGCGAGGTTGTCCGAGGCGACATCATGGCCCTGGAAGGCGCAGTGCAGCCACGTGAAGAAATTCGTGAACACATTGCCGCTGCGGCCGTAGGCATAAGCCGTTTCGGCGGCGGCATCGGGCGTGGCATCAAAGCCGATCTCCGTCGCGGTGACGGTGATGGTCCGGTCGCCCGGGAAGGTCATGGTGAGCACCGGGGCGCTCGTATCGTCCCACCCGGCGGCGCGGATAGCGTCCGCCGCGGCGGCCTGCGTCATGCCGCCGACGTCGGTACCGCAGACAGAGACGTTCGGGAAAATGGCATCCTTTTTCGCCACAAGCACCATGCCGACGGCTGCCGCCGCCACGAGGACGGCCAGCACGATGAGCACGACGCGCACGGCAAGTTTGCCGCCGCGGCCGCGCGGTTTTTTTGCTTTCGGCGCCGGCTGCGGCTGGGCGCCGGACGCACTGCGGCGCGCCGTCTGCTCCTGCCGGGGCACGGGCGGGCGCTGGGACGCCGCCTGTTTCGGTGCGGCGGCGCGGCGGGCAGCCGCCTCGCTCTGTGCGGAACGGTTGGCGCCGCTGCGGTGTGCCGAGCGCTCCTGCGCTGCGAAATCCGCCGCCTCACGGCGGGCGGCCGCGCTGCGCTTGGAAGTGTTGCCGTTGAGTTTCATTTCCTGGAATCCCTGTCTTTCCCTGTCAAAATCGGATTATTTAAATATGTATCGCGGAAAGCCTCCGCCTCGCCGGGCGGGAGCTTGGTGCGCGGCTGGCGTTCGATCTGCGGCTTCATCCACGGGTTGTGCTCAGCCTTGCGGTCGGTCTGCGCCTCAAGGAGCTTGCCGATGAGCACATTCGAGATGAGAAAGCCCGAGGGCGTGAAGTGCCAGCGCTCCCCGTCCGCGACGGCCCAACCGCGGCGGATGAACTCCTCGAGCTGCTGCGCAATACCGGAAAAATCGCTGCGGTAGAGCCGCTCATACTCCGCGCGCGATACGCCGTGAACGGTGCGCATGCCGAGCATGAGATACTCCGCCGCGCGCTCGAAATCGCCGATGGTCTCGTACTCGTCGATCATGTCCTCGCCGTGGAGGACACCTGCGAGATAACGGTCGAGATCGCGCACATAGCTGTAGCGCGTGCGGCCGATGCACGAGTGCGCACCGGGACCGAAGCCCATATAGTCGTCAAGCTGCCAGTACTTCAGATTATGCCGGGATTCATAGCCCGGTATGCTAAAATTGGAGATCTCATACTGCTCATAACCGTAGCGCCGCAGCTCCTCGACCATGCACAGGTACATATCCGCCTGCTCGTCGTCCGACGGGATAAGGGGCGAATCCTTCAGGGCGTACATAGGCGTGCCCTCCTCAAGCTTGAGCCCGTAGCCGGAGATGTGCTCCGGGCGCAGGGCGATCGCCTTGGCGAGCGTGTCCGCCCAGTCGCTGCGGGTCTGGCTGGGCAGGCCGTAAATGAGGTCGAGGCTGATGTTGTCGAAGCCCGCCGTGCGGGCATTCTGAACGGCCATTTCCACCTGACGGAAGCTGTGGCGGCGGCCGATCATTTTCAGAATGTCATTGTTTGCCGACTGCATGCCGATGCTCAGGCGGTTGAAGCCCGCTTTGTGCAGGGCGCGCAGATCGTGCAGGCGGACGCTGTCCGGATTGACCTCGACGGTCACCTCCGCGCGCTTGAGCAGGCGGCCGGTGGCCTTGACGGCATCGAGCAGCTCGATGAGGCGCGCCGCGCCGTAAAAGCTCGGCGTGCCGCCGCCGAAATACACCGTGTCGATGTACGCCGGGGCGATACGCCCGGCGCTCTCTTCGATGTGCTCGAGCAGGGCGTGCTGGTAGTCGGCCATGCGGTCGGCCGCGCCGGCGCAGGAATAAAAGTCGCAATAGCCGCACTTGCTCGCGCAAAACGGGATGTGGATATAGATACCGAGACGCGGTTCCATAGACAGCTCCTTACATGGGGATGCCCCGGCCGCCGGGGCGCGGCGGCCAGGGAAAAGATCGGATCAGATGAGCGTGCAGACGAGCTCGGAATACGCGGCGGGATCCTCGAGCGGCTCGCCCGCGATGAGCAGCGCCTGCGCGTGCAGGATGCGCGCGATGCGCGCGGCCTTGTCCTTGTCGCCGGTGTCGAACGCTTCCTTCATGGTCTGATAGGCTTGGTGGTTGGCATTGAGCTCGAGCACGCGGATGGCGCGGATGTCCGACGGTGCGCCGGGCATGCTCTTGAAATAGCGCTCCATCTCGAGCGTGACGCCGCCCTCCGTGCTCAGGCACACGGCACTGGACACGAGCTTATTGGACAGGCGCACGGACGCGACCTGATCGCCGAGCGTCTCCTTGACGAAATCGAGCAGCTCCTTGTCCTCGGCCTGCTTGGCCTCGGTCTCCTTCTTCTCTTCCTCGGTCTCGAGGCCGAGGTCGTCGGTCGCGATGTTGCAAAACGGCTTGTCGGCGTAGCTCTTCATGGTGTCGACGAAATACTCGTCGATCTGCGAGGTCATGCACAGGACGTCGAAGCCCTTTTCGTGCAGGAGCTCTGCCTGCGGCAGGCTGAGCAGCCGCTTGACGTTCTCGCCGCAGGCGAAGTAGATCTTCGTCTGCTCGGCAGGCATGGCGTCGACGTATTCCTTGAGGGAGACGAGCTTCGTCTCGCTCGTGTGGTAGAGCAGCAGATCTTTGACCTCGTCGACCTTGTCGCCCGTCTCGGTGACGGCGCCGGCGCGCAGCATCATGCCGAAGGCGGCGTGGAACTGCTCGTACTTCTCACGGTCATTGGTCATGAGCTTCGTGAGCTCGGACTTGATCTTTTTGCCGAGGTTCGCGGCGATGAGCTTGAGCTGACGGTCGTGCTGGAGCATCTCACGCGAGATGTTCAGCGACAGGTCGGGCGAATCGACCACGCCGCGGGCAAACGCATAGCACGGCGGCAGGAGGTCGGTGCACTTATCCATGATCATGACACCGGAACTGTAGAGCTCGAGACCGGGGTCAGATTCGCGGGTGAACATGTTCATCGGAGCCTTGGCCGGGATGAACAGCAGCGCGCGGTAGGAGATCAGGCCCTCGGCGTTGACGCGGATGACGGCCAGCGGGTCGTCCTTGTCGTGGAACTTGTCCTTATAAAACGCGATGCACTCCTCGTCCGTGGCTTCCTTGCGGCTGCGCTGCCAGATGGGGATCATGCTGTTGATAGTCTGCTCCTCGGTCTTGGTGACCATCTCCATCTTCGGCTCGCCCTTTTCGTCCTTCTCGCCGGTGTCGACCCAGTCGCTCTGCTCGACGTCCATGACGATCGGCCAGCGGACATAATCGGAGTACTTGCGGATGAGCATCATGAGCTTCCAGTTTTCGAGGTAGGTGGAGTATTTCTCTCCCGTCTCGTCGGCCTTGATGTGCATGATGACGTCGGTGCCGACGGTATCCTTCTGCGCCTCGGTGATGGTGTAGCCGTCCGCGCCGGTGCTGACCCACTGGTAGGCCGTGTCGCTGCCGTAGGCGCGGGTGATGACCGTGACCTTATCGGCGACCATGAACGCGGAATAGAAGCCGACGCCGAACTGACCGATGATGTCGATGGCGGCATCCTCCTGCGCGTTCTCGCCGAGGCCGTCCTTGAACTTCAGCGAGCCGCTGCGTGCGATGACGCCGAGGTTGCTGTCGAGCTCCTCCTTGGTCATGCCGATGCCGTTATCCGACACCGTGATCGTGCGCGCATCCTTATCCGGGGTGACGCGGATCTTGAAATCGCTGCGCGCCATGCCCACGTTTTCGTCCGTGAGCGACTGGTAGCAGAGCTTGTCGATCGCGTCCGAGGCGTTCGAGATGATCTCACGCAGGAAAATTTCCTTGTGCGTGTAGATCGAGTTGATCATCATGTCGAGCAGCTTTTTCGACTCGGCTTTGAATTGTTTCTTTGCCATATCTATGCCTCCAAGAATTTAATTACACCTTTGGGTCCGTACCCGGCCGGCACGCAATAGCGGCCCACGGTACAGATTTTAATATTATAGCACATCGACCGTTTTTTTCAACACCCGCAGCCGGAATTATTGGGATTGTACAGCGCGTTTTTCATGGTATAATAGGGTGTTAAGAAAAAAATAAGATTCTGTGAGGTGGCTCCCATGAACGATCTGAAAGACCTGCTCGGCGCGCGCCTGTTCCTGCTGGACATGGACGGCACGCTCTACCTCGGGGACGACGTGTTTCCCGGCGCGGTCGATTTCATCCATACGCTGGCCGAGACCGGGCGGCAGTACATCTACCTGACCAACAACTCCTCGCGCGCGGGCACAGATTACATCACACGCCTGCGGCGGCTGGGCTTCCCGTGCGAGGCCGAAAACGTGTTCACCTCCGGCATGGCGACGGCGCTGTACCTCAACCAGCACTATGCGGGCAAGCCCGTGTACCTCGTCGGCACGCAGGCGTTCCGCCGCGAGCTGCTCAGCTACGGCATCCCGCTCGTGGAAGAGGGCGCGGAGATCGTCGTGGCCGGATTTGACACCGAGCTCGTGTACGAAAAGCTCGATAAGGCCGTGCACTTCCTGCGCCGCGGCGCGGCGTTCATCGCCGCCAACCCCGACTGGGTCTGCCCCATGCCGGCCGGTGAGGTGCTGCCCGACTGCGGGAGCATCTGCGCGCTGCTGACGGCCGCCTCCGGCGTGAAGCCGACGTATATCGGCAAGCCGAACCGCAACATGGTCGATGTCATCTCGGCGCAGACCGGCGTGCCGAATGCGCAGATCTGCTGCGTGGGCGACCGGATCTACACCGACATTGCCGTGGCCGTGAACGCGGGCGCGCAGAGCGTGCTCGTCATGTCCGGCGAGACGGACGAGGCGATCCTCAAAGCGTCCGACGTGCAGCCGAAGTACGTCCTGCGCGACGTGGCAGAGCTGGCGCAGATCTTGCGCAGCGGCACGGCAGTGTGAGAAAAAAGTTCAAAAACTTTTGAAAACCGCTTGACAATGGCGGACACAAATGTTAGGATATGTTCAGTAAACATCGTTTTTCTTTTCGATGTTGCAAAATCCCTCGTTTGTGTTCTCTCTTCCACTTTGCAGCGTCCGGGTCTGCATCCGCCGCGGACGTGCAAGCACAAGCAAACAACAGCAGCCACGCCGGTTTACACCGGTGTGGCTGCTGTTGTTATGATGATCGAAAAACACTGCGCTCAGATATCGGCGCGGAACCAGGTGCCGGGACGGTAGTGCTCAAAAATAACAATGTCATAATCGCGCTCATGCGTCCAGGCGCGGCTCGTCCAGCCGGCGCGCACGGCACCCATGGCCTCGCACAGGCGCACGCTCAGCGGCTTCGGCCCGATCTTGTAGGCGATGAACTGCGGGCGGGCGATCACGTTCGTGAGCACATTGCCGACGATGGCAGCCGCGGGCTTATTGAGCGCCTTGCCGTAGTCCTTCGGCGGCTGGCTGAGCTGGCCGCGCAGAATATCGGGCGCGTTGCGCCGGAACCATGCGACGATCGTGGGGTCAAAGCTCTCGACGCAGTACGGCCCGCCGTAGGTGCGCAGAGCAGCGAGCGTCAGCGCGCACAAACGGCGGTTATTATGCCCGCGCTTGACCTCGAGCAGCAGCGGCACGCGGCCGCCGAGCGCTTCGAGCGCCTCGGCAAAGGTCGGGATGACGCAGTCGGTATCGCCAAGGCGCAGGGCGCGCAGCTCGGCGAGTGTGAAATTATCAATGACACCCGGCACGCCGCACATGCGCTCGAGCGTGTCGTCGTGGAACACGACGAGCTGGTCGTCCGCCGTCAGGTGCACGTCCATCTCGACGGCGTAGCCCGCCTCGGCCGCGGCACGAAAGGCCGGGAGCGAATTTTCCGGCACGGTGCCGTCCTCGGTGTGCAGGCCGCGGTGCGCATAGTTGCGGTATAGAAACGGGGCCTTCTGCGCGCGCGTGGCGTGGCCCGGCGCGATGAGAAACGCAAACGCACCCGCGCAGGCGGCGGCCGGTGCGGCGATCTTGCAGGCAGTTTTCCAATCCATAATATGTCCTCCTTTCGGCGGCGCGGGCCGTCGGTTTGCTTTGCCCTTATTAAACAACAATTTCTGCTTTTCGTCAAATGCCTGTTGAATTGCCGGGCGAGGTATTGTAGAATGAGACAAATCCGATACACATGATGGAGGTAACCCTGTGAAGCTCAACTACAAACGCACCATCTGCGTTGGCTTTGCCTTTTTCCTGATCTGCGCCTTCTGGCAGGCGTATGACAATACCATCCCCCTGATCCTGACGAACAAGTTCGGCATGTCGCAGGCATGGTCCGGCGTCATCATGGCGCTCGACAACATTCTGGCGCTGTTTCTGCTGCCGCTGTTCGGCGCGATCTCCGACAAGCACGCCGGCAAGCGCGGCCGCCGCACGCCGTTTATCGTCCTTGGCACGATCGTTGCGGCCATCGCGTTCATCAGCCTGTCGCTCGTCGACGATGCGCAGCTGAAAAACATCGACGCGGCCGCCGCCATCGACGATCCCGCCGCGCTGCGCGTCGTGTACCAGCAGGAGGCCGACCGCACGCTCAAGACCCCCGACGGCGAGACGTTCGTGCTTGAGGACACCTTCACGGAGGACGAGTTTGCCGCCATCACGAGCCAGGTCACGACCGCCGAGGGCAAGACCGTGACGAACCACGACTACACGAACTATGTCGTGCCCGCGCGCCAGGCCTACGCCCACCAGACGACCGTGCAGCACCCCGGCGCGCTCATCGGCTTTATCGCGCTGCTGCTCGTCGTGCTCGTGGCCATGGCCACGTTCCGCTCCCCCGCCGTCGCGCTCATGCCCGATGTTACCATCAAACCGCTGCGCAGTAAGGCGAATGCCGTCATCAATCTCATGGGCACCGCCGGCGGCATCCTCGTGCTGGCCATCGGCATGGCCTTCGCCACAAGCTCCGTGCGCAACTCGCTCATGAGCTACACGGTGTACTTCGCCGTGATCGCGGGCATCATGTTGCTGGCACTGCTGATCTTCCGCCTGACGGTCAACGAGCCAAAGTTCGTGGCCGAGATGCAGGCCGACAGCAAGCGCTTCGGCATCGACAACGGCGACAGTGACGACGCGCCCGCCGGCTCCGGCAAGCTCGGCAAGGCCGAGCGCCGGTCGCTCATCTTCCTGCTGCTGTCGATCGTGCTGTGGTTCTTCGGCTACAACGCCGTGACGTCGAAATACTCCGTTTACGCCAGCAACATCCTGCACAAGGACTACAACCTCACGCTCATGCTCGCGCAGGCCGCCGCCATCGTGGCCTACCTGCCCGTCGGCATCGTCGCATCCAAGATCGGCCGCAAGAAGACCATCCTCGGCGGCGTCGTGATGCTGGCCGTCGCGTTCGGCGTGGCCGCTTTCCTCAACGCCGAGAGCCCCACGATGCTCATGAACGCCATGTTCTGCCTCGCCGGTATCGGCTGGGCCACCATCAACGTCAACTCCTTCCCGATGGTCGTGGAGATGTGCTCCGGCAGCGACGTTGGCCGCTACACCGGCTTTTACTACACGGCCAGCATGGCAGCCCAGGTCGTCACGCCGATGTTCTCAGGCTTCCTGATGGATAAGCTCAGCATGACCGTGCTCTTTCCCTACGCCGCCATCTTTGTGGCCGGTGCGTTCGTAACGATGCTCTTTGTCCGCCACGGCGACAGCCGCCCCATCCCCGCCAAGGGCCTCGAGGCGCTTGACGTGGACGATTGACCGAAATATACATTTGGAGGATGCAAATACTATGGAACGTCTGACCCGCAAACTGAAAAAGGGCGGTTACTCCGCCAACCGGCACTCCGAGGCCCAGCTCACCGAGCGCCTTGACCAGCTCAAGGGCGTGCACAAGCAGTGGGTTGGGGATGTGTCGGACATGATCACCGGCATGAAGCAGAGCGAGGCCGCCGGACAGGAGGGCGCGCTCACGCTCATGATGCTGCAGGCGGGCTACGCCGCGATCGTGCGCATCGGCCGCCGGTTCGAGAGCGTGTGCCCCGTTGAGGGCAGCAGCGACAACACCGTCACGGCGCTCGGCAAGCTCGAGGACCTGTACGAGCAGTGCGTGTCCGAGCTCGAGGACGTGAAGGAAGGCCTCGAGGAGTGCCGCGAAAACGGCTTCCAGGATGACCTCGCCTACGGTGAGCTCATGGTGACGAAGCTCGGCATCTCGCAGCTCATTAAGCAGTTTGACATCGCCACCGGCTACGCCGAGCCAGATGCGGGACCGTACCAGTACCAGCCCAAGGAAGACAAGCCTGCCGAATAAGCCGCGCACTCAAAAAGCAGCACGTGGACCTGCGGCGGCACCGGCGGCAGTGCGAATAAAGAAAAAAACCTCCGTGCCGGACGGCACGGAGGTTTTTGTGTAAGATCCGATTACTTGAGTTCGACAGAAGCGCCGACTTCCTCGAGCTTCTTCTTGAGCTCCTCGGCCTCGTCCTTGGAGACCTGCTCCTTGATGGCGCAGGGGATGCCCTCGACCTTCGCCTTGGCTTCCGCCAGGCCCAGGTTGGTGATCTCACGGACGGCCTTGATGACCTTGATCTTCTGATCGCCGAAGCCGGTCAGAACGACGTCAAACTCGGTCTTCTCCTCGGCGGCAGCAGCAGCGCCGGCCACCGGAGCGGCGGCAACAGCAGCAGCGGCGGAAACGCCGAACACATCTTCGATCTCGTGCACGAGCTCGGACAGCTCGAGGACGGACATAGCCTTGATCTCTTCGATCATAGCAGTGACTTTTTCGCTAGCCATGGTAATTTTCCTCCTAAATAGTTAAGTGAAGTGGTCGCCTTATTCGGCGGCGGGAGCTTCGGCCTCGGCAGGTGCGGCAGCGCCGCCCATCTGCTCGACGACCTGATTCAGGCAGACGGCCAGACCCGTGATGGGGGCCAGCATCGTGCCCAGGACCTTGGAGTACAGCGCATCCTTGTTCTGGAGCTGCGCGATCTCCGCGATCTCAGCGTCACTGAGGACCTTGCCCTCGAGGAACGCGCCCTTGACGATGAACTTCTCGTCCTTCGCCATCTTCTCGCTCATGTCGTGGATCATGCGGATCGGGACGATCGGGTCTGCCGTGCTGGTTGCGAGCGAAGTCGTACCATTGAGCAGATCACTCATTGCCTCGAGGCCGGCGTCCTTGAGCGCAAAGCGGGTCAGGGTGTTCTTGACGACGGAATACTCCACGTCATTCTGACGCAGCTCGGTGCGCAGCTTGGTGTCTTCATCGACGGTGATGCCCTTGTAGTCGACGAACACGCCGGCGCTGGCGCCCTTGAGCCGTTCAGCCAGAGCGGCGACGATCGCCTGCTTCTCGCTGAGAACTTTTGCGTTCGGCATAGTGTGATTTCACCTCCGTGTGAAAGATACACGCCCAAAAAAATTTCCGCGGCCAAAGCCCCGGAAACAGAATAGAAACATCGTGATGGATGCATCCTCGGCAGGATTTCCGCGGTCAAGCCACCTGCTGTCTTTGGAGCGCTCTAATAGAATACCAGACTCTGCCGCGCGTGTCAAGCATTTTTCACGCGGCGGCGCGGTTTTTTAAAAGGAGATGGCCCCCGGAGGAGTACCGGAGGCCATCGCAAAAAAATCCCACAAAAAAACTTTTACCCTAAACTGCTATGGTTAGTTTAGCATGTTTGCTCACATGTGTCAAGCCTTTTTGTGACAATTTCCGGTCTGCTGTGCAGGTGCACAGCGCTGCGGCTGCGTCACCAGTCCATGGTCGCGATGCCCTCACCAAGCGACATACCGCACCGGCCATGGCCGGGATAGAGCACGAGCTCCGGCGGCAGCGTGCGCAGAAATGGCACGGTCTCGTCCATGAGCACGGCGGCGTCACCCCCGCGCAGGCGCGTGACGACGGCGCAGCCCGGCACGAGCGAGTCGCCGCTGAAAAAGGCGGCCGGACCGATGCGGTAGCACGCGCTGCCGCGCGAGTGGCCGGGCGTGGCATAGCCCTCGAGATGCAGCGCGCCCCAGTCGAGCACGATGTGATCGCCGAAGGTCATGTCCGGGGCATACGTCTCGGTCTTGAGCTGCAGCGTGCGCAGAAAGTCGCGTGCCTCTGCCCCGCGCGACACGCTCAGCGCTGAGAGCAGCACGGGCGTCGTGTTGCCGGGGTTGCGCAGCCAGGGGGTGCAGTTTTCCTGCCAGAGGGTGCGCGCCGAAAGCGCGCGCTGCATCCGGCCGAGGCCGGAGATGTGGTCGATATGCTCGTGCGTGAGCACGAGCAGCACGTGGTACCCCTGCAGGCGCTGCATGGTCGTCTCGTCCGGCCAGGGGTCAAGGACGATCGCGTCGCGCCCCTGCGTGACGACGTACATATTCGAGCCGATGGGCGGAAAGGGAATGCGTTGGATCTGCATAGACCGTCAGTCCTCCCGGGGCAGGGCGAGCAGCCGGCGGCTGAGCGGCAGCTCGGACGGGCGGCTGTTTTCCAGTGTGACAATGCCGCGGCTGCCGCCGCGGATCCAGCCGCGGCGCACGAGCTGGCGCAGCGTTTCGCGGGCGGTGCCGTCGCTGCCGTCATAGAGCGCGGCCGCGCCGCCGAGGGCGGCGCGGATGGCCCGGCGGGCAAACGGGAAATGCGTGCAGCCGAGCACGGCCGCGTCCACGCGGCCGGCATAGGGGCCGAGCTGCCGCGCGAGGTAGGCCGTGAGCGCGGGTGAATCGAGCTCGCCCCGCTCGACGAACTCCACCAGCTCCGGGCACGGCAGCGGCGTGATCTCGGCGCAGCCGGCGCACTGCTGCATGAGCGCGGCGAACTTCTCCTCCCGCAGTGTCAGGGGCGTGGCCAGCACGAGCACACGCCGGTGGTGCGCCACGGCGGGCTTGAGCGCCGGCTCGATGCCAATAACGGGGATATCCGGAAAGGCAGCGCGCAGCGGGCCGATGGCCGCGCTCGTAGCCGTGTTGCAGGCAATAACAGCGGCCTTGATGCCGCGGTCATACAGCCGGGCGATGACGTCCTGCGTCAGGCGGCGGACCTCCTCAGCCGGGCGCACGCCGTATGGGGCGTTGGCCGAGTCGCCGAAATAGAGAAAGTCCTCCCCAGGCAGGCGCTGCACGAGCGCGCGCAGGACACTGATGCCGCCGAGGCCGGAATCAAACACCGCGATCGGAAGCTCCGTCCGCTCCATGGCATGCCCCTCCTTTCCGGGATGCAGTACAGAATGCATCTATTGTACCACATTCGGCGCACTTTTCAAGTCAGGCGGTAACACGCCGGCGGCGCAGGAGCTTCCAGACGAGCGAGCACAGCGGGATCAGGTAGAGATAGCACGCGGCCAGCAGGCTCTGCTCCGGCGCGCCGGGTTCGTGCCGGAGGTGTGGGCCGAGTCGAGCAACGTCGAGACGCTGCTCGAGCTGTGCGCGCGGAGCGTGGGTGCGTGCTTCTGCCCCGAGAATCTGGCGCGGCTGCTGTTGGCCGCGCAGCCGCACGGCCGGCTGGAGATGCTGCGCATGCCGGACACGATGGCCTACCCCATCAGCTTCGGCTACGCAAAGCGCGCCTACCTATGGAGCGTGCTGGCGGACTTCATCCGCATCGCCCGCGCGCAGTATCCGCAGCCGGCATGAAAACACCCCCCGGAGCAGACGCTCCGGGGGATGTGTTTTGGTATGGCTTACTTGTTCCAGGGGTTGGCCGGGTCGGGATCCGTCGGGTCCCAGCCGCGGTTCGGGCTCGAGATGTCCAGCCACGGGGCCGACGGCTTCGGCACCGGGAGGGACGAGGCGTTGTAGATCGACACCGTGGTGCCGAGGGGGCAGTTGTCGTAGATCCACTTGGCATCCGCCACCGTCAGGCGCACGCAGCCGTGCGAGCAGACCGTGCCGAGCTGGTTATACAGCCGGTAGGACAGGTCGTTCTTATTCGGACTGTTGTACGGTGAGGAGTGGAAGAGATAGTTGCCCGTGATCTGTGTGCAGTACTGACCCCAGCAGCCCATGAGCGGGTGCCACGCCGCCTTGAACGGCGTGCGGAACGTGCCGATGGGTGTGGTCTGACCGGGGCCGCAGACGAAGGCGTGATAGAGAATGGAGTAATCGCCGCTCATGTCCAGACCGTACACGAGCACCGTGCACTGGTTGCGCACGACCTCGAGCTTATACGGGTACTGCGCGCTGAGGAGCTGATCATACTCCGCGTCCGTGTAGTTGTTGACCGGGACGACGAACGTGGTGCGGATGGCGTCCGTGCCGCACAGGAAGAGGATCTCGACCGTGTGCTGGGTGGGCATGTCGCGCTTCCAGACGGACTCTTCCACGTGGAAGCCCGGCGTGATGGACTTGCCGTCGAGCGTGTAGTGACGCGTGGGCTGCTGCACGCCGTCCACAGACCAGATGAGGGTCGCTTCACCCGGCGCGGTCTGATATTCCGACGGGAAATGGCGGTAGGTCACATACAGGTCGACGGCGCGGCACTCCGGAGAGAGCGCGGGCACGGGGTCGGTCGTGAGTGTGTCAACGCCGCGGAGCATGGGGTCATACTCCGCATCGGTCTTGTCGGCCGCGAGCGAGACGGTGCAGCCGCGCGCGAGCAGGCACACGAGACCGGCATGGCCGGTGCCCGCGACGGTCGTGCCCTCGGCCGCGACGGCGAGCGTGTCGACCGTGCCGCCGGCGGTGACGGTGCCGTTCGGGTCGGTGCGCACGACGAGCGTACCGGTGACATTCAGGCTGCCAAGGTCGCGCCCGGCGGCGCCGCCGAGGTAAAGCGTACCGGTGAAGGTGCCCGCCGTCAGGGGCTGCGTGCCGGTGTAGACGACGCGGCCGGAGGCCGGGAGCGCAGCGGCATCGGAGCAGAACTGCAGGTCAAGCTCATAGAGCATCTGCGCGATCTCGGCGCGGGTGATGCCGGCCGTGGGGTTCAGGCGGCCGGCGTCACCGCTGACGATGCCGGCCTTGACCAGACCGGCCACAGAGGCGACCGCCCAGTCGCTGACGGCGGAAGCGTCCGAGAACGCGGCAATATCGGCGGCCGTGCCGTCCGCCACGGCGAAAGCGCGGGCGATGACGGACATGGCCTCCTGACGGTTGATATTGCGGTCCGGGCCCATGGTGCCGTCACCACAGCCGCTGAAGATGTTCATTTGCGCGGCGGCGCTCAGTTCCGGATAGTACCAGGCGGCAGTATCAACATCCGAAAAATGCGTAATATCCTTGCCCGCCGTGCAGCCGAACACGCGCACGAGCATGGCGGCCATCTGGGCACGCGGGGCGTTATTGCCCGGCAGCATATCGCCGCTCGCGTCACCGACGAGAATGCCGTGATCGCGGGCAAAGTCCATCGCCGCCTGATACCACGGGCCGGACGGCGTGGGCTCCGGGCTGGGTTCGGCGGGCTGTGTGGGAGCGGTCGGTACCGTCGGCTCGGTGGGAGCAGTCGGTGCAGTCGGCTCGGTAGGGGCGGCAGGCTCCGTCGCGGCGGCCGAGGGCTGTACAGGCTCCGACTCTGCGGCAATGACCGGCATGACGGCCAGCGTCAGCACGCACGCGAGCACGAGCAGCAGGGACAAAAAGCGTTTGCGCATGGTTTTCTCCTCCATATTTTCCTGTGGGATATAGCATGATCCCATTATACCGGACAGCGGTGATTTTTCAATGGTTTTCGCAGCGATTTCAACTTTTTTAAGTTTCTGTGACATACAAAAAAGCAGCGTGCCGGGCGGCACGCTGCAAGTTTACATAATTCGGTTTACATAATTACAAGTTTAGCAGTTCTGCCACATCGTCCTCCCCGTAGACGCGGATGCCGTGCGCGGTCAGGCACGCGGCGGTGACGCCGTCTCCGGGCGTGAGCGTACCGGTGAAGGTGCCGTCATAGATCTCGCCGCAGCCGCACGAGGGGCTGCGCTGCTTGAGCAGCGCGGCTGTGCAGCCGAAACGCTGGGCGAGCGCGAGCGTCTGCTGCGCGCCGCGGGTATAAGCGTCCGTGACGTCGGCGCCGGTGTGCATGACGATGCGGCTGCCCTGCCGCTCGGACGGCGCGCGCGGCGTCGGCAGGCCGCCGAGCTGCTCCGGACAGGCGGGCACGAGAACGTGCCGGGCCATGAGTGCGCGCAAAACGTCCTCCGGAAGGCCCTTCGACGCGCCGTCATACCGGCAGGCGATGCCGAGCAGGCAGGCACTGACGAGAATGTTCATCGCACCGCCCGCTTTCCGCGGCTCCACGTGAAGCCGAAGATCATGCCGAGCACGCCGCCGGCGATGTGCGTGAGCTGGGCGAGGCCGGCCGTGCCGGTGACGGCCTGAAAGATCTCGCTGCCGAGGTAAAGGATGAGCACAAGGATGAGCGTGAGCGGGATGGTGCCGGTGCGCATGCCGGCGAACGACGCGAGCACGATGAGCATGAACACGACGCCGGACGCACCCATGAGCGCGCTGTTCGGGAAGAAGAACCAGAGCACCAGCCCCGTGACGAGCGCCGTGAGCGCGATGGCGAGCAGAATGCGCTTGCCGCCGAAGCGCTCCTCTGCCGTTGGGCCGACGACGAGCAGCATGACGATGTTGCTGCAGTAGGCGGCGAAATCCGGGTGGCCGAGCACGTGCAGGAAAAAGCGCGGGTAGGTCAGCCAGTCCGTCAGCGACGAGCGGTAGACGCAAAAGAGGTTCTGCGTCGTCCAGCCGTCGGTGAGCTTGCCGAGACCGAGCGCGAGCAGGCTCAGCAGTGCGAACGTGAGGATGGCGGGCGAATTATACAGGATCGTGATGGAATGTTTCTTCATAAGTACCTCTCAAAACCAAACGCGCGCAGGTCCTCCGGGACCGGCGCGGTGATGTGCAGGGGCTGCCCGGTGACGGGCTGCGTAAGATCGGCCGCGGCCGAATGCAGCGCGGGGCGCGCGAGCAGGGACGCATCGCCGCCGTAGAGCGCATCGCCGAGCAGCGGATGGCCGAGCGCGGCGAAGTGGGCGCGGATCTGGTGCGTGCGGCCGGTGCGCGGCAGGACACGCAGGAGCGTGTACCCGTCCCGCTCGGCGAGCACGGTGTAGTCCGTGACGGACGGCTGACCGTCCGGCGCGGTGGTGCGGCGGGTGGTGCCGTCGTCCGCACGGGCGATGGGCAGGTCAATGGTGCCGCTTACCGGCAGACCGGTGCCGCAGGCGGCGGCGAGATACGTGCGCCGAAAGCCGTCGGTGTGCAGCACGCGGCGCAGCCGGTCGTGCACGTAGACGCTGCGGGCGACGAGCATGACGCCGGATGTGCCACGGTCGAGCCGGTTGACGGGGTGAAAAACAGCGTCGGGCCCGAGATAGGCGGCGAGGGCGTTTGCGACCGTGGGGTCGCCGCGGTCGTACCCGCCGTGCACGGCCATGCCGGCGGGCTTGTTGAGCGCGAGCAGGTCGGCGTCCTGATACAGGATATCCAGCGGCACGGCCACGGGTGAAAAACGGCCGCCGGGGCGCTTGTCGTCGATGCGCACGGTGAGGGTATCCCCCGCCGCGACGCGGTCGACGGTGCGGGCGTGCGCACCGTTGAGGCAGATGCCGTCCGGCACGGTCTTGACGCGGGCGATGGCCCCGTCGGCCATGCGCAGTTCACGCCGGAGCAGGCTTTTGACCGTGCGGCCAGCCTGCTCCGGCGTGACGGTGAGCGTCAGCCGGCGCATTCCTGCGCGGCCAGCGCGGCCTCGTACGCGGCGCGGGTGCGGCTGTCAAAGCAGACCATGCGCACACGCGTGATCTCGGGATGGTCGGCAAGATAGGCCGTGATCTCGCGCACGGCGATCTCCGCCGCCTGAGGCAGCGGGAAGTGGTAGATGCCCGTGCTGATGGACGGGAAATCGACCGTGTGGCAGCCGTTCTCGCTCGCAAGGCGCAGGCTGTTGCGGTAGCAATTGGCCAGCAGCTCGGGCTCGCCGTGCTGCCCGTCGCGCCAGCGGGGGCCGGGCGTGTGGATGACGTGGCGCGCCGGCAAACGGTAGCCGCGCGTGATCTTCGCCTCGCCGGTGCGGCAGCCGTTGAGGCCGCGGCACTCATTGAGCAGACCGGTGCCGGCGGCCATGTGGATGGCCCCGTCTACCCCGCCGCCGCCGAGCAGTGAGCAGTTGGCGGCGTTGACGATGGCGTCGACGTCGGACTTCGTGATGTCGCCCTGAATGACTTCAAAACGGTTCATGCGGTTACCTCCTTACCGTCGATGGTGACGGTGATGTGATCGTCCTGCGCGTCGATGCCGATGTCTCCGGCGGCCTTGCGCTGCGCGACAATGGCCGTAGCGATGGCGTCCTCCACGTCGCGCTGGATGGTGCGGCGCAGGTTGCGCGCACCGTAAGTCTCGCTGTAGCCCTTACGGACAAGATAGTCGATGACGGCAGGCGTCCAGTGCAGGGTCATGCCGCGCTCGGCCATGGCGGTGCGCACTTCGTCGAGCATGAGGGCAGCGATGGCGCGGAAGTTTTCCTCCGTGAGGTGGTTAAAGTAGACGATCTCGTCGATGCGGTTGAGAAACTCCGGACGCAGGAACTCGTTGAGGGCGCGCTGTGCGCGCTCGCGGCTCTGATCGTCCGCACTCAGGCCGAAGCCGAGCGTACCGGTGCGCGTGTTGCTGCCGGCGTTCGTGGTCATGATGATGACCGTGTTTTCAAAGTTCACGGTGCGGCCCTGCGCGTCCGTGATGCGGCCGTCATCGAGGATCTGCAGCAGCAGGTTCATGACGTCCGGGTGCGCCTTTTCGATCTCGTCGAAGAGGACGACGGAGTACGGGCGGCGGCGGATCTTCTCCGTGAGCTGACCGGCCTCGTCATAGCCGACGTAGCCCGGGGGCGAGCCGATCATGCGCGAGACGGAGAACTTCTCCATAAACTCCGACATATCGAGCCGGATGAGCGACTCGGGCGCGTGGAAGAGCTCGTCGGCGAGGCGCTTGACCAGCTCCGTCTTGCCGACGCCGGTGCCACCGACGAACAGGAAGCTCACGGGCTTGCGCTTGGCCTGCAGGCCGACGCGGTTGCGCCGGATGGCGGCGCAGACGGTGTCGATGGCCGCATCCTGGCCGACGATGTGTGCGCGCAGCCGGTCGCCGAGACCGGCGAGCTGCTCAAATTCATCGGCGCGGATGCTCGCGGCCGGGATCTTCGTCCAGAGCTCGATGATGCGCGCGAGGTTATCCGCCGTGAGCTCCGGGCGGCCCTTGGCGCGCAGGGCGTCGAGCTCGGTTTGCAGCTGCATCTCGCGGCTGCGCAGCTCGGCGATGCGCTCGTAGCGGCGGTCGAGCTCCTGCTCGTCATGCTCGTCGCCGGTCTGCGGCGGCGCGGAGGCCAGCAGTTCGCGCTCGCGCGCATAATCGCCGATCTCCTTTTCGACTTCGTCCGCGCGGATGAGGTCGGGATTTTTCAGATTCACGTCCGAGCAGGCCTCGTCGATGAGGTCGATGGCCTTGTCGGGCAGGAAGCGGTCGGTGATATAGCGCTCGCTGAGCACGACGGCGAGGCGGCACATGGCGTCCGAAATGACGACGCCGTGGAAGTCCTCATAATAGCGGCGCACGCCCTTGAGGATCTCGACACTGTCGTCGATGCTCGGCTCGGCCACCGTGACGGGCTGGAAGCGGCGCTCGAGGGCCGCGTCTTTTTCAATGTGCTTGCGGTACTCGGCGAATGTGGTCGCGCCGATGACCTGGATCTCGCCGCGCGAGAGCGCAGGCTTGAGGATGTTGGCGGCGTTCATGCTGCCTTCGGCGTCGCCCGCGCCGACGATGTTGTGCACCTCGTCAATGACGAGGATGATGTTGCCGACGCGGCGGATCTCCTCGATGAGGCCCTTCATGCGGCTCTCGAACTGGCCGCGAAACTGCGTGCCCGCCACGAGCGCCGTGAGGTCGAGCAGATAGACCTGCTTGTCGCGCAGCTTATAGGGCACGTTCCCCTCGGCGATGCGCTGGGCAAGCCCCTCGGCGATGGCCGTCTTGCCGACGCCTGGCTCGCCGATGAGGCAGGGGTTGTTCTTCTGGCGGCGGTTGAGGATCTGGATGACGCGCTCAAGCTCCTCGGCGCGGCCGACCATGGCATCGAGCTTGCCGTCGCGGGCGCGCTGCGTGAGGTCGATGCAGTAGTTATTCAGGAACTTGAGCTTGCGCGGGGCAGCGCCGCGCTTGTCAGCAGCAGCACCGTCGGCGCGCGGCGGTTCGGACGCGGCGGCGGAATCGGCCGCCGGAGGCGGGTTCTGGTTAAAGAGGCGGTTCAAAAACGGGAACGTCGCGGTCTTGCCGTCGTCCTCGTCCGTGTCGGCGTCGGAGACGTCGGCGTCCGCGTCGGGCGCACCGTCGCCGCCGAGCATGCCCATACTGCCGAGCATTTCCGCCACGTCGCCGGTGAGATTGTCGAGATCGGCGTCCGAGATGCCGAGCTTTTCCATCATCTCATCGACGGGCTTGATGTGCAGCTCACGCGCGCAGCGCAGGCACAGGCCCTCGTTATGGGACTCGCCGTTTTCGATTCGTGTGATAAAAATCACCGCTACGTTTTTCTTGCAGCGGGAGCAGAGTGTAGGCTGCATAGCTTGGTTCTCCTGTTCGATAGATTCCGTGCGCGCCGGTCACACGCCCACGCCGAGCGTGAGCACATCGATGGCCAGCAGCGCTTTTGCCAGGGCGGTGTGCGCGAGGGTGTCGCGGCCGATGACGGGCCCGGCAAACTGCAATGCCCAGCACAGCAGGATGCCGAAGCACACGCCGTTGACCGCGCCGAGGGCGGCGCCGCCAATGTCGTTGAGTTTCTCCCGGTTCGGGAGTTGGAAGGCCAGGTTCGGCAGGTTGCCGATCGCGGCCAGAATGAGCAGAATGAGCAAAAAGCCGACGGACGTGACGAGCACGTAGCACAGCCGCGCGCAGTAGACCTGCGTCATGGCGGCGCGCAGCGTGATGCCCTGCTCGTCGCGCATCGTGAGCGCGGCGCGGGCCATGCGCTGCGCCGGTCGGCCGGTAACGCCGGCGGCGGCGAAGCACTGCTCGGCATATTCCTGCGCGGTGTCGGGATGCGCGGCGACCCAGTCCTCACCCGAGAGGCCAGCGTCGTTATCCGGCAGCTCGGTGGCAACAACGTCGAGCTGGCCCTCAAAGTACCCGCCGGCAAACGGCTCCGCCACCGGCAGGAGCCGGTCGGAAAACAGGCCCGCGAGCAACGCCGCGCCGTAGAGCGCGACGACGATGGCGGCCAGCTGTGCGGCGCTGAGGATCAGCCCGCGGCGGTAGCCGCCCCAGACGGCGGCCAGAAAAATGGCGACGAGCACCACTGTCAATACGATCTTCATAGGTGTATCCCTGTTCTTTCTCTCTAGGCTGCGGGGGTCAGAAGGCGAGCACCTCGGCGCTCGAGCCGCTCACGAGCAGCGCCGCGCCCCGGCGCAGCAGCACCGAGTGGCGGACGCCGAGCAGGTTCTGCTCGACGGACTTGATCTCATCGAGCTGCTGGTTATAGAGCGTGAGCCGGTCGCTGTACTGCACGAGCACCTGCTTGCCGTTGACAGACAGGCTCGTGACGGCGCCGGTAGTCTCGCACGTTCCAAGCTTGCTGCCGGAGGCGCTGACCGTGACGAGCTGCTCGGCGCTGCCGGAGCGGTAGCGGCTGAGCGCAAGGGTCACAAATCCGTCGCCCTCGGCGGCATAGTCATACAGGTACAGATCGCCGAAGGGGTACTCGGCGGTGAGCTTGGCGGCATCGTCAAAAAAGGCCAGGCGCGTCTGCGACACGCAGCAGACCTTGCCGCCGCGCCAGAAGAGATCGGCAAAGAGCTCATCCGCGCACGCGGCGCTGCCGCGCTCGTCGGCGCTCGTGAGCGAGAACGTGTGCACAACGCTGCCGGAATCCTGCAGGCAGAGCGCGGCGAGATACTTCCCGTCCGGGCTCACGGCGGCGCGCACGAGATAACCGGTGCCGGAATACCAGACGTAAACAGCCTTGCCGGAGGTGTCATACACCGTGACGGCGCCCTTATAGCCCGCAGCGTCCGAGCAGACGGCGAGATAGCCGCTGTCGCTCAGGTCGGCGCTGATAATTTCGCCGGGCGGTTCAATATCGGTCTTATTGCCCTTGAAGTCCGCCACGCACAGCGTCGTGCCGCCGATATCATAAGCGCACACGCGCTCGCCGCCGACGGAAATGCCCGGCTGCGAGAGCGTGAAGATCTCGTGCAGGACGGTCTTGCCGTTATCATCGAGCAGCTGCAGACCGCTCGAGGACACGACCGCGAGGCGGCTGTCCACCGTGCGGAAGGTGCGGCTGGCGCTGGAGTCAAACGTGTAGGGCGCGCTGTCATCCAGATAGTCGCTCGCCGAACCGGGCCGGTCGCGCAGCAGCAGATACAAAAACAGCAGCACAGCCAGCACGCACACCGCCACGATGACGGTCTGCCGCAGTCTGGGGTTATGTTTTGCATGGTCGTTCATGGACATTCCTCCCCTGTCCGCATGGCGGACGCGGTGTCAGGCCTGATTCATCATATCGCCGACGGCGCCGTCGTACCACACGCGGTTGAGATACAGCCCCTGCGGGGGCATGGTCGGCCCCGTGAGGCGCCGGTCGCGCGTGGCCAGCAGCGCCGGGATGGCCTCCGGCTCGATCTTGCCGTAGGACGCATAGACCATGGTGCCGACAATGGCGCGCACCATATTATACAGGAAGCCGTCAGCACAGACGGCGATGGAGATGAGCGGGCCGTCCCGCTCGGCGCGGCACCAGTGCACCGTGCGCACGGTCGTGCGCGTCTCGGTACCAACGGAGCGCACGGCGGCGAAGTCGTGCGTGCCCTCAAAGGCGCGGCCGGCACGCGCGAGCCGCTCAAAATCCAGCGGCTGGGGATAAAAGCAGACGCGGTGCTCCAAAAACGCATCGCGGATGCGGGAATTGTAGATCTGATAGACGTATTCTTTCTGGATGCACGAGCCGATGGCATTGAAATCCTCCGGCGCGGCGACGGCGTCGACCACGGCGATGTCCGCCGGGAGGCGGGCGTTGACCGCGAGCGGCACCCGGTCGATCGGGATCGTGCAGTCGGTGCGGAAATTGGCGCAGTAGCGCTTCGCGTGCACGCCCGCGTCCGTGCGGCCGCAGCCGACGACCTTGATCGGCTCGCCGCAGACCTTCGTGAGCGCGCGCTCTAATGTTTCGGCGACGGTGACGTCCGTCTTCTGCACCTGCCAGCCGTGATAGGCCGTGCCGTCATACTGCAGGCGCAGAGCGATGTTGCGCCTCACAGGCCGAACCTCGCGAGCACGATCACGCCGGCGAGCACGAGCGCGCTCCAGAGCATGGCCAGCGTGTCGCGCGTGCACCACGTGAGCTGCTTCATGCGTGTGCGGCCCTGATCGCCGTGATAGCAGCGGCACTCCATGGCCACGGCCAGCTCGTCCGCGCGGCGGAACGCCGACACGAACAGCGGCACCAGCAGCGGCAGCAGCGCCTTGGCGCGCTGGATGAGGTTGCCGGTCTCAAAATCGGCGCCGCGCGCTTTCTGCGCGGACATGATCTTGTCCGTCTCCTCAATGAGCGTGGGGATAAAGCGCAGGGCCATGGACATCATCATGCTCATCTCGTGCACGGGCACTTTGAGCTTTTTGAGCGGGCCGAAGAGGATCTCCATCGCGTCGGTGAGCGCGATGGGCGATGTGGTATAGGTCAGCAGGAACGTGCCTGCAATGAGCATCGTGATGCGCAGGACCATGAACACGGCGCGGATCAGGCCCTCGTAGGTGACGGTGATCTTCCAGAAGGACACGAGCTCGCGCCCGGGCGTGAAGAACATATTGAGCACGGCCGTGAGCGCGATGATGATCCACAGCGGCTTGAGGCCGCGGAGGATGACCTTGAGCTGGATGCGCGAGAGCGCGATGCACACGCCCGTAATGATCAGCATAACGGCGTAGGACACGTAGCTTTCCGCCGTGAACAGCGCCGCGATATAGACGATGGTCAGCAGGAGCTTGCAGCGCGGGTCGAGCCGGTGCACGATGCTGCTGCCGGGGAAAAACTGGCCGAGGGTGACGTCCTTCAGCATACGCCCGCCTCCTTCCCGACGGCGAGCAGCGCGTCCGTGAGCTGCTCGAGGGTGTAGATCGACGGCGGGAGCGGAATGCCCCGGTCGCGCAGTGCCTGCGCGATGCGCGCAGCCTGCGGCACGTCGAGGCCAATGTCGAGCAGCTCCTGCGTGTGGGCAAAGACCTCCGCCGGTGCGCCGTCGAAGGCGACGTGCCCGGCATGAAAGACGATGAGCCGGTCTGCGATGCGCGCGGCATCGTCCATGCTGTGCGTGACAAGCAGGACGGCCGAGCCGGTCTCGCGCCGGTAGGCGGCGATGTTTTCGAGCACGCCGCGACAGCCCGCGGGGTCAAGTCCGGCCGTGGGCTCGTCGAGGATGAGCACCTGCGGGCGCATGGCGATCACGCCGGCGATGGCGATGCGGCGCTTCTGCCCGCCGGAGAGTTCCAGCGGCGAGCGCTCAAAGAGCGCCTCGTCCACACCGGCAAAGCGGGCAGCCTCGCGCACGCGCGCATCGACCTCTTCCGTGGAGAGCTTGGCATTTTTCGGGCCGAAGGCGATGTCCTGATATACCGTCTCCTCAAAGAGCTGGTGCTCGGGATACTGAAAGACCAGCCCGACCTGAAAGCGCACGTCGCGCGTGGCGGCCTTGCTGCGGTGAATGTCCTCCCCGTCGAAGAGCACGGTGCCGGACGTCGGTGCGAGCAGCCCGTTGAGGTGCTGGATGAACGTGCTCTTGCCGGAGCCCGTGTGGCCGATGATGCCCACGAACTGCCCGGCAGGGATGGCGAGATCAATATCGTCGATGGCGACTTTTTCAAAAGGTGTCCCGGCGCTGTAGGTGTGCCGGAGATGATCCACCCGGATGATTGGCGTCATAATTTCGTTTCCTTTATCGATGAAGATCGGTGGTTATTTCTTCAGAGCGGCGGCAACGGCGTCCGCACAGTCGGAGACCGTAAGCGCATCGAGCGGCACGTCCATGCCGTGCGCGCGCAGCGCATGCAGCAGCCGGACGGTGACGGGCGCAGTGAGGCCCTCTTTTTTCAGCAGGTCGACCTGCGAAAAGACCTGCTTCGGCGCACCGTCGGCCACAACGGCGCCGTTGGAGAGCACGATGACGCGGTCGGCGCCGATGCACTCTTCCATATGATGCGTGATGAGCACGACCGTGATGCCCTGCTCGCGGCAGAGTTTCGTGGCCGTGTCGATCATTTCGCTCATGCGCTACGATGCCGACGTGTCGTTGGCATGGCTTATAAACCTCAAGATTCTGGGTGTGTTTGCCGCGGTGCTGGGCCACATATTCCCCGTATTCGCCGATTTCAAGGGCGGAAAGGGCGTGGCCACGCTGGTGGGCGCCATCACGGGCATCTATCCGCAGATCGTGTTCCTCTGCTTCGCGGTGTGGGTGCTGGTGTTCATGATATCGCACTACGTGTCGCTGGCTTCCATGACGGCGGGATGCTGTTTTCCGCTGTTCGTCATAGTATACTCTTCGGCCGAGTGGTCGCGATATAACGACGTGTCGTTCACCTTCATCGTCTTCGCGTTCGTGGTGGCGGGACTGCTCATATGGTCGCACCGCAAGAACATAGAGCGGTTGAAGGCGGGCACCGAATCGAAGATATACATCTGGCAGAAGAAGGATTCCGATCCCAAGGAGTGATAGTGGGGCTGCGGCCCGAATGAAGAGAACCGAAAAAACGAAGATCCATGTTGCAGGAGAATTTAATCGGGATGTATGAGGCGAGTTTTCGCGAAAACAGCGCCTTGCCCGCATTGACCGACTATTTCAGCGGCGAGACGCTGTCATATAT
>ERZ835051.38-NODE-38-length-116040-cov-11.451938_pt1 | contig 116040 bp, 98 predicted proteins | sample MGYA00519575_ERZ835051 | MGnify/ENA primary metagenome ERZ835051 (study PRJEB31850, sample SAMEA3708769) | human gut metagenome | biome: human gut; feature: human-associated habitat; material: faeces | place: China | collected 2014 ... | reverse complement strand
TGCCCGGCGCGCCCGCCCGATGTCGGATGATCCCGCGCTGTAAATTTCCGCTCCGGATTTCAGCTTTCGAATTTTTGCTCCTGTGTTTCCGATCCGGATTTCCAGCTCTGTGTGTTTGCATCCCTGCTGTTTTACGCTGCCTTGTCCTGCGCCGCCGAGGCTGCGAGCATGTCGTCGATGCTCACGCCGTAGCCCTTGGCGGGGTCTGAAAGCAGCACGTGCGTCACCGCGCCGATGAGCCTGCCGTTCTGCAGAATGGGGCTGCCGCTCATGCCCTGCACGATGCCGCCGGTCGCGGCCAGCAGGTCCGGGTCCGTGACGGTGATGAGAAAGCGCGTGCACCCGCCGTCATGATACACCCGGCTGATGTCCACCGTGTACGCCCGCACGTCCTCGCCCGCGACCGTGGACAGGATGGTCGCGCTGCCGGTCCTGACCGCGTCGGCCGATGCCGTCTCGACCGCTGCCCCCTCCGGTGGCGCGTCCAGCGTGCCGAAAATGCCGAAGATGCAGTTGCGCTCGATGGCGCCGATGCGATCGCCGGGGGCGAAGCTGCCGACGAGCTCGCCGGCCGTGCCGTGGCCGCCGGGGCGCGCGTCCGCGATGACGGCCGAGAGCACGCTGCCGTCCCGCAGCGGCATGAGCACGCCGCTCGTCTCGTCCGAGATACCGTGGCCGAGCGCACCGTAGCGCCCCGTGGCCGGGTCGTAGTACGTGAGCGTACCGACGCCCGTCACCCCGTCGCGCAGCCAGAGCCCGAGCTGCCGCGTGCCGTCGGCCGTGACGGCGGGTGTGACCGTCGCCGTGACCTCCGTGCCGCCGCGCCGGACGGTGACGGACAGGGTGTCGCCCGCCGCGTCCATGGCCGCGAGAAAATCTGCCGAGGACGTGATGTCCCGGCCGTCGATGCGGCAGATCACGTCACCGGGCAGCAGGCCCGCGTCCTTCGCGGGCGCGGCCTTGCCGCCGGGCGTGTCCACCTCGGCGAGGTCCGCCACGAGCATGCCCGCCGTCATCATCTGGATGCCGACGGCCCGGCCGAGCGGCACGAGCGACACCGCCTGCGCCGACACGCCCGCGCACAGCGCGAGCGCGACCGCCGCCGTGACGGCAAAGCGGCGCAAAAAATGTGGTTGTTTCCGCAAAAAATCCCCCCTTTGCGCGTGCAGTATCAGTATGCCGGGTTTCGGGCAAAATAGCGGCGGAACATTCTTGCTCGATTGCCTGCGGCGGCGCAAATGCCTGCGGCGGCGCGCATACGATGTATCGAACCAATTTTGGTAAATCGATGCATCGGAGGAATTTCCATGACGCAAACATTAAAACAGGGTGACCGCGGCGCGCTCGTGTCGCTGCTGCAGCTGGGACTGACGCGCGCGGGGCAGACACCGGGTGCGCTCGACGGCATCTTCGGCGCGCAGACGGCGGCGGCCGTGCGTGCGTTTCAGGCGGCAAACGGCCTCGCGCCGGATGGCATCGCCGGTGCGCGGACGCACCGCGCGCTGCTGCCGTACTACACCGGCTTTGTCACGCGCACCATCCGCGCGGGCGACACATTTTCCGCCCTCGCGCGGCAGTACGGCACGAGCGTGGATGCCATCCGGCTTGCCAATCCCTATCTCGATCCGGAGCGCCTGCCGCTCGGCCGGGCGCTGACGATCCCGCTGCCGTTTTCCGTCACGCCGACGGACATTCCCTATTCCTCGGCGCTCATCGGCTATATTGTGCGCGGGCTGGCCGCGCGCTATCCCATGCTCGCCGTCGGGGAGTTCGGCCGCAGCGTGCTCGGCCGGCCGCTGTGGTATTTGACGCTCGGCAGCGGGCCGAAGCTCGTGTTTTACAACGCCGCGCACCATGCCAACGAGTGGATCACGACGCCGCTGCTGCTCACGTTCTGCGAGCAGCTGTGCGCCCGTCTGGGCGACGGCGGCGATCTCGCGGGGCAGAACATCCGCGACCTGCTCTCGAAGGTCACGCTCGTGCTCGCCCCGGCCGTAGACCCGGACGGCATCGATCTCGTGACCGGCGCGCTCGACGCCGAGACGACCGCCGCGGCCAAAGCGCTTGCAAATCATTACCCCGACATTCCGTTCCCCGCGGGCTGGAAGGCGAACATCCGCGGCATCGACCTCAACCTCCAGTACCCCGCGGGGTGGAGCACCGCGCGCGAGATCAAGTTTGCCCAGGGCTACACGCGCCCCGGCCCGCGCGACTATGTCGGCCCCGCGCCGCTGGTCGCGCCCGAGAGCCTGGCGATGTACGGCTTCACGCGCGCGCTCGACCCGCTGCTCACCCTGTCGTACCACACGCAGGGCCGCGTCATCTACTGGCAGTACGACGGCTATGACGTACCGGGAAGCGAAGCCATCGCCCGGCAGTTTGCCGCTGTGAGCGGCTACGACGTGGCCGACACGCCCTACGCCTCCGGCCACGCGGGCTACAAGGACTGGTTCATCCAGGACTACCGCCGCCCGGGCTTCACGATCGAGGCCGGCAGCGGCGAAAATCCCCTGCCGCTCAGTCAGTTTCCGGACATCTGGTCGGAAAATCTCGGCATCCTGCTCGGCGGCATGACCGCCGTTTTGTGACGCTTGTCACAGTCCGCATCAAAACCTCCCACATGACACACTTTGACCGTTTTCCGGCAAAAAATGCGTGCTAAGATATAGTCAAATTGGGCCAACAGGTGCATTTTTTACGTCACAAAGGAGGCATTTTTATGCAGCTGTCAGACAAGATCAAAAAATTCAGCGTCGAGCAGGCCATTGACTATCTCAACAAAAATCCGGTCAAGAACCTGCCGAAACTCCTCGACTGGGCGGATACGTTCTGCGCCGGAAAGTTCGAGGGCCAGCGCCGCGCCATCCGCAAGGCGTGCATGGATCCCAACGATGCGCACTACCCGATGGTGCAGCACATCCTCAACGATATTGACCCCGCCGTGCTCAAGACCACGCTCGTGAACTTCTTCATTTACGGCAACATCATCGGCTGCGAGCGGCAGGATCAGCTGCGCGCGCAGTATCAGTGCAACATCCCGTGGGCGATCCTCATGGACCCGACCTCGGCGTGCAACCTGCACTGCACGGGCTGCTGGGTGGCAGAGTACGGCAACAAGCTCAACCTCTCGCTCGACGAGCTGGACGACATCATCCGTCAGGGCAGGGACATGGGCGTATACTTTTACATCTACACGGGCGGCGAACCGCTTGTGCGCAAAAAGGACATCATCACGCTCTGCGAGCGGCACCCGGACTGCGAATTTCTCAGCTTCACGAACGGCACGCTCATTGACGAGGCGTTCGCCGACGAGATGCTGCGCGTGAAGAACTTCATTCCGGCCATCTCGCTCGAGGGCGACGAGACGACGACGGACAGCCGCCGCGGCGCGGGCACGTATCAGAAGGTGCTGCGCGCGATCGACCTGCTGCACGAGCGCAAGCTCATCTACGGCATTTCCTCGTGCTACACGAGCGTGAACTGGGACGCGATCTCGTCCGAGGCGTATTTCCGGCAGCTCATTGACCTCGGCTGCCTGTTCATCTGGTACTTCCACTATATGCCGGTCGGCAACGACGCCTCGCCCGAGCTGCTGCCCACGCCGGAGCAGCGCCGCGCGGTGCTCGAGCGCATCCGCCACAACCGCGCCACGATGCCGCTGTTCGCGATGGACTTCCAGAACGACGCGCAGTACGTCGGCGGCTGCATCGCGGGCGGCCGGCGCTATCTGCACATCAACGCCAACGGCGACATGGATCCGTGCGTGTTCATCCACTATTCTGATTCGAACATCCGCGAAAAGACCCTGCTCGAGGCCATGCGCTCGCCGCTGTTTCTGGCCTATCACGACGGGCAGCCGTTCAACGACAATATGCTCCGCCCGTGCCCGATGCTCGAGAATCCGGAGAAGCTGCGCAAGATCGTGGCGGATTCCGGCGCGCACTCGACCGACCCCATGAGCCCCGAGACGGCCGAGCACCTGTGCAGCAAGTGCGACGGCTACGCCGCCTGCTGGACGCCCGTGGCAGAGCAGCTCTGGCGCGGCAGCCCGGACGAGGCGCGCTACCTCGCCAAGCAGGCAGCCGCCGCGGCGAAGAAAAAGTAAAAAACCGCCGATAGAAAAAGCACCGTCTCCCGGTCGGGAGACGGTGCTTTGTGCTTGTCAAAAACCGATGCGCGCGTGGGAAGGGGCAGCGCAGCAGGGGCGCCCGGGCGGGCGAAATTCCGGCATCACCCGCCCGGCGCGCCCGAATGCAAAAAAGCCTTCTCCTCGAGGAGAAGGCTTGAAAAGCCCCCCTCGGGCTCCCCTGTGGGGCAGGGGCTTTGGGTACCGCCCGCTCAGTAGCTGTACACGCCGCCGCCGATGAACTCGCGCAGCATGCTCTCGGGCGCGAGCAGGGCGGGGTCGATCGTCTCGAAGCGCTCGAGCGCCGGCAGGATGCTGCGGATCTCCGCATAGCGCTCCGCACCCTCGGGCACGGCCGCGAGCAGGGGCGCGGCGTAGTTTTTCAGGATGGACACCTCGCACGGGAACGACGAGTCGAACATCAGGTTCGCGCGCTCCTTGAACGGGGAGATGAACCGCTTCTCGCCGCGGCGGACGTTGGCCCACATGTCCAGCGTCGCGGCGGCGGGGGTGCCGCGGAAGTTGCTGTCGCGCACGAGGCGGCGCAGCAGGCGCATCCACGTGCCCTTGAACACCTCGCGCCCGTCGCTGTCCACGACGATGGAGCGCGCGCTGATATACAGCCGGAACGCGTCCGGGCAGTAGGCGGCGATGTCGTCATTGAGCGCGTGGATGCCCTCGCACACGGCGACCTCGTCCTTGCCGAGGCGCATGGGCCGGCCGATGGGGCCGGACTGCACGCGCGTGACGAAATTATAGCGCGGCAGGTGAATCTCCTCGCCGCGGGCGAGCGCGTTGAGGTGCTCGCCGAGCAGGTCCATGTCCAGGCACGCGGGGGACTCAAAGTCAATGTCGCCCTCCGGCGTGCGCGGCGCGGTGCGGGGGTTCACGGTGCGGAAATAGTCGTCCATGGCGAGGCTCTGGCTGCCGATGCCCATCTTGCGCAGGGCCTCGGCGATCTTCATGGCCGTGGTGGTCTTGCCGCTGCCGGACGGGCCGGACAGCAGCACGATCGGGCACGTGTGCACGTTCTCGGCGATGGCGCGGGCCGCGCGCTCGATCTTTTCGGCATAGGCCGCGTCGCACGCGTCGACGAATTCCTTGGGGTCGGCCTGAATGCGGCGGTTGATCTCCTGAATGTGATAGCTCATTGGAAAAACGCCTCCAGTTCCGCCTTGGCCGCGCAGATGCGGTCGATATTGGCGATGTATTCCGTGGGATACTTGGGGTCGATGTGCCGCTCGAGCTTGCCGCCGTTGGGGCGCACGAGCTTCGTCGAGGCGCCGCCGCCCATGGCAAGTATGCTGCACAGCTCCTCCATGATGCAGATGTTGTAGAGATTCTCCTGCCCCGGCCGTGTCCAGCCGACGTTTTCAAATCCGCCGGACATGAACTTCTGCCGGTAGAGGTAATACGGCGCGTAGCCGGCCGCGTCGAGCGCGCTGCCCGCAAAGTCGAGCATCTCGCCGACGGCCGCCCCGTCGGGGATGGGGGCGTCCTGCGTCATGAGGTCGGCCCCGCGCTTGCGCGACAGCGTGTGCACGGTCACGTTTTCGGGCGCGAGCGCGAGCACCTGCTCGAGCGTGGCGCGGAAGCCGTCCGGCGTGTCGCCGGGCAGGCCGGCGATCAGGTCCATGTTCACGGCGAAGCCGCCGGTCGCGCGCACGAGGCGCAACGCGTCGTAAATGTCCTGCGCGGTGTGGCGGCGGCCGATCGTTTCGAGTACGCGGTCATCGAGCGTCTGGGGATTGACGCTGATGCGGTCGACCCGGTGCGCGCGCAGCACGTGCAGCTTGTCGGCCGTGATGGTGTCGGGCCGGCCGGCCTCGACGGTGAACTCGCGCAGGGCGCTGAGATCGAACGCCGCCTCGAGCTGCGTGCACAGCGCGTCGAGCTGGCGCGCCGAGAGCGTGGTCGGCGTGCCGCCGCCGATGTAGAGCGACACGATGCGCAGACCGGCGCGCTGCACGGCCTCTGCCGTCGCGGCGATCTCGCGCGCGAGCGCCTGCAGAAACTCCGGCACGAGCGCCATGCTCTTTTCCACCGACTGGCTCACAAAGCTGCAGTAGGCGCAGCGCGTCGGGCAAAACGGGATGCCCACGTACAGGCACACGTCCTTGTCGCCGAGCGCGTCCATGGCGCGCAGCGTGGCGTGGGCAGTGCGCACGACGAGCGCGGCGCGCGCGGGCGCGACGTCATAGTGCCGCTCAAAGTAGCGCGTGGCCTGCGTGTCGTCCATGCCCTGCGCAAGCAGGGGGGTCATGAGCTTGCCGGGGCGCACGCCCGTGAGCATCCCCCACGGCCTGTGCGGCAGGCCGATGCCCATGGCCGCGCGGTAAAACGCGCGCTTGACCGCGCCCTGCAGCCGCCGGTCTTTTTCGGCCGGGTCTGCCAGCTCGCTGTTGGGCACACTTGTGCGGCCGTTGGCCGTCCGGCCCTGATAGACGAGCACGCACGTTGCGGTCGTCACCTTTGCACCGGACATGAGCCGAAGCTCCACGCGGTCGCCGGTCGGCCGTCCGTCCGGATACACCGGGCGTTCGTCCGGAAACAGCGTCAGGAGCATCTGCTCCACCGCATAGCGGTAATCATGTCCGATCAGATAGAGATTCATGGTATTCTTTTTCTCCTCTTCCCGTGTCAGGTCAGGAGCGGTCCTTGGCCTTGTTTTTCAGTTCTCTGGCCTTTGCCTTCAGGGCTTTGGCCAGCTGCTTGCGGCGCTGGGCGTGCTCATGCACGCGCGTGAAGGCCGGGCCGTTGGTCTTGCCCTCGCGCAGCGCCGGGAACGCCTGCGCGATACGCTCGTGCACGATGTTGCGCTGGCTGAGCAGCTCCTCGCGGCGCTGCAGCAGTTCGCTGCGGCGGGCCAGCAGCTCGCTGCGGCGCATGACGGAGCTCTCGGCGCGCTTTTCGGCGATTTCGGCGCCTTTTTCGGCAATCTCGGCGCCCTTTTCCTTCACGCCGGAGTAAACCTCCATGCCGCGGTCCTTCGCGTCAGAGGCGCGAATATAGATCTCCTCGCCAATCTCGTCGGAGATGGCTGTGAGCGAATCCTCGATGGCCTGCAGGGCGCGCAGCTTCTTCGGCAGCTTGCGGATCTCCATGGCGGTGATGATGTTGTCCGCGATCCACAGGGCACTGAACGTGCCGAGCAGCACCCAGCCGAGCTTTTTCGGGATGAGGTCGACGACCTTGGCCACGAGCGGCTGGAACACATCGACCACGAACACGCACGCGATGCCCCACAGCACCGAGAACTCCAGGCACACATAGCCCTTGATGTTCAGCGGACGCTTGGAGTAGTCCCACCACTTGTCGTGGAACACCTTTTCGAGCACCCAGCCGGTGAGGTATTCGATGGCGCTCGTGAACAGCACGCTGCCGCCGAACAGCAGCCAGAAGCTGCTCTTGAGCGGCCCGAGCACGAGCAGCACGCTCATCACACCGAAGCCGTAGATGGAGCAGATGGGGCCGTTGACGAAGCCGCGGTTGACGAACTTGCCGTGCGCGATGGCGGCGAAGGCCACCTCGGAGCACCAGCCGAGAAATCCGTAGATGTAGAAGTACCAGAGGATCTGGAACCAGGAATAGGGCACAAGCACGAAAAAAACTCCTCTCAGATCTGGGTGCCTGCGGTGATACTAACCCAGTCTAATCATAATCATTCAAATATTATAACATAATGGTCCGGGCATTTCCAGCCTTTCCGTCCCGGATGGGACAAAAGCGGCAAAATGGACAAAAAGCGGAGGGGGGGTTCCAGCCTTCCCAAGGGGAAGGCTTGAAAAACTGCCATCTGCCTTTGTTTTTTCGCGCGCAAAAGCGGAGCGCAGGATCCTGCGCTCCGCCTGGAAAACCGGGGATTTACTTGATCGTCAGCAGCAGCTCGCCGGCCTTGACCGACTGGCCGCCCTTGACAAAGACTTCGTCGATCGTGCCGTCCATGCGGGCGACGACGCTCGTCTCCATCTTCATGGCCTCGATCACGGCGAGCACGTCGTTGACCTTGACCTGATCGCCGGGCTTGACGTTGACCTTGGACACCATGCCCGGGATGGACGCGCCGGCCTGGCTCTTGTCGTTCGGGTCGGCCATGACGACGGTCTTGGCCGTGTCGGTCGCGGTCGGGTCGGGCACGGCGACCTCGCGGCGCATACCGTTGAGCTCAAACTGCACGTTGCGCGTGCCGTCATCGTTGCGGTCGCCGAGGCCGATGTACTTGATCATGAGGGTCTTGCCGTCTTCGATGTTGATCTTGTTCATCTCGCCGACGGCCATGCCGTTGAAGAAAACATGGCTGCCCATGCGCATGATGTAGCCGTACTCCTTGCGGTGGCTGATGAACTCCTCATAGACCTTCGGGTACATGGCGTAGGAGATGAGGGAGCGCGGCTCCTCGTAGTTCGGGTAGAACTTGACGATCTCGCGGCGCAGCTGATCCCAGTCGACGGGCGGCAGCAGATCGCCGGGGCGGCCGGTGATGGGTTTCTCGCCCTTGAGCACGACGCGCTGCAGATCCTTCGGGAAGCCGCAGGGCGGCTGGCCCATCATGCCCTTGAAGTAGCTCACGACGCTGTCGGGGAAGGCGAGGTGCTCGCCCTTTTCGACGATGTTCTCGGGCGTGAGGTCGTTTTGCACCATGAAGATCGCGAGGTCGCCGACCATCTTGGACGACGGTGTGACCTTGATGATGTCGCCGAGCATGAGGTTGACGGTGCGGTACATCTCCTTGACCTCCGCGAAGCGGTGGCCGAGGCCGAGCGACTCGACCTGCGGCTGCAGGTTCGTGTACTGGCCGCCGGGGATCTCGTAGCGGTAGATATCGGTGACGGGGACCTTGAGGCCCTTGTCGAAGCTCTCATAGCGCAGGCGCACGTCGGCCCAGTAATCGGCCAGCTCCTGCAGGCGCTGCGGGTCAAAGCCGGTGTCGCGCTCCTGACCGCGCAGGGACTCGACAACGGCGTTCATCGACGGCTGGCTCGTGAGGTTCGCGAGCGGGCCGATGGCGGTATCGACCACGTCCACGCCGGCCTCGGCCGCCATGAGATAGGTCGCGATCTGGTTGTCGGTGGTGTTGTGCGTGTGCAGGTGGATGGGGATGCCGATCTCCTGCTTAAGGGTGCTCACGAGCTTCTTGGCCGCGTAGGGCTTGAGCAGGCCGGACATATCCTTGATGGCCAGCATATGTGCGCCGCGGCGCTCGAGCTCCTTGGCGAAGTTGACGTAGTACTCAAGCGTGTAGCGGTCGCGCGTCGGGTCGAGGATGTCGCCGGTGTAGCACACGGTGCCCTCGAGGAACTTGCCCTGGCGCAGGACCTCGTCCATGGCGGTCTCCATGTTCGGCATCCAGTTGAGCGAGTCGAACACGCGGAACACGTCGATGCCTTCGCGGGCGGACTCGGCGATGAAGGCGCGCACGAGGTTGTCCGGATAGCTCGCGTAGCCGACGAGGTTCGAGCCGCGCAGCAGCATCTGGAACGGGATGTTCGGGATCTTCTCGCGCAGCATCTCCAGGCGCTCCCACGGGGACTCGTGCAGGAAGCGGTAGGCGGTGTCGAACGTCGCGCCGCCCCACATCTCGAGCGAGAAGCAGTCGGCGAGGATGTCGGCCGTACCGTCGGCGCCCTTGAGCATGTCGCGGGTGCGCAGACGGGTGCTCAGCAGGGACTGGTGCGCGTCGCGCATCGTCGTGTCGGTGATGAGCAGCTTCTTCTGGCCGAGAACCCAGTCCTTGACGGCCTCGGGGCCGTCGGTGTCGAGCAGGAGCTTGAGCCCGTCCTGCTTCGAGATCTCGCGCTGCGCCTTCGGGAAGCGCGGCGTGTCGTACTGGTGGCGCTCGGCGTCGGGATTGTTGACCTGGATGTTGGCGATGTATTTGAGCACGCGGGTCGCGCGGTCGCGCGATTCGGTGAACTCGAACAGCTCCGGCGTCTCGTCGATGAACTTCGTGTGGCACTTGCCGGCGACGAAGGTCGGGTGCGTGAGGATGTTCGTCACGAACGGGATGTTCGTCTTCACGCCGCGCACGTGCTCTTCATTGATGGCGCGGGTGGCCTTGCGGCAGACGGCGGGGAAGGTGCAGTCCCAGCTCGTGACCTTGACGAGCAGGGAGTCGTAGTACGGGGAGATGACCGAGCCCGTGCCGACGTTGCCGCCGTCGAGACGCACGCCGAAGCCGCCGCCGGAGCGGTAGGCCTCGATCTTGCCGTTGTCGGGCGCGAAGTTGTTGGCCGGGTCCTCGGTGGTCACGCGGCACTGGATGGCGTAGCCGTTGACCTTGAGGTCGTCCTGGTTGCCGAGACCGATCTCCGGGTGGCTGATTGGCTGACCCTCGGCGATGAGGATCTGCGCGCGCACGAGGTCGATGTTCGTGACCATCTCGGTGACGGTGTGCTCGACCTGGATGCGGGGGTTCATCTCGATGAAGTAGTGGTTGCCGTCGCGGTCGACGAGGAACTCCACCGTGCCGGCGTTGACATAGCCGACGGCCTCGGCGATCTTCACGGCGTCGGCGTGCAGCTGCTCGCGGATGCTCTCGGGAACGCTCCACGCGGGCGCGAACTCGACGACCTTCTGGTAGCGGCGCTGCAGCGAGCAGTCGCGCTCGCCAAGGTGGCGCACGTTGCCGTACTGGTCGGCGAGGATCTGCACCTCGATGTGCTTGGGCTGCACGAGGTACTTCTCGATGAAGATGTCGTCATTGCCGAAGGCCTTGCGCGCCTCGCTCTTGACGAGCTCGAACGCGGGGATGACGTCCTCGGGCATCTCGCACAGGCGCATACCGCGGCCGCCGCCGCCGGCCGCCGCCTTGAGGATGACGGGGAAGCCGAAGCTGATGGCCTTCTCAAGCGCTTCCTGCCCGTCGCGCAGGGGCTCGGAGCAGCCGGGGATGACCGGCACGCCGCACTCCATGGCGATCTGCTTGGCCGAGAGCTTGTCGCCCATCTTGCCGAGCACGTCGCTCGGGGGGCCGATGAACGTGATGCCGGCCGCTTCACAGGCGCGGGCGAAGTCCGCATTTTCGGACAGGAAGCCGTAGCCCGGGTGGATGGCATCGACGCCGCGGCGCTTGGCCAGGTCGATGATCTCGGGAATGTCGAGATACGCGCCCAGGGGGCTCTTGTTCTCGCCGACGAGGTAGGCCTCATCGGCACGGGTGCGGAACATGCTCAGTTCGTCTTCCTTGGAGTACATGGCCACGGTGTGGATGCCGAGGTCGTAGCACGCGCGGAAGATACGCACCGCGATCTCGCCGCGGTTGGCGGCAAGGACCTTGTTGAAAACTTTTTCTGACACGGTCGTGTCTCCTTTCTGACTGCGGCGGGGCCGCAGAGGTGGGGGCGGCAGCGGCGCGCGGGGGGAAATCCGGCACGCTGCCAACGTCGGAATTATATCATATATCAGTAACAATAGAAATAAAATTTTTAAATTTTGGCGAGTTTAAAATCTAACAAATGCGCCCGGCGCGTAATTTACACGCAATTCTTTTCTCGGGACGCGAAATGTGATACAATATTGGGCGAAAATTCAGGAAAGCTGGAATAAATTTGGAAAATACCTGTTATATCGTCGGCGCGGCCAGTCTCGACGGCGTGCGCCTGAGCCCCCGGGCGGGGGATTACGTGATCGCGGCCGACGGCGGCTACCGCTCGCTGAAAGCGCGCGGCATCGAGCCGGACTTCGTCATGGGCGACTTTGACTCGCTCGGCTACCGGCCGGACCATCCGAACGTGGAGACGCACCCGGTCATGAAGGATGACACGGACCTCGGCCTCGCCGTGCGCTGGGCGCTGGCGCACGGCCACCGGCGGTTCGTGATCGCGGGCGCGCTCGGCGGCCGCCTGGACCAGACGATTGCGAGCCTGCAGACGCTGCGCGGCCTCACGGACGCGGGCGCGCAGGGCTGGCTCATCGGCTGCGGCTGGGTGGTCACGGCGGTGCAAAACGGCACGCTGACCTTTCCCGCCGGTATGGAGGGCACGGTGTCCGTGTTCAGCAGCGGCGATGCCGCGCGCGGCGTCACGCTGCGCGGCCTGCTCTATGAGATCACGGATGCGGAGCTGCGCTGCGCCATGCCGCTCGGCGTGAGCAACTCGTTCACCGGCGCGGCGGCCACGGTACGCGTCACGGACGGCACGGTCTATGTCCTCTGGCAGGGCGACGCGCTGCCGGACGGGCTGGAGGTACGCCATGGAGCGGATTGACCTGCACACGCACACGCTCGCGTCCGACGGGTCGGACGCTCCGGCTGACGTGGTGCGCAAGGCGGCGGCGCTCGGCCTGCGGGCCGTGGCCGTCACGGACCACGACACGTTCGCCGGCCTGCCCGAGGCCCGCGCGGCGGGGCAGCGCTGCGGCATCGAGGTCGTGCCCGGGGTGGAGCTGTCCACCGTCTGGGGCGGCGAGGAGGTGCACCTGCTCGGCTACTTCATGGACACGGAGAATACCGCCCTGCGCGCGCTCATGACCCGCGCCACCGACGAGCGCAGCGCCCGCAACGAGACCATGGTGCAGCGCCTGCACGACGCGGGCTACCCCATCACGATGGACGACCTGCACGCGGCCTTCCCGGGGCAGACGGTGCTCGGCCGGCCGCACATCGCGGCGCTGCTCGTGCAGCGCGGGTGCATCGCGTCGGTGCCGGACGGCATGCGCGGCCTGCTTGGCCGGGGGAAGGAATTTTACGTCCCGCGCTACAACATTCCGCTGGAAGATTCCGTGCGCGCCCTGCGCGCGGCGGGCGGCGTGCCGGTCGTGGCGCACATTTTCAAGTACCGCTTCGACGATGCGCAGCGCGCCGCCATGCTCTCTGCTGCTGCGGACGCCGGGGCCCTCGGCGTCGAGGTGCGCTACACGACCTACACGCCTGAGCAGACGGCGAGCGCGCAGGCGCTGGCCGAGCGCTTCGGCCTCGCGCCCTCCGGCGGCTCGGACTACCACGGTCTGCGCAAGCCGGACATTGCCCTCGGCACCGGCCGGGGCGGGCTGCGCGTGCCGTATGCCTGGCTCGCCGGGCTGAAAACCCTTGCCGGGCCCGGCCGGGTGTGATAAACTGACAAAATCCAGTCAATTTTTGAAATTTTTCCGGAGGTGGTTCCTTGAAGACCCTTCTGCGCCCCTATGAGGGCACGCTGCCGTATCTCTTCGTCAGCTACGCGCACGCGAACGACGCGGCCGTGCTCGAGATCATCCGCACCCTGCAGTCGCGCGGCTTTCGCGTCTGGTACGATGAGGGCATCGAGGCCGGCAGCGAGTGGCCGGAGAGCATCGCGTCGCATCTCGAGCGCGCGCAGCTCGTGCTGGCGTTCTTGTCCCCGGCGTATCTGCGCTCGGATAACTGCCGCAAGGAGATGCACTATGCCCTGACGAAGAAAAAACCGGTCATCAACGTCTATCTCGAGGCGACGGAGCTCTCTCCGGGCATGGAAATGCAGATCGGCAATCTCTTCGCGCTCATGAAGTACACCTACCCGAGCGAGGAATATTTCTACGACAAGCTCTTCTCGGCCGAGCTGCTCGACGCTTCAAAATTCGCCGGCGATCCGCCGGAGCTGCCGGATGCCCCGGCGCCCGCGCCCGGGAAAAAGGCGAGAGAGAAAAAGCCCCGCGCCGAAAAGCCCCGCCGGGAAAAGCATGAAAAACCGCCCAAGGCGCCGAAGCCTGCGCGGCCGAAGAAAAAGCGCCGCGGCCTCGCGGCGGCGATCATCGCCGTCGTGCTCGCCGGCTGTCTGATCGCGGCCGGCATCGTCGGCCACTTCACGGGGCTGCTCTACCGCTTCACGACGAAAACCGTCGCGGTGCAGACGCTCGCGGACGACACGGTGGCCCAGTTCCAGAACCCGCTGCTCGAGCAGGCCGCGCGCGACTATGCCGGCAAGCCTGCGGGCGAGCTCACGGTCGCGGACCTCAAGGGCCTCACGGCGCTGTACGTCTGCGGCGACCGGTACTGGTTCGCCGCCCCGCAGCAGGGCGTGGACGCGGCGGCCGCCGGCGTCGAGACGGCGGAGGTCACAGACCCGTCCGGCCAGACCGTCACCGTACGGCGCGGGGACATCCGCGACCTGTCCGACCTCGCGTATTTTCCGAGTCTGACGGTCGCCTCGGTGCAGTTCCAGTCGCTGACCTCGCTCGAGAGCCTGCCCGCCTGCGGCGTGGAGGTGTTCGATGTCAGCGCCAACCGGCTCACGAGCCTGACGGGCATTGAGCAGCTGCCGAAGCTCACGTCCCTCACGGCCGACGGCAACGCCGTCACGGACCTGACCGGGCTCGGCCGCTGCCTGAACGTGCGCAAGCTCAGCCTCAACGGCGCGAACGTGTCAGACCTGTCCGAGCTGCGCGCGCTCACAAAGCTGCAGGACATCACGCTCTCGCACTGCACGCGCCGCGAGCTGCTGATCCCGCTGCACAAGTCCTCGCTCACGCGCGTCACGCTCGTGGACTGCGATCTGCGCGGCGATTTCTTCCACAGCTTCGACCGCGAGCGGGCGATCACGTCGCTCACGCTCATCCGCTGCGAGCTGGACAGCACATCCGGTCTGGAGGATTTCACCGGGCTCACGGAGCTGACGGTGCGCGGCGTTCCCGGGTCGCTGGACTGGTCGGCACTCGGCAGTCTGCCGCTGCAGACCGTCACGACCGACGCCCTGCAGGCGGACGCCATCGCCGCGTCCACCACCACGGCGACGGTCAAGGTCGCGGACTGAATGCCGGGTGCTCCGGCGGCCATCCGCGCCGCGGCCCGACCCGTTCGGCCCGCCGTGTGCGCGCCGGAAGGAAAAAGTACCGGCCCTCCCGAATCGGGAGGGCCGGTTTGCTTTTCGTGACGTCCCGCGCCGCAAAGCCTTTCCCTGAGGGGAGGACTTCGGGATTCCCGCACCCCACAAACGGAAAACGCCCCTGCCGGAACGGACAAACCGGCAGGGGCGTTTCCATAGGAGAAATGGAGTTGGAAAAAGGAATTATCATGTTGCTTGGGGGAGAAATTGCGTGCCAGTCAGCGGGCGGAGAGGTTCGTGTGCGGTCACGAAAATTCCCGCTTGCTATCTGACAGTGCCCATTATATAATGCCTTTATGGATAAGTAAAGCAAATATTTCTGATAGTTAGATTAGCGTTTCTTATTTGTGAGGTGCTTATGAATCGATACATTGCCTTCCTGAAGGTCTTTGAGCGCAACAGTTTTTCGGACGCGGCGCGTGATCTTGGCTATACGCAGTCGGCCGTCAGCCAGATGATCAAGTCGCTGGAGGAGGAGCTGGGCGTGACGCTGCTGGTGCGCTCGCGCTCGGGCGTGGCGCTCACCTATGAGGGCCGTCACCTGCTGCCGTACATCCGCGACACGGTCAACGCCTACCGCATGCTCCAGTCGCAGGCGGCGGGCTTCAGCGGGCTCGAGCAGGGCACGATCCGCCTCGGCACGTTCACGAGCGTGTCGAGTTTCCTGCTGCCGCCGGCCATGGAGCGCTTCCGCCGCGAGCACAGCGGCATCCGCTTCGAGCTCTATCAGGGCCTGTATTACGAGATCGAGGACTGGGTGCGCGAGGGCGTGGTCGACTTCGGCTTCACGGATATGTCGCGCACGACGCCGTTTGCATGCGAGCCGATCTACCGCGACACCATGCTCGCCGTCCTGCCCGAGGGCCACCCGCTGGGCGAGAACATCTTCATCCAGGTCGATGAGCTGGCGGCGGAGCCCTTCATCCTCCTCGAGGAGGGGCGCGGCGGCGGCTGCATCCGCGAGCTGCTTGCGCGCCACCCGCAGATCAATGTGCAGTACCGCGTGGCCGACGACTACACGATCCTGAACATGGTCGAGAGCCGGCTCGGCGTGTCCATCCTGCCGGAGGCCGTGCTGCGCCGCAGCGGCCAGCGGCTCACTGCACGCCGGCTCTCTCCGGAGCTGCAGCGCACCATCGGCGTCATCTATAAGCAGAAGACCGGTCTGTCCACCGCCGGGCAGCTGTTTCTGAGCGAGCTCAAGGCATCCAACCCCGCGCCGCACGGCTGAATCCGCCGCATTTGGGTGTTTACACTGCCGGGCGGTTGTGCTATCGTAGAGCGGTAACATTTCATGGCGCGCCGTGACCGTGTGGTATACCTTATTTAAATATGGCGGACGCGGCGGGAAGGAGCGGAGCATTCATGAGCATGACAGGCGCCATCGTCAACGCGCTGGCCATCGTGGCCGGCGGTGCGGTCGGTCTGCTGTTTCGGCGGGGCATCCCCGAGCGCGTGAGCAAGACGGTCATGATCGGTCTCGGTCTGTGCGTGCTGTATATCGGCATCTCGGGCGCGATGGAGTGCCGGAGCATCCTCATCGTCATCGTGTCCATGTCGCTCGGCGCGGCCGTGGGCGCGCTGCTGAACATCGACGGGGCCATCCACCGCCTCGGCACCTGGGTCGAGACGCACGTTCACCGGCACGAGGGCGGACCGTCGCTGGCCGAGGGCTTTGTCACGGCGAGCCTGCTGTGCTGCGTGGGTGCCATGGCGGTCAACGGCTCGCTCGACGCCGGTATCCGCGGCGACAACAGCATTCTGCTCACCAAGTCGATGATCGACCTCGTCTTTTGCGCCATGATGGCCACGACGCTCGGCGCGGGCGTCATGCTCGCGGGCGCGGCGGTGTTCGTGGTCGAGGGGGCGCTCACGCTGCTGGCCGGGGCGATCGCGCCGCTGCTCTCGGAGGCGACGGTCGCGGATCTCACGTGCGCGGGGTCGCTGCTCGTGGCGGCCATCGGTCTCAATCAGACCGGCGCCACGAAGATCAAGGTGGCGGACTATCTGCCGGCGCTGCTGTTCGTGCCGCTCATCCGCTGGCTGGTCAGTTTGCCGCTCTGGCAGCAGATCGCCGCGTGGTTTTGAGCGATACTATTTATAAATAGCAAAGCGGCGCTTGCGGCGGCTTCCTGATTTGTATATTTTGGCGTTGTATGTGGGTGAAAAATCGCGTGGGAAGGCTTGCCTTTTCCGCGCGTTTGTGTTACAATCCTCTTTCCCGCGGGAAGAAAGGGTGTGGGCACATGGGTTTCTGGCTCAACCAGGCGCTGGGTCTGCTCGGCAGCCTGATCGTGTTTGTCTCGGTGCAATTCAATAACCGCCGTGTCATCCTCGCCGCGCAGGCCGCCGCCTGCCTGATGTGGATCGTGCACTACGGGCTGCTCGGCGCGATGACCGCCGCGACCATCAACATTCTGTCGTTCGCGCGCAGCGTCGTGTTTTACTTCAACGACCGCAAGTGGGCGCAGAGCCGCGCGTGGCTGTGGGCGTTTCTGGCGCTGTACGTCGTCAACACCGTCCTCACGTGGGACGGGCCGGTGAGTCTGCTGCCCGGCATTGCCATGAGCATGACGACGGTCGCGCTCTGGACGCGCGACATGCGCCGCACGCGCCTGCTCTACCTGACCAATTCGCCGTTCTGGTTCACGTATGACATCCTCGCGCGCTCGTACTCGTGCATGGTCATCGAGGCCATCGCCTTCGTGTCCTACGTCGTCGCCGTGTGGCGGTTTGACATTAAAAAACAGCCGCAGACGTGATCGCGCGTGCCAAAAAGCGTTTCGGCACGCGCGCAAACGAGACCCACTGTGTTGGGCTCTCGTTTGAAGGGACTGCAGCTCGCTGCATCGCACGAGCTGTGCACCGTCGGCGCACAACTCGCACGTTTGCGAGCCGAAATGTATTTTCTCCGCCGTACACGCCGCCGGAGAAAATGATTGGAATTTTTTGCGTCTGCGGACGCAAACTCTGCGAGCCTTTTGTAACGGCCTGCAAAAACTCCCCGCCTTCGGGCGGGGAGTTTGCGTGTTTAAAAAGGGCTTTGCATTTTGCCGGGAACCCAACGAAGCGGTTCTCGATGGAGCGGATTACCACGTCAGCGCGTCGTCAAAGTCCACAAGGTCGGGCCGCACGGGCTCCTCGCCCATGACGGTCTGCATATAGAGGTTGACCTGCCGGCGCATATCGCGCTTGGAGATCGTGCGCGAATCGAGCAGATCCTGCGCGACCCAGAGCATATGCACGCCGCGCGCGGCCGCCTGCTCCTCGAACACGCCGCGCAGACCGTCCATGCCCTTGCAGGAGATCTGGTCGTACATGAGCACCATGTCGGCGTTGTACTGCTTGCAGACGATCCACAGCTCGTCGAGCACGTTCGCGTAGCCGCCCTTTGTGTGCTTGCGCATGGTGGTGCGCTGGTAGCTGCGCGCGAGATCGGCGAGCGCCTGATCCTGGTCCTCGGTGTTGATGATGATGTCGGAAATGAGGGATTCCATGCTCGCCACGACGTTGATGCCCCAGCAGTTTTCCGCCCAGACGGAGAAATCGGGGTAGAAGTTCGCCGGGCACGACCACTCGACGCAGCGGTGGCGCATCGCGCTGGCGCAGGGCTTTTTCTGCTGGTAACCGCGCATCATGATGCGGTTGACGCGGCGGTCGGTGTCGAGAAAGTGCGGGTCCATGCCGCCGGAGAGATGGTAGAAAAACATGCGGTAGATCCAGAACGTCTCGCCCGTCATCTGCGGGTAGGGCGTGCGGTTGACCTCCCACTTCTGCAGCTCGTACTCCGTCTCCTGGTTGTAGACCTTCATGGCCCGGAAAAACGCGTCCCAGTCGAACGTCTCGCCGGTCTGCTCCTCGATGAAGCGGATGAGCCCCCGCAGCTCCTCGACGGCGTAGTCCTGCACCGCCTCCTCATTGTAGCGGATGGGCACGCCAAAGTAGTACGTCGGGAGGTTGAAGTACCGGTCCTGATACGACGTCGTGGCAACGCTGCCGTCGCACGGCATATTGCAGGCGACAAAGCACGTGCCGAGCTTGGGATAATCGTCGCGCAGGGCGCAGCCGGCCTCGGCCGAGGGCAGGGGGCAGACGTCGGCCGGGATGCCGAAGTTTTCGGCCGCGTCGAGGTACGGCGGGGTGATCTGCTGATCGAGGATCGAGCACAGAAATACCGGCAGCACCTGCGCCGGCAGGTAGATGAGGTTCGGGAAGCCGGCCATGATCTCGCCCGGGACGAGCTCGTCAAAGAGCACGACCTTCTTCGACAGTTTGTTGCCGGGGTGGAAGTGCTCGTCGGCCACGAATGAGATGCGCAGCAGGTCGGTGGCCTTTTTCACGATGCGGTCGTACTGCGCGCGGGCCATGCGCAGCTGGTTGCCGCGCATGCCGAGCGTGCCGCGGTCGACAAAGTTCGGATAGGTCAGATAGGTCGCAAACCACTGGTAGCGAAACAGCGCGCGCACGGCCGACACCGGGCACTTGGCCACGAAGACGACCATGTCCTTCCAGCACTTGAGCCACATATAGAAATCAAACGCCGTGTCGCGCACGCCGCGCAGCTCACGGTAGCGAAATTGTCCCTTCTCGGGATTGAAGCGGTATGTATAGTCATTGATGTGGCGGAGAAACTCCCGCAGGGAGCGCTTTTCTTTGTCAGCCATGGTCACTTGCCTCCTCTCTGCGCCTGGAGCTGCTTGATCTCCAGGCTCTCGACGAATGCCTGCACGCGCGTGCGCAGCTGGCCGTTGCCGCCGGTGGCGTTCTGCCGGTCGACCGCGACGGACGGGATGCCGTAGTCGTGCGTGATGACGTGGCTCGCCAGCGCACGCTCATAGCCCCAGTATTCGCAGAACTTGAGCTGTTCGTACAGCACGCCCTGCGCGTGATACTCCTCGCACAGGTCGCGCACGAGCTGCCAGCGGCCCTCAACCTTTTCGCGCTGCATGTAGCGCGGGCACTGGCTCGTGGTGAGATAGTGCCGGGCGATGCTCTCGAGCACCGGCAGGTCGGCCTCGAGGCGGATCTCCTCGCGGCCGGGCGTGGAGCCGAAGCAGAAGCGGTCGACCACGACGAGCGCGCCCGCCTCTTCCACGAGCTTGGTAAAGCCGGGGTCGTCGATCTCGCTGCCGACGACGGCGATCTTCACGCGGAAGTTCGGCTTGGCGTCAGGCTCACGGTGGCGCAGCTCCTCGAGCGTCTCGCGGAGCTTATCGACGATGAGATACTTCGGGCAGCAGTAGCTCACGAGGTTGAGGATGTGGTACTCATAGCCCGTGATGCGCGGGTTTTCCTCCTTGCGGAACTGGCCGATCTCGGTCAGGATGCGGCAGACCTCGTTGTGCTCGGCCACGGCCTTGCGCAGCGCGTCGTCCGAAACGTCCACGCCGTAGACCTCGTGCAGCGGCTCGAGCACCTTGCGCCGGAGCTGGTCGACATAGTGGCGCACGGTGTTGTCCGTGACCTTGAAGGGCATATCGAGGAAGGTGACGAAAAACTGCTCATTGTCCACGAGGTGCAGCAGCTCGAAGTGCTCGAGCGCACGGTTCATCTCCGAGCAGGTCTCCGTCGCCAGCAGGGCGGACAGGAAGTTGTAGCCCCCCTCGATGCCGCGCTCCAGCAGCGACTTGCAGTAGTCGCAGATGAAGTTCGACATATAGTACGACGAGATGTCCAGCGACCCCGTCAGCGGCGCGCGCAGACGCACCGAAAAGCAGTCGCCGGTGTTGAGCAGCACCTCGGGCATGTGGTAGCAGGTGTAGGCCAGCGCGTGCTTCCCCTCGGCACACGCCTGCTGCACGAGCGGGTTGTTCGCGCTCTCGAGCAGCTTTTCAAATTCGTAAAGATACTTCAGGTCTTTCAAACGGCTCTCCCCTCCATGTTAAAAAAGTCGCATACTGGTAGACACATTATACAGGACATTGTCCGATATCGCAATAGATTTTGAACATCTTTCCTGAAAATGTGCAAAAATTGACCACCCGTTTCCATAGCCGCTGTGGTATAATGGGCGTAGGAAATCTGCAGGAGGTGCCCGTCATGAAGCCCCAGTTTGCCAATGTGTTCAACGTCTCGGTCAACGACAACCGCTCGGAGTGCTCGCTGAGCTTTTACCACATGTATATGCAGCACAATTACACGCCCCAGCCCAAGGGTCTGATCGATATGCCGGAAAAGACGGTCGGCGAGGTCGCGAGCATCATGCTCACGCGCGAGGGGGCGCACGCGCTCACGCGCCTGCTCATCCAGAGCTTCGGCCTGCCGGAGGAGAACGCATGAGCGCGGCGCAGACGCTCCGCCCCGGCCGCTACCGGCACTTCAAGGGGAAGGAATATGAGCTGCTCTTTCTCGCCACGCACTCGGAGACATTGGAGCCGATGGTCGTCTACCGCGCGCTCTATGGGGAGCGCGGCGTCTGGGTGCGCCCCGCCGCCATGTGGGACGAGATCATCGAGCGCGACGGACAGACTTTCCGCCGCTTCACATACATTGGCGATGCATAAACACAGCGCGCCGGGGCATTTGCCCCGGCGCGCTGCTTGCGTTGCGGTATGTTAAATCAGGTGCTGCGCGCGGCAGAGCGCGGCATATTCACCGTCGCGGGCGATGAGCTCGGCGGGCGTGCCCTGCTCGCAGATGCGCGCGCCGTCGATCACGGCGATGCGGTCGGCGCCCTGCACGGTGCTCAGCCGGTGGGCGATGAGGATGCACGTGCGGCCGCGGGCGAGCGTGTCGAGCGCGCGCTGGATGCGCTGCTCGGTCACGGAGTCGAGCGCGCTCGTGGCCTCGTCGAGGATGAGGATCTGCGGGTTTTTCAGAAACAGGCGCGCGATGCTCAGCCGCTGCTTCTGTCCGCCGGAGAGCATGACGCCGCGCTCGCCGACATAGGTGTCGTACCCGTCAGGCATGGCGCGGATCTCGCGGTCGATCTCGGCACAGCGCGCGGCCTGCTCGATCTCGGCGTCCGTGGCGTCGGGGCGGCCGTAGCGGATGTTTTCGCGGATGGTGTCCGCAAACAGAAACACCTCCTGCTGCAGCACGCCGACGCAGCGGCGCAGGGATGCCTGCGTCACGGTGCGCACATCGATGCCGTCGATGCAGACGGAGCCCTGCGTCACGTCGTAAAACCGCGGCAGCAGCTGGCACAGCGTCGTCTTGCCGCCGCCCGAGGGGCCGACGACGGCCAGCGTCTCGCCCGGAGCGATGTGCAGGTCCACGTGCGAGAGCACGTTCACGCCCCCGGCATAGTCAAAGCTCACGTCGTTGTAGTCCACCTGCCCGCGCACCGGCGGCAGCTCCCGCGCGTCCGGCGCGTCGGCAATGTCGGGCTGGATGCGCATCAGCTCCAGAAAGCGCTGGAAGCCTGCCGTGCCGTCGGTGAACACCTCCATGAAGTTCACGAGCGTGCGGATGGGGGAGATGAACGTCGTCACGTACAGGGAAAACGTGATCAGATCCACGTAGTCCATCTGCCCGCGCATGATGAATGCGCCGCCGAGCGCGATGACCACGACCTGCATGGCCGACATGGTGAACTCCATCCCGCCCTGGAACACGCCCATGGCGCGGTACCAGTCGGTCTTGCTGTGCTTGTAGCGGTCGTTGCAGGCGAGGAACTTCTCGCGCTCGGCCGCCTCGTTCGTGAACGCTTTGGCCGTGCGCACGCCGGAAATGCCGGACTCGATGACGGTGTTGATCTCCGCCTGGCGGCGCTTGACGGCGACGTTCGCATCGTTCATGCGCCGGCGCTGGCGCATGGTGATCCACACCGACAGCGGCACGAGCAGCAGCAGCACCAGCGTCAGCTGCCAGCAGATCGGCGCCATGAGCGCGAGTGCGCCGCCGAGCGTGACCACCGCCGTGAGCAGGTACTCCGGGCCGTGGTGCGCCAGCTCCGTGATGGAAAACAGGTCGCTCGTCATGCGGCTCATGAGCACGCCTGTGCGGTTCTGGTCAAAGAAGCGGAAGCTCATCGTCTGCAGGTGCTCAAACAGCGCCTGACGCATATCCGCCTCGATGAGCACGCCGCAGCGGTGGCCGATGACGGTCACGGCGTACTTGAACACGGCCTTGAGCAGGTAGGCCGCCAGCAGCGCCGCCATGACGGCGAAAAACGTCCGGTACAGCCCCAGCGGCAGCAGGCGCAGCATCGCCTGGCGCGACACGTAGGGAAACGCCAGGTCCGCCGCGCACGAGAGCAGCGCGAAGAGCATATCGAGCGCGAACAGCCGCCGGTGCGGCCGGTAATAGGTCAAAAACTGCCGCAGCGGGCGGCCGGAATCATTCGAATGCATGGAATCGCTCCCCTTCCGAGACAGTTTATCCGCTCCGGCGGTGCGTGTCAAGCCGCGGTTTTGGGATTGACCCGCCGCCGAAAACGTGATACCATATTTTCGGTCACTTTGTGCCGAAACCTGTCACCGAGGATGTGGGGATATGCGAAAAGCTCTCAAAACCGTCTTGTGCGTCGCGCTCGTGCTGGCGCTGGCCGTGGTCATCGCGCTGCGCGTGCTGCCGCCGATGAACGCCCCGGCGCAGTCTGCCGCCGCCACGCCGACCCCGGCCGCGACCGCCGCGCCCACCCCCACGCCCGAGCCGGACAACGGCCTGCCGAAGGTCAATACCGGCAGCTGGGAGCTCACGCTCGTCAACGCGCAGCATTCCATCGGCGAGGCCGTGCCCGACCTGGCCGAGCTCGAGGGCGGCCGGTATTTTGACGCCCGCGCCGTGGACGCGCTCAAGGAATTCATCGCCGCAGCGCGCGCCGAGGGGCTGAGCGTGTGCCTGTCGAGCGCATACCGCAGCTATAACGAGCAGACGTATCTGTTCAACCGCAAGGTCAGCCAGTGCGGCGGCGACGAGGCCGCGGCCGCCCGCATCGTCAACCGGCCCGGCACGAGCGAGCATCAGCTCGGCCTGTGCGCCGACATTACGGACAAGTTCTACGAGGTCAAGACGCAGGCCCTTGAAAAGACCGCGCTCTACCAGTGGATGTACGCCCACTGCCAGGACTACGGGTTTATTCTCCGCTACCCCGCCGACAAGCAGGACATCACCGGCGTCATGTACGAGCCGTGGCACTTCCGCTACGTCGGGAAGGAGGCGGCTGCCTACATCATGGGAAACGGCCTTTGCCTCGAGGAGTTCCTCGATCTGTACAAATGAATCTCCCCGGGGTACTTCCTGCAGGATACACCCCGGATTTGTGCGTTTTGCTGCAAAATTCTAGGTAAATTCTAGGCAAATTGTGAAAACCACCGCTTGAAATCTTGCATTTTTTCTGTTAGACTAAAAGCAACTGAAAAAGAAAGGAGCGTGATAACGTTATGCGTACCAATCAAGTCCAGGACCTGGACGATCTGATCTTCTCGGACAGCAGCTGGCAGCCCAGCAGCAAGTGAGAAGCCATAGAGCCGGATGACGCCACGCCATGTGCGTGGATTTTTTATATTTAAAATGCGATCCCCGCCGGCCTCCGCGTGAAAAACGGTTGCAATTTTCGCGGCCGTGTGCTACGAATAGAGCAGAAACGAAACAGGAGGCTGATCTCTATGGCATTCATCCGCAAGCTCCCCGACACGCCCGAGTGCATCGAGCACCTCAAGGGCGGCGCCGGCCACCTTGAGCGCTATGCCCTCCTCTCTCCGGAGGAGATGCTCGGCGCCGGCACGGTCTGCGCCCGCATGGTGCTGCAGCCCGGCTGCGAAGTTGGCGAGCACACCCACCACGGCAACTATGAAGTGTACTATTTTCTCTCCGGCCGCGGCACCTACCGCAGCAACGGCGAGACGACGACCGTGGACGCCGGCACCGTGACCTTCACGGGCGACGGCGAAAGTCATTTCCTGCGCAACGACGGCCCCGAGCCGCTGGAGTTTTTGGCCCTTGTGCTCAATCTCCCCGCGCAGTCATAAACGACGGAAACGAAAAGCCTTCCCCGACTGGGGAAGGCTTTTCTGGTATTGCGCACCGTTATGCACCCTGTCCTTCTCCTCGAGGGGGGATGGTGCATCATTCAAAAGTATCTGAGCCGCAGGGGAGCCCGAGGGGGCAAGGCCCGCCTCGGGTGTGTCTGGCGTTGCCGTAAGGTGATGCCTTCTCCTTGAGGAGAGGGTGGCGAGCTTTGCTTGCCGGATGAGGTGGAAAGGTCACGGTCGCCTCCAGCGGCACCGATTGTGCGCTGTGTGTCCGTCCCGCCCCCCTCGGCTCCCTTGTGTAAAGGGAGCTGTCAGCCGCAAGGCTGACTGAGGGATTGATAAGTCGAAGTTCGCACTGCGGCAGGTATCTGCAACCCCTCCGTCAAAAATCAAAGATTTTTGCCACCTCCCCTTACACAGGAGAGGCATCGTCGAATGGCGATGTTTTCTCTTTATAGCCATAGCGCCGTAGTTGGCAGCCTTCCTCTCGATGAGAAGGCGCTCTATTGAAAACCAATCAGCGGGCATCCATCGGATGCCCGCTGACCTTATATATGCACTTACTTGCTCCGGATGTACGCGTCGATGGCAGCGGCGGCCTTCTTGCCGGCGCCCATCGCCTTGATGACGGTGGCCGCACCGGTGACGGCGTCGCCGCCGGCGAACACGCCGTCCTTCATGGTGGTCACGGTGTCGTCCTTGACGACGATGCCGCCGCGATCGCTGTACTCGAGGTCCGGCGTCGCCTTGCGCAGCAGCGGGTTGGGGGAGGTGCCCAGCGCCATGATGACGGAGTCGCAGGCCATCTCAAACTCGCTGCCCGGCACTTCGATCGGACGGCGGCGGCCCTTCTCGTCGGGCTCGCCGAGCTCCATGCGGATGCACTTGAGGCCGCGGACCCAGCCCTTGTCGTCAGCCAGGATCTCGACGGGGTTGCACAGCAGGTGGAAGTTGATGCCCTCTTCCTTCGCGTGCTCGTACTCTTCCTTGCGGGCGGGGATCTCCTCCTCGCCGCGGCGGTACACGACCGTCACGTCCGCACCCAGACGCTTGGCGCAGCGTGCGGCGTCCATGGCGACGTTGCCGGCGCCGACGACGGCTGTCACGTGGATGGGCATGAGCGGGGTGTCGTAGCGCTCGTCATACGCGTGCATGAGGTTGATGCGGGTGAGGAACTCGTTGGCGGAGAACACGCCGCAGTAGCTCAGGCCCGGGATGTTCTGGAACTTCGGCAGACCGGCACCGGAGCCGATGAACACGGCCTCGTACTTGTCGTCGCCGAGGAGCTTCTCGGCGTCCTTGCCGAGCAGCTCGTCGATGCTCATGCACTTGCCGATGGTCGCGTCGCACACGATGTTGACACCCATGGCCACGAGCTTGTCGATCTCCTTCTGCACGATGGCCTTCGGCAGACGGAACTCGGGGATGCCGTAAGCCAGCACGCCGCCGGCCTTGTGGAAGTGCTCATAGACGGTCACGTCGTAGCCGAGCTTGGCCAGGTCGCTCGCGCAGGCGAGGCCGGACGGGCCGGAGCCGATGACCGCGACGCGGTGGCCGTTGGTGGCGATCTTCTCGGGCATCTCGTCGGCGTTCTCGCGGTTCCAGTCGGCGACAAAGCGCTCCAGACGGCCGATGCCGACGGGCTCGCCCTTGATGCCGCGCACGCACTTGCTCTCGCACTGCTTCTCCTGCGGGCAGACACGGCCGCAGATGGCGGGCAGGGAGCTGTCCTCAAGGATCTTGTGGTAAGCGCCCTTGAAGTCCTGCTCGCGGACGCGGGCGATGAACTGCGGGATCTTGACATTGACCGGGCAGCCGGACATGCAGGCCGGGCGCGGGCAATTCAGGCAGCGGTTGGCCTCATCGACCGCCATCTCGACGGTGTAGCCAAGCGCGACTTCTTCAAAATTCTTATTGCGGACGTTCGGGTCCTGCTCCGGGATCGGATTCTTTTTGGGAGACATATTCGCCATGATTACTTCTCCTCCTTCTTCTGCGCGGCTTCCTCGGCGTCGGCCATGGCCTGCAGATTGCAGTAGTGGTGGCGGCGCTCGAACACCTTCTGCTCCTGTGCCTCATAGATCTTGGAACGGGCGATCGCCTCGTCGAAATCGACGAGGTGGCCGTCGAACTCCGGACCGTCGACGCAGGTGAACTTCATCTTGCCGTCCACGGTCAGGCGGCAGCCGCCGCACATGCCGGAGCCGTCGATCATGATGCAGTTCATATCGACCATCGTGGCCACGCCGTATTCCTTCGTGATCTGGCACACGAACTTCATCATCGGCAGCGGGCCGATGCAGATGCAGTGATCGTACTGCTTGCCCTCGGCCTTGGCCTTCTCCAGCAGCTCCTTGAGCTTGACGGTCGTGAAGCCCTTCTCGCCGTAGGTGCCGTCGTCGGTCATCATGTACAGATGATCGCAGCAGGCGCGCATCTCGTCCTCGAGCACGACGATGCCCTTGGTGCGGAAGCCCGCGATGATGTCGACATCGCAGCCGAGGCGGTGCGCCTCTTTGGCCTGCGGCCACGCGATGGCGCAGCCGGAGCCGCCGCCGACGACCACGACCTTGTGCATATTGTCGAACTCGGCGGGGTTGCCGAGCGGGCCGACAACGTCGGCCACATAGTCGCCGGCCTTCTTGCTGGCGAGCAGGGCCGTCGTGCTGCCGACGCGCTGCATGATGACCGACACGGTGCCGGCCTCACGATCGTAGGAAGAGATCGTGATGGGCATACGCTCGCCGAACTCGTCGACGCGGAACATCAGGAACTGACCCGGCTGCGCCTTGCGGGCGACGAGCGGGGCCTCGAACGTGACGCGGAACATATTGTCAGATAATCTTTCGTTATTGACGATTTTGAACATGAAAATCACCTCAAGGCACTATTATAGCGGAATTGCATATTTTCCACAAGAGAGAAACGAAAAATCTAAATTTTAACATGGAAAACGACGAAAAACTGTCAGAATGAACAAGAAACCGTCCAATTTTCTGAGCAAATGGGCGGACGCTTGCAAGAGGGAAATGCAAAAACGCAGCGAATTGCACAAAACATCCCCCTTCAGAAAAGGAAGAAAAAAGCAAAAGCCCATGGTCACAGGGAAACCGCCCGCCCCAACCGGGGCGGGCGGCGGATATGCGGTTGCGCGGCCTCTGGCGCGCTCAGCGTTCGGAACTGGTGGCAGCGCTGGTGCTGCCGGTCCACTGCCAGTTGGCGATCTCGGGCAGGTCCACGCCGTGCGCGGCAATGTACTGCCGGTGCTCGACGAGCTTGTCGCGCATCTGCTGCACAGCGTAGGCGCCGCGGTTGCCGAGCTGCGGCAGACGCTTGACGACGTCGATGACGAGGTGGAAGCGGTCGAGCTCATTGAGCACGCGCATGTCAAACGGCGTCGTGATCGTGCCCTCCTCGACATAGCCGCAGACGAACAGGTTCTGGTTGTGGCGGGTGTACGTCAGCTCGTGGATGAGCTTCGGGTAGCCGTGGAAGGCGAAGATGACGGGTTTGTCCTTCGTGAAGATGAGGTCATAGTCCTCGTCCGTGAGGCCGTGCGGGTGGTCGGCGTGCGGCTGGAGCTTCATCAGGTCGACCACGTTCACGACGCGCACGCGCACCTCCGGCAGCTTCTCGCGCAGGATGGTCACGGCGGCGAGCGTCTCGAGCGTCGGCGTGTCGCCGCAGCAGGCCATGACGACGTCGGGCTCTGCGCCCTGGTCGCTGCTGGCCCACTCCCAGATGCTCACGCCCTGCGTGCAGTGGCGCACGGCCTGCTCCATGGTCAGCCACTGCGGCCGCGGATGCTTGGAGGCCACGATGACGTTGATATAGTTCCGGCTGCGGATGCAGTGGTCAAAGCAGCTCAGGAGGCAGTTTGCGTCCGGCGGCAGATAGATGCGCACGACGTCGGCCTTTTTATTCGACACGTGGTCGAGGAAGCCCGGGTCCTGGTGCGTGAAGCCGTTGTGATCCTGCTGCCACACGTTCGAGGCGAGCACGTAGTTGAGCGAGGCAATGTCCTGCCGCCAGGGCAGCTGGTTGCAGACTTTCAGCCACTTGGCGTGCTGCGCGACCATGGAGTCCACGATGCGGATGAAGGCCTCGTAGCTGTTGAAAAAGCCGTGGCGGCCGGTGAGCAGGTAGCCCTCGAGCCAGCCCTCGCACATGTGCTCCGAGAGCATGGAGTCCATGACGCGGCCGTCCGGGTCGAGGAACTCGTCGTTGTCCGTCGCCTCGGCGACCCAGCGGCGGCCCGTGACCTCGAACACCGGACTCAGGCGGTTGGAGGCGGTCTCGTCGGGGGCGAAGATGCGGAAATTGCGCGCGTCCATATTCTCGCGCATGATGTCGCGCACGAACGCGCCGAGCACGGTCGTGTCCTGCGCTTCGACGGCGCCGGGCGCGGGCACGGGCTGTTCATACGTGCGGAAGTCCGGCATGCGCAGCTCGCGCAGCAACAGTCCGCCGTTGGCGTGGGGATTCGCGCCCATGCGGCGCTGCCCCTTCGGCGCGAGCGCCTGCAGCTCGGGGATGAGCGTGCCGTTGTCGTCAAAGAGCTCCTCGGGGTGGTAGCTGCGCAGCCACTCCTCGAGCTGCACGAGGTGCTCGGGCTTGTCCATCGCGATCGGCACCTGGTGCGCGCGGAAGGAGCCCTCCACCTGCTTGCCGTCCACTTCCTTCGGGCCGGTCCAGCCCTTCGGTGCGCGGAACACGATCATCGGCCAGTAGGGACGCGCGGTGTCGTTTGCGGTGCGCGCGTGCTGCTGGATGGCGTGGATCTCCTCGATGGCCCAGTCCATCGTCTCGGCCATTTTGGCGTGCATCTCGGCGGGGTCGTCGCCCTCGACGAAGCGCGGCTCCCAGCCGCAGCCGCGGAAGAACATCTCGAGCTCCTCGTGGCTGATGCGGGAAAAGAGCGTCGGATTTGCGATCTTGAAGCCGTTGAGGTGCAAAATCGGCAGCACCGCGCCGTCCGTGACGGGGTTGACGAATTTGTTGCCGTGCCACGCGGTGGCGAGCGGGCCGGTCTCGGCCTCGCCGTCGCCGACGACACAGGCGGCGATCAGGTCGGGGTTGTCCATCACGGCGCCGAAGGCGTGCGCGAGCGAGTAGCCCAGCTCGCCGCCCTCGTGGATGGAGCCCGGCGTCTCGGGCGCGACATGGCTCGGGATGCCGCCGGGGAACGAAAACTGCTTGAACAGGCGCTGCATACCGGCCGCGTCGCGCGTGATGTTCGGGTACACGTCGGTGTACGAGCCGTCCAGATAGTCCTGCGCGACCATGGCGTTGCCGCCGTGGCCGGGGCCGGAGAGGTAGATCATGTCGAGGTCATATTCGTTGATGACGCGGTTGAGGTGCGTGTAGATGAAGTTCTGGCCGGGCACGGTGCCCCAGTGGCCGACGATCTTCTTCTTGATGTCGCGCTCGGTCAGCCGCCGGCGCAGCAGCGGGTCATCGAGCAGGTAGAGCTGGCAGGCGGACAGATAGTTCGCCGCGCGCCACCAGGCGTCCATCTTGGCCAGCAGCTCCGGCGTGGGTGCAAACGCTTCGTTTTTCATCGTGAAAACCTCCTTATATCCATAGGATGTGCCGTTCGGCACAGGTCATGCCTCGTTTTGCAGCGCGGCGAGCACGGCTTCCGCGCAGCGCAGCCCGTCCACGGCGGCGCTTGTGATGCCGCCGGCGTAGCCCGCGCCCTCGCCGCAGGGGTAGAGCCCCTGCACGCCGGTGCTGCACCGGTCTTCCCCGCGCACGATGCGCACGGGGCTGCTCGAGCGGGTCTCGGGCGCGGTGAGCACGGCGTCCGGGTCGTCAAAGCCGCGCAGCTTTTTGCCGAAGGCGGGCAGCGCCTGCCTCAGCGTCTCCGTGATGCGCTTGGGCAGCACGTCGTGCAGGTCGCACCACGTCACGCCGGGGCGGTACGTCGGCCGCACGCGGCCGGGGCCGGTGCTGGCGCGCCCGGCGAGAAAGTCGCCCGCCAGCTGTGCCGGGGCGTGGTAGTTGCCGCCGCCGCGCACATAGGCGCGCTGCTCGATGCTGCGCTGCCAGTACATGCCGCCGAGGGTGCTTTGGTCCGGAAAGTCCTCCGGCCGCAGCGTCACGAGCACGGCGGCGTTGGCGTTTTCCCCGTCGCGGCGGGAATTGCTCATGCCGTTGGTGCACACGCCGCCCGTCTCCGACGCGGCGGCGAATACCTCGCCGCCCGGGCACATACAGAACGTGTACGCGCTCGACCCGTCCGGCAGGTGGCAGGAGAGGGAATAGTCCGCCGCCGGCAGACGCTCCGCCGCCGCACCGTACTGCGCGGCGTTGATGTCTTTTTGCCGGTGCTCGATGCGCACGCCCATCGAAAACGGCTTCGGCTCCATTGGCACGCCCTGCGCGTGCAGCATTTCAAATGTGTCGCGCGCGCTGTGGCCGATCGCGAGAATGACCTGCCGCGCCGGAAGCGTATAGCCGCCGGCCGGCCCGGCCACGGTCAGCGCCGCAATGTGTCCGCTCTGTGTGGACAGGCCCGTCACGCGGTGGCCGAAGCGTACCTCGCCGCCGCGGTCGATGATCTCGCGCCGGAGATTCTGCACGACCTCGACGAGCACGTCCGTGCCGATGTGGGGCTTGGCGTCGTAGGTGATGTGCTCCGGCGCGCCGTGCGCCGCGAACTCCGCGAGCACGAAGCCGATGCGCGCGTCGTGCGTGCCGGTGTTGAGCTTGCCGTCGGAGAACGTGCCCGCGCCGCCCTCGCCGAACTGCACGTTGCATTCGGGGTCGAACGGCCCGCCCGCGCGAAACGCCGCGATCTGCGCGCTGCGCGTCTGCGCGTCCGGCCCGCGCTCGAGCACGATGGGGTTTGCCCCCGCGCGCGCGAGCAGCAGCGCCGCGAACATCCCCGCCGGGCCGAAGCCCACGATCACGGGGCGCGTCTGCGGCGGCGTGATGTGCTCGATGGGGTAGGTCTTGTCGCGCACGATCGCGGCGCCGCGGCAGCGGCGGACGAGCCGCCGCTCGTCCCCGCGCACGGTCACGCCGACGGTGTAAACATAGTGAATGTCGTCTTTTCGGCGCGCGTCGAGCGACTTTTTGCGGATGCGCAGGCCGGTGATGTCACCGGCCGGAATGTTCAGTGCTCCGGCGGCCAGCGCTTTGAGCGCCGCCTCGTCCGCGCCGGGGGCGAGCTTCAGGTTCGAAATTGCGATCATCGGCACGCCCTCCCGGCCGCGCGGCCGCTGGCCCACGCCCACTGCAGGTTGTAGCCGCCGCAGTCGCCGTCGATGTCCAGCACCTCGCCGCAGGCGTACAGCCCCGGCACGAGACGGCTTTCCATCGTCGCGGGGTCAAATTCGTCCGTGCGCATGCCGCCGGCCGTGACCTGCGCGCTCTCAAAGCCCTCCGTGCCGCGCACCGGCAGCGCAAAGCCCTTCGCGGTGCGCACGAGCGCTTTGAGCTCGGCGTCCGTCACGTCGCCGAGCGGCCGCCCGCCGTGGATGCCTGCACAGCGCAGCAGCATCTTGCCCACGCGGTTGTGCACCGTGCCGGTCAGCACCTCCTCGCACGGGAGGTCGGGCGCGGCCGCCCGCCGCGCCTGCAAAAACGCGAGGCAGTCCGGCGCACTGTGTTCGCGCAGCAGGTCGAGCGTCACGGTCTGCCCCTCGCCGCCGCAGGCGGCCGCGCGCGAGATCTCAAACACGGCCGGACCGGACACGCCCTTTTCCGTGAACTGCACCTCGCCCGCGCTGCGCGCGAGGATCTCCCGGCCGCGCGTGAGCGTCACGCGCGCGTCGGCGCGCACGCCCTTGAGCGCGCGGGGATAGGTCGGGTCGGTCGTCAGCTGCACGAGCGCGGGGTGCAGCGCCGTGCGCCGGTGACCGAGACTTTGCAGCAGGGTGTACCCGTCGCGCACGCCGCCGGCCTTCGCCCCGGCCGCACCGCCGCACGCGATGATGACGCGCTCGGCGGGAAACTTCGCGCCCTCCGTTTCGATGACAAAGACGCGTCCATGCCGGCGCACGGCCGTCACGGCCTCGCCCGCGCGCAGGGTGATGTTCGGCTGCGCGAGCGCGAAGCGCAGCACGTCCACGACGCTGTTGGCCGCGTTCGAGAGCGGGTATACGCGGCCGCCCGGCTCCGTCACGGTCATGAGCCCGTGCGCGGCAAACCAGTTGAGCGCCGCCTCGGGCGGGAAGGCCGCGAGCGCCGGCGCGGCAAAGTCCGGCTGCGTGCCGTGGTAGTTTTCGGGCGCGGCGCCGGTGTTCGTCAGGTTGCAGCGGCCGTTGCCGGTCACGGCGAGCTTGCGCCCCACGCGCGCCTGCCGCTCGAAGAGCAGGATTTCGTTTTCCGGTTGCTCGGCGGCGGTCAGCGCGGCCATCATGCCGGACGCGCCCGCGCCGATGACTGCGATCGTCATGGCGATGCTCCGTTTCTATCGTTTTTCCCCTTCATTAAACCACACTTTTCCCGCAAATACAAGAAAACGGAGGGAGTCCCTGACGCTGCGCACCCTAAGCCGCCGCCTTGATTGCGCGCGACTGGTGATGCATCTTCTCCTGATTGCGCACGGCCGGTGATGCATCTTCCCACAGAGTGCCTGAGCAGCAGGGGAGCCCGAGGGGGCAAGGCCCACCTCGGATGGAATCCGGCATCGCCCACCGGCAGTGCGGTGTACCCTCAAGGGAAAGGCTTTTCGGACGTCACGCACGCAGGCGATTTTGCCCCTGCCCATGCTCGACCGGTGGTTCGGTGCGCTTCCTTCCCGGACAAACAAAACCGGCGGCAGCCAAATGGGCCGCCGCCGGTTTTCGGGCGTGCTGTTTACTTTTTCGGCACATCGCACTCGGGCATCAGCTCGTCGCTCATGACGGCCAGCACGTGCTCAAACGTGGCCAGTTCCTCGGGCGTGAACCGCTCGTGGATGCGGCCGAGCACGGTGTCGATGTAGCTTTGCATGAGGCCGTTGTAGCAGTAGAACTTGTCCGACAGCTTCAGGTGGTATTCCCGCCGGTCGGTGTCGGAGTTCTCCTTGACGATGTAGCCCTTGCGGATGAGGCTGTTGACCTTGTAGGTCGCGTTGGACTGCGAGATGCCGAGAAAATCCGCGAACTGACTGATGGTCGGCGCGTCGAGCTCATGGATGACCTCGACGGAGAAGGCCTCCATCGCGCTCAGCGAGCCCTCGCGTTCGCGCACCTGTGAAAACAGGCGGCGAAAAAATTGCAGCTTAAACTTCTCATACACGCTCTGAAAATTCTGCTCCAGCATCGGAAGCTCCCCCTTACTTCTTCGATTCGCACACATTTTCTTTTCTTTTCTACACCAAAGTGACAAAAAAGTAAAGAGCCGGACGCGGAGAAATTCCCGCGTCCGGCAAAATTGAGCAGAATTTCATGTTTCACGGTGCCTTCGGCCCGTCGTCTGGCCTGGACCCGGCGCCGTCCTCGCCGATGACCTCGCCGGTCGTTTCGATGGCGGTGGCGTTGTCCACAAAGTCGTGCACGGCGTTTTTCACGTCCTTGACAAAGACGGCGGCATATACGACGGTGCACAGGTTCTGCACGCCGTCGACGATGAGCGACACGCCCATCATGATCGTGAGCACCTGCTTGCCGTCAAAGGGATTGAACACCAGCAGGATGCCGAGCACGAGGCACACGACCGTGCACACGAGCGTGACCCACCACGAGTGCGCGCCCATGCGCCGCGAATCGACGGCGACCTGCAGTTTGAACACGCTGTCGACGAGCACGAGCAGGCCGATCATGACCGAGAGGATGTCCGTCAGTGCCGGGGCGCGCCAGAGCATGAGCACGCCGAGGATGATGCAGAACAGGCCCACGGCAAAATCGAACCGGATGGCCACGCCCTCGACTTCGCGGATGAAATAGAGCACGATCTTCATCACACCGAACACGGCCATGGCAGCGCCGAGAATGCGGCAGATCATGATGAGGGACGTCTCGGGGTTCACAACGAGATAGATGCCGAGCAGCAGGAACATCACGCTGAGCACGACGTAGCTCCACTTGATGCGCTTGAAAATTTTCATGGGATCTCCTCCTTACAGGCCGAGCGGCTCGTCGATGAGCACGACCTCGACCTTGGCCATGTCCATCATCTGCCCCCAGAGCACGAGCAGCGCGTTGCAGCCGCGGCTCTTGCTGCGGCAGTCGAGGCAGCAGCCGGCCGTGTGACACGGCTGGTCGCCGTCAAAGCGCTTCATGTTCTGCACGGCGGCGGTGTTGCGCGCGCGGGAGAGCGCGCTGTCGAAGTCCGGGCAGATCTTGTTCGTGCCCGCGACGATGTACACCGTCTTGCCGATGCCGTAGACCATGGCGGCGAGGCGGTTGCCACGGCCGTCGATGTTGAGGATCTGGCCGTCTTCCGTAATGGCGTTGGCGCTGCTGAGATACACGGGCGCGGTCAGCGCGTGGTCGAGCGTGTCGAAGCCCGGCGTGCGCCAGTGCCACCAGACGGTGTTGTGTCTGGCGAGCCGGTCATACAGGCCGATCTGGTCGATGGTCTTGCTGCCGCCGATGCCGACGGTGGTGCCGTCGATCGCGCCGTCGAGATAGTCCGCCGCCTCGGCTGCCGTGGCGAAGTGCTGCACGGCAAAGCCGCGGCCGGTCAGGGCACGGATGGTTTTTTCGATGTCCATGGGACATGCCTCCATATATCATATTGTGCCCTTATCCTACCATTGTCATCCGCCACTGTCAATTTCCATTGCGGTTGAATCCGGCGGCGCGGTTTGCTATAATGGCGGCAGAAATACACGGAGGGGAGAGAATTCTCATGCAGTTGCTTTATGCGCTGGCGAAGCTGCGCACACCGTTTTTGGACACGGTGCTCGGCGCACTCACCAACTGCGGCGGCGAGATCGTGTTCATGGCCGTCGCCATCATTGTGTTCTGGTGCGTGAGCAAATCCTGCGGGTACTATATGCTCACAGTCGGCTTCGTCGGCACGATCGTCAACCAGTTTCTCAAGCTGGTGTTCCGTATCCCGCGCCCATGGGTGAAGGACCCGGATTTCCGCATCGTCGAGAGCGCCCGGGCCGAGGCCACCGGCTACTCGTTCCCGAGCGGGCACACGCAGAATGTCTTTGCCTCCTTCGGCTGCCTCGGCCGCTGGACGCGGCGGACGTGGCTGCGCGTGGTCTGCGCCGTCGTGATCGTGCTCACGGCGTTTTCGCGCATGTACCTCGGCGTGCACACGCCGCTGGATGTCGGCGTGTCGTTCGGCATCGGGCTCGTGCTGGTGTTCGCGCTCTACCCGCTCTTTCGCGACATTGACAGCCACCCGAACCGCCTCTACTGGCTCTTCGGCGCCATGGCCGTGCTGGGCCTTGCGTACCTGCTGTTTGCCGAGCTCTGGCCGTTTCCCGCGGACGTGGACGCCGCCAACCTCGCCTCCGGCCGCAAGAACGCCTACACGCTGCTCGGTGCGGTGCTGGGTATGACATTTTCCTACTGGCTCGACCGGCGGTATGTGCACTTTGACGTGCACGCCGTCTGGTGGGCGCAGGTGCTCAAGGCCGTGCTGGGCCTCGCCATCACGATCGGCCTGCGCGCCGTGCTCAAGGCGCCGCTGCTCGCGCTGTGCGGCGGGCACAACATCGCCAACCTCATCCGCTATGCGCTCATGGTCGTCTTTGCCGCCGGTATCTGGCCGATGACATTTTGCTGGTTCGGCCGCCTCGGGCGGAACAAACCCGCGCCCGGTGCGTCAGATGGAATTGACTTGTCGTCATAAGTGTGTTACTATTTATAAAGTTATGTAAACATGCCAACACGGACATAAAGAGGTGCGTATCACATGGACAAACACGCATTGGATCCCGCCTGCCTGCTCGGTGACCGGCTGCAGACGCTCTCGCGCGCGGAGCTGACCGCGCTGGCCGAGGCGCTGTGCCGCATCCTGGCGGAGCGTGGGACATATCACGGCGGCATCCGCCCGGACAACATCAGCCGTGCTTCCGACGGCACGGTCGGTCTCGGTGCGCCCGCCCGCACGGACACGAAGGACTGGACGACCGAGGAGCTGGAATTCATGGCGCCCGAGGTCTTCTGGAGCGGCACGCGCGACGCCTCGGCTGATGTGTATTCGCTCGGCCTGCTGCTGTATGCGGGCGTGTCGGGCGGCCGCCTGCCGTTTTACCCGGACGACCGGGCCGCGCAGCCCGAGGATCAGGCCGCCGCGCTGCGCCGCCGCATGAACGGCGAGCCGCTGCCCCCGGCGCGCAAGGCCGGCCGCGGCCTCACGGAGATCATCGCACGCGCCACGCAGTGCAAGCCGGACGACCGCTACGCCGCGCCGGTGGAGCTGTGCGCCGCGCTCGAGCAGTACGACGCCGAGCAGCGCCGCAGCGTGCCGACCGCGCAGGAGATGTTCCATAAGCCGGAGCAGGAGCTCAGCGACGTTGAGCGCATGATGCTCGCCATCCTCACCGAGGAGGCCGCCGCGTCGGAGCCGGAGCCGGAGACCCCGGCGGAGGAACCTGCCGCCGAGGAAGTCCCGGCCGAGGAAGTCTCTGCTGAAGAGCTTGTGGTTGAGGAGCCTGCGGCCGAGGAAGCCCCGGCAGCGCCGGAGACCGCGCCCGAGGAACCGGCGCCGGAAACCGAAGCCGAGCCGGAAACCGAAGCCGAACCTGAACCGGAAGCCAAGCCGGAACCCGAAGCCAAACCGCAGCCTGCGCCGGAGCCGAAACCCGCGCAGCCGCTGCCGAATAAATTCCGCCCGGAAAAGCAGCCGGCGCAGCCGGAGACCCCGGCCAAGTCGAAGCCGGAGCGCAAGCGCCCCGCCCCGGCCAAAAAGCCGGAGGCCTATCGTCCCGCGCCGAAAAAGAGCGCGTCGGCCGAGCGGCGTCAGTCGCACAAGGCGGGCATCCTGCTGACCGTGCTCATCCTCTGCGCGGCCGTGCTGGCCGTGCTGCTGCTGCGCTCGCTCGGCGTGTTCGGCACGCCCACCACGGCGGAGACCACCCCGACGCCGACCGTCCCCGTCGAGACCGCCGTCCCGACCGAGACGCCCACGCCCACCCCGACGCCGAAGCCGGAGCCGACGTATGAGGTCGTCACGGCGGACGTCTCCTGGGCGGATGCCGAAGCGGCGGCCGAGGCCAAGGGCGGCCACCTCGTCGTGATCGACAGCGCCGAGAAGTGGACGCGCGTCGCCCAGCTTGCCGATGAATCCGGCCTGACTTATGTCTGGATCGGCCTGCACCGCACCGACAGCGGCGAGCTCGCCTGGGTCAAGGACAATGTCGACCCGGTCTACAACTGGGCGTCTGGTGAGCCGTCCGTGCACGATACCAACGGCGCCGCCGAGGACTATGTGCTCATCACGCGCACAAACAGCGGCTGGTATTATAACGACTGCATCGGTGATCCCGCCGGCCGCTACCCGCAGTTCTACAGCGGCAAGATCGGCTATATCATCGAGATCGACCCGTAAAATGTGCAAAAAGCTCCCCGGCCATCCGGCCGGGGAGCAATTTTTTTGTGCAGCGTTCAGGTCTGCCAGTCGGTGACCGGCTTTCCGTCGCTGTCGGTGAATGTGCCGCAGGCGATCATGATCAGGTCGACCAGCGCGCCGATGCCGAAGCACCCGGCCGTGAGCAGCCAGAGCACGCCCGTGCCGATCTTGCCGACGTAGAACCGGTGGATGCCGAGCCCGCCGACGAAGATGCACAGCAGCAGCGTGATCAGGCGTGATTTCGGGCTGGCGTTCGGGTCGACGGTCTTCGTCGGCGCCACGGCGCAGCCGCAATGCGGGCAGACCACGGCCTCATCGACCAGCTGCGCACCGCACTGAGCGCAATATTTCATGGTGTTTCCCCCTCTTTCGCCGCCGCAGCGGCCGCATTTTCTGTCATGTGACAAGCATAGTGTAACATTTCCTGCGGCAGTTGTCAATTTCCCAACGGGATACATATCCGCCCGTGCAAAAGCAAAACAGAGGAAGCCGGTCACCCGGCTTCCTCTGTTCGTTTTCACGTTATGCTTTGGGACTGAACTGGTCTTTGCCGACGCCGCACAGCGGGCAGACCCAATCTTCGGGGACGGCTTCCCAAGGCGTGCCGGGGGCGACGCCGTTGTCGGGGTCGCCGGCTGCGGGGTCGTAGACGTAGCCGCAGATGTCACAGACGTATTTCATGGCTGTATCTCCCGTTGCAGTGATTACTCGCCGAAGTAGCGCTTGAGCAGACCCTCGAACGCCTTGCCGTGGCGAGCCTCGTCGCGGGCCATCTCGTGCACGGTGTCATGGATCGCGTCGAGATTGTACTGCTTGGCCAGCTTTGCGAGCTGGAACTTGCCGTCGGTCGCGCCGTTCTCGGCGTCGACGCGCATCTCGAGGTTCTTCTTCGTGCTGTCGGTGATGACCTCACCGAGGAGCTCGGCGAACTTTGCGGCGTGCTCGGCTTCCTCGTGCGCGGCCTTCTCCCAGTACAGGCCGATCTCCGGATAGCCCTCGCGGTGCGCCACGCGCGCCATGGCCAGGTACATGCCGACCTCGGAGCACTCGCCCTCGAAGTTGGCTCTCAGACCGTCGACGATCTCCTTCTGCACGTCGGCCGGAACATCGGAACCGAACGCTTTGCCCACGCCGACCACGTGCTCGGCAGCCCAGGACTTCTCAGCCTTCTGCTCGATGAACTTGGAGCCGTCGACATGGCACACCGGGCACTCGACCGGCGGCTGCTCGCCTTCGTAAACGTAACCACAGACACTGCAAACCCATTTTTTCATTGTAAGATTCCTCCTGATGTTTTTTGATTTCGATTGTTGGTTTATTTAGAAGCGGATCCCTTGTCCGCTTGCTGACAAGTCTTGCACAGACCCGTGAACGTGATGCTGCACCCGAGCACCTTTGCGTCCGTCGCGCTCTGGGCGAGGGCGCACAGCTGCGCCTCCGGCTCACCGGGCAGCGGCACATCGATGACCCGGCCGCACTGCACACAGTGCAGGTGCGCGTGGGGGGTTGTGCGGGCGTCAAACCGCTCCTGCCCGCGGAACACGCCGACGCTCATCGCGTCGCCCTCTTCGGCGAAGAGGCTCAGGTTCCGGTACACCGTGCCGAGGCTCAGGTTGGGGTAGTCCGGCTTGAGCTGCTGGTAGAGCTCCTGCGCGGTGGGGTGGGCGGTCGTCGCTGCGAGGGCTTCGAGGATGACCTGCCGCTTTTTGCTGTTTTTGCGTGTGGGCATCGAAGCACCTCCTTGTAAATCAGTAACAAGAACTATTACTGATATGAAGATACCACAGAAAACCGCATTTGTAAAGCCCTTTTTGCGAATGATTCTCAAGATTGTGCATTCTGCTGTATTTTCCGTGCCCCGCATCGGTGTTTTTGCGCAAAAATATCGGCCGCGCGGGATACCGCGCGGCCGGATTGTGTGGCGGATGCGGTTTACCGCCGGCAGACGTTGGCCGTGATGCCGCACAGCGCCTGCGCGCACTCCATGTCCCACTTGCCCGAGCGGGCGATGTCGTCGATCGAGAGGATGCCCGCGAGCTTGCCGCCCTCGGTCACGGGCAGGCGGCGCACCTGCGCTGTGCGCATGGTCTCCATCGCGCTGCGGATGTCCGCGCCCGCCTCGACCGTCACGGGGTCGCGCGACATGATGCTGCGCACGGTCACGGCGCCCGGGTCGCCCCCGGACGAGACGCACCGCACCACGATGTCGCGGTCGGTGAGCATACCGGCGAGCGTGCCGTCGTCCTCGCACACGGGCAGCGCGCCGATGCCGCGCATACGCATCAGCCGCGCGGCGGCGACGACCGGCTCATCCGGATGCGTCACGGCGGCAGCACCCGTCATGTAATTGCGTACCTGCATGAAACCACCCCCTTTGGCCGGAAGCTCCGTCTGCGGAGATTCTCGCCCGCCGGTGGCGGTTTTATACCTATTATAATATGTCGCACCGTGTCGGGCCCGGTCACTGCACGAGCTCTGCGAGCGCCGGCCCGGCGCTCTCGCCGAACAGGCGCACGGCGCGTATGGCCTCCTGCAGCGTGTTGCCGCTGCTGCCGACCTCGATGATGAGCGACCCGCGCGTGAGGTGCTGGTTGTAGCGCTCGTTGACGAGCGTGATCGGCCGCATGAGCGTCGGGTGCGCGGCGTTCACCGCGTCCTGCAGGTACACTGCCAGGCGCAGATTCTCCTCCCAGTACGGGTGGTAGAGACCCGAGGCGTTCGTGCCCACGAGCAGCATCACCTGCGAGCACGCGGCGTCGGGCAGCTCGGCCACGGTCTTGTAGACCACGCTGTCCGAGCACAGCGCGTCGCGGTGCAGGTCAATGACGATGCGCAGGCTCGGGTACTGGCTCAGGTACGCCTGCACGGCCGCGCCCGAGCGGTTATACGAGCCCGTGTAGCTCGGGTAGTCGTAGATGGTCCGGTCGTGCAGCACCTGCAGGCCGGCGGCCCCGAGCGTGTCGGCCAGCACGTCGCCCACGTGCACGATATTATAATTGGTGTCCTCCGTGCGGCACGTGTCGCTCGCGGGGTAGAGGTCGCGCCCCGCAGGGGTGAAGGCCTCGCTCGCGTGCGTGTGCATGATGAGGATCTGCGGCTCGCCTGCCGGCAGCGTCACGGCCGGGCCCTGCTGCAGCAGGGCCGCCGCGTCCACCGCGATGTCCGTCTCATTCTTGATGCTCAGCCCGCCCGCAATGCTCGTCGCCACGATTGGCAGCCCGTCGGCCGTCGTGGTCGGGGCGTCCTCGGCGGTGTCATCGTCCGCGGTGGGGGTTGGTGTCGCCTCCGGTGCGGGCGTGGACGCGCTGAGCGCTGCCGCTGCCTCCGGTGTGGGGGAGACGTCCACCGGCGGAGCACCCAGCTCCATGCGCACCGATGCCGCCAGCAGCTGCTCCGGGTCGAGCCAGAGCCGCAGCCTGTCCGCGAGCGGCGCGCCGCCCGCCGCAGCCGATGCGATCTGCAGGCCGAACACGGTCAGCCCCACACAGGCCAGTTTTTGCCGCAGCGTCATATCTGCTCACCTCCGATTGCATTCTCCACAATATATATGGTTTCGGGGGTGGAATTATGTCACCGCATCTGCTATACTAAGGGCAGAAAAATTTCGAAGGAGGCGTCGTCATGACGATCACATACCGTCCGAAAGGTGTCTGCTCCCGCCTGATGCGGGTGGAGGTGGAGGACGGAATTATCCGCCAAGTTGAGGTGCAAGGGGGGTGCAGCGGCAATCTGCAGGGCATTTCGCGGCTCCTGGTGGGGATGCCGGTGCAGCAGGCCATCGAGCGCATGGAGGGCGTGCGCTGCGGCGGCAAGCCGACCTCCTGCCCGGACCAGCTCGCCAAGGCGCTGCGTCAGGCATTGTGAGGCGGGAAAAAGATTAACATAATTCTTTCAAATAATAAAAATAGTTGACATAATGCAAGTTTGCAAGAATTTTTTGCGAACTTGCATCTTTTTATTTTCGTCACTTTGCGTCGAATCGTTGGGTTTAGTCAAAGTATACAACACAACAACTTGCGTAGAATAACGTCACATAACGCTATATTTTGTTATTTGCACAATTTTTTGTGGATATTATTCAGAACTTAAAAACATGCTTTGTGCACTTTGCCGATTGCGTGTGGCTTGAAAAATGAATATAATTATCCGTAACAGGGCGCGTGGATGGAAGCCCGTGTGCCCTGTGATGAATCAGCAAAGGAGGCTGCACGTCATGAATCGAACGAAGAAAGCGGGCCTGTCCGTGAAGTCGGGCCTGTCGCTGATGTGCATCGTCTGCCTGCTTTGCGGCTTATTGTGCGGATTTTTCTGGCTCGCCGGTGAAAACTCGGCGCTGGCCGCCGGACCGGACGGCAGCGCGCTGGCGGCAAAGGCGGTCGTGAGCGGGGACGCGTCCCTGGCCGCGCCCGAGCGCGACGAGAAGCTTGCGGTGCAGGCCGCCGCGCAGGCGACCTCGCCGGTCGTGCGCACGGTCGCCGTCGGCATGGACGCCGGCGACTACACCGAGACTGTCACCTGCGACTACACGCCCGTGTACGTGGACGACCGCTTCTGCGGCTACTGCTACGTGCTCGGCGATGCGGTCTGGCTCCCGGCGGATGCGTTCGCCGAGATGCTCGGCCTCGAGAGCGACACCGTCACCGATGGGGACACCGAGACCGTCACGGTCGACGGTGCGGACATCACGGCGACCTACGGCGCGACGTATTACACGGCCAACGGCCGCTGCTTCTACGCACCCGACGGCGTGTATGCCCTCGACGGGGAAGTGGTGCTGCCGCTGGCGGATCTGGAAAAGATCTTCGGTGTCACGGCCGCGTTCAGCGCGGACAATACCAGCCTGCGTGTCGACGCGTCAGAGCAGGCGCTGCTCGAGAGCGGCGAGAGCTATTACGGCGCGCGCGATGTCTACTGGCTCAGCCACATCATCAATGCCGAGGCCGGAAACCAGCCCATGGACGGGCAGATCGCGGTCGGCAATGTCGTGCTCAACCGCGTGGCGGATGAGCGCTTCCCCAACAGCGTCAAGGAGGTCGTGTTCGACCGGCGTGGCGGTGTGGCGCAGTTTTCGCCCACGGCCGACGGGCGCATCAGCCTTACGCCGGACGAGGACGCCGAGCTCGCGGCGAAGCTCGCCTTCGAGGGGTATGACCCGGTGGGCGAGAGCCTGTATTTCATCAATCCCTCGGCATGCAATGCCTCGTGGTTCAACAGCCGCCTGACCTACACGGCCACGATCGGCGACCACGTCTTTTACGCATAATAGCTGCACAGGCAGTGTTCCCGCCCGCACGGAGACCCGTGCGGGCGGTTTTTCATGACCGGAGACGAGGGAGCGCCGCTGTTTCGCGCTGCAGGAAAATCGACCGGAATGTCCCTTGACCGTTTCCGGAATTTCGGATATGATAGAAAGATAACAACGCTGAAGGAGGTGCGCGTGTGCACAACGACTGGTTTGAGGACGACAATGAGATCCGCCTGCTGCGCCGCGGCAAGCGCCGGCTGCTGGACATCGTGTTCGGCCGCACGATGGTCATCACGCTGCTGCTCCTGCTGCAGATCGCCATCATGGTGCTCGGTACGCACTATCTCGGCCGCTACTACCCCGCGCTGACGATCGTCCTGCGCGTGCTGAGCGTTGCGGTCATCATCTACCTTGTCAACAAGTCCGGCAGCGCGACGACGAAGATCACCTGGATCATCCTCGTCATGGCACTGCCGGCGTTCGGCGTGCTGCTGTACCTGTTCGTGCAGCTCGACATCGGCCACCGCTACGCCAACCGCCGCGTGCAGGAGAGCATCCTGAGCACCGTGCAGTACGTGCCGCGCCAGACCGAGCTCATGGCCCGCCTGCGCACCGAGCTGCCAGAGGTGCACAACCTCGCTGAGTACACGCTGCGCTCCGGCGACTACCCCGTGTACGAAAACACTGCCGTGACCTACTACCCCATGGGGCAGGACAAGATTGGTGCGCTCATCGAGGCGCTGCAGTCGGCCGAGCACTTCATCTTCCTCGAGTATTTCATCATCGAGGAGGGCGACGTCTGGGGCCGCATCCTCAAGATCCTGGAGGAAAAGGTGCGCGCCGGCGTTGAGGTGCGCGTGCTCTATGACGGTACGTGCACGTTCTACCGCCTGCCGTACGGCTACCCCAAGCGCATGGAGGCGCTCGGCATCCACTGCAAGATGTTCGCGCCGCTGCGCCCGCTCGTGAGCACGTATTATAACAACCGCGACCACCGCAAGATCGCCGTCATCGACGGGCGCATCGGCTTCACCGGCGGCGTGAACCTTGCCGACGAGTACGCGAACCTGGTGCGCGTCTACGGCGTGTGGAAGGACACGGCCGTGCGTCTGGAGGGCGAGGCCGTGCGCTCGCTCACGCTCATGTTCCTGCAGATGTGGGGCATGGACGAGCGCGAGCCGGACACCGATTCCTACGGCCGCTATCTCCGCGTGCCGCAGCGCCCGCTGCCGGAGGCCTCCGGCTACGTCCTGCCGTATGCCGACAGCCCGCTCGATGACGAGCGCGTGGGCGAGTGCGTGTATCTCGACATCCTCAATCACGCCGAGCGCTATGTGCGCATCATGACGCCGTACCTCATCCTCGACGAGACGATGATCATGGCACTCACGTTCGCGGCCAAGCGCGGCGTGGATGTGGAGCTCATTTTGCCGCACGTGCCGGATAAGAAGTTCGCCTTCGCCCTCGCCAAGGGGCACTATCGCGAGCTGCTCGATGCCGGCGTGAAGATCTACGAGTACACGCCCGGCTTCGTGCACGCGAAGGTGTTCGTCAGCGACGACCGCAAGGCCGTCGTTGGCACGATCAATCTCGATTACCGCAGCCTGTACCTGCACTTTGAGGACGCGGTGTATCTCTATGACTGTCCATGCATCAAGGACATTGTGGCGGATTATGACGCCACACGTGCCCAGTCGCAGGTCGTCACGCACGGCGATCTTGCGCGCATCCCGCTGCACACGCGCATCGCGGCAGCGCTGCTCAAGCTCGTTGCGCCGCTGATGTAACCGTTTTTTTGAGAAAGGGGAACCCATCATGTCGAAATGTTATCTGCTGTTTGCCGAAGGGCTCGAGGAGTGCGAGGGTCTCATCACGCTCGATATTCTCCGCCGTGCCGGACTGGAGACGTACACCGTGTCCATTCAGGAAGCACACACCGTCGTCGGTGCGCACGGCGTGCCCATCACGTGCGACCGCACGCTGCCGGAGCTGCTGGCCGCGCCGCCGGAGCTCGTCGTGCTCCCGGGCGGTATGCCCGGCACGACGAATCTCGCCAAGAGCCCGGCCGTGGAGGCGCTCGTGCGCCGCACGCTCGAGCATGGCGGCCGCGCCGCGGCGATCTGCGCCGCGCCGAGCGTGCTCGCGCAGTACGGCCTGCTCGCCGGACGCCGCGCCACGTGCTACCCCGGCTTTGAGAGCAAGTGCACCGGCGCGCACATGGTCGATGCCGACGTTGTCACCGACGGGCCGATCACGACCGGCCGCGCCCTCGGCGCGGCGATCCCGTTCGCACTCGAGCTCGTGCGTCTGCTCACCGACGAGCAGACCGCCGCGCGCACGGCCGAGGAGATCGTCTGGCGACATGACGGTTGACAACGCGCGCGCACGTGCGTAAAATAGACGAGATAAAACCATTGTGAGGTCGCCGCCATGGACGAACTGAAGCTCATCTTCGCCAGCAACCTGATCCGTCTGCGCACGGCTGCGGGCATGACGCAGGCGGAGCTTGGTGAACAACTGAATTATTCGGACAAGTCGATCTCCAAGTGGGAGCGCGGTGAGGCCATTCCCGATGCCATGGTGCTCAAGCGCATGAGCGAGCTCTTCGGCGTCACGGTCGATTACCTGCTCAACGAGCATGATGCGTGGCAGCCCGGACCCGAGCCCAGTGCGTGCGACCGCAGCCATCATGCCATCATCCTGGTCGCCCTCATGGGCATCGTCACGCTGGCGGTGCTGGTGTTTGTGGTGCTGTGGCTGTGGCTCGGCCAGGTGGAGTGGCTCGTGTTTCCCTGCTTCGTGCCGGCGGCGGTCATTACCTACCTCGTGCTCAACAGCGTATTTTTCGGCGGGCGGGGCAATTTGTATGTGGTGCTTGGTCTTGTGGCGAGCATCTTCCTCGCCGGCTACCTCGTGCTGCTGCGCTTCGGGATGAATTTCTGGCAGCTTTTCCTCATTCTCATCCCGGCCGAAGCCGTTGTGTATTTCAGCTTCCACATCCGCGCAAAGCATTGATATTGCAGACATTCTATGATTCGTAGAGCGCGTCTTTCGGGGCGTAGAGCAGGGCAGGGCCGTGTTCTACGCCCCGGTTCCGTTTTGTAGGTTGCGCAATGCCCCCGCTGCGGGTATGATACCTGCGTATTGTGAAGGAACAAAGTCTGCCCGCCCGGCGGGCAAATCGAAGGATGCAAAGGAGACCGACACGATGGCCGATTTCGTACTGAGCTGCTGCTCCACCGCCGACCTGACCAAGGAGCATTTCCAGCAGCGTGACATTTCGTATATCTGCTTCCACTATGCGCTCGACGGCGTGGATTACCCGGACGATCTGGGCGAGACGATGCCGTTTGACAAGTTTTACGCCGCCATGGCAAACGGCGCCGAGACGCGCACCTCGCAGGTGAACATCTCGGAGTTTGTGGACTATTTCACCCCGTTTCTTGAGCAGGGCAAGGACATTCTGCATGTCTGCCTGTCCTCGGGCCTGTCGGGCGTGTCGAACTCGGCAGAGAACGCCGCGCGCATCGTCCGTGAGCGCTATCCCGACCGGAAGATCTACATCGTCGACTCGCTCGGCGCGTCCTCTGGCTACGGCCTGCTGATGGATCGTCTCGCCGACCTGCGCGACGAGGGCATGTCCATCGACGCCGTGCGCGACTGGGCCGAGGCGCACAAGCTCGAGCTGCACCACTGGTTTTTCTCCACGGACCTGACGTTCTACGTCAAGGGCGGCCGCATCTCCAAGGTGGCCGGCGTGTTCGGCGGCCTGCTGGACATCTGTCCGCTGCTGAACATGGATAACCTCGGCCGGCTCATCCCGCGCTCCAAGATCCGCGGCAAGAAGCGCGTCATGAAAGAGATCGTTGTCCGCATGGAAGAGCATGCGCAGGGCGGCCTTGACTACTCCGGCAAGTGCTACATTTCGCAGTCGGCGTGCTATGACGACGCGCGCGCCGTGGCCGATGCCATCGAGCAGAAGTTCCCGAAGCTCAACGGCAAGGTCGAGATCTACAGCGTCGGCACCACCATTGGCAGCCATACCGGTCCGGGCACCGTGGCCCTGTTCTTCTGGGGCGACGAGCGCAAGGACTGATTGGTCGATAAATCCCCCCTTATCTTTTTTCCCATCCCAAGCAAAATCCCCTGACCGAACAGTCAGGGGATTTTGTCGTATATGGAACGGGGCCGGATGGTGGATGCGGCGCTGGCGGTGGTGTGCCATAGCCTTCTCCTCAAGAGGAAGGCTTTCATTGCCGGCGGTGCGCCGTATCCCGCCCGGTCAGATCTTCGGTACGGGCGTCGGACGGGCATCGTCCCAGACGGTCCTGGTATCAAACAGGTCATCGAGCAGGTTCGGCTGGTAGTACATCCGGTAGCCGTCGATGTTGCGCCGGCCCTGGCGGACATACCCGTCGTGGATCTGCACCCAGTGTTTGGCTGAGTCCACGTTGCAGAAATAGCGGAAGCCCAGACCATAGAGCGTGTCAAACTTCGCGCCCTTGTAGGCCTCGATGCCGGCAATGTCGCTGCCGAAGGGGTAGAGCAACACGTCGGTCTCGCCGATGACGGCTGCGATCTGATCGTTCCACTTCTGCGCGTCGCCGGCCAGGCGCTCGGGCGAAATGTCGCCGTAGGTCAGGTGGCCGTAGCTGTGGCTCGCGATCGTGTAGCCCTCGGCACGCAGCGCGTCGGCCACTTCGCGCGCGTCCTTGCACGCCTGCGCGAAGGCCTCGTCGCCGAGCTTGGCCTTATAGTCGCTGCTGATGCGGTAGCCGAACGCGCCCTGATACCCGGTCACGGCGATGATCGCGCGCGCACCGCGGTAGGAAAAGTCGGGGTGCTGGTCGAGGAAATCATCGAGCAGCGGCACGAGGTCATAGCTGCCGTAGCGCGTCTGCCCGTCGGCGTCCACATACTCGCACGTGAGCTTGCCGTTCTGCACCAGCAGGCGGGAGGCAAAGCCGTCGCCGCCCTTGTCGGGCTTGCCGTCGCCGTCGCTGTCGGTCATGTATTCGTAGTAGCACACGTCGTCCTGCGACATGACGATGGGTGTTTTCCCGGCGGGGAGATAAATGTCGCCCGCAACGTATTTCGTCGAGCCGTCGGCCTGCTGCTGCGGCCCGGCGACGTCGTGGATGTCCACAAGCACGTAGCCCCGCTCGTACAGGCTCTGCAGCACGGCGTTGAACTCTTTGATCGTGGTCATGAACTGGTTGTAGCCGCCCTGCTCGGGGTCGCCGTCAAAGGCGCGGGAAGTGTCGGCGATGAGCGTGTGGAAAAAGACGTGCGGAATGGTCGTCGGGTCTGCCCAGCGGACGGCCTGCGCCTTCTGCGCCTCGAAATCGGCCTTGGCCTGCTGCAGCTCCGGTGCGTTCTCCCACCCGGCAAAGCCCGTCACAGCGGCGATGGCCTTGTCGTAGTCATACTGCGCGGCGAGGTGCTTCGCCTCCGCGAGCACGGTGTCCTGCTCCGTGATCTGTGCGGTGGGCGTGGCCAGCGCGGCGGGGTCGTCCTTGGGCGCGCGGTTGTGCCGGCTCACGAGCACGAGCACCAGCACTGCTGCCAGCACGATCACGGCCAGCACGGCCGCAAACACCAGCATCGACTGGTTCGGGCCGCGGCGCTGCGGCGCACGGCGGTTGACCGGGAGCGGACGGGCGGCCGCGCCCTGCTTCGGCGTGCGCTCCTCGCTGTCGGGCCGCGGGGTGCGGCGGGGATCGGTTGTCTGCATATGAGGTCACCTCCGGGAGAATGTTTGGTTTCCGAAAATCTGTTAATTGCTGCCTCTACTATACGCGCACCGGTGTGGATTGTGCAAGCGCGCGAAAAATTCAGAATTGTTAAGAAACGCGCCCGGCCGGTTGTCAGCCGGCGGGCGTGTTCAGACGGGCAGTCAGCCGCGCGGCACAGTGGTCAGCCGGCGGGCGTGATGTCTTTGAGCGTGCCGCTGTTCGTGATCTGGCTGTAGGAGAACGACAGGTGGAACGTGCCGTCCGGCTGTGCGGCCACGGCGGCTAGCTGATCGGCCGAGCACTTGACGTGCACGGTCGTGCCGGCCTTTGTCACGGTCAGCAGACCGCCGTCGTCGGTCGCGGCGTACTGATCGATGGTGTAGTCCCCGGTGCCGGACACGCGGTTCATCCCCACAAAGCCGCCGTAGGTCAGCAGGCCCAAAATGGCGACGATGACGATGATGCGGATAACGGTGATGACGGTTTTCTTCATGCGCACACCCCCTTTCCTGCCAGTGTAACAGGCCGGGCGGCGTTTGGCAAGTACCCGTTGAGAATTCCACTTTACAAGACACGATGTCTGGCATATACTATTTTACACTGGGTTGGCAGCACCATGCGCCGCCCGACGAGAGAATCCGGGAAAAGAGAGAAAAAGAGAAATATGAATCTGTCCATTGTTTTTGCCAAGATGGCCATGCTGGTGCTCATCATGCTCCTTGGCTACCTTTGTGCGCGCATCGGCATCACGGGGCCGGAGTTCAATCAGCGTGTCACGCCGCTGGTGATGAACGTCCTGCTCACGGCGACGATCCTCAATTCCGTGCTGAGTGTGCCGGATTTCACCGGCCGCGACATTGTGGATTATGTCCTCGTGCTCACGGCGGCGACCGTGCTGCAGGTCGTCATGGCGTGGTTTCTGCCGCGGCTGCTGCGCACGCGCAGCGAGGACGTGGGTGCGACGCGGCTCGTGACCGCGTTCGGCAACGTGGGCTTCGTGGGGCTGCCGGTCGTCGCAGCAATCTTTGGCGACGAGATGGTCTTTTTTGCCTCCCTGTGCAACATTCCGTTCAACCTCGCGCTCTATTCCATCGGCGCGGCGCAGCTCTCGGGCACGGACGGCGCGCGCTTTGACTGGCGCCAGGTGCTCAACATGCCTGTCATTGCGACGCTGCTGTCGGTCGTGCTGCTGCTCTCGCGCATCCATGTGCCCGCCGTCATCGCTGATACGATCTCCACGCTTGCGGGCGCGACGATCCCGCTGTCGATGCTCATCATCGGCACGTCGCTCGGCGCCATTTCCGTGCGCGCGGCGCTGACCGACTGGCGGGTCTATGCCGTGTCGGCGGTGCGCCTGCTCGTGTGTCCGCTGCTGACGTGGCTGGTGCTGCGGCCATTTGTCAGCGGTGTGCTGCTCGGCATCCCGGTGCTGCTCGCGGCGTGTCCGTCGGCCATGGTCGTCACGGCGCTGTGCCTGCAGTATGAGCGGTCGGACGCGTTCGCGTCCAAGTGCATTTTCCTCAGCACGGTTCTGTCCGCCGTGACGATCCCGCTGCTGATCTGGCTGCTGTTCTGACCGGCAGCCTGCGGCCTTTCCGCCGGTATCGTGCCCCTTGGCTCCCTTGTGTAAAGGGAGCTGGCAGCCGCAGGCTGACTGAGGGATTGATAAATCGGCCCTTGCATGGACTTTGTATTTACAACCCCTCCGTCAAAAATCTTCGATTTTGCCACCTCCCCTTACACAGGGGAGGCATCGCCGAACGGCGATGTAGGATCCCACTCCCGCACATCCCAGATTGGAGGTTTCCCCCATGATCGACCCTTTGATGTTCATCGCGCTGCTGCCGGCCGTCGTGCTGGTGGTGTATATCTGCCGCAAGGACCGCACGGACAAAGAGCCGCCGGCCCTGATTGCCAAGCTCCTTGGTTACGGCGTGCTCTCGTGCCTGCCGGCCATTGTGGTCGAGCTCATTCTCAGCGCCATCATCGAGCGGCTGAACGTGCGCAATGTCTACCTCGGCTACTTTCTCGAGGCGTTCGTCGTCGCCGGCCTGACGGAGGAGACGTGTAAGTTCCTCTTCCTGCGCACGACGTGGCGCAATCCGGCGTTCGACTATCAGTTTGACGCCATCGTCTACGCCGTCATGGTCGCGCTCGGCTTTGCCGCATTCGAGAACGTGAAGTATGTTTACAGCTACGGCTTCGCCACCGGCATCGTGCGCGCGGTCACGGCCGTGCCCGGCCACGCGATCTTCGGTGTGTTCATGGGCTATTTCTACGGCTACGCCAAGCTCTCCGACTACTGGGGGCGCGACGATGACCGGAAGGCCTACCTCGCGCTGAGCGTCGTCGTGCCGGTGCTGATGCACGGCTGCTATGACTTTCTGGCCTTCACGCAGGAGAGCGACAGCCGCTTCACGCTGCTGTTTTATGCGTATCTCGTCGCGCTGTACGTGTTCGGCATCCGGCGCGTGAACCGCTCGTCGCGCGATGACCGCCGTGTCACACGCGAGACGGTGTTTGACTATTTCCGCCGTATGCAGTACCCCATGCCGCCGCAGTACCGCGACCGGAACGACGACTTCTGGCGCTGAGCGCGAGCGTTCGATTCGCACACATTTAAAATCCCGCCGCCCCTGTCAGATCAGACAGGGGCGGCTTTGCGATCATTCCGTGTCCACAAACTGCCGGAATGCCGTCGGCAGGGAGATCTCCTCGCGCAGCTCGTCTGGCGTGGCCCAGTGGTAGCGCGGCGGCATGGCCGAACACTCGAGCGTGTAGCAGCGCATCGTCCAGACGATGTGCGTGAAGATGTGCCTGCCGTCGCGCGCGCTGCGCAGCCGCACATCGCCGAGGCCCTGCCCGCTGGCGTAGGCGCCCGCCTGCCGCTCGTCGAGCAGGCCCGGCGTGTTCGGCAGCTGCCAGAGCCCGGCCAGCAGGCCGCTCGATGGCCGCCGTTCGACGGCGAGCCGGTCGCCGCAGCGCAGGCAGAACACGGTGTGCTCCTCAGCGCGTTTGGCGCGCTTTGGCGCCTTGACCGGCAGGGCGGCCGCCGTGCCGTGCGCGCGGGCGAGACACAGCGCCGCGATCGGGCAGGCCTCGCACTGCGGCGCGCGGTTCGGGCCGCAGACGGTCGCGCCGAGCTCCATGAGCGCCTGCGTAAAGTCACCGCAGTGCCCGGCGGGGTAGCACGCGCTCAGCGCCGCGGTGAGTGCCGCCTTGTGCGCGGCGTTGTCGATGGGCGTCGCGTCGTCGAGCACGCGCGCGCACACGCGCAGCACGTTGCCGTCCACGGCGGCGGCCGGGCGCTCAAAGCAGATCGAGGCGATGGCACCGGCCGTATACGGGCCGATGCCCGGCAGCGCCAGCAGCCCCTCGACCGTGTCGGGCCAGACGCCGCCGCGCGCCGCGATCTCACGGGCGCATTCCTGCGCCTTGCGCGCGCGGTTATAGTACCCCAGTCCCTCCCAGAGCTTGAGCAGCTGCGCCTCCGGCAGCGCCGCGAGCGCGAACGCGTCCGGCGCGGCCGCGAGAAAGCGCGCGTAGTACCCACGCACGGCCTCGACGCGCGTCTGCTGCAGCATGATCTCCGAAAGCCACACGTGGTACGGCTCGCGGTCGGCGCGCCAGGGCAGCACGCGCGCATGCCCGCGGTACCAGTCAAGCAGCGGCTGCACCGTCTGCGATAGTCTCTGTGTGTCCATGGCCGCACCTCCCGAAAAAGTCTGCGGCCATTATAGCATGCTTCGCCCCGCCGCGCAAAGGGGGAGATTTGACTGCGGAGGCAGGACTGCGCGTTCCTGCAGCGCGGCGAATACTGGCTGTTTCCGAAATACCGGAGCAGCGGGGAAGCCCGAGGAGGCAAGGCCCGCCTTGGATGCTATGATACATCGCCGTCCGGCGATGCCTCCCCTGTGTAAGGGGAGGTGGCACAGCGCTCTGCACCGTGACGGAGGGATTGCAGATACCGGCTGCAGTGCGAGAATGCGCATGTCAATCCCTCAGTCAGCCTGATGGCTGCCAGCTCTCTTTCCACAAGGGAGCCGAGAATGCCGCATGACCGGAAGCCGCCGGAAAAAACCATGCCCCTTCCGCCGCCCCCGCCTCCCTGCGCACCCGCAAAAAAGGTCCCCGAAACAGACGTTTCGGGGACCTTCCTTATGCAGAGACAGAGATTTTGAAATTACACAATGCCCTGAGCCATCATGGCGTTGGCGACCTTCAGGAAGCCGGCAACGTTGGCGCCGAGCATCATGTTGCCCGGCTGGCCGCACTCGACGGAGGCGTCATAGCAGGACTTGAAGATGTTCTTCATGATGCCGTGCAGCTTCTCGTCGACTTCTTCGAAGCTCCAGCTCATGCGCAGGGAGTTCTGGCTCATTTCCAGACCGGAGGTGGCGACGCCGCCGGCGTTGGAAGCCTTGCCCGGCGTGTAGAGCAGGCCGGCCTCGATGACCGCGTTGATGGCCTCGGGGGTCAGCGGCATGTTCGCGCCTTCGAACACAGCCATGGCGCCGTTGGCGATGACGGCCTTCGCGCCCTCGAGATCCATCTCGTTCTGGGATGCGCACGGCATGGCGATGTCGCACGGGATGGTCCAGATGCCCTTGCAGCCTTCATGGTACTCGCTGCCGGGCACTTCGTCGGCATAGACGCTGATGCGGGCGCGGCGCTTCTGCTTGATGTCGAACAGCACGTCGAGGTTGATGCCGTTGGGATCATAGATGTAGCCCTTGGAGTCGCTCATGGCGATGACCTTGCCGCCGAACTGCATGCACTTCTGCGCGCAGTACTGTGCGACGTTGCCGGAGCCGGACACGATGACCTTCTTGCCCTCGAAGCTGTCGTTTCTCAGGTGCTTGAGCACCTCGGCGGAGAAGTAGCAGATGCCGTAGCCGGTGGCCTCGGTGCGGGCGAGGGAGCCGCCGTAGGTCAGGCCCTTGCCGGTGATGACGCCGCCCTCGAAGCGGTCGACGATCTTCTTGTACTGGCCGTACATATAGCCGACCTCGCGGGCGCCGACGCCGATGTCGCCGGCCGGGGTGTCGGTGAACTGGCCGATGTGGCGGTAGAGCTCGGTCATGAAGCTCTGGCAGAAACGCATGACCTCACCGTCGGACTTGCCGTGGGGGTCAAAGTCGGAGCCGCCCTTGCCGCCGCCCATGGGGAGGGTGGTCAGGGAGTTTTTCAGGATCTGCTCGAAGCCGAGGAACTTGATGACGGACAGGTTGACCGAGGGGTGGAAGCGCAGACCGCCCTTGTAGGGGCCGATCGCGGAGTTGAACTGCACACGGTAGCCGCGGTTGACCTGAACCTTGCCGTTGTCGTCCACCCAGGGAACGCGGAACATGATGATGCGCTCGGGCTCGACGAAGCGCTCCATGAGACCGGCTTCTTCCCACTCGGGGTGCTTGTCAACGACGTACTGGAGGCTCTCGAAGACTTCGTCAACGGCCTGCAGGAACTCGGGCTCATTGGGGTGGTTCTTCTGAAGGTCGGCGAAGACGCGGTTCAGATATGCATTGTTGATCATTTTCTTACCTCTTTCTTATTATTCGCTTTGCTCTCATAAACGGCCTGAGCGGCCAATTTCCTTCATCATGGTAACGCAAACGGAAAAAGATTGCAATATCCGTTTTCCATATAATTTCTTGATTTTTTTGTGCAAAAAGTCAGAAAGAATACTTTAAATCGCTTTGTTTTCGTCAAAAAAGCAACACTCTGCGCGCGTGCAGAAACAACCGGGCACGATTTTTATGCAGGCGCAAAAAAACTGCTTGACAAATTATTCTAACGAGTATAAACTGATGGAGAAAGTTATCCGAATGCATAATAACTTTGCAGATGAAAGGGGGTGGAACGCAGATGCGGCGATGCGAGGTGTGTTTTGCGCCGCTGCCGTCGTGGGCCGAGGCGTATCTGTGGCCGTGCGTGCGCGGCGGGCTGACGGTATGTGCCGACTGTTTTGACACGCTCGTGAGCGGTCTGTCCCGCCGGGAGCTGGCCGCGCGGCTGGGCGCACCGGGGGTGTGAGGGGGCGTAAAAGAAAAACCCGCCCACGGTGTGGACGGGCAGGTCATGTGCGGTTTTTCTTCGCGGTGTTGACGGAGGCGATGAGCATTCGCCGGATCGTGCCGCTGGCACGTCGGAGCGGGTCGATGCTGTCGAGGTCGGCAATGCCTGCACGCTGGAACAGCTCCAGCCAGTATTCCGTCTCATAACATTCCTTGAGCGCGATCTGGAGCTTGGCGATGAAGTCTGCCTTTCCGTGCGCATAACTCGCCTCACGAATGTTGGCCCCGATGGAGGTGGATGAGCGTTCGAGCTGATTCACGAGGGCGCTGTGGCTGTGTATGGTTTCGCAGAGCTGCAGCGTCTGTACGGCAAAATCCATGGACAGGTCGGTGAGCTTGTTTTCAGCCATGGCGTGAACTCCTTTGATGAGATCGTGCATGCGCACGGTGAAATCTCCGGCTGTCGCCGGCAGATGAAATCCTTGCTTCGCTCGGGTGAAAGGAAATCCGTCCACCCATCGCCGCAGCGATTTCACACGCGGCGCGTATTGCATCCTGCACGGCAGGATTTCACCCGTCCGCAGGACGGATTTCATTGAAAAACCGCCTTGCAAGGCAAGACGGTTTTTCTGGTGGGGGAAGATGGATTCGAACCATCGAAGGCATTGCCAGCAGATTTACAGTCTGTCCCCTTTGGCCACTCGGGAATTCCCCCATATGCAATTTATCAGAAGGTGGAGCTGGTAGACGGACTCGAACCCCCGACCTGCTGATTACAAATCAGCTGCTCTACCAACTGAGCTATACCAGCACAACACCGGCCTATGTATCATAGCAAAACCGACTATGTTTGTCAACAAAAATTTTTCGAAAATCAAATGTTTTTGGAGGGAGAGCATGCAACTGAACGAATTGGCGGCGCAGTACCGCGCCACGGGCGACGCGCTGCGTGCGCGCGCGGCTACGCTGCGGCTGGAACTGGCGGCCATGCCGCGCTCCGGCCGTGCCCGGCGCGAGCTGGAGACGCGCATCGCGCGTCTGGAGCAGATGGCGGGCGAGACGCTGCGCACGGCGGGCTACCTCGCGCATTATTACGACCCCGACTGAGGCAGCGCGGCCCGGTTTGCGTTCCTGCGGCAGGTGTGGTATACTTATCGGCATGAAACGCTTACATATAAAAAATAATCACAATCACACATTCCGCCGCGTGCTGGCCGTTCTGCTGGCAGCGGCGATGACGTTCGCGCTCGCAGGCTGCTCGCCGCGCGAGCTGCACATCGGCCAGGTCGAGGTGAACACCGGCGTCAACACCGCGTGGATCACCCCCGCCAGGGGCGTGGACAGGTTCGGCATTCCGGCGTCCGATTTTTCCGCCGGGGCGGACGGCTCCGTGACCTATACCGGCACGTCCTACCGCGCGCTGCAGGGTATCGACGTGTCCACGTTCCAGCAGGACATCGACTGGCAGGCCGTCGCGGATTCCGGCATCGCCTTTGCGGTCATCCGCGCGGGCTACCGGGGCTATGGCAAGGGCACCATCGTCGAAGACGACCGCTTCCGCCAGAACGTCGCCGGGGCGCGCGCGGCCGGGCTGCACGTGGGGCTGTACTTCTTCTCGCAGGCGGTCACGCCCGAGGAGGCGGCCGAGGAGGCGCAGTGGCTCGTGGACGCGGCGCATGATTATCAGATCGACATGCCGCTCGTGTTCGACTGGGAGAACATTGACCAGAGCACCGTCGCCGCGGGCGACACGGTGCGCACGGCGGCAATGACCGGCGAGGATGTCACGGCCTGCGCCGTCGCCTTCTGCGAGACGGTCACGGCCGCGGGCTACGACGCCGCCGTCTACGGCAACCGCTGGCAGGGGTACTATGACTATGATTTCACCCAGCTCAAGGACTATGCCTTCTGGGTGAGCGCGCCGGGCACGGCGGACGATTTTTACTACGCGCACGATTTCTGGCAGTACAGCTATGATGGCACGGTGCCGGGCATCTCCGGCAGCGTGGACCGCGACCTGTGGTTCGTACCGATCACGACCTGAGGAGGCGCGGGATGAAAAAACGACTTTTGACCCTGCTGCTCGCGCTGGTGCTCGCGGTGTCGCTGGCGGTGCCCGCGGCGGCCGCGCAGACGCAGCCGGTGGAGGTAGCGAGTGCGCTGGAGCTGGCGCAGGCGATGGCCGCGCCGGTGTCACCGCGCGGTCTGCTGTGCGCCCGCGCCGCTGTGACGGAGCCGACACGCGTGGTCGCCTTCGCGCCCGCGCTCGCGGACGGTTACGGCGCCGACCGGGTGCTGCATCTGGCGGCGTGGCAGGAATATGTGCTCGAATTTTCGAACGCGGCGTCCGCGCAGCGCGCGCTCGCGCGTTTACAGGCCGACCCCGATGTGACGGACTGCTTTCTCGACGAGGCGGTCACGGCGGACGACACGCTCACCGGCCTCTGGGACGAGACGGCCAGCCGCTCCTGGGGCGGGCACGCCATGGGCCTCACGACGCTGCGCCATCAGGCGGACGTGCTCCTGCCCGCCGGGCGGCGCACGACCGTTGCCGTCATCGACACGGGGGCCGACTGCACGCACCCGCTGCTCGCGGGCCGCGTGTCGGCGCTCAGCTACGATTTTGCCAATGCCACAGCCGATATGACGGACGTCAACGGCCACGGCACGGCTACGGCCGGGCTCATCGCCGACCTCACGCCCGACGAGGTGGACGTGATGGTCCTGCGCGTGTACGGCGACGACGATCTCTCGAAGCCGTCGCGCGTGCTCACGGCGCTCGAGTACGCGCTGGAAAACGGCGCGACCGTCGTCAACATGAGTCTCGGCTGGCCGAACGCCATCGAGAAGGGCTACTCCTTTTTAAATACCGTCCTCGCGCAGGCGTATGCCTCGGGCGTGGTCGTCGTCACGGCGGCGGGCAACCGCAGCCAGAGCAACCCCACCGGCGACGCGGACGATGTCTACCCTGCCAATCAGGCGGCGGCGCTCACGGTCTCGGCCGTGGACCGCAGCCGCACGTTTGACGACAGCTATTCGGCCTCCGGTGCGTCGGTGGACCTGTGTGCGCCGGGGTCGTATGTCACGGTCGCGGCGCCGGGCGGCGGCACGGCCGTGCGCAGCGGTACGTCGTTTGCCGCGCCCCATATCGCGGCGGCGGCGGCCTGCGTGCTGCTTGCGCAGCCGGGGCTGAGCGCCGCGCGCGTGCGCCAGACGCTCTATCGCTACGCCGATGACCTCGGCGACCCGGGGCGGGACGATGAATACGGCCACGGCTTTGTGGTGCTCACGCAGTATTTTCACGACCGGCTGTGCCCGGGCCGCACGTTCCGCGACATGCCGGAGCCGGACTTCTGGTCGCACGCCGGGCTGGATTACTGCATCGGCGCGGGGCTGATGGCCGGCACGTCGGACGTCACCGTCTCACCCGAGGCGCTCGCCACCCGCGCGCAGATCGTGCAGCTGCTCTGGGCGGCGGCAGGCAGTCCGGAGACCACGGGCACGCTGCCGTTTACGGACGTGGCGCCCGACGCGTGGTACTATGCCGCGGTGCGCTGGGCGTACCGGACGGGGCTCGTCGCCGGCACGTCGGCCACGACGTTTGACCCCGATGCGCCCATCACGCGGCAGGACTTCACGGTCATCCTCTATGAGCAGTCCGGCCGTCCGGTCACGACGGGCAGCGCGCTCACGGCCTTCCCGGATGTGGGCAGCGTTGCGGGCTATGCCTACGCCGCGCTCACCTGGGCAGTCGAGCAGGGGCTCGTCAGCGGCGTCGGTGCGGACGACGGCGTGCGCCTCACGCCGCGCGGCTACGCCAGCCGCGCGCAGGTCGCAACGATTCTCATGACCTATTGTGACCGGTAACAGCAGACAAAGACCCGCCCCCGTTTCCGATTCGGAAACGGGGGCGGGTTTCGTTTTGCCGGGCGGCGCTTATTCCTCCGGCGCGGGCTCCTCGGTCACCTCGACCTCGATGTCCTCCGGCTCGATGGTGACGTCGGCATCCACGGTGTGCAGATCCGGCGCGGGGCGGTACTCCTTCGCGGCGGCGCGCAGCTCGTCCATCTGCGCCTCGAGCTCGGCAACGTGGGCGTTTGCGTCCGTCACCTGCTGGCAGAGGTCGGCGAGGAAGGCGTCGGCCGTGTCGCGGTAGTTCTCGTAGTACAGGCGGCCGATCTCGGTGTACGTGCGCTTGACGCGCTCGAGCTCGGCGTTGCAGTCCACGGTCAGGCGCGCCATGTGCGAGGCGTACTTGGCGCGGTCGCCCACGGCGTGGGCGGCGCCGGCGACCTTGTCGCGCATCTCGTCACTGACGACCTTGTTGGCGGCGTCGGTCACAGTCTCGCTGACTTTACCGGCGGCGTCCGTCACGGCGACGGTGGCCTTGCCGGCCGCGCCGATGACCTTGTCCTTCAGGCTGCTGAGCATGTCATGGTAATCTTTCATGGGGAAAAACCTCCTTGGAGAATGAAAATACAAAATGGGGATTTATGCGTTCGGCTGCTCGCCGCGGTCGACATAGCGCGGCGCGTGATGGAGCTTTCCGGTGTAAAACAGCGCGAGCACGACGGCCGCGGCCGCGGCCGACACCCCGGCCAGCAGCTGGCTGACGCGGATGCCCGTGCCGGTGATGTACAGGCTGTCGGTGCGCAGGCCCTCGATGAGCGCGCGGCCGATGCCGTACCACACGGCGTAGAGCAAAATGAGCTCGCCGTCAAACTTCCGCTCGTGCTTTCGGAACCAGAAGTGCAGCAGCAGAAAGCCCACAAAGTTCCACAGGCTCTCGTACAGAAACGTCGGATGTACATACACGGTCTCCCGGCCGGGGAGCGTGAGCCCCATGCGGGAAAAGGCCTCGGTCTCGCGGCCGAACGCCTCGCGGTTGATGAAGTTGCCCCAGCGGCCGATGCACTGGCCGATGAGCAGACCGGGCGCGCAGACGTCGGCCATGACGCCGAAGGGGATCTTCTTTTTCCGGCACCAGACGACGCCGGTCAGCAGCCCCGCGATCACGCCGCCGTAGATGGCGAGCCCGCCCTCCCAGATCTTGAGCGCGTCGATGGGGTGCTCCCGGTAGTCGCCCCACTGGAAGATGACGTAGTACAGCCGCGCGCCGATGATGGCGATCGGGATCATCCAGATGAGAAAGTCGTAGAGCGTGTCCGGCGCGATGCCGCAGCGGCGGCAGTGCCGCGCGCAGTAGAGCATCGCGAGGATGAAGCCCACGGCGATGATCACGCCGTACCAGTAAAACGTGCGGCCGAAGAGCGTGAACGACGCGCTGGGGTCAATGCTCCAGTCGCCGAGCAGGGGAAAGCTGATGGCGGCGTCACGCATCATCGTCGGCATCGTCCTCGCCTCCTTTCGGGGCCACGACCGAGAGCGCCAGGCGCTCGGGCGCGAGCGTCTCGGTCAGCCACGCGGCGCACTCCGCCGCCGTGATGGCGCCCAGCAGCGGGAATGCGTCCATGTGCTCGTACCCGCCGAAGAGCCCCTCGGCCATGTTGACGCACAGATCGTCGAACCGGTCGAGCCCGCGCAGCCAGCCGCCGTACACGGCGCGGCGCGCCCGCTCGAAGGCCGGGCCGTCAAAGCCGTCACGCGCGATGCGCGCGACGGTCTCGCTCACGCGCGTGCACACGGCGTCGGGATCCTTGCTCTCGCCGCCGAGCACGGCCAGCGCGATCGGCCCGCAGTAGTCCGCGCTGCAGCCAAAGTCGTCGCCGAGCAGTCCCGCGCGGTAAAGATCGTTGTAAAACGCTGTCGCCTCACCGAAGGCGGCCTGCAGCGCGAGCTCCGCCGTGAGCGTCTGGCGCAGGCGGGCATTGCCCCTTTCCGCCGGGCGGAACTTTGCGCCGAGCAGCATCTGCGGTGCGGACACCGCGAGCTCCACGCGCATGCGTGCGCTCGCGGGCGTCATGTCCTCCGGCTCCCCGTGGTCGGCGGCCGGGACGGGGGCAAGCTCCGGCGGCAGGATCTCCGCCGCGATGGCGGCCACACGCTCGGGCGTGTCCCGGCACACGGCGCACAGCACCATGTTCGACGGCGCGTAAAACGCGCGGTGGCAGGCATAGAGCGTCTCGGGCGTGATCTCCGCGATGCTCTCGACCGTGCCGGCCACGGCATCGCGCGCCCCGTCGCGCGCAAGCAGGCAGCGCATGAGGTTGCGCCACACGGCGCGGTCGGGGTCGTCCTCGCCCATGCGGATCTCCTGCCCGATGATGCCCTGCTCCTTGGCCACGCTCGCGTCGGTAAAATACGGCGTGGAGACAAAGCGCAGCAGCGTGCGCAGGTTTTCTTCAAACCGGTCCGTGCAGGAAAAATAATAAGCCGTCATGTTCGTGGACGTGAAGGCGTTCGGGTCTGCGCCGTTTTCGCTCAGCGTCAGCAGCGCGTCCGACCCGTCGGGCATGTCAAAGAGCTTGTGCTCGAGATAGTGCGCCACACCGGCGGGCGTGTCCGTCCACGTATCGCCCACGCGGAAGCGCCGGTCGGCCCCGCCGTAGCAGGTGGCAAACACGGCGTAGCTGCGCTGAAAGTCGGGCTTGCAAAGCACGCGCACGCGCAGCCCGTTCGGCAGCGTCGTGGCCCAGACGTTTTCGGGTCGTTCATTCGTCATCGGCAGGTCCCTCCGTTCCCTTGAGCAGATACACACAGTCGCACACGACGCCGGCGGCAATGTCCGTCACGTCCGTGCGCGTGACCTCTTCCACGAGCGCGGCCATCTCGGCCGGGTCGATGTCCAGCCCCTGCACCGTGCGGTTGAGCCAGTACCACGCCAGCGCGTCGGGCGCGTCGGCCGTGGCGCGCAGGTCGCTGGCCACGCTGCGGATGGCGGCCTGAAGCTCGGTGTCCGTAAAGTCGCCGGTGCGCACGGCGTCGAGCTGCGCCGTGATCTCGGCGAGTGCGCGCTCGTAGTTTTTCACGTCGATGCCGCTCGTCACGGTCAGCAGCCCTTTGTGCGTGCTCAGGCGCGAGCCGACGTAGTAGCACAGGCTGAGCTTCTCGCGCACATTCAAAAAGAGCTTGGATGTCACGCAGCCGCCGTAGAGCGCGTTGAAGACAAACAGCGCCGGAATGTCCGGCTCGGCCATGCACGCGCCCAGCCGGTAGCCCACGGCGAGCTGCCCCTGCGCGACCGGGAGCGTCTCGGTCACGTAGCGCGGCTGCTCTTCGAGCGCATTCATGCGGATATCGGTGCCGATGTCCTCGTCGATCTCGCCGCGCGGCATCGTCGAGAGCACGTCCGTGAGGATGCGCGCAACGGCCTTGCCCTCGAGCGAGCCGCAGTAGAAAATTTCCACCGGGCTCGTCGAGAGCACGTCATGGTAGCGCATCGTGAGCTTGCGGTAGTGGATGCGCTCGGCGTCCGCCTCCTCGCCGAGGCGGGGCACGGCGTAGTCCTCGCAGCAGCACATGTGGGCGTACAGGCGCTCGATGGCGTAGGCGCGCTTGTTGTTCATCCCGGCGCGGATGCGCTCGAGCAGCTTCTCGCGCTCGCTGTCGACAATGTCGGGCCGCAGCAGGCCGCCGCGCGTGTTCGGGTGCAGCAGGAGGTCGGCCACATCGGCCGCCAGCCGGGGAAACACGTCCTCGCCCACCGCGCCGTCGTCGGCAAACTCGGCCTCGAAGCCCACGGCCTGAATTTCGCCGAGCTTGCGCACGCTCGGCGTGATGCTCGCGCCGTAGAGGCTTTCGAGCTCGGCCGCGATCGTCTCCAGATCGGGCAGGCGCGTGCTGCCACGCCGCAGCACATACGGCAGTACGGCCGTGCACGCCGCCGTAGAGCGTCGCAGCTGCGTCAGCAGGTTCACGCTCAGCCACGCGGTCTTGAACTTATCCGTGCGCAGGGCGGTCAGCCACACGCCGGGGAGAATTTCCGTGCGGATGCGTTCCATAAGATACGCTCCTTTCGCCTATGGTGTGTCCATAATTTTTGAATATATTATTATATCACGCCTCACCTATCTTGGGAATAGGGTTTCGGGCGTTTTTTGCCGATGCCGCCGCCGTCGTAGGGCGCATTGTCCACGGTCACGCCGTCGGGCCGCAGGCGGATGGTGTGCAGCAGACCGGCCCCGTCGCGCCAGCGCACGGTACACTCCGGCCACCCGGCCGGCAGGTGCGGCTCGGGGTAGAGCACGCCGCCGCGCAGGTGCAGCCCCAGCAGGTCCTCCGCCGTGATGCGCAGGTACCACCCGGCCGCGCCCGTGTACCACGTCCAACCGGCCGCGCCTGCGTTGTCCCCGCCCGCGATGTCGGCCGCGAGCACGAACGGCTCGCCCTCGTAGCGCGCGGGGTCGTGCGCTGTGGGCAGCACGGCGTGCAGGATCTCCGCGCCCTCGGCCGTGCGGCCCGTGTGCAGCAGCGCCATGGCCAGCCACAGCGCGCCGTGGGTGTACTGCCCGCCGTTTTCGCGCAGGCCCGCGCCGTAGCTGCGCACATAGCCCGTCTCGGGCGTGCGCCGCGTGATGGGCGGGGTGAACAGCCGCACCACGTTGTGCTCCCGGTCAAAGAGCTGCTCCACCGCGCTCGTGAGCGCGGTGTGCACGCGGCCGCGGTCGGCGTGCGTGTCGAGGGCGGCGAACGCCTGCGCGATCGCGTCGATGCGGCATTCGTCATTCCCGGCCGAGCCGAGCGGCCGCCCGTCGTCATAGTAGCCGCGCCGGTACCACGCGCCGTCCCACGCGTCCTCGGCCGCGTGCGTGCAGTGGTCGGCGGCGAGCGTGAGCTGTTCAGCTGCGTGCCCGCCCACGAGGGCGGCGAATTTCCGCGCCGTGATGGCGAAAAACCACGTCAGCCACACGCTCTCGCCCCGGCCCTGTGCGCCCACGCGGTCAAAGGCGTCGTTCCAGTCGCCGGTGCCGATCCGCAGCAGCCCGTGCGTGCCCACGCCGCGCGCGAGCACGCGCATGAGCGCCCGGCGGCAGTGCTCGAGCACCGTGCCGCGCTCCGTGCTCACCTCGAGCGGCTGGTACCGGTCGTGCTCGTTTTCCTCCAGCTCCTCGCCCGCGAGAAAGGGGTACTCGGCGCTTAGAATTTCCGTGTCGCCGGTCTTTTCCACGTACTCGCACACCGCCCACGGCAGCCATAGCAGGTCGTCCGAGATGCGCGTGCGCACGCCGTGTTCGGCTCCCGCGCCCTCGTGCCACCAGTGGCACACGTCCCCGGCGGCGAACTGGTGCGCGCACGCGCGGCCGATCTGCTCGCGCGCAGGCGCGCTGTCGAGCAGCAGGAGGTTCACCGCGTCCTGCAGCTGGTCGCGGAAGCCGAACGCGCCGCCGTTCTGGTACAGGCTCGTGCGCGCCAGCAGCCGGCAGCACAGCGCCTGGTACGCCGCCCAGCCGCCGAGATAGCGGTTCATGTCCGCGTCCGGCGTTGTCATCCACAGGCGCGACACCGCACCCAGCCACCGCTCGCGCGTCGCGCGCAGCGCGTGCGCGGCCTCGTCCGGCTGCGTCAGGCGCAGGAGGTTTGCGCGCGTGTCGCACCCGCAGACGATCACGCCCTGCCGGTCGACGGTGCCCTCGAGCGCGAAGCAGGGGCTCAGCCCCGCACCGGCGCGCGCGTCCATCTGCCCGCGCAGGAACGAAAACCGGTCGCACGTCCAGCCCGTGAGCGGCATGCCCGCCGCCGCGCAAAAGAGCGTCGGCGCGTCCGCGCGCACGTTCTCGGCCGTGAGCAGACCGTCGGCGTATGCCGTCACGACGGCGGGGGCGTCCACGTCGCGCCCGGCGCAGACAAGGTCGGTGTGCCACGTGATGCGCGCGCGCCCCGCGCACTCGATGAGCAGCACGCGCGCGTCCGCGTCCTCGGGCACGAACGCCGTCACGCGCACGGACATGCCGTCCACGCTGCGCTCCCACGCCGCCCAGCCGAAGCCGTATTCCACCCGTACCTGCCCGTCGTCGTCAAAGAGCGACACTGCGCCCGCGCGCGATGCCATGCACAGCGTCTCCGTGCCGCGCAGCACCCACGGGTCGCACAGCCAGCGGTTGATGCGCCCGGTGTGCGCGTTGCGGTGCCACATATGGCCGGTGCCCGCGTCGGTGGCGAGAAAGCCGAAGCGGCCGTTTGTCAGCACCTGGCTCCACGCGCGCGGCGGCAGCCCGGTGAAAGATACCATGCCGTCATCGTCCCAGTGCACGTTCGCGCCCGTGGGCAGATACCGCCGGTCGCCCGGCGGCAGCAGCGGCAGCGTGCAGCGTGTGTGCGCCATGCCGGGGCGGATGGCCGCGGCCGCCGCCACATCGGGGAAGGCCTCTTCCGGCACAAGGTGCACACCGCCCGCCGTGTCGAGCGTGTGCGCGAGATCGAGCGCCGTGAGCCAGCCGCGCACCTTCCCGGCCGTCGGCTGCTGATAGTCCCCGCCGTCGCCGCTGCGCAGCGCGAGGTCGCACGCCACGCCCAGCGCGCGCAGCAGCGCCCACTGCCGCAGCACGCTGCGCTCCGCCTCCGCGCACCACACCGGCAGGTCGCCCGAGATGCCCTGCGCCCAGAGCGCGGGGCGCGCCATCTGCTCCGGCGCTGCGTCCGCCGCCACGCTTGGGAACAGCAGGGGAGAGACCGCCGCCATGGCGTCATCGAGTTCCGCGCCCGTCATGCCGTACTGCGCCGCCAGCTCCTCCGGCAGCGCCGCCGCCATTGCCGGCGGCAGCACGAGCGCGCGCTGCGCCGCCGTGAACGCATCGTCCTCGCGCGCGCCCACGCCGAGCGCAAAGCGCACACGCCACGGTGTGTCCGGCGCTGCCTGCACCGGTACCGTCAGCTCCACGCGCCCCGCGCGCAGCCACCCCGGCACCGGTCCCTCGGCCCGCCACGTACCCGGCCGGTCGCACGCCGCGCACAGCCACGCCTCCGGTTTTTCGCCGCGGCCGAGGTGGCGCAGCAGCAGCGCATCCCGCCGCAGCACGCTCTGAAAGCCCAGCCGCGCGAACGCCGGATGGTTGACATAATCCTCCCACGGCGCGAGTACGGCCTCAAACACGAACCGCACCGTGCCGTCGATCCCGCTCGGGGACGAGAGCGTCAGCGCGCGTACCTCGCCGTTGGCGCGGCCGGGGACGGTCAGCGTCTGCACGGCGGTCACGTCCCCGTGCCGGGTAGTGAACTGCGCTGCGCGCACCGTAAAGCGCCACTGCGCGCCGTCGGCCGTGCCCGGCAGCAGCGGGCCGGTAAAGCCGTCCGTCTCCAGCCGCACGGTGGGTCCGGCGGTGGGGTCCGAGCGCGTGCCGCGGCGGCAGACGCTCAGCGCGTGCCAGCGCGCGAAGCTCTGCCCGGCCTCCGATACGGCGAGGCAGTACGTGCCGTTCGAGAGCAGCGCGCAGCGCGGGGCCTCGGCGTCGATGCCCGTGCCCTCGGCCGCATAGTCCGGAAGGGCGCGGCGGCGCGTCTTTTCGGCCGGCTCCTCTGCCCGCCGCCGCAGCGCCGGCGCGCCCAGCGGCAGCCGCTCGGACAGCAAGGTCGCGTGCGCGCGCATGGCGGGGTCGGCGAAGAACCACCGCCGCACCTGGTCATTGCACAGCGCGTTGCACGCCGCCAGCAGGCTCATGCCCTGGTGGTGCGCCATCACGCAGCGCACGATCTGCCCGCCGCCGCCCGTGCGCGCGCGGGTGCAGTCGAGCGCGTCAAAAAATCCGTGCTGCCCCAGCAGGCCGAGCGCAGCCAGCTTTCGCAGGTTGCGCATCGCCGCGCGCGGCTCCACCGCCAGCGCGAGAAAGCTGCTGTACGGTGAGAGCACCAGCTCTTTGTCCATGCCCGGCTGCAGGGCCAGCGCCGCACAGCCGTGCGCCTTGTAGCGGTAGCTCAGCGCGCTGTCGAGCGCAAAGTACGCGCTCTCCGACACGCCCCACACCTGCCCCGGGCGCACGCGCCGCCGCTGCACGTAGAGGCAGAACTTTGCGCTCTCCCACAGCAGCGAATCGCGCACCGGCGGCAGAAACAGCTCCGGCATCAGGTACTCGAACATCGACCCCGACCACGACACGCAGCCGCGGTAATGATCTTTTTGCACCTGCGCGCGCGACAGGGCGCGCCAGTGCTCGCGCGGCACGTCGCCCCGCGCCACGGCGAAGTACGACGTCAGCCGTGCCTCGCTTGCCAGCAGGTCGTAGTAACTCTCCGACCACTTGCCGCTGCCGGTGTCGATGCCGATGTGCATCAGCCGCCGCTGCGGGTCGTAGAGCGGGCCAAAGTCCATGCCGTCGCAGAGTATCTGCGCCCGCGCCGCCAGCTCGTCCCGTCCCCAGCCGCGCAGGGCGTTTGCCGCCGTGAGCAGGGCGGCGGCGCAGTTGCCGCTGTCCACCGTGGACACATACAGCGGCGGCATCGGCCGCAGCGTGCACGTGTGGTACCAGTTGTAAAAATGCCCGTTCCAGCGGGGCAATTGCTCCATGGTCGTGAGCATCCGCTCCGCCAGCTCCAGCCCGCGTCCGTTGTCGATGCCCAGCGCGTGTGCGCCGAGGGCGGACACGAGCGCGAGCCCCATGTTCGTCGGCGACGTGCGGTGCGCCGTGCCGGTCGGCGGCTGGGACTGCACGTTGTCCGGCGGCAGGTAGTGATCCTCCGCCGTGCAGAACGTCTCAAAATACTGCCACGTCGCCTTCGCCCAGCCCAGCAGCTCGCGCTGCGCCGCGCGCGGCAGGGGCGCGGCACCAACCGTATTCGGCGCGCCGAGCGCCGCCAGCACGAAGGGACTGAGCACCCACACGATGCCGGCAGCCAGCCCCGTCGGGCTCGGCGTCAGGATGGCCGTGAGCAGACCCAGCGCGCTCGCCGGCCAGAGCGCGCGCAGATACGCGCCCAGCCCGTCGCGCTTGCCCGAGCGCTGCGCCGCCGTCTGCCACTGCAGCAGATTTTGGTGCGACACCGCCATGCGCCACAGCGCCGTCACGATGGCGGAGGTGTTGAGTATTGCCTCCCACGGCAGCAGGATCAGCCGCAGCACCGTCTGCGCCACGGCGCTGGCAAGCCCGTGCAGCACGTCGCTGTGATAGCGCACGCGCGTGTCCGCCGGGTGCACGATCGGCTGGCCGAGCGCGCGGATCAGCCCCTGCGCCAGCGCCAGCAGCGCCGCATACGCCGCCAGCCGCAGCCCCGGCCAGCGCAGCACGCAGCCGAGGAAGATGGCCAGCCACGTTGCCGGGGCGACGAGCGACCGCCGCAGACTGTCCGCCAGCCGGAACCGGTCGATCGGGTGCAGCACCCGAGCGCGCCGCGAGAAGATCCACGGCGCGTTCTGCCAGTCGCCGCGGATCCAGCGGTGCGCCCGCGCGCCCCAGGCCAGCGGGGCTGCGGGGAAGGTGTCCGTCAGCTCCACGTCGCCGAGAAAGCCGCCGTGCAGGTATGCGCCCTCAAGCGCGTCGTGGCTCAGCACGCGCCCTTCCGGGATGACCCCGCCGCCGCAGCAGTCGAGCAGCGCGCGCGCGTCGATGATGCCCTTGCCCGTGAAGCCACCGCGGTCAAAGCAGTCCATATACAGCTCCCCGCACGCGCCGCCGTAGGGGTCGGCGCCGCCGGGCCCGGCGAACACGCGCGCCCAGTCGGTGGCATTCGCGCTTTCCAGCTCTGTGGCCATGCGCGGGTGCAGCAGGCCATAGCCGCGCGTGACCACGCCGCGCTGCGCGTCCACCACGGCGCGGTTGAGCGGGTGCAGCATCGCGCCCACGAGCGCGCGCGCCGCGCCGGGCGTCAGGCGCGTGTCGGCGTCGAGCGTCAGCAGGTACACCGTGCCGCTCAGGCCCGCCGCGTCCCCGGCCGCGCAGTGCAGCGCGCCCGGCCGGTCGAGCACCAGCCGCGCCAGCTCCAGCAGTGCGCCGCGCTTGCGCTCCCACGCGCTCCATTTCCCGTCGGGTGTGGGCACCCGCGGCCGCGTGAAGAGATAAAACCGGCTGCCCCAGCGCGCGTTGAGCGCCTCAATCTCCGCGCAGGCCGCGCGCAGGATCGCGGGGTCGACCGGCGCGTGCGCGTGATCCGCTTCCGGCAGGTCGGCCAGCAGGCCGAACGTCAGGTTCTCGCCCGCGTCGCGGTTGCAGAGGTAATACTCCTCGAGCCGTGCGCCGAGCGCGTGTGCGTCGTCTGGGGAGGTGAGCAGCGCCGCGATCACGCACAGCGTCCGCCCCTCCGGCGGGATGCCCCGGCGCAGCGCCAGCCGCGGCACGAAGCGCGGCTTCGTCACGCGCAGCAGCACCGCGTCGAGCAGGCCCTTGACCACCTCCGACACCGGGATGAGCAGCAGCACCGCGCCCGACACGCTTTTGGTCGCAAAGCCCAGCAGTAGCGACAAAAACAGCGTCCCCACCACGACCGCCGCGATGTACCACGCGCCGTCGCCGCGCTTTTCCGGCGCGCCGAGCACCTCGCGCAGCAAAAACCAGCCCACGTGCCGCCGCGCACCATCGCTGCTTTGCGCGCGCGCGAGCACGTCCTCGGCGATGTCGATCTCCGCCCGGCCTGTCCGCCGCGCCAGCCGCGCCACGGTCTGCCGGTAGTAAGCACGTGTGGCCGCGTCCATCGCGGGGTAGACGCCCACCGGGTCGCGCGCGAGGATGCGCCCCACGCGGTCGCACCGCTCGGCGAGCATGCCCCACGCCGCCGTGCCGAGTGCGCGCAGAGAGGTGAAGAGCGCGGGCGCGGCCGCGCCGTCCCCGGCATAGCTCTCCGCCAGCGCGCATACCACGGCCGCCTGCAGCCCCGGAACGAGCAGGCCAAACTCCGCCGTCTCGAGCGGCAGCACGTCCTGAAACCCCTCCAGATACGCCTCCGCCGCCTTGACCGTAAGCGCGCCGTCACACGCGCGCAGCAGCCCCACGCAGCACGCGTGCAGCACGGTTTGTCCGCCCGCCGTGCGCAGCGTGCGTGCATGGCGCAGCGCCGCCGCAGCATCCCCGGCCGCGGCGGCGGCAAAGCTCCGGTTGTCGCGCAGCCACTGGCCGTTCGGCGTTTCGGGCGTGACGGCGCGGCTCATGCGCGCGAGCGCTTTTGCCGCCCGCCGGATGCGCCCGGTGTCCGCACGGCCCCGGCCGGTCACGGACAGGACGCGGGCGTCGCGCCCGCCGCGTGCGCGTAGGGCGGCGGTGTTGATTTCGGCCATGAAGATCCCTCCAGAAACGGATTGCAATACCGGAATTTTTCCCATCCGGCGGGAAAACTATGCGGTGACAAGAAAAAATACTTGACACCCGCGCGACGGTGGCGTATACTACTCGTGCTGTAAAGGAAAAATGGTTTACAGCGAGGAGGGACCCCACCATGCCGGACGAGACCGTGTGGCGCACGATGCTGTTCGATTTTTACGGCGATCTGCTCACGGACAAGCAGCGGGAATATTACGACCTCCATTATAATCAGGACCTCTCTCTGGCGGAGATCGCCGCCAGCAGCGGCATTTCGCGTCAGGGCGTGTGGGACAACATCCGCCGCGCGGACGCCGCGCTGCGCGATACGGAGGCCCGGCTCGGTCTGGTGCAGCGCTTCGCTGCGCAGCGCACGGCCGCGGCCGCGCTGGAGGATACGCTCACGAAGCTGCGCGATACCGTCGGCGGCGACGCCCGGCCCCTGGCCGAGCAGGCGCTGCGGCAGCTTCAGGATCTGAAAGGATAGATACCATGGCATTTGAATCCCTGTCGGACAAGCTGACCGAGGCGTTCAAACGCCTGCGCGGCAAGGGCCGGCTCACGGAGGCCGATGTAAAGGAGGCCATGCGTGAGGTCAAGCTCGCGCTGCTCGAGGCGGACGTGAACTTCAAGGTCGTCAAGGACTTTGTGCGCAAGGTGACCGAGCGCGCGACGGGCGCGGATGTGCTCGAGAGCCTCTCGCCCGCGCAGATGGTCATCAAGATCGTCAACGAGGAGCTCACCGCCCTCATGGGCAGCGAGAACCAGAAGCTGAACATCAGCTCGCAGTCGCCGAGCGTCGTCATGCTCGTCGGCCTGCAGGGCGCGGGCAAGACCACCAACGGCGCCAAGCTCGCCGGCCTCATGCGCAAGCAGGGCAAGCGCCCGCTGCTCGTCGCGTGCGACGTGTACCGTCCCGCGGCCATCCAGCAGCTCGAGACCGTCGGCCGTCAGCTCGACATTCCCGTGTTCCAGATGGGGCAGGGCGACCCGGTCGAGATCGCAAAGGCCGGCATCGAGCACGCGAAAAAGCACGGCAACGACCTGGTCTTTCTCGACACGGCCGGCCGCCTGCACATCGACGAGGCGCTCATGACCGAGCTGCAGAACATCAAGGCCGCCGTCAACCCCGCGGAGATCCTGCTCGTCATCGACGCGATGATCGGCCAGGACGCGGTCGCGACCGCGCAGGCCTTTGACGATGCGCTCGACATCACCGGCGTCATGCTCACAAAGCTCGACGGCGACGCCCGCGGCGGCGCCGCGCTGTCGATCAAGGCGCTGACCGGCAAGCCCATCAAGTTTGCCGGCATCGGCGAGAAGCTCGACCAGATCGAGCCCTTCCACCCCGACCGCATGGCCAGCCGCATCCTCGGCATGGGCGATGTGCTCACGCTCATCGAAAAGGCCGAGCAGAACCTCGACCAGAAAAAGGCCGAGGAAATGGCCGAGCGTCTGCGGCAGAACCGCTTTACGCTCACGGATTATTACGATCAGCTCCAGCAGCTCAAGGGCATGGGTTCCCTGCAGGACATTGCCGGTATGATCCCCGGCATGGACGCGAAGGCCCTCTCGGGCGCGAACGTCGACGAGAAGGCCATGGGCCGCATCGAGGCGATCATCCAGTCCATGACCCCCGGCGAGCGCGACAACCCCGCCATCCTGAACTCCAGCCGCAAAAAGCGCATCGCGGCGGGCGCCGGCACGAGCGTGGTCGAGATCAACAAGCTGCTCAAGCAGTTTGAGCTCATGCAGCAGCTCGTGCGCCAGATGTCCGGCAACAGCAAGGCCATGAAGCGCATGAAGCGCGGCGGCCGCGGCGGTTTCGGCGGGCTGGGCAATCTGTTTGGCGGCGGCGGTGGCCGTCCGTACGGATTTTAAGTCAGGTTCCAAGCTCCCGCAGGGAGTTGGAGATACAGAGAACATTGATGGAGGTGAAGATACATGGTCAAGATCAGACTTCGCAGAATGGGCGCCAAAAAGGCCCCCTACTACCGCATCGTGGTGGCGGACTCCCGTTTCGCACGCGACGGCAGATGCATTGAGGAGATCGGCACGTACGATCCGCTGAGCGCGGACAAGAAGATCGTCGTCGACGCCGAGCGCGCCAACTACTGGCTCGCCAACGGTGCACAGCCGACGGATACCGTTCGTGTGCTGCTCAAGAAAGCCATCGCAGCGGAATAAGGAGAGACCCCAAAGATGAAAGAGCTTCTGACCTATATTGTGCAGAACCTCGTGGAAAAACCGGACGAGGTCTCTGTGACCGAGCGCGAGGCCAACGGCGAGACCGTGTTTGAAGTGCGCGTCGCCGACGGCGATATGGGCAAGGTCATCGGCCGTCAGGGCCGGATCGTCAAAGAGATCCGCATCCTGATGAAGGCCGTCGCCCAGAGAAAGGGCAAGAAAGTCTCCGTGGAGATCATGGATTGACGCAGGAAACGCGCTGCACCCGTGCAGTGCGTTTTTTGCACCCAACACCCAAAAAGGGGGACCCAACGATGCAAAAACCGTATCTGGAAGCAGGAAAGATCGTCAACACGCACGGCGTGCGCGGCGAGGTGCGCATCCAGCCGTGGGCGGATGACGCGGCGTTCCTGCTCGACTTCCGGACGTTTTATATCGACGGCGCGCCCGTGCACGTCGCGCACAGCCGCGTGCACAAGGGCATGCTCGTCGTGAAGTTTCAGGGCGTGGACGATGTCAACGCCGCCATGACGCTGAAAAACCGCGTTGTGTCCATCGCGCGCGCGGACGTCACGCTGCCGGCCGGGCAGTATTTTCAGCAGGACCTGCTCGGCATCGCCGTCGAGACCGACACGGGCGAGCCCGTCGGCACCCTGCGCGAGATCCTCGACCTGCCGCGCGGCAGCGTCTACGTCGTGCAGGGCGCGCGCGAGGTGCTCATCCCCGACCGGCCGGAGTTCGTGCGCAGCATCGACCCCGACGCCGGGCGCATGGTCGTGCACCTGATCGAAGGGATGTGAGCGCGTGCGCATCGACATTCTCACCCTCTTTCCCGACACGATGCGCGCCATGCTCGGCGAGAGCATCCTCGGCCGGGCGCAGGCGCGCGGCCTGCTCGACATCCGCTGCCACCAGATCCGCGACTATACCGAAAACCGGCAGAAGCAGGTCGACGACTATCCCTACGGCGGCGGCTGGGGCCAGGTCATGATGGCGCAGCCGCTCAAGAGCTGCCTTGACGCCGCGCTCGCGGACAGCACCGTGCCCGTCGAGCGCCGCCGCGTGATCTACCTCTCCCCGCAGGGGCCGACGTTCACGCAGGCGAAGGCCCGCCAGCTCAAGGCCGACTATGACCAGCTCGTGCTCGTCTGCGGCCATTATGAAGGCGTGGATGAGCGCTTCATCGAGGCGTGCGTGGACGAGGAGCTCTCCATTGGCGACTTTGTGCTCACCGGCGGCGAGCTCGGCGCCATGGTCGTCACGGACTGCGTCTGCCGCATGGTACCGGGCGTTCTGTCAGACACCGAGTGCTACACCGGCGAGAGCCATTGGGCCGGCCGGCTCGAGTACCCGCAGTATACCCGCCCCGAGACGTGGGAGGGCCGCACGGTACCGGAGGTGCTGCGCGGCGGCAACCACGCCGAGATCGAAGCCTGGCGCACGCGCCAGAGTTTGGAGAGGACCCTGCTCAAGCGGCCGGACCTCTTTCAGGAAACACCGCCGACGCCGGACGAGCAGCGCCTGCTCGATAAGATCCGGCGCGACCGCAGCCGCCCGCAGCTGACAGAGCCGCCCATCTGCCGTGCAGCGACGGAGGACGACCTGCCCGCCATCCTTGCCATCGCGCAGCAGGCGCGCAACTACCTGCGCCGCCACCGCGTCGACCAGTGGCAGGGCGTGTACCCGAACGAGGAGACGTTCCGCGCCGACATCGCGGCCGGCACGTGCCATGTGCTCACGTATCAGGGCGCCGTTGCCGCCATGTTCACGCTTGCCTTCACGCCGGAGCCGGCCTATGACGCGCTCACGGACGGGCGCTGGCGCTCGGACCGTGACCACGCCGCTGTGCTGCACCGCAACGCCGTCAGCGCCGATTTCCGCGGCACCGGCATGGCGGATCATCTCATGCAGGCGGCGGAGCAGCTCGCGCTGGAGCACGGCGCGCACGCCGTCCGCGTGGACACGCACCGGCACAACGGCGCGCAGAAAAAGCTCCTCGAGCGCCACGGCTACCGCTTTTGCGGCAACATCCTCTGCGATGAGCCGGGACATGACCCGCGCCGTCAGGCGTTTGAAAAGCTGCTGAAGTGAGGGCCTGTGTATGAATCTGACGAATCTTGCGGACATCCGCGCGCTGCTCGCGCGGCACGATTTCCGCTTTTCCAAGTCCCTGGGGCAGAACTTTCTCACCGCCGCGTGGGTCCCGGCCGACATTGCCGACGCCTCCGGCGCGGACGACCGCACCGGCGTGCTCGAGGTCGGCCCCGGCATCGGCTGCCTGACCGAGCAGCTCGCGCAGCGCGCCGGGAAGGTCGTCTCCGTCGAGCTCGACGAGCGCCTGCGCCCTGTGCTGGCCGAGACGCTTGCAGGCTATGAAAACGTGGAGCTCGTCTTTGGCGACGTGCTCGCGCTCGACCTGCCGCAGCTGGTCTCGGAGCGCTTTTCCGGCCTGCGCCCCGTCGTGTGCGCCAACCTGCCGTATAACGTCACGTCGCCGCTGCTCACGGCGTTTCTCACCGCCGGTTGCTTCGACACCGTCACCGTCATGATCCAGCGCGAGGTCGCGCGCCGCCTGTGCGCCCGGCCCGGCACGGCGGATTACGGCGCGCTGACCGTGTTTGTGCAGTGGCACGCGGAGCCGGAGCTGCTGTTCGACGTGCCGCCGCACTGCTTTGTCCCCGCGCCGAAGGTCACGAGCACCGTCGTGCGCCTGCACGTGCACAAAGCCCCGCCCGTCGCGGTGCAGGATGAAAAGCTGCTGTTCACCGTCGTGCGCGCGGCGTTCAATCAGCGGCGCAAGACGCTCATCAACGCGCTCTCGGCCGGTGTGCCCGGCTGCGACAAGGCGCGCGCCGCGGCGGCCGTCGCCGCCTGCGGGCTCGATGCGCGCGTGCGCGGCGAGACGCTCAGCCTCGCCCAGTTCGCCGCTTTGAGCGACGCACTCGGCAGCGAAATCGGTTAACATAAGCGATACAGGTTGACATAACGAAACCAAACCAGGCCGTTCTGCATCCGGAACGGCCTGGTTTTTGTGCTTTTGTCTTTGCGAAAAGTTTACATAATACATAGAATCAACCGAATGGCGTGTGATGGAAAGGTATTTGCGCCGCAGGGGAGCCCGAGGGGGCAAGGCCCGCCTCGAATGGAATCCTGCATTGCCAACCGGCGGCGCGGCAAGAGACGCACATTTCCTCCAGCGCCACCGGTGGTGCTCAGGTCGTCTGACACAAACACCTCATCCGTCACGGCGTAGCCGCCGTGCCACCTTCCCCTCGAGGGGAAGGCAACGCTAACCGCCGGTGCGGTGCGCCCCCAAGCCTTCTCCTTGATTGCGCACGGCCGGTGATGCATCTTCTCACAGAGTGCCTGAGCAGCAGGGGAGCCCGAGGGGGCAAGGCCCGCCTCGGATGGAATCCTGCATCGCCGAATGGCGATGCCTTCCCCTCCAGTGGAAGGCTGTCCCGACGTGCCGCACACCGGCAGCGGCGTTCCGGCACCGTGCAGCTTCCGCGGCTGCTCCTTTGCATATGCCCGCCCGCCCGCGCATACTGTGGTAGCAAACCAGAACCGGGAGGGGAGCCTATGCCATACGAGGACAAGAAGGCCGCGCCGCAGCGCCGGCCGCACGCGGTCACGCTCGACGAGCGCAGCCATCTGACCGTCACGGGCGTGGACGAGGTCGTGCGCTTTGACGACATGGAGGTGTCCATGCGCACGTCGCGCGGGATGCTCACCGTGCACGGCGAGGGGCTGCGCGTCGGCCGGCTCGCGATCGACACGGGGGAGCTGGCCATCGACGGCGCGTTTGACGCGCTCGACTACACGGAGGAGACGGCGTCCGGCGGCGGCTTCTGGTCGCGCCTGTTCGGCGGATGAGCCTGCACCCGCTCGCCCAGCTCGGGCAGCTGGCGCTGGCTCTGGGGCTCGGCGCGGCGCTCGGGCTGCTGTTCGACGTGCTGCGCGTGCCGCGCCGCCATGCGCGCCGGGCCTTTACCCGCGCGGTGCTCGACACCGTGCTTTGCCTGAGCGTGGGCCTTGTCGTGTTCGCCTTCGGCATGGCGGCCGGCTCCGGGCAGGTGCGCCTGTTCATGCTCCTCGCCATCGCGGCCGGCTGGACGGGCTATTTTGCCTGGGTCAGCGGGCAGGTTTTGCCGCCGCTGGAGAAATTTGCACGCCGCTGCGCGCAAAAAACGCGCAAAATCACGGCCCCCGGACGAAAAATCGCAAAAAAAGTTTGGATTTTTGCAAAAAAACGCTTCCAAAATCGCCGCGAATGTTTTAGAATAGGCTGTATTACTGGAAGCAGATACGATCCGGGGGGAGGTTCTGCAGACTGTGAAATTCAAAAAGGCAAGCATCTTTACGAAACTGGTCATCGCGGTGCTGATGGTGTACGCGGTCATCAGTCTGTTCATGGTGCACCGGCAGACCCGGCAGCTTCAGGACCGCGCGGCGACGCTGCAGCAGCAGGTGTCCGAGATGACCCAGTCCAACGCCGAGCTGCAGTATCAGATCGACCACAGCGAGGACGACGACATGATCGAATCGGTCGCGCGCGAAAAGCTCGGTCTGGTCAAGCCCGGTGAAAAGATTTTTTACGACACGAGTGATTGAGCAAGGAGAAACGAACTGTATGCAGGTGGAAGTCGGAGCAGTTGTGGAGGGTACCGTCACCGGTATCACGAAGTTTGGCGCGTTTGTGAGCCTGCCGGACGGCAGGAGCGGTCTGGTGCACATATCCGAGATCGCCAACACCTACGTCAACGACGTCAACGAGTTTTTGAAGCTGGGTGACAAGGTGAAGGTGCGCGTGCTGGCCGTAACGCCGGACGGGAAGATCAACCTGTCCATCAAGAAGGCGGAGCCCGCGCCTGAGCGCCCGAATAACCGCCCGATGAACGGCGGGCGCCCCGGCGGCAATCGCCCCAACAACGGCACACCGCGCGCACCGCGCCAGAACCGTCCGGCGCAGCCGGCGGGGCAGGTCAGCGGCCCGAGCGGGGACGCTGCGTTTGAAGACCGGCTCAAGCAGTTCATGCAGGAGTCGGACAGCCGCATGGCCGGCAACCGCCTCTATAGCGACCGCACGCGCGGCCGCCGCCGCGGCAGCGGCCGCGGCTGAGCGCCCAAACCGCATATCCGAGCAGCAAAAAGCTGCGGCCAACAGGCCGCAGCTTTTTTTCATGTTCCGCTGATGCTCAGCGGCCGCAGATATCTTATCCGAACAAAAAACAGAACCGACCACTGGCACGCACCGTTGGGCTCCGATTGCCCTCAGCTGCGCACGCCGACGCCGGTCCTGCAGCAATGGAAGCGCTTGCTGAAAGGCAAGCATACATACATAATGAGCATACTTCGTTGTGCTTGCCAAGAAATTCCGCCGAAAAGAAGGAGTTTAGAAATTTAGAAAATGCACCTGCCGCTTGTACGCCAGGTGCGAATGTAGTATCATCGTTTTGCAGGAATCGACTGGATTCCGCACAAATCGGCAGTTTCGTCATCTGCTCTTTCACGGGAGGAGTCAACCATGCAGGTCTACTTGAGTGAACACATCGCGCCGTCGGCGTATGCAAGGCTTGCGCGCCATTTCGAGATCGTGGACAATTTCGACCACCCCGAGCAGCTCGCTGCCATGATCATCCGCCGCGCGGTTGTGCCGCGCTCGGTCATCGCGCACGCGCCGAACCTGAAGGTCATCGCCATGCATGGCGTCAGCCGCGACACGATCGACACCGAGGCCGCCGCCGAGTACGGCGTGCCGGTGCCGAATGTGCCGGGCCTCGGCGCACCGGCCGTCGCGGAGCTGGCCGTGGCGCAGCTGCTGGCGCTCAACCGGCAGCTGAAATTCGTCAACAACGGCCTGTGCGCCGGGCGCTTCGACCACTTCGGCGCGGAGGAGTTCGTCTGCCACGAGATGACCGGCCGCACGCTCGGCCTCGTCGGCACGGGCAACATTGCCCACCGCGTGGCGGATATCCTGCGCGCGGCCTTCGACGTGCGCGTCCTGTGCTGGAATCCGCGCCGCACGGCCGCCGAGTGCACCGCCTGGGGCTATGAACAGGTCAACACCCTGCCGGAGCTTTTTCGCCGCTCGGACTTCGTGAACGTGAGCATCACGCTCTGCGACGAAACGCGCGATCTCATTGCCGCGCCCGTGTTCGCCGCCGCGAATCCGGACCTGCTGCTCGTCAACACCTCGCGCGGCGGCATCGTCAACGAGCACGATCTCTACGTCGCGCTCACCACGGGGCAGATCCGCGCCGCGGCGAGCGACGTGTTCGTGCACGAGCCGCCCGACCGCGACGATCCGCTCATCCATCTGGATAATTTCATCGCCACCTTCCACATCGGCGGCAGCACGTATGAGTCGCTCGAGCGTGTGAGCAACCGCGCCGTGGACTACGTGTTTCAGTACACCGGTGTGCCGGAGCAGAAGGAAGTCATAGGATCCTGACGGGGTCTCCCCGGTGTAAGGGCCGCGGCAGAAAGCCCCGGAGCATTGCTGCTCCGGGGCGGCTGCAAACCAGATCAGTCGATCGGCATGGTCAGGGAGTTCGCGATCTCCTGCACGATTTTCTGTGCTTCGTACTCCTTGCAGATGCCGAGAATTTTCGCAGTCAGTTCCAGAGCGCCATACAACATAGTCCGTTTACCCCTTTCGTCAGATTTCCAATGCCGCCGCACACATTCGGCGACACCGGATGGTTGATATTACCGGTTACAAGGCCATAATACCCGAAAATCAGCAAAAACGCAATGGACAAATAACGAAGAATGTAACGTTTAGCTGAAATTCGCAACCGTTTGTCATTTTTTTCGTACCACCGGCGGCTGCAGCCGTTTTCTGTGCGCTTCGATGCTGCGGGCTGTGTAGGGCACGCGGGAAGCATCCGTTTTTCCGACAAAAAAATCCCGGAGCCGAAGCTCCGGGATTTTCCTATGCTGTTTTACATGGCGAGCCAGTTCGGCAGCGCATCGGAGATCGCATCAACGATCGCCTTCGCCTTCTCTTCACCGCACTTGCCGAGGATATCGGAAGCGATGCCAAGACCAGTCTGAATAAGACCCATGTTACTTTACCCCTTTCGTAAGATTTCCAACGCCGTCCCACACAATAGACGACATCGGATGGTTGGTATTGCCGGTTACAAGATGTATTATAGCAAAAAACGGTCAAAACACAACGGACACATATATGCTATGTGTAACATTATGTAACGTTTTGAGTGAAATTGTTAAGATCAGCAGCGCAGATTTGTTTTCAAATGCCATATTTGTTACATAGCCTGACATTTCGACACCGGTATGGGTAAAACTGCACTGGTTGTCCGTTTTCGCGGGTGAAATCGGCGTTATGGAAACCACTTTTCCACATTGCCAACAGAGTTTTCAACATAAATGCAGTGCAATTAACGAAGTTATGTTAACATTGAGCTGATTTCCGCCGCCTGCTCCGGCCTTCACTGCGGCTCTGCAGGTCGGGCACATGTGTCCGCTGCTGCCGCACATTTTCTGCCCGGCGGCCGCCGGCTGCACGCACAAAAACCCCCGGGAGCACACGGCTCCCGGGGCGGATGGTGATGCAGTTTGCGTGCCGGCTCACTGGCCGATGAGCTGGCAGTAGCGCATGATGATGGCCGAGGCCTGCGCGCGCGTGGCGCTGCCCTGCGGGGCAAGGTAGGTCACGCCGTAGGATTCGATGCCGGAGATCAGGCCGTTGCCGACGGCCCAGTTCATGGCGGCATAGGCCCAGTTGGCGACGCTGCCGGCGTCGGGGAACTGGCCCAGCGACGTGCCGCCGCCGGTAAACGCGGGCGCGTACTTGGCGGTGTAGCCATAGAGGATGACAGTCATCTGCTCGCGGGTGATGTCAACGTTCGGGGCGAACGTGGTCGCGCTCGTGCCGGCGACGATGTCGTTGGCGTAGGCCCAGGCGACGGCCTCGTAGAACCAGTCGCCGGGTGCAACGTCCGTGAACGGCAGGTAGTAGTTGCTGTAGTCGGTCGTGTCGCCGGAGAGATTATAGAGGATCTGCACGATCTGGGCGCGCGAGCAGACCGCGTTCGGGGAGAACGTGCCCACGCCGGTGCCGACCATGAGGCTGCGGCGCACGCAGTAGTCAATGCCCTCGTGCGACCAGTCGGCCGGGCCGGCCACGTCACGGAAGCCGTAGCTCGGGCAGCTCGTGCCGCCGGGGCAGACGGTGCTGCCGCCGGTGGGCGGGATGACCTCTTCCTTCGTCAGGCCGCAGATGGTGCAGGTGTAGGTGCGCACGCCGGGGGTGGTGGCGGTCGGCGCCGTGGTCACTTTGCCCGCGTCCCACTTGTGCGTGTGTGCGCCCGTGGCGGGGATGACCTCGGTCTTGACCTCGCCGCAGACGGTGCAGGTGTAGGTGCGCACGCCGGGGGCGGTCTCGGTCGGCTCGGTGGTCACCTTGCCGCTGTCCCACTTGTGGCCGAGCGCGTCGGTGGGGTTGCGCTTTTCGGTCGCGCCGCAGCCGCTGCAGGTATAGAGGTCGTAGCCGCCTGCGGTGCACGTGGGTGCCACGGTCCTGGTGAACTGATAGTCGTGCGCACCCGTCGCGGGGATGGGAGCCGTCTTGGTCGCGCCGCAGACGGCGCAGGTGAACGTGCGCACGCCCGGCTCGTTCTCGGTCGGCTCCGTGGTCACGGTGCCGTTATCCCAGGTGTGCTCGCCGGTGGCGGGGATCTCCTTGGTCGAGATGACCTCACCGCAGTTGGAGCAGATGGTGTCGACGCGGCCGGCCTCGCCGCAGGTGGCGGGCACGGTGTTTTCCGTCGTGCCGTAGCCCGTGTGCAGACATGCACCCTTGCTGCTGACGGTGTAGCCCTGCCACTTGCCGTCCGCGTCCAGCGTCCAGCCGTAGACTGGGTCGGGGTTATAGTGGATGGTGACGATCGCGGGCTCGAAGCTGTGCGCTTCCGAGTTGCCCGGCTCGACCGTCGGGGCCGCGCCGTAGCAGCGCACGTCCTTCAGCGCGGTGCAGCCGGTAAACGCGTTGTGGCCGACGCTCGTCACGGTACCGGGCAGCTTCATGTCGGCCAGCGCGGTGCAGCCGCGGAAGCAGTCCTCGGGAATGGCGGTCACGCCCGCAGGGATGGTCACATCCGTCAGCGCGGTGCAGCCGGTGAAGGCGGACGCGCCGATCTCGGTCACGGTCTCGGGGATGGGCGCAGCGGTGAGCGCCTTGCAGCTTTCAAACGCAAGATCGCCGATGGCGGTCACGGTGCCGGCGTATTTGACGTTCAGCAGCTTCGTGCAGTCGGCAAAGCACTTGCCGGGCACGGCCGTGATGGCGGCGGGCAGAGTGGTGTTCGTGAGGCTGGCGCAGGTGTCAAATGCGCCGCGGCCGAGGCTCTGCAGCCCGTCGGGCAGCGTGACGGCGGTCAGCCCGTTGCCCGCGAGGCAGAAGTCACCGATCTCGGTCACGGCCTTGGGGATGGACATACCCGTGAGCTTGGAGCACATGGCGATGCCGTAGCGGCCGATGCGCGTCACGCTGTCCGGCAGCGTGACCTGCGTGGCGGCCGGAAGGAGAAACAGCGCATAGTCGCCCACGTTCGTGACGCCGTCCTTGATGACAACCTTTTTCAGCTCTCCCTCGAGCTTGAAGTTGCCGAAACTCGTGAGCATACCGAGCGCCTCATAGTTCCACCACGGGGCGAGGTTGCCGTTGGGGAAGTCAAAGTCGGGCATGGCGCCGTTACCGGAGATGGTCAGCGTCTTGCCGCTGATCACGCCTGTGGTGACCTCCCAGTGCAGGCAGTTGTTCTCACCGAAGTCACCCTCCGTGGCGGCGGTGGCGAAGCTGTTGAGAATGGCGTCCGTGTCGAGATCGGGGATCTCAAACTCTTCTTTGAACTGTTCGATCTTCTCCTTGATGAGCCGCTCGGCAACCTCTTTTTTCAGATCGTCGATTTTGCTGGCCGATGCGTTCACGGTCAGGCCGGAGAACAGTCCCACGACCAGAACCAGACACAGTGCCAGCGAGAGCACGCGCTTTTTCATCGTTTCTTCCTCCTTTGTTGTGATGCGTGTGTACAACCGTAATACCTGTCTGTCGTGAATATACCATATAAGCGGGAAAGTGTGCAATGGGGATTTCCAGAAAAAACGTTTTTAGCGTTACATTTTGTTGCATTTGTGTAAATAAAATGTGCATTTTTTCGCGCCCATGCGCGTACGACCCGTTGCAAAAGCGGGGCGCGTCCTGTATACTTGCTGTGTAGACATATTTCCCCGTATGTCCATTCCAGGAGGGAGGAACCATATGAAAAAACGAGTGTTGTCGCTGCTGCTGTGCTTTGTGCTCGCAGCCGGATTGCTGAGCGTGTGCGCCCCGCCGGCGCAGGCGGGCACGATCGCGGGTGCGTTTGAGCAGTTCATCAAACAGCCCGGCCAGATCAAAAATCTCTTCGGCAATGAGGTCGCCCATGGCGATTGCGGCCCCGCCGGGGATGAGGCCAGCGTACATTATAAAATTTACGAAGTCACGAACCCCACGGTCGTGCAGGACAACCCCTTCCTGCAGCAGATCTGGCAGATCCACGACTATCGCGAGGACGCGCAGTATTACGGCGTGTATATCTTCGGCGACGGCCCGATGGCGGACTACGCGGTCAAGGGTCAGAAAGCCCCGTGGATGGGCAACGTGGAGGTCACGGAGTATAACGACAAGGGGCAGAAGCTCGGCACGACCGTCGTGGAAAACCTCGGCGAGGACTATCTCGTCCTGGCCTACATCGCCGGTGCGACGGATGAGGAGTGGAACGGCCGCACGGAGCACTACACCGGTGTGACGAACGTCGGCAACTGCGCCTTCAAGGACTGCCAGTACCTCACGTGCATGTTCCTCAATGACGACATTACCACCATCGGCGATCATGCGTTTTATGCGGACGAGTACCTCTCGGCCATCAACATGCCGCGCGATCTTGAGCTCATCGACAAGTACGCCTTCTACGGCTGCGACACGCTCACCTTCGTGCGCGCGGGTGCCTGCAGCCGCCTGCGCCGCATCGAGGACCATGCGTTCTACAGCTGCACCATGCTCGCCGAGCTGCGCCTGCCGAACGGCCTGACGTACATCGGTCCGTGGGCCTTTGCCTGGGACCGCATCCTCGGTCAGGAGGACACGACGCTCGGCCTGCCGTCGAGCCTGCAGACGATCGGCACGGGCGCGTTCGCGTTCGTCAACCACCACAAGAACCTCAACATTCCGGCCAACGTCACGAGCATCGGTGACTATGCGTTCATGTGCGATTATTATATGAACAACCTCACCTTCAGCCCCGGTGACAAGCCCCTCACGATCGGCAAGGCCGCGTTCTTCGGCGACAACCATATGAAGACCGTCGACCTCTCCAACCGCGTCGCGCAGATCGACAAGTGCGCCTTTGCCGGCTGTGAGATGCTCGAGGAAGCCTACTTCGGAGACAGGATCGACACGATCCAGGACCGTGCCTTCACGAGCCTGGATAATGCCATGAAGATCCTCGTCGAGGGCGTGCTCAACGGCATTCTCCGTCCGGACGATACTGACCAGAACGCCGATCAGGCCGGTGACATCAGCACGGCCTTCAATATGATCGCGAAGGTCACGAAGCTCAAGCGCGCCGTCTTCAAAAACGACCCCGCCAAGAGCATCTACGGCGCGGCGGATTCCAACCGCTCCTTCCCGGATGACTGCGTGGTCTATTACCCGCAGGGCAGCCATACCTGGGCCGCCGAGCTCAAGGACGACGGCACGTGGCAGGGCTACCAGACCGGCCTCTGGCACGGCGATCACATCGCCCAGTTTGCCGACACGGTCGTCGCCCCCACCTGCACGGAGCAGGGCTATACGCACCACGTCTGCACGGTGAAGGACTGCCCCTATGACCCCGTGGACGACACGTTCGTTTCCGCCACCGACCACACCTGGGTCAAGACGCAGACGAACCCGCCCACCTGCACCGAGCACGGAACGACGTTTTATAAATGCTCGGCCTGCGGCGCGACCCGCACCGAGAAGATCGATGCGCTCGGCCATGACCTGAGCCGCTGCGACCTCGTCCCGGACGCCACGTGCACGCAGCCCGGCCGCGCCGTCGGCACCTGCGCGCGCTGCGGCGTGAAGATCGATGAGGTCATCCCCGCCAAGGGCCATGACTACAGTTATAAGTCTGCCTCCAGCACCGAGCCGACCTGTACCGAGTCCGGCCGCTACAAGGGCACCTGCCCGGTGTGCGGTAAGGATTATAACGACACCATCCCCGCCCTCGGCCACGACTGGGGCGAGTGGGTCGTCACGCAGGAGCCGACGTACACGACCACCGGCTACCGCTATCACCTCTGCGCCCGCTGCAACACGCGCGAGGGCGAGGACATCCCGAAGCTGCATACCCACACGTGGGATGCCGGTGTCGTGACGCAAAAGCCCACCGCGACGGAGCCCGGCGTCAAGACCTTCACCTGCACCATCTGCGGCGAGACCAAAACGGAGCCCATCCCCGCCACCGGCGTGCCGGATGTCTGCCCCGGCGGCCCGACCTGCCCGGGCTACGCCTTCCGCGACATGCCCGTGCCCACCGATTGGGCGCATGAGGGCCTGGATTACTGCATCTATCATGGTTATATTGCAGGCACCTCGGCCAGCACCGTCTCGCCGAACGGCGTGTGCACGCGCGCCCAGCTCGTGAGCATCCTCTACCGCGTGCAGGGCGAGCCCACGACCGTCAAAGGCTATGAGCTTTCGAAGCTCCGCGCCCCGTTTAACGACGTGCCGCGCGGCCAGTGGTATACCGACGCCATCTGGTGGGCGAAGCTCATGGGCGTCGTCGCCGGCACGAGCGCCACGACCTTTGACCCGGAAGGGGAGATCACGCGCGAGCAGCTCGCCGTCATCCTTTATAACTACACGAAACAGTTCGCGCCCGGCAGCCTCACGGCGACCGGCTCGCTCGCCGGCTTCCCGGATGCGGCCAGCGTCTCGTCCTGGGCGCGTACGGAGATGGCCTGGGCCGTCGGCAACGGCCTCATCTCCGGCACCGGCAGCGGCAGTGTTGCCTACCTCACCCCGCAGGGCAGCGCCACGCGCGCACAGGTCGCAGCCATCCTCATGCGCTTTGAGCAGGCCATGGCCTGAGCGCAGACCCCATCACGCACAAATCCCCGGAAGCAGTTTGCTTCCGGGGATTCCTTTTTTTCGTGCAGTTTACATAACTTTATGCCAGACGGCGTATCGCAGAATTCTTAGAACTGAACCGGCGCTAGAGTTTACATAACGCTTATCCCTTGCGGCCGCGCAGCATGGCCGCGATCGTCACGGCGCCGTAGCCGCTCTGCTGCCAGAGATCGTCGGGCACGGTGCCGCCGTTGCGCAGGATGAGCGTGATCTGCCGCCGCGCCTCGCTGCGCGCGGCCTTTTCCGCCTTTTCCTGCGCGGCTGCGTCCTTCTCGGCCGCGCCCTTTTCGTCCTTGGCCTTCTTGTCGGCGGCGGCCCTGGCGTCGGCGAGGGCCTTGGCCTGCTGCTGCACCTTGCTGTCCGCGCGGGTGTAGTCCGCGTCGTCCATGTCGAGCAGCGCGGCGATCTGCGCCTTCGTCACACTGTCGCGGCTGTCGGCTGCGTCGAGCAGGCTGTCGATGGCACTCAGGCGCGTCCTGCGCTCGCCGCTGTAGCGCTCGTAGGCGAGCTGTGCCAGCTCCGGCAGCTTGCCCGCGAGCATTGCGCGGTAGTACCCGCCCGCCTGCTGAGAGGCCGCAACGGCCGCCGTCGAGGCCTGCCCGCCCGTCAGCGCGGCCGCCGTGCCGAGGGCGTTGGCCGCCGCGAGATCGGCCTGCCGCTCGTACTGCTGCCGGTAGGCGGCGTAGAGCTTGTCCGATGCCGGGTCGTAGTCAAATTCCTCACCGAGCAGCGTGTCGAGCATCCGGTCGATGCGCTCGCGCTGCCCGGTCGTGCCGCGCTCGGTCAGCAGCGTCTCTGCCTCGCGGCGGTGCGTGCCGTCATAGTCCGGCACGTCCTCGACCGGCAGGTACTGCAGGTAGTCGTTCGTCTGCTCCTGATCGGCCATGCCTTCGCCGCGGATCTTCGCGTTGCGCTGCTGCTCGTAGATGGCGGCGGCCGCGTTGTCGCCGCGCTGGGCCGCCCGCTCCATGAGCGCGGCGTAGTCGGTGTCCTTGTCGTATTTGTATTTTGTCGCCATAGGTTCTCCTTTCCTCAGTGCTGCGGTCCGGCGGCGGTCTCCGTGCGCGTGAGCGACAGCAGCCGCCACGCCCCCGTGCCCGTCAGCCGCAGGCGAAAGTGGTCGCACCGGCGCGGCAGCACCGGCAGGGTGAACGAGCGCTTCGCGCCCGCCGTCATGGCTGCGAGCGTGTGCCACTGCCCGTCGGAGTCATACTGTACCGCTGCCGTGATGCTTGTGCCCGCTTCCGCCTCCAGCCGCAGCTGTACGCGCAGCAGGCGCTTGCAGTCCGGGCTGCCGCTGACGAAGTCGCCCGTTTCGAGCAGACTCTGCATCTGCGCCGTGCTGCCGGTTCCGAAGCGCCAGACGCCGCTGGCATCCTGCGCGTAGAGCGCGCCGCCGCGCCGGGCAAAGGCGCACGCGTGAAAATCATCCTCGCGGCTCCACAGGCCGCTGCGGGTGTCGTATACGAACAGGTGCCAGGCGTTTTTCTCGTCGCGCGCCGAGAGATACCAGCGCGTGCCGTCCGTGCCCGCTGCGCCGTCCGAGAGCGTGCGCCCGAGCGTGTCGCCGATGCGCGTCGGCCGTCCGCCCGCCGTGCGCGCCGGCCCGGCGGGGGAGAGATAGTAGAGCGTCTCTGCTGCCGTCACGAGCGTGCGGCCGGAGCCCTGCTCCGCGCCGAGCGCGGCCGAGGCCACCAGCTGGAAGTTGTCCGGTCTGGTTCCGTAGAGCCGCCAGAGCCCCTCCGGCTTGAGAAACACGACGCCGCTGCCCGTCGCCGCGCAGCCGGAAAAATCGCCCGGCGCGCCGACGTCCACGCTCCACGCCGCCGTGGCGACGGCGCCGTTTTCGTCCGCCTCGTACCAGAACCAGCTCAGCGGGTCGCCCAGCTTTGTGCACCACACGGTGTCGTGCGCGCACGCCCAGAGCCGGTTGCCGTAGCTGCACGCGTGCTGCGCGTCGGGCACCCGCCGCGTAATCGTCACGCCGCTGACCGTGCCCGCGCGCACGAACGTGTCCGGGTCGAAGATCAGCTTTGCGCCGTCGATGCCGCGCAGAATGTACGTGCCGTTATTGCGCGCGTCGCCGAAGCCGCTGAGCGTCACGGCGTCGCCGGTGCGAAAGCGCGTCCCCGCGCCGTCCGCCAGCAGCACGTTCGCGCGCCCGGCGTCGCCGGTGTCGTCGCTGCTGCCGAGCGTCACCGTGCCGGTCCAGCTCGGCTCTGCGCTGCCGAATGTGCCGTCCGCCGGCCGGAACCAGATCTTGTCCGGCCAGATGAGCACCGTGCCGCCGAGCTCGGCGAACACTTTCGCCGTGTCCGTGAGTGTGCAGCCCGGCACGGCCTCGCCGTTATGATACAGCGCCGTGCCCGCGCACCAGAGCAGCCCGTCCCCGGCCGCAAACAGGCCGTTCGGCTGCCCGGTGGACGGGTAGCTGAGTGTGCGGCCCGGCCGCGTCGCGAACAGGGGGCTGTCGGCTGCCGAGCCGTTGATCATTTCGTAAATGCCGCCCTCGGGGCAGGCTGGCCGGTGGTCGTAGCCGCCGAAGGCGGTCTGCACGTGCCGGACGGCGGCCATGCTCCGCGGGAATGTGGGTAGATGCATGCCTTGCCTCCTTACAGATCGAGCGGCTGCCCGTTGTGATACAGCGTGCCGCACAGGTCGATCTTACCGGCCGAGAGCTTCAGCTCCGGCATATCGCCGCGCGTCGCGGAGATCACTGCGCCGCTCTTGTGAAAGATGAGATATTTGCGCTCGAGGCTGTTCTCGCTGCCGATGTGCAGCGTGTCGGCCACGGTCGTGATGCCGTTGAGGTCGATCTTATCGGCCGAGAGCGTGACGCTGCTGCCGCCGTTGTTGATGGCGGCGACGATGGACGCCGCGTTCACGCCGTCGGCGTCGGCCACGAGCGCGATGCGCGCGCCCTGGTCGCTCACGGTCTGTTCGAGCGCGGCGACATTGCCCTCGGCCGATGTCAGGCGCACATTCAGGGCGTCGGCGTCAAGGCTCAGCTGCGCGATGTCGCCGTCGGCCCCGTCGATGCGCGCGTGGATCGGCGAGACGAGCCGCGAAAGCGCCCCGGCGTTGAAGTTTTCCGCGCCGAGGTTTGCCAGCGTGTACTGCAGCGCCTCGAGCAGGCGCGGCACAGTCTCCTCGAGCGCTGCGAGCCGCTGCTCCACGGTCTCATGCCCGGTGCGCTCCGGCAGCGGAAAGTCCAGCGGGGAAAAGTCCGTCATGTGTCACCGTCCCCTCCGCCGCGCTGCGACACGTCCGCGCGTAGCACGGCAATGGCCCGCACGAGAAATTGCGGCAGCGGCGCGCCGAGCGCCCCGGCGTTTTCGATCACGCTGCCGAGTTCCGTCAGCAGGTACCACGCCGTCACGAGCGGGCACAGCAGCACGTCATACTGCACGCCCAGCCCCGGTACGCTGCCGAGCAGCGCCCGCAGCGCAAAGTCCAGCAGCGCCGCCACGAGCACGCCGGCCACGCTGCCGGCCTTGTGCCACAGCCCCTCGCGGGCGCGGCGGCTGCTCCACGTGCCCGCGTGCAGGGCCGCAGCGCTGCCGGTGGCGTAGTCGAGCACCATGGCCAGAAACCAGGCAGCTGCCAGCCAGCCTGTCCAGCCCCAGAATGCCGTCAGCGCCGCGGCGGCCGCAGAAGCAGCCGCCTTGATTGTTGTGAGTCTGTCCATTTATGTCTCCTTTGCTTCGTCGATCATCCGCTGGCACACGATCATCGTGCGCAGCATATCCTCCGACAGGTCGAGCTTACCGTTAGCATCCCCCTGCAATACGCCCTCGCGCACCATGCGCTGCAAGTCGCCGCGCGCCCATTCGGGCACATCGTCAATTGTGTTATACCGTGTCATATCCTCGTCCTCCGTGTCTGTATTTTTTGCGGCCATCGCGGCCGCGACGTCGCGCCGAAATCCGTCCATCGTGTAGCCCATGCCATAGGTATTCCACAACAGCTCAGGGTCGGCGTGGTTGCTCGCCACCTCACGCCGGTGTCCCTCCGCGTGGCCGATGATGACGCCGTCCGCCAGCGGGTCCAGACCGTAAACCCCGCACAGCTGCGCAAACAGCTCAACCGCCGCGCGGTACGTGCCCGTGATCTGCTCCGCGGACTCGGCATAGGGCATGCTCACGTCTGGCTCCGTCATTTCCACGCCGATGTGCGTGCCGTTGGCGGCACCGCCGCAGTGCCAGCCGCGCATCTCCCACGGCAGCGTCTGATACACCGCGCCGCTCGCCTCCAGAAACGCGTGCACGCACACGCTCTGCCCGCCCGGCTGGTACTGGTCAAAGTACCGCGCCAGCACGGCGGCGCTCGGCTGCGGCGTGCCGATGCTGTGCAGCATCAGCCCCTGCGGGCGCAGCGGCGCACCTACCTGATAGCACTTGTTCCCGGTCGTGAATACTTCGATGATGTGCATGGTTTGCCCTCCCTATCCTTATGCGATCTCGTGCGATTTCACATTCACAGTCAGCCCGCTTGCCTGCGCCGTCACAGTGTACTGCGTGATGTTAACGGTGTCACCGCCGACGTCCGTATGGATAAACCTCAAGACGCTCTTGTTGGTTTCATTTCTGGCGTTAGAGGCTATGATATCAGGCGTATTTGCAACGGACAGTTTAATCTGACGACCACGCTCGATTGCCTTGCGGATATCAGTATATGCAGCGCCAGTGGCCTGACCATTGGCGTAGGTGAGCGTCAGCGGAAGAGAGACAGCGTGGTCATCCACATACTGCTTGATTGTCTTGTTCTGCACGGGGTTGGTAGATGTGTCCGACATGGCGTCGTCCACGGTCACGCCGCCGCCACCACTTGCAACCTTGCTGTCCACGTATCCCTTTGTCGCAGCATAGTTGTCCGTGCCAGCGCCCGTCGGGGTGCGAAGATTTGCAATCGCTACTGGCGCATTTTCGTTTACATCTTCCAGCCTGATTTCTGCGTGTTTTTCTCCGATGTCAATCGTGCTCAGATACACACCGGCCGAGTCTGTGGCCCTCTCCTTGCGAATCATAACCGGCGATGTAAGGATTGGAGTGAACGCACTCGCCGCGTCAACATTCTCCCTCGCCTGTGCCTTCTGTGCGTCAGTGAGCGTCTGCGCCGCGTCGTATCGCACCGCCCGGTCATCGACGTACTTCTTGGTCGCCGCGTCGTCATCCTCGGTCGGCGATGCCACTTTCAGGCGGGCAATTGGCGACACACCAGTCATGGGGTCTGAGCCGTGCGAAATGCGCCCAGCGTCAGAGGCTGCTTTCTCGAAATGAATGCCTGTGTCCGTGCTTGTCCTGCCAGTAGATACAGACCCCTCAGCGCTGACTGTAAGCCCAACGCTCAAATGACCCAAAATTTCGCCGCCCTGTGTTGACAGCTTGCCGTCCAGCGCCGCCTTGACGGCCTTGTTCTGGACGGGGTTTTCCGATGCTGCGTCCAGTGCTGCATCCACTGTGGTCTTGTTTGCGCCAGCCTCCACGCCGTCGAGCTTCGTCTTATCCGCAGCAGACATTAGACCTGCCGCGCCGGTTGTCGCTTCCGCAGTTCCCGCTTTACCGTCCAGTGCGGTTTTGACCGCTTTGTTCTGGACAGGGTTCGTACTGGTCTCGTCAAGCGTTGCGTCCACGATGGTCTTCGTTGCGCCCGCCTCGATGCCACTCAGTTTGGTGTAGTTGGCAGCCGTCATCAGGCCATCGCGCTTGCTGGTCGCGGGCAGCGTGACCCCGCTCAGCTGCTCAAAACGGCGCGCAATTATGCCATTCTCCACGGCGTTTTTGGATTCAGTGTCCAGCGCGTCATCGACAGGGAAGATGGATTCTTTGGTGCGCAGCGCATAGGCTCCGTCCACGACCTGAATCAGCATCGTATCGTTTTTGACACTGACCGGGGGCAAGGAACCGCGGCTGTCGATGTACTTCATGACCACCTTGTTCTGCACAGGGTTGGTAGATGTGTCAGACATGGCGTCGTCGACGATGGTCTTGGTCGCGCCGTCCTCCACGCCGTCCAGTTTGACCTTATCCGCGCTCGACATCAGGCCGTTGGCGGACGTGGTCGCCGCCGCCGTGCCCGCTTTCGCGTTCAGCGCCGCCGTCACGGTCTTGTTCATGATCGCTGCCGTGGACACCGGCGACAGCGTGTCGTCCACGTCCACATCCTTGGCGTGCGCCTCAACGGTGTCGAGCTTGCGCTTATCCGCCGCCGACATCAGGCCGTCGGATTTCTGCGTTGCGGCCGCTTTGTCCGCCTTCGCGTTCCAGGCTGCCATTTTTCCCGCCGTGATGCCGTCAAGCACCGCAAGATTTTTGTGCGTGTGCCGTGCCTTGGTGTTGGCGGCGATCTCTTTGACCAGCCCCGGCGTTGAGGCTGTGGCACCGTTCGTGCGCTGGTACCACTTGGCGTATTCGTCGAGCGCGGCGTTAAAGAGCATCATGCTGTCGGTGTAGTGCGCCGTCTCATGCGCGGCATAGTTGCACATGGCGATGACGTAGTACACGTACAGCCGGTCAAACGGTGCGGGCACGAGCAGCTTGGTGCTGCGGTCGGTGTCCGCGTCGTAGGTGATGCACTGTTCGGGCGCCGTGCCGAGGATGCGCGTCTGGATCATGCTCTCGCACTCGTTGAGCCACAGGAGCTTTGCCGTCTCGTCCCACGCGTTTGGGCAGATGGCGTCGATGCGCGTGAGCGCCTGCTGAAGCGTCGCCATGGTCAGAGCCCCAGCGCGCCGCTCTCGGCGGCAAAGCGGGCGGTCTCGCGCTCGATGAGCGCGCCGGTGCGCGCGTCCTGCGCCTCACCCTGGGCGAGCACGAGCGCGAAGCGGCGCGGAATGGTCACGTCCTCGCCGCGCGGGATGCGCACGGTCTCGCCGTTGACGGTCACGACCTTGTCCTCCTTATAGCTGCCGTTGTCGCGGAACAGACGTACGGTCACGGGTTCGCTCAGCCAGGCCTCAGCGGCGGCGCGGTCGGTCTTTTTTCTGGTTGCCATAGTTGTTTCCTCCTTGTTGTAGGTGCGCCTCCCGCCGCGCGGGCGGGAGGCACGGGGTGGATTTCTTACTCGGTGTAGGTGCTGCAGGTCTCGATGCGGCGGATGGCACTGTCGTCGAGACGCACGGCGACCTTCGTGGCCTTCCAGCCGACGCTCGCGCGCTGGTTGAGCGGGTCGCCCGTACCGGCGGAGCCGAGCTGCTTGACGATGTGCTCGAGGCCGCCGCCGGTGATCTCGGTCGTGCCGTAGCCGTCGGCGCCGAGCACGAGCGTGACGTACACGTCGCGGCCCTGCGCGCCGGCCTCACCGGGGTAGATGATGGCGTTGTCCTCGGCCGTGACGGCGGCGTCCACGGTCATGGAGTTCGCGGTGTTGGCCGTGACGGTCACGCAGGCGTTGCCGATGAGCACCTGACGGCCGACGAGCGCGCCGGACTTGACCGTGCCGCCGTCGAACGAGAAGGTGGTCTTGCCGCTCACTGCGCCGTTCGTGAGCAGGGTGCGGCTGTCGCTGGCAAGATCCTCTGCGTGGAAGATCTTCGCCTCCGTGCTCTCGACGAAGCGGCAGCCCTCGATCTTGCCGATCTCGCCCTCGTACATGTGCTCGGTGTCCACGTACTGGTGCGGGGCGAGCCACTTCGGGTCGTTCATGAGGTCATAGGCCACGTCGGGGTGAATGATGACCGGGAACGCACCGTCAATGCGGCGGCAGTTGGCGTTTTTGAGCGCGCGCACGGCGCGGCGGATGCAGTCGACGGTCAGGTAGTTGTTGTCGGCCGCATTTGCATTGCCGCCCTGCAGCAGGTAGCGGGCGGATACGCTCTCATCGGCGTACTGCACGTTGTCGCCGCCGACAAGCACCTCGCGGGTGATCGTGTCGAGCGTGCGGCCGGCCTGCGCGCCGAGCAGCTTCGTGGCCATGGTGAGGTTGTTGTCAATGGCGGTCAGCAGCAGCAGGTCGCTCATCTGGATGTAGCCGCCGTACTGACGCACAGCCGCCTCAACGGTGGTCATGCTCAGACTCTGGCCGTCGGGGGTCACGCCCTCGGTCAGGGCGGTCAGCGCCTTGCCGAGCGGGGCAAAGCGGCGGAACTGGATCGTCTTGCCGCCGTTTGCGGGGATGGGGTGCTTCTGCGCGAACTGGTCGTGCACGAGCTCGGGCTCGGCCGCGTCGATGAGGTAGTCCGAGTAGAACGTCTTCATCTCCTCGGTCAGGCTCTGCTGGGTGGTCACCTGCGTGTTTGCGTCAAACAGGCGCAGGTTCATGTGGATGTTTTCCATGCTCATGTCTCCTTTTTTCTCTGCTGTCCGCTTCCGGGGACAGCGCCGGGGCAGCGCCCGGCCGCTGCGCTGCCGTGATGTTCGGTCTCCTGCGCGGGGACGCGGCCGGTGTCCTCCGCAACGTGGCTGGGGTAGGCAGCGCTGAGCTGCCGCAGCCCCGTCACGGCCACGGTAAACGCCGCGCGCACATCGGCCCGGTCGTCCGCTGCGATGGCTGCGTGTCCGGCGCAGAGCGTCCGCTGCACGCCCTGCGCGCCCAGCTGATCGAGCGCGCCCGCCAGCGCGCACACGAGCGCCGACGCCCCGGCGCACACGATGTCTCTGCCCGGGCAGAAGTCCGCGTGGCCGTCCGCGCGCAGCACGCACCGCCCGTCCCGGCGGATGTACGCGAAGCGGGTCACAGGCTCAGCTTCACGCGCTCGCCGCGCTCTGCGCGCGCAGCGAGCGCTGCGCGGTCGGCACGACTCATGCGCGACACGTCCGGCCGCACCACGATGCCGGCCCCACCGCCGCCCAGGCCGTTTTCGGCCGGGCGCAGGCCGCGGGCGCGGATGTGTTCGGCCACGCGCTGCTCGGCGCTGCGTCCCGCGCGCGCACAGGCTGCGGTCAGCAGCGCCTGCGCGTGCAGCGCAAACCATGCTGTGCGCACGTCCACGCCCGCGCGCAGCAGCGCGCAAAACTGCGGATCGCTCAGCGCTGCGCCCAGATCAAAGTCCGGGCACTGCGCCGTCAGCTCGTCCGCCTCGCGCGACCAGCGCGCGGCGGCCTCCTCGGCCGCGCGGCGCGTCCTCTGCTCCTGCCGGCGCTCAATGGCGCCGCGCAGCGCGCCGACGGTCACGATCTCCTCCGCCGCCGTCTGCGGCGCAGTCGGTTCCGTCGCGGCGGGTGCGTTCTGCTCCGGCGCGGCGGTGGGGATGTTGGGTTCGTTCATACTCTGTGCTCCCTTCTGCCCTCAGCGGGCGTTTTCGGTGATGACGCGGTTTTTCTCCGCTTGTGCGCGCAGCAGCGGGTCGGCGGCCGCGTTCGCGTCTGTGTCCGGCGCTTCCGGCTGCGGCGGCACGATGTTGCCGCGCACGGCCTCCAGCACCTTGTCGCGCCCCGGAAACTGCATCATCTCCAGCATCGGCACCGCCTGCTGCGCGAACGCGGGGTTAAAGACCCCCAGCTGATACAGCTGCCGCGCCAGCTCATTTTGCGACGCGGTCGCATACGGGCTCTCCTTCTGCGCGTGCACCGACACGTCGAACGCCGGCGCGCGCTGCAGTGCCATGCCGTCCGCGTCCATGCCGACGGTCCGTGAGCGCAGTCCGGCGTTGGAGTACGTGCAGAACGCGTAGCCCTGCGCACCCGGCGCTGCCACGCGAAACGGCCGCGTCTCGGTGTAGTACGCGCGGATGAGCTCGATCACGAGCTCGACCACACGCTCGAACGCGCGGTAGCTCGCGCGCAGCGTGTCGCGGCTGGATTTGCTGCCGGCCTCCTGCAGCGCCGCGATGGCGCTCGCCGCCGTCACGCCGCCGGACACGCTGCCCTGCGTCACGTCGCGGCTGTTGCTCGTCTCCTTGAGCTCGTCGATCTTCAGCTGCAGCATATTCACCCACTGGCCGTCGAGGTTGTAGAGGCTGATCTGGCGCAGACGCTCGTCATCGATGCTGCCCTCGACCTCGACGAGGGGCTTCGACCAGTCGAGAAATTCCTGCGCGTTCACGCCGCAGCCCTTTTTCACCCAGAAACGCGGGGTGGAGGCCTTCATGCTCATCTCCAGCAGATTGCCGCTCAGGCGGTCGATGTACTGCTGCGGATCCTTGCTCACGGCGATCATGCCGAAGCCGCACGGCGTGCCCGCCTCGGGGTAGAGCACGTCGAACACGACCGGGTACTGCCCGTGCGGGTAGAAGCCGCCGGCCATAGCGGGGTCGTTCTCACTCGCGTAGAGCAGGTCACGCCCGGTGAATTTGATCAGGTGCAGCGCCGTACCGCCGCCGGGCAGCGGTTTTTTGTAGTACCAGTCGACGACGATGCTCTTGTTCGACGTGTCCACCGCGTCGTCGTACAGATACTGCGCCAGCTCCACGCCGCAGCTGCCGGGCCGCGCGTCGGGCCAGGCGGCGGAAATGTCGTCGTTGTCCATGAGCGCGCACACGAAGAGGTTGCGGCTGGCCTGAATGTCGGTGATGCCCGGCTCCCAGAACAGATTCAGCAGGTCGAGCTGGCGCACGGCCACGTCGCCGAGGCCGTTGCTCCCGGCACTGTCCCAGAACACGCCGTAGGCCGCGCACCCGTGCTTGAGCTTGTACCACCACGCATCGGACCATACCTGCTCAAAGTGCGTCTTTTCCAGCACGGCCGGCACGATGGCCGACAGTGCCTTCGCGTCCGGCTCATCCTGCTCGCTGCGCGGCAGGATCACCGCCTCCGGGAAGCTGTCCATCGCGTCGGCGTGCTTCGAGACAATGGCGTTGAACAGCCACGCGCTCGTCGGTTCCACCACATCGGCGCCCTGTTCACGCCGGCGGTCACGCAGGTACTGCCAGTGCCGCAGGCGGTACCACTGCTCATCGGCGATGATGCGTGCCTCGAGCGCGCGCTTGCCGTCCTTGTACCGGCGCAGAAGCTCCGTGCCGCGCGCCACGTCATCCGGCGTGATCACGGGCGCGGCCATATCCGGCAGAGCCGGGTCGGATGCACTCGACGCGGCGAGCAGCGCTGCCGCATCTTCCGCGCGGTAGGGCATGGGGTTCGTTTTCTCGTTTGTCATAGACTCTCCTTTGCTGCCGTTCCCGGCAAAATAGTTTACATAACTTTTTGCATTTGTGAGAAAAAGAGACTGCCATTGCAGTCTTTTTGTGTTTACATAATCATTCATTGCTCAGCGGGTCGAATACTTTTGGCGTCCGCTGCACCATGGGCCGCGGCGCGATGGGGTCGGACTGGCACAGATACCGGATCTCGTCGGCGATGTGGTCCTCCTGCCGTGTGTCCACGTCCTCGGGCGCGTGCGCGTCGTAGCGCAGCAGCGGCAGTGTGCGCCGCGTGTCCCGGCAGTTGCGAAACACGTACAGCATCGGCAGCCCGGCCGCGTCGAACGCCAGCCGGTAGTGCACCTGCATCCAGCCGGGCAGGCGCTTGTGGTCGCCGGGCTCGAAGTACACGCCGTACCGGTCGGCGATGTCGGCGATGCTGTCGCCGCGCGACGCGTCCCAGATCGCGGGGTCGGCCACGCCTCGGATGTCCCTGCCGCGCAGATAGGGGTGCGTGGCCTCCGTGGTGCGGATCTGCTCAAAGATCTGCTCCGGCGTCCAGCGCACGCCGGTGTCCGGCTCGCCGGGCACGCAGCCGTAGAGCTCAAGGATGCGGTACAGCCGCCCGTCGAAGTCCACCGCCCACCAGCCGACGGAGAAGGGCTTGGCGTACCCGAAGTCGAAGCTGCGGTACACCCGCCATGTGTCCGGGATGTCGAACGGCTCGATCACGTGCGTCCACTTCCCGTCGGCGTAGTGCGCGGGGTCGTCGCGCCATTCGGCGAACACCTGCCCCTCGTACACGTTCCAGTCGCCCTCGAGGTGCGCGCGCCGCCGCGCCGGCGGCAGTGCCTCCAGCCGCTTGAGATAGCCGGGGTCACGCTGCATGAGCACCTGGTTGTCGTAGACCTTCGCCGGGATGAACACATAGTCCGCCGGGTCCTCACCGTCGTGAAACGCGCGGTCGATGAACAGGCGCTTGATGTAGGCGTGGCCCGGCCCGCCGGGGTTGCAGGTGTAGTAAATGCGCGGTACGAAATCCGTGCGCGTCGTGCGCAGGCAGGTCGCGATGAACGTCAGCCAGTCGGGCTCAAAGTTTGTCGCCTCCTCGAAGCCGATCACCTCGTATTCCTGCCCCTGATACTGGGCGCAGTCGCTGTCACTGTCGCAGTAACCCATCACGAGCCGCGACCCGTTCGGAAACCGGAACGCGCGCTCCGCGCCGCTCCACGCGGCGTAGCCCGCAAGCTCGCGCTGCAGCGGCAGGATGTGGTTGGCGCGCAGCTCCGGCAGCGTCCGGCGCAGCAGCAGCAGGTTCAACCCCGGGTAGCGCATGGCCAGCAGCACGAGCTTGCGCCGCATGGCCCAGCTTTTGCCGCCGCCGCGCGCCCCGCCGTAGGCCACGTTCGCCGCCTCCGCGCGGAAGAATGCCTGCTGCCGCGGGTTCGGCGTCTCGCGCCGCAGTACCTTATAAATGTAGGGTTCGTTTTTGCGTGCCATCGTGCCTCCTCGCTTACCGGCTCCACTGCTCAAGCGCGCCCTCGAAGCGCAGCACCTCCGGCTCCGCTTCGCCGTCGCCTTTCACGGGCGCGGTTTTGCTCCGCTCGTGGCCGAGGACCATGCCCGCCGCCTTGAGCCGCAGCTCCGGCTTCACGGATGCGTCGGCCACCATGGCCGCCAGCTGTTCGAGGATGCGCTCCTTCTCGTCCTCGAGGTCGATCATGTCGCGCGCTCCCGGTACGAGAGCACGTAGTCCTCGCCGTCGGCCGTCGCTGCGAATTCGTAGGTCTCCAGCGCTTCATGCACGGCCTGCTTCGGCAGCCGCAGCGTCTCGCCGTCGCCGCAGCGCACGCACAGCGCCGCCAAAATCGCGCCCGACAGGCCCAGCAGCTCCTCATATGCCGCGCGCTGCTCCCGCAGCTTCCGGCGCAGGTCGGTGCTTGTCTGCTTTTTCATGTACCATCCTCCTTGCTTTCTTCCATGGCTGCCCTCAGCCGTGCGCGCCGTCGCCGCTGCCGCTCGCGGTTTGCCGCCCGCTGGTCGATCAGGCGGCCGGTGTAGTCGCCCCAGTCGTGCAGCCGCCCGTCTGCGTCCACGAACCCGGACGTGCGCAGCGCCGCCGCCAGCTCGACCGCCCGGCGCGCGTTGAACTGGCAGATCTCTGCCAGCTGCCGCGGCGGCAGGGCGGACAGGTCGCCGTCCGGCGCGTTGTCCAGCGCCCACAGCCACAGCAGGCACATGTGTCCGAGCGCTGCCGGCGTGCGCAGCCGCAACGCGTCGCGCAGCGCCAGCAGCTTGCGGTGCTGCGGCAGCGACTGGTGCAGTTCAATCCACGCCATGCCCCGGGCCGCAGCCGGACGCAAAAGAAATTTGCCGTTCCATTCCGACGGCCCCTCACCTCCTTGCAGTTTACATAACGCCGAGCCTGCGCTGATTCATCAGCATTTTTGCCGCTGAAAGAGCAGATTTGGCCATCGAAGCGGCGCATTCGCCCGGCTTCGCATGGGAAATCGGCCGCCTGCGGCCGCGCGGCGTCGGAAGCGGCCCCTTCTATTTCCATTTTATTATGCATTTGCATATCTGTCAATAGAAATATTATGCACGTCACGGAAAATGTTCCGCACCGTCCGCGCACGTCCGCGTGCGCACGACCATATTTTGCTTGCGTCGGTTTACATAACGATTTTTGCGAATCCTGTCGAGATCTCTGCATCCCCACTTTTCGCGCCAAAACCGGCCCCGTCCGGCTGCCGTGCCCCACAAATGCTGGCAGAGATAGCAAAAAAGGTTGCAATTTCGTAACAGAAGGTGTAAGATATGCAAATGTGTGTGTACGTTATGTCAACACCCAGCAAAAATCCGGAACCAAAGGAGTCATCTATGAAGAAACGAATCCTCAGCCTGGCGCTGACGCTGTGCCTGCTGGCGGGGCTGCTGCCCTGTCTGACGATGGGCGCCGCGGCGGCCAGCCGGGTGGATGCCGCGCCGTATGCGGGCGTGGAGTATACGCAGAATTCCGGCGTGAAGACGGGCACGGTCCGCTATATCTGCCAGGTGCCGGCCTATACCGATCTGTTCTGCCCCGAGTATTGGGGCAGCTATGTGGGCTATGCCAACCACGAGTGCTTCACGGCGTGCATCTCCATGGCGCTGTCGTACCTCGGCATCGACGCCACGCCCGGCGCGCTCGGCGATTACTGGCGCAGCGGCGGCCACTACGGCACGCCCTTTGCCACGACGCCGGAGGATGTTGCCTTCAGCGGCGCGACGTACAGCAAGACCTCGCTTGCCGAGGCCATCGCGCGCTACGTCGGCGGCGAGGGCAGCTACAGCCCGCCGATCATCCACCTCAACGGCTACTCGGCCAACGGCCACTATGTCATGATCATCGGTCAGGTCTCGGCCACGGAGTACCGTGTGCTCGACCCGGCGGTCAAGACGATCTATACCATGACGCTCACCAACGGCAGCACCGTGAACTATTTCAAGGGCAGCGAGCACGTCACGGAGGCGGTGCAGTATTATTATCCCGTCCACCACTGGAGCGCCTGGACGGCCATCGAGACCGACGACGGCGCCGTGAACATGGAGCGCACCTGCTCCATCTGCGGCAAGACGGAGACGGCCAAGATCCCGGATCCCTGCATCGGCGACAAGTACTGTGCCGGCGGTGTGTTTGACGACATGCCGGCAGCGGACGACTGGTCGCACGCGGGCATTGATTACTGTGTGCTCTTCGGGCTCATGAGCGGCATCGGCAACGATCTGTTTGACCCGGCGGGGGAGACGACGCGCGCCATGCTCGTGTCGATGCTCTACCGCATGGCCGGCGAGCCGGATGTGTCCGAGCTGCCGGAGCTCTCATTTGAAGATGTCACGGCCGATGCCTGGTACGCCGACGCCGTGCGCTGGGCCTATGCCAACGAGGTCTCTGTCGGCGTGGATGACACGCACTTTGCGCCCGACGCGCGCCTCACGCGCGCGCAGCTCGTCACGATGCTCTACCGCGTCTTCGGCCCGGAAAAGGGCGCCCGCCCGCGGCCCATCGGCGGCTACGAGGACTGGAACACCGTGCCCGAGTGGGCGTTTTCCGCCACGACGTGGGCCGTCTCCATGGGCCTGCTCTACGGCACGAGCAGCTGGGAGCTGAGCCCGAACGACGGCGCCAGCCGCGCACAGCTCGCCGCCATCATTATGCGCACCTGCCAGCTGCAGGGCGAGCTGGATTCCTGAAAAAATCCGGACAAACGGGTAGAATCGTTTCGCCAAGTGTGCAAAAACGTTACACAAACTTGATAATGACCAATGAATTATGGTGACAGGTGGGTTACTATAGGGCTAGAAAAAACAGCGCCGGCATTTACCCGGCCGCAGGAACGGAGGCACACTTCATGAAGCAGAACCGGACGCGCACGGCGCTCGCGGATGCGTATATGCGCCTGCTCAACGACTATACGATCGACCGCATCACGGTCAAGATGATCACGGACGCCGTGGGCTGCAGCCGCAAGACATTCTACTATTATTTCACGGATATTTATGTGCTCACGCAGTATGTGTTTGAGCTGCGCGTGCAGCACTTTCTGGACACGAACGGCAATTTCGAGACCGTGCGTGAGGGTTTTCTGACGCTGGCGGCGAACCTCTCGAACGACCGGCAGGCCATCCTGAACATCTACCACGGCTACGGCAAGGAAGAGCTTGAGCGCTTCACGTGGGAGACGAGCGATTACTATGCCCGTCAGGTCATCACGCGCTATGCGCAGAACATGGACATCATGCCCGAGGACCTTGAGGCGATCATCCGCATGTACACGGACATGATGTTCGGCATGCTCATCGACTGGATCAATAACGGCATGGAAGGGGACTATTCCCGCAAGCTGGACATTGCGCTCACGGCACTCATGCCGGTGCTGCGCGCCAACTGCCGCAGCGCGAAAGCCGCAGCCGCCGACCAGTAAACCGCATACAAAAACAGCCCGCCCCCGGCATTCGCCGGGGGCGGGATTTGCACGCATGAAAAAGCGCCCGGACTTCTCAGGAAGTCCGGGCGCTGCGCTGATATCACTGCTCACAAAACTGCATCAGCACGGTTGCGACTTCGGCGCGCGTGCCGATCTTCTGCGGCGCGAGGGTGGTGGTGGACGTGCCGGTGATCACGCCGGCGCTCACGGCCCAGGCCATGGCCTCACGCGCCCAGTCGGACACGCTCGCCTGATCCTGATAGCTTGCAAGTGCGCCGTCGGAGCCGTAGAGCTGCTCATCGCGGCCGGCGTAGCCGTAGAGCATGGTCACCATCTGCTCGCGGGTCAGCGCTTCGTTCGGCGCAAACTGCGTCGCGGACACGCCCGCGACCACACCCGCGTGGTACGCCCAGATGACGGCGTCGGTGTACCAGCTGCCGCCCGCGTCGGTAAACGGGCAGCTCAGACCGCGCACGGACGGGCTGCCCTCGAGTGCATAGAGCACCTGCGCGAACATGGCGCGGGTCATCTGTGCGTCGGGCTGGAACAGGTTATTGCCGGTGCCGTACATGAGTCGGCCATACTTGACATAGTCTACGCTGGATGCATACCAGGCGTCTGCGCCTACGTCGTCAAACAGGCCCGCATAGCTCACGGTCTGCTTGCTGGTCATGTAGTCGTCCGGCAGGCTGCGCATCCAGGCGAGGCAGCTTTCACCGAAGTGCGCGCTCATGATTACGACGAGGTTTGCCAGCAGGGTCATCGTCGTGCCGGGGTACTTGAGCGCCATCTTGGACAGGCGCGGCACGAGCATGGCCACGGCGGCCTCAATGCCCTCCAGGTCATAGGTCACGATGCCGTTTTCCTGCAGCGCCTCCACGAGGTAGCCGGTGATGAGCCGGACGGCGGTGCCGTTTTTGATCATGCCGGGGATGGTCAACGAGTAGAAGATCTTCTGCCAGTTGTCCTGCAGCTTCTTGGCAAACGTCATGGCCACGGCGGAGGTGTCACGGTCCGCCTTGCCGAAGATATCCCCGAGCAGGGCGATGAGGAAGTCCTGCATATTCTCCGCGTAGTCGGCGCGCGAGGACACGAGACACGTCGTGATCGCTTCGCTGAGATCGGCGTAGAATTCCTTCTGCGTCATGTTGACCTTGAAGATCTTGCCCAGATCGCCGCTCGTGATGTCCTTCGGGTCGATGCCCCAGGCCTGGAAGTGGTCGGGCCAGTAGATGTTGCCGCCGTTGTTCGGGATCTGGTAGAACTCGCGCAGCATTTTGGCCTTGTAGTTGAGGTAGTTGTCGTCGCCCTTGGTCGGCACGACACGGTCGACGCCGTAGCGGGCGAAGTCCCAGTTGTCGAACGCGACGTAGGTCACGAGGTCGTTTTCGTTCACGAGATTCTGGATGTTGTCATACAGGCGGCCCTGCACCTGATTTTTCGTCGTGCCCATGGGCGTCTCATAGCAATAGCAGTACAGGTCGTGCGGGCTGAGGCTGACGCCCTCACCGAGGCTGTAGCCATTGTCGAGCGCGCCGCCGACCATGTTGGACACAGCCGCGCCGCGGCTGTAGCCGGCGATCCAGATCTTCACCCGGCCGGAGATGCCGGTGTCGGCGATGTAGCTGCGCAGGTAGTCGAGCGCCTGGTCACGGCCGAGGGCAAAGCCCTTGTGCTCGCCCGTGGCGTCGAGCCGGGCGTTGCCGCCCCACTCGGCGTGGTAGTTGTTGCCGCGCACACCGACGGCGATGAGCGTGTAGCTGCCGCCGTTGTCGCGGATGGTCTTGCTGGCGCAGTTGATGCCGATGGAGTCGGTCTCGGCGGGCTGGAACATCCATTTGTTCGACTGGATGTTTTCAAAGCCGCACTGCTCGGCCATGGACACAAAGTTGCGGTTGCCGGTGGCGTAGTTGTCCGAATACTGAGAGTCCTTGCTGGAAAACGCCGCGAAGGCGAGCCCCAGGGACATCTCCGCGAGGTCCTGGCGGTATGTGTACCCGCTCTTGGTAAACAGCTCGTCGCTGTAGGTAAAGGTCGCTTCGTAGTCGTGGTCATTTTCGCCGTGACCGGAAGCGTAGCGTACCGCGACGGTCCTGGTGTCTCCCATGTCCGCCGCGGCAGCGGCCGGCACGAGCGACACGATCAGCACCAGGCACAGCAGCAGGCTGATGATGCGCTTTTTCATGTTCTTTCTCCTCCCATTTGTTGTTGGTCTGCAAGTTAGATACAACCACCTTTATTATACGTATAAAAAATATAAATAGCAAGTAACAACTACCAACTGTCTGTTCAGGATCGGCAAAAAAGTGCCCCGCAGCGTCCATGGACGCTGCGGGGCAGAGCACTTCGTTTGTTTATTGCCGGAACATCGTGTAGGCACGGCCGTCGCCCACGGCGTCGGCGATCATCATACGGTCGCTGAGCACGGAAAAGCGGTAAAATGCCACGGCATCGTCGCCCGTGCCGGCGCAGATGGTGTCGTCGCGCAGGGTGCATTCCTTCCCGCTCAGGCCGGGCAGGGAACACGTCGCGGTGCCGTCGTCCGTTACGGTCAGCTCACCCGCATCGCTGCTCCAGCTGCCGGTCAGGAACGCCTGCGCGTAGCTGTCGTCGCGCATGATGACCTGATTGGTGTCGGAAAAGCCGATAAGCTCCATGAGCTTCTGAGCGGCCTGCGCATTGGTCATGCCGGATGTGAGCGCAAGCTGGCCCAGGCTGTCGCACAGGTGGGCGTTGGTGAGAAACAGGCGCTTGTCGCTGTCGGAATAATTGCGCGCGGCGAGCACGGTGTATTCGGCCAGCGCATTCTGATAGTCCTGCGCGCTGTAGGCATTGGCGGCCGCGGTGTAGATCTGCGGCAGACTCTTGGCCTCCATGGCATCGAGCACGCCGCTGTAGGTTGCCAGATCGGCGTCGGTGTATTTTTCGTGCAGATCGTCAATATACATGAGTGTCTGCGTGTATTGCCCGGCCTGATAGAGCCGGCCGGTGCGAATGATCTCCGTGCGCAGGTCGTTGTCCCCGGCGGGAAAGAGCTTGACGTCGCGCCGCAGCGTCTCGGCGGTGTCAAACTGGAAGCTGCAGATCGCGTCCTTGACGCGGTTGTTGACGGCGGCGTCCTGCGAGGCGACGACGGCAAACCCCGCGCCTACGGCGACGAGCACGATGGCGATGCCGATGAGCAGCGCGCGCAGACGCTTGTTTCGCCAGATTTTTTCGTGCAGGACCGGCCGTCCGCACTGCGGGCAGCGGCGTGCGCCCTGCGGCAGCTCCGCGTGGCATTCGCGGCATTGCATATGCTTTTCCCCCCTCGCGATGGTCGCGCCTGTTCAACAGAACCACGGCGCAACGCTCATTATAGCCGATTCCGGCGCACAGTGCAAGCCGCCCGGCGGGAAAAGCATCGGAAATCTGTCAGGAACGTGCTAAGAAAGCGGTCGGGGAATTGCGCACATGGCGCCGTTTGTCCGCTTGACATCCCACGCAAAACCGGTAAAATAAACCTGTAACCGGTATTGCCACCAACCATCCGGCGCCGAAGTGTGTGTGCGGCGGCGGAACATCAAGAAAGGGGTAAAGTAGCATGAACGCAAATGCATTCGTCCACTGGGGCCTCGGCCTCGCATCCGACATTTTGGAGATCTGCAAGGAAGGCAAGGCTGCCGCGATCGTTGACGCGATCGATAAATGGTATCCCGAGCTCCTGTAAGCAGAAACAGGAAAAACGGTCCCCCGGAGCGTCCGCTCCGGGGGATTTTTCGTGTCGAACGGCGTTGATTGGGTGAATAACCACACACACAGAGGTTGAAATCCGGCGAAAGGCGCGCTATACTATCGCCAGCCAGATTTCCACTGGTCATTGTTGTTGTAAGGAGCACATTCTCATGCAGAAGTTTGAAAAGCACAGCCCGGTCGTCGTGACTGAGGTCACGACCAAGCACGAGCTGCGTCAGTTTATGCAGTATCCCAACCGGCTCTATGCCGATAACCCGAACTACATTCCCTCGTTCTACGGGGATGACCTCTCCGACTGGACGCCGGGCAAGAACCCTGCGTTCGACTACTGCGAGGCGCGCTGCTGGCTGGCCTGGCGCGACGGGGAGATCGTCGGCCGCATCGGCGCGATCCTCAGCCACAAGGCCAATGACAAGTTCGGCACGCACCGCATGCGCTTCAGCCAGGTGGACTTCGTGGACGATTCCGAGGTCTCGGCGGCGCTGTTCGGCACGGTCGAGCGCTGGGCGCGCCAGAAGGGGTGCGATCAGGTGCACGGCCCGCTCGGCTTCACGGACATGGACCGTGAGGGTATGCTCGTCGAGGGCTTCGACCGCCGGAGCCTGTTCATCACAAACTACAATGCGCCCTATTATCCCGAGCACCTGACCCGCCTCGGCTACCGCAAGGATGTCGACTGGATCGAGTACCGCATCTCGGTGCCTGCGCCGGGCAGCGCAGAGGCTGAGCGCCTGCACAAGCTCTCGGAGTTCATCCTCAAGCGCAAGCATCTGCACGTGGCCACACTGCACCATAAGAGCGAGTACGGCCCGTTTGTCCGCCAGGTCTTTGAACTGGTCAACGCGGCCTACGCGCCGCTCTACGGCGTCGTGGAGCTCTCGGATGAGCAGATCGAGCGCTACGCCAACAAGTTCATCCCGCTAGTGGATCCGGACTTTGTCTGCTTTGTGCTCGATGAGCAGGACAAGCTCGTCGCCTTCGGCGTCACGACGCTCGACCCCTCACCCGCGCTCAAGCACTCCGACGGCCGCCTGTTCCCATTCGGCTGGGCGGAGGTGCTCAACGATCTGCACCATGGCGACACGCTCATCATGCTGCTCACGGCTGTGCGGCCCGATCTGCAGACTGAGGGCATCAACGCCGTCATGATGGATCATGTCTGCCAGAGCTGCAACCGCCACGGTGTGCAGTTTGCCGAGACCGGGCCCATGCTCGAGCTCAACGACCACATCCTTGCGCAATGGAAGCGGCTCGAGAAAGAGCAGCACAAGCGCCGCCGCTGCTTCATCAAGGATCTGGATCATGGCATCAATGCGGCCAACGCCGCTGCTGCCGCACAGGCCGAGGCCCCGGAGGCAGCCCCCGCCGCGGAAAGTGCCGAATAACGCAGACGAACGCCTGCGAAACGAAAGATGACCGGCGCGCCGACCCGTAAGAGCCGGCGCGCCGATTCTTTTCAAGCTTTCTCCCTGCGGAGAAAATGATGCATCATTTCAAAGGTATTTGAGCCGCAGGGGAGCACGAGGGGGCAAGGCCCACCTCGGATGAGATCTTTGCATCGCCGCAAGGCGATGCCTTCTCCTCGAGGAGAAGGTGGCAAGCTCGGCTTGCCGGGTGAGGTGGAAAGGCCGCGGCTATCCCCAGCGCTGCCGCCCATACACCGTGCGCCGCCCACATTCACGAACAAAAAAGACGCTGCCGCGGCAGCGTCTTTTTCCTGTCTTGTTGCTTCTCAGCCCTTCGCGCGCTCGAGGTACTCGCCCACGCGGGTGTCGACGCGGATGCGGTCGCCCGGGTTGATGAACAGCGGCACCTTGATCTCAGCGCCGGTCTCAAGGGTGGCGGGCTTGGTGGCGTTGGTGGCCGTGTTGCCGGCGAAGCCCGGATCAGTGTCGGTCACTTCGAGCTCGACGAACGTGGGCGGCTCGACCTGGAACACCTTGCCCTTGTAGGAGCTGATGACGCACTCCATGTTCTCCTTCACGAAGCGGAAGTTGCTGCCGAGGGCGCTCTCGTCGATGGGGATGAGCTCGTAGGTCTCGGGATCCATGAAGTAGTAAAGGTTGCCGTCGTTGTAGCTGTACTCCATCGTCTTGCGGTCGATGGTGGCGCTCTCGAACTTGGCGGTGGGGTTGAAGGACGTCTCGGTCACGGCGCCGGTGATGACGTTTTTCATCTTGGTGCGCACGAAGGCCGCGCCCTTGCCGGGCTTGACGTGCTGGAACTCGACGACCTGCATGACCTGGCCGTCCATTTCGAAAGTAACGCCGTTGCGGAAATCGCCTGCAGTAATCATATAGGAATCCTCCTCAAGAATAATCAGAATCAAAAATCTTATATAGTTTACACGATTTTGCGTGGTTTGACAAGCGGGTATTTACAGAATGATGAGATTTTTCGGGCTCCGGGTGAGAATTTCGGCCCCGTCTGCCGTCAGATGCATCACGTCCTCGATGCGCACGCCGAACTTTCCGGGCAGATAGATGCCCGGCTCGGCGGAGATGACGGTGTGCTCCGGCAGCCTCCCGTGCACGCCGGGGGCGGCGATGGGGTGCTCGTGAATGTCGAGACCCAGACTGTGGCCGAAGCTGTGACCGAAGTAGTCCCCGTAGCCCGCGTCGCTGATGACCTTGCGCGCGGCAGCGTCCACGCGCTCGCCGGTCACGCCGGCCTTTGCCGCGGCGATGCCGGCCAGCTGCGCGTTGAGCACGGTCTGGTACACGCTGCGCATCTCGTCGGTCGGTATGCCGACGGCGACGGTGCGCGTCATGTCCGAGCAGTAGCCGTTTTTGCGGCAGCCGAAGTCCATCGTCACGAAGTCGCCCGCGGCCACGCGCCGGTCGCCGGGCACACCGTGGGGCATGCTCGTGTCCGGGCCGGTGAGCACGATGGGGTCAAAGCTCATGCCCTCTGCACCGAGGCGCAGCATGCGGTAGATGAGCTCGGCCGCGATCTCACGCTCGGTCATGCCGGGGCGGATGACGGTGCAGATCTGGGCAAACGCCTCGTCCGTGATCTGCTGGGCCTGATACATCATCGCAAGCTCCTCCGGCTGCTTGGCCGCGCGCAGATTGCGGATCAGGTTCTGCGCCGGCTGGAGCTTCAGACCGAAGAGCTGCTCATAGGCCGTGAACTCGGCATAGCTCGTCGTCTGCTCCTCGCCGCCGAGGATCTGCACGTTCGCCTCGCGCAGGATGCCCTGCACGAGCGTGCGCATCGGCGCCTCGCGCGAGCACAGCAGCACCTGCGCGATGCCGGTCAGCGCGGCGCGCGCGGCCTCGATGTAGCGGGCGTCGGTGATGAAAAATGCCTGGTGTACCGTCACGATCACGGCGCCGTCCGAGGACGGGAAGCCGGTGGCGAACCGGCGGTCATTTTCGTCGGTGAGCAGGATGGCGTCCAGATGCGCCTGTGTCAGCGCGCGCTGGATGCGGGCAATATTGTTGAGCATGAAAAATACACCTCCGTGGGAATGGGTCTGCATTTAAGATTGTGTGTCCGTGGCCGGGTCGGTCAGGGCAAGATCGTTTGCGGTCATCGGCTCGTGCAGCACGTCGCCGTCCATTTCTTCCAGCCCGACGGCCGACACGCCGTCGAGCGCCGTGCCCGTCAGCACCAGACAGGCCAGCGCCTGCGTGCGCACGATGCCGCTCACCGTGTCCGAGCCCGTCACCGTCAGCCAGAGCGTGCCCGCGTCGTCGATGCGGTAGCCGCCGAGCGTCAGCCACCCGCGCACGGGATTGAAGCACGTGCTGTCGCCTGGCACCGCGCCGAGTGCGTCGATCGCCGCCTGAACCGGGTCCGTGCCGTCCGGCACGGTGACCGCCTCTGTCTCCATGAGGGCGGTGCCCTCTTTTGCGATGCGGTATACCGTCACGGTCTGCCGCTTTGCGCAGCCCGCGCAGCCGAGTGCGAGCACGGCCGCCAGCAGCATGGGAAGCCAGCGCTTCATGTTTTCGGCACCTCCTTTTGCGCCTCGGGCGCGTTGTCTGCCGCCGCGCGCGGGAACGTCACGGTAAAGCGCGTGCCGTGCGGCTCCACGCCGTCCACGGCCACGGTGCCGCCGTAGAGCGCGGCCGCATCGTGTACGATCGACAGGCCGAGACCGCTGCCGCCGTGTTCGCGCGAGCGGGCCTTGTCCACGCGGTAAAAGCGGTTGAAGATGTTCGGCCGGTCGGCCTCGGGGATGCCGATGCCGGTGTCGGCCACGGACAGGACGCTCTGCCCGCCGTGCGTCTCCACGCGCACGGTCACGTCCCCGCCCGGGAGATTGTATTTGATGGCGTTTTCGACAAGGTTAAACACGATGTGGTAAATGTCGTCCTCGGATGCGCGCACGGTCACGCCCTCGCTCATGAGGCACGTGATCGTCACGTCGCTCTGGTCGGCCAGCGGCCGCAGCAGATGCAGCGTCCCGTGCACGGCCTGCTGCAGGTCCACGATCGTCACGTCCGGCTGTACGCCGTCGTCGCGCCGCGACAGGTCGAGCAGCTTCTCGGTCGTGCGCTGCAGGCGCTCGGCCTCGCTGCCGATGTCGGCCACGAACTCGCGCATCGTCGCGCTGTCCATGTCCGCGCTCTGGGAGATGCTGTCCGACAGCAGGCGGATGGACGCCAGCGGCGTCTTGAGCTCGTGCGACGCGTCGGAGACGAACCGGCGGCGCTGGGCCTCGGTCGTCTCGAGCCGTTCGGTGAGGTTGTTGAATTCCTGGCCGAGCTCGGTCAGCTCGTCGTTGCCCGAGAGCGTCAGGCGGAAGCTGTAGTCGCCGCTCTGCACGGTGCGCACGCCATCGGCCAGCTGCGTGATGCGCCGCGTGAGCATTTTGATGGAAAACCACAGCACCACGAGCGCGGCCGCGCCGATGCCGATCGTGATCGTGCCGAGCCGGCGCTGGATGCTGCCGATGAGCGCGGCGCGCTCGCTGTCGCTCTCGCACACGTACACGGCGCCGACGGTCCGGCCGCTGCTCATGACAGGCATGGCCGCACGGCTGAGAAACGCCTCGGTCGTATAGTGCGAGTAGAACACGGCCTGTCCGCCGAGCGCGCGCACGAGCTCGGGGTAGAGCACGTACTTGCCGCGGATGTTGTTTTCGCTTGCGGAGTCATATACGGCCAGCCCCTCGCTGTCGGTCACGATGATGCGCGTCAGGTCGCGCAGGTCGAGCAGGGCGAGCACCTGCCGCGTGTTGTCCGGCGTGAGATTGTCGAGCAGCGACAGGGAGGACGACACGACGGCGGCGCGGTTTGTGAGCGCGCTCTGCTTTTCGGTGAACACGATGTCGCGCGAGGCGCGCGTGGGGTAGGTGTTCATGAGCGCAAGCAAAATCGCCACGAGGATCGTGAACGTCACGGCGAAGCGAAACTGCACGCTCGATACCAGCCTGTGCGGCAGCCGGATGCGAAACGGATGCTGCTTCATCCGTCAGGCCTCGGCGAAGTAGTAGCCCACGCCCCACTTCGTGATGATGTATTCGGGGGCGGCAGGGTTGCGCTCGAGCTTTTCGCGCAGGCGGCGGATGTGCACGTCCACGGTGCGGATGTCGCCCTGATAGTCGTAGCCCCACACGAGGTCGAGCAGCTGTTCGCGCGAGTAGACCTTTCCGGGATTGCGCATGAGCAGCTCAATGAGGTCGAACTCCTTAAGCGTCAGCTCCACGTTCTGGCCGAAGCGGCGGGCGCTGCGGCGCTCGGGGTCGATCTCGATGTGGCCGCGCACGAGCTTGCCGCCGTCCGGCTCGGCCGGGGCGGCGGGGGCCATGCTCGAGCGGCGGATGAGCGCGCGGATGCGCGCCTTGAGCTCGAGGATGTTGAACGGTTTCGTGATATAGTCGTCCGCGCCGGACTCAAAGCCGATGAGCTTGTCGGCGTCCTCGCTGCGGGCGGTAAGCATGATGATCGGCACGGTGGAAAATTGCCGGATCTGCTGGCACGCACCGAGCCCGTCGAGCTTCGGCATCATGAGATCGAGCAAAATCACGGCGTACTCGCCGCGGCGCGCCATGTCCACGGCGGTCTCACCGTCATAGCACACGTCCACCTGATAGCCCTCGTTCTCGAGGTTGAATTTGATGCCCTTGACGATGGTTTTTTCGTCGTCCACAACCAGTATTTTCATCGCGGTCCCTCCGTTTGCGTCTTTTCGCGGAAATGATTTGCTTTTCGCCGCCGGAATTATTATAATGGGGCAAGACACTGTCATTTGTCCCGGCCGCGCGGCAGCGCCGCCTCCGGCCGGATATTCCATTATATCATAGTTCCATGGAGAAAGATATGAAAAAATATCGCATTTTGCCGCTGCTGCTCATCGTCTGCCTGCTGCTGACGGCGGCCTTCCCGGCGGCCGCCGCAAAAAGCACGGCGGACAATTCGGCCGATGCGCCCCAGAGTACCGCAAACGTCTCGTCCGACGGCGTGCCCCAGAGCACCGTCCAGGCGGCGGAGGGGTCGTATGTCCTCGGCAGCGACGCGGTCAAGTCCGCGCTCGATGAAAAGCTCGGGGCCAACTGCGTTCTGCTCGTCGACGAGGACAGCGGCCAGTATTACTATACCCGCAATATTGACGCCAAAGCCTATCCCGCGAGCCTGACGAAGATCATGACGCTCCTGCTCGCGGTCGAGGCGGTCGAGCGCGGCGACGTGCAGCTGGATGACACCGTCACCGCCTATGCCGACTGCAATGCCGACATGGTCGAGGGCGCGAGCAATGCCGACATCAAGGTCGGTGAGACCATGACGTTCGAGGACTTTCTCTACTGCGCCATGATCTCCTCGGCCAACGAGGCGTGCAACGTCGTCGCGGAGTACGTCTGCGGCAGCATCTCGGCGTTCGTGCAGCGTATGAACGCCCGCGCGCAGGAGCTCGGCTGCACGGGCACGCACTTTGTCAACCCCCACGGCCTGCCGAACGACGACCATTACACCACGGCGCATGACCTCTACCGCATCACGAAGGAAGCGCTCAGCCACGAGCTCTTCGCCACGATCTGCAATACGGTCAAGCACACCGTCCCGGCCACGAACCTGTCCGACGAACGCACGCTCTCGAACACGAACGGCCTCATCAATCCCGAGTCCCCGATGTACCGCGGCTATTATTATGAATACGCCAAGGGCGTCAAGACCGGCCATACCGAAGCCGCGGGCTACTGCCTTGTCTCCACGGCGGAGAAGGACGGTGTGCGCCTGCTGTGCGTCGTGCTCGGCGGCAAGGGCACGGCCCGCGCCAACGGCACGACCGATTTCGGCAGCTTTTCCGACACGCTCACGGCCTACCGCTGGGTGTTTTCCAACTACGGCTGGCGCGACATCGTCAGCGCGAGCGACCTTGTCTGCGAGGTGCCCGTGCGCTATGGGCGCGACAGCGACGGTGTCACCGTCCGCCCGGCGCAGAGCATCTCGGCCGTGCTGCCGTCGGCCGATACGGCCGGCGCGCCGCAGTTTGAGCAGCAGATCACGATCTACTCCGAGCGGGACGGCAAGCCGCTCGAAGCCCCCGTCAAAGCGGGGGACGAGGTCGGGGAACTCACCGTGTCGTATAACGGCACGGTCTACGGCACGGTCAAGCTCGTCGCGGCGGTCGATGTCGCCGTGTCCAAGGGTGCTTACATTGCCGGTCACCTGCGCGCCTTTTTCACGAATCCGATCGTGCTCGTCGTGCTCCTGCTCGTCGTGCTGGCCGTCATCGGCTATGTGCTGTGGCTGGTGCGCCGCCGCAAGCAGGTCGAGGCCGAGCGAAAGCGCCGCCGCCGTGCGCAGCTGGAGGCGGAGGAGGCCCGCCGCCGCGCGCTCGCGCACGAGACCCTGCGCGAATTTGACCGCGATCATGTCGGCAGCGGCCGCCGCTGAATCCCAATTTGCTCCTGCATCGCCCGCCGGCGCTCCGGTGGGCGATTCTTTATCATTTGTTTACAATTCCGGCCCTCCGGACGGCCCGGACACATTGACCATTGCGGCACTTGATGATATAATGCACTGTCTAAGTATCACCATTCCGGCACACACTGGAACTGCACGGTTCCGTCCCGCCGGACAAGAGGAGCAGCTATGTGGATTTCGGATTCTTGGCAGGATTTTGAGGTGCTCGACTGTTCGCGCGGCGAAAAGCTCGAGCGCTGGGGCAAATATACCCTCGTGCGCCCGGACCCCCAGGCCATCTGGGACACGCCGCGCACCGACCCGCGCTGGCGCACGGCCGACGGGCGCTACAGCCGCAGCCATACCGGCGGCGGCAGCTGGGACAAGCGCACCCTCCCGCCAAGCTGGGACATCCACTACCGGGACCTGACGTTCCGCGTCAAGCCCATGAACTTCAAGCACACGGGCATCTTTCCCGAGCAGGCCGCCAACTGGGACTACGCCATGGCGAAGATCCGCACGGCCGGCCGCCCGGTCTCGGTGCTCAATCTCTTCGGCTACACGGGCGCGGCCACGGTCGCGTGCGCGTCCGCCGGGGCGAGCGTGTGCCATGTCGATGCTGCCAAGGGCATGGTCGCATGGGGCAAGGAAAACGCCGCCGCCTCCGGCGTGGCCGACCGGCCCATCCGCTGGATCGTGGACGACTGCGGCAAGTTCGTCGAGCGGGAGATCCGCCGCGGCCGCCGCTATGACGCCGTCATCATGGACCCGCCAAGCTACGGCCGCGGCCCGGGCGGCGAGGTCTGGAAGCTCGAGACGAACCTCTGGCCGTTCGTGGAGCTGGTGTCCGGCGTGTTGTCGGACGATCCGCTCTTTGTCATCATCAATTCCTACACCACGGGCCTGAGCCCGTCGGTGCTCACGTATCTCTCGGAGAGCATCTTCACCCGGCGCTTCGGCGGCCGCAGCCAGTCACAGGAGCTGGGTCTGCCGGTCACGGCGTCCGGCCTTGTGCTGCCGTGCGGGGCGACCTGCCGCTGGGAGCGCTGAGCGGAAAGGAACACCATGGAACCGATCTTACGAACCGAACATCTGACCTTTACCTACCCCGGCGAGCCCCAGCCCACGCTCGGCGACCTCTCGCTCGAGATCGCGCGCGGCTCGTTCGTGGCCGTGCTGGGGCACAACGGCTCCGGCAAGAGCACGCTCGCCAAGCACTTCAACGCCATTCTGCTGCCGACCGGCGGCAAGGTGTATGTCGACGGCATGGACACGTCCGACGAGAACAATCTTCTGGCCGTGCGCGCCACGGTGGGCATGGTCTTTCAGAATCCCGATAACCAGATCGTCGCCAACGTCGTCGAGGATGACGTAGCCTTCGCGCCCGAGAATCTCGGCGTCCCGCCGCAGGAGATACGCGCACGGGTGGATGCAGCCCTGAAGCAGGTCGGCATGTATGATTTTCGCCTGCACGCGCCGCACCTGCTCTCCGGCGGACAAAAGCAGCGCGTGGCCATTGCGGGCGTCATCGCCATGCAGCCCAAGTGCATCGTGCTCGACGAGCCGACGGCGGCGCTTGACCCCGTTTCCGAATATGAGGTCTACCGGAAGTTCAATGCGATCTCCGGCGGCAAGACGGCGCTCTATATCAGCCACCGGCTGGCCTCGTGCCGCTTCTGCGATGAAATTCTGGTGTTCTCGGCAGGCAGTATCGTCCAGCACGGCGCGCATGAGGCGCTTCTGCAGGAAAAAAACGGAGAATATGCCCGCCTCTGGCACGCGCAGGCGCAGTATTATGACGATTCTTTACAGAAAAAGAATCCTGTAAAATAGCTAAAAAACAGATGAATATGAACGGACTGTGAACAAACATCGTGCATTGTGTGAATATTAGCACTCTCCTATTGACAGTGCTAAAAACGGTGGTATAATGCAGTTGAACCTTGAGAGAGGGGACAGAAACCCACCCCCCAGGGGAACAAAACCACAACCACATTGGGTACATAATACAGGCCCGGCTGAACGGGAGCCTCTCCCGGAGGCGGCCGGAGCGAATGGAGGTATGACTTATGCTGCCCAGCATCTATAGTGAAAATTTGTTTGATGATTTCTTCTCGGATCCGTTTGATATGGTAATGCCGCGTAGCCTCAATGCCCTGTACGGCAAGCATGGCAAGAACCTCATGAAGACCGACGTCCGTGAGACCGAGGACACCTATGAGCTTGACATCGACCTGCCGGGCTTCAAGAAGGACGAAGTGAATCTGGAGCTGAAGGACGGTTATCTCACCATTCAGGCCGCAAAGGGTCTGGACAAGGAAGAGCCGGAGAAGAAGGGTAAGTACATCCGTCAGGAGCGTTACGCCGGTGCGTGCAGCCGCAGCTTCTATGTCGGTGAGCATGTGGAGCCGGAGGACATCCGCGCGAAGTTCGAAAACGGCATCCTGCAGATCTCTCTGCCGAAGGCCGCAAAGAAGCAGCTCCCGAAGAGCAATGTCATTGCCATCGAGTAACGGCATATTCAATATCCCGCAGAGGAATTTCCCCCCTGCGGGATATTTTTTTGCGAAGGCACATTGAAAATGCGAACAAAAGCCTCGCAGAGTTTGCGCTCGCAAGCGCAAAGAAAGTGGGAATCATTTTCTCCGGCGGCGTGTACGTCGGAGAAAATACCGCTCGGCTCGCAAACGTGCGAAGGGC
>ERZ835051.36-NODE-36-length-118631-cov-7.431268_pt1 | contig 118631 bp, 146 predicted proteins | sample MGYA00519575_ERZ835051 | MGnify/ENA primary metagenome ERZ835051 (study PRJEB31850, sample SAMEA3708769) | human gut metagenome | biome: human gut; feature: human-associated habitat; material: faeces | place: China | collected 2014 ... | reverse complement strand
CTTTATTGTAATTAAATTATAACAGAAATTTTCTTATTTGTCAAGTATAAAATTATTTAGACGAATTTCGTCTAAATTTTTCTACAAAAGAAAAAGGTGACGATTTCTCGCCACCCTTCCGATTACTCGTTATTTACATTTTCTCGTTCAGTTTTCTTTGCCTTTGCCTTTTCTCGTGCAAGGCGGTCTTTCTCCATTTTCTTTTGTTTCTTCTCCTCTCGTTCTGCCTTGGCCTTGGCCTTAGCTTCACTCTCAAGGCGATAATTTTCGGCTTCCTCATAACCATCAAAGAGGTCGCCATCCCTCGTCCCCTTGGGAACGCTAAAGGTGAGGTTTAGATAGCCTTCATCGTCATCCAGCGCCCACGGAATCGAAAAAGTCCCGCTCTTAATCTGAAGAACAGTTTCTCCCTCACTTTCGAGAAAATTCTTGACTTTCTGCATAAAGTCCATTTTTACGACTTCACTTTTCTTTGCCATTCAAAGCACTTCCTTTCTTTACTGTACTTAAAGTATAGCACAACTTTCTTTTTTTGTCAATACTTCTTTTCTTATTTTCTAAAATTATTATAACAAAAATTTTTTTGAATTTCAAATTTTCTTTAATACTTTAGTATGGTAAAGCACCGAGATCGATTTTATTTAGACGAAGTTCGTCTAAATAATTTTTCCCCAAAAAAGGACGGTGATTTCTCACCGCCCATTTTTTCTTACTCGGTCACAAGACTGTACTGCTTCTGCTTACCCTTCTTGGGAATCTTCACTTCCTCAACTGCCAGCTTGCCAGCTTCCACAAGCTGGCGGCACAGAGAACTAATCTTCTGCGTGGAGAGGTCTGCGTCTGCCTCATGGATTTCGCTTGCTGTCATAGGCTTGACGGCCAGAATCTCCAGCAGGTGCGCCTTGATAGGTTCGTTTGCAAGCTGGGTCTTGCTGGGCTTGGAACTCCGCTGGGCGTTTCGCTTGTCCAGCTTCTCCAGCTCGGCGGTGGCGTGGCTGGTCAGCTCGTCATTCACATTAGCCTTGATAACGGCATTGAAGAACTCACGATTAGTCATAATAGACTCCTTTCATATGGCGGATAGGTCGCCACCCATTTTATTTGTCATTCGGTTTCCCTCTTGACATTATCTATTATATCAGATTTCTTGAAAATGTCAATACTTTTTTCAAAAAAATTTTTGAAAATATTTTTTAGACGAAGTTCGTCTAAATAGAAATGTGGGATTTCTCCCACATCTTTTTAATTACGGATTTCCACCTTTTCAGCCGTGGCAAGCATCTGAAGCACATTAGCTGTAAGTGCAACGTCCGGTCTATCATAGTCATTCCCGGAAGTATCGTCCACATACCCACAATCATTATCGGCGATGATGTCATACAATTCATTGAGAATATCATAGGCATCGCATAAGGTTTTCCGTTCCTCCTCTGTCAGTTTGACATAGATGGGACTTTTGATAATTTCCATTTTGTTTTCCCCTTTCTTTTGATGGTTTTATTATAATATATTTTTTGATTATTGTCAAGTACAAAATTATTTAGACGATATTCGTCTAAAAATTTCTTTGGAGAAAAAGGGAATTTCTTCCCTTTATCTCGCCAAAACCTTCAAAACGCTTTCCATTGCATCAGGATGAAATCCACCCATTCCCCAGTCAATTAGATTTCCTGTTTCATCATCAAACAGAATATCATCAGAGGAAGAACGGAAACTTGTTTTCTTTGTGCCATATTCTACAATATGAATTTCATCAAAGGAAACACTTCTCAAATGCTGACGCAACCAGCGTATTTTTTCAGCCTTTACGGCTTCAAGAAAAGCGGGGTTTTTGTCTTTACTTCCCCATGAAATCACGCCAATCTTTACACCCTTTCGCTGAACCCGGTTCAGCTTGCGTGCCAGCGTATTCATATTGCAGAGGGGGCGAGCCTCTGCGTAGACTTTTGCGTCATAGGCCCGCAAGCGAGGCAACCAGTCTTTTGTGCTGTACAAGTCGGCAATCGTGCCGTCCATATCAAGAAAAATAGTCATAAATTTAATTCCTTTCCTTTATTGTAATTAAATTATAACAGAAATTTTCTTATTTGTCAAGTATAAAATTATTTAGACGAATTTCGTCTAAAAAAATTCTATAAAAAAGGCGGGATTTCTCCCGCCAATTTCAATCAGACAAAAATTTCTTTTAGTTTTTCCTCTACCTCTGCTTGAAGTTCAGAAACCATTGTCCTCATACGGAAACCACCTTCTTCTTCTGCAAAATCGGCCAAATCCCTGAAAGCATCATAAACTTTTTCAAGTTTATTGGTGGTGTATTTCTTGAAACAAACACCATCTTCATATAGGAAAATTTCCAGAGGGTCGCCCTCTCGAATACCAACGCTCCGCCGAATTTCTTTAGGAATAACGACACGCCCTAAATCATCAACTCTGCGAATAATACCTGTTGCTTTCATTTTTTTTACTACTTCCTTTCTTATTTTGTAATTACAGTATAGCATACAAAAGTGTAAATGTCAAGAGGAATATTTTTTAGACGATATTCGTCTAATTTTTATTTTTTTGAAAAAATAGCGCCGAAGCACTATTTTTTCAACTGAAGCGCTATTTTTTCAACCGAAAGTAATGAAATTTTTATCCCCACTTGCTTTCCAAGGGTGATTGATTCCAAGATTTTTCAGGAAAAAATAAATCTTGATTCTCTTAAAAATTTTCATAGTTTTCTCCTTTCTTACCAGCCCATAGAAAAAATCCAGCCAATGAAAAACACAGCTCCCAGCGCATACAGCCCAGCTCCCACGCCATAATGCCAATCGTGGCTTTTTACGAACGAATACGCACCCATAAAGGACATACCAGCACACGCAAGCCCAGCGGACAGAATACACAGCACAGCGACAACAACCATTTCAGAAACCTCCCTTTCAGTATATCTAAATTATACACCAAATTTCGGAAAATGTCAAGAAAAATATTTTTTAGACGAATGTCGTCTAAATTTTTTGTGAAATCTTTCACAAGCACTGTTCGTCTAAATTTTTTGTGAAAATATTCACAAACTTTTTCAAAAAAAGAAAAGAGGGAAAAATTCCCCTCTTTTCAATTATACATACCTTTTTGTTATTCGTCCCAGTTATCATTTTTCCATCGACCTACATCGCCGTAATGGTCAATGGTTTCAATTCCTCTAAAATAGCCTCTCTGCTGGATTTCATAGGTAAGCCGGGCGCCGTTCTCTACGGTATTATCCAGATAGCCGATGATAGTGTAGATTGTGCGTAAATCTGCGAATTGCTGGATGGTGACAACGCCGGTATCCTCATAGTGAACGATAAGACGATAATTCATAATGTTTCCTTTCTGCCCGTCATGCCGATAGCCCAGCCCCTTTTTTAGCCCCAGCGGACGTTTGTCCATTCTCCAATAGGCTCCCCAGCATAGTCGATGACTTCAATGTCTCCGTTCTCGTTCCGATACTGAAGCTCGTAGCCCACCTCTGCGCCGTTCTCCATAGCGCAGTCCAAGCAATGCATGAGGTTCCATGCATCGTCAGCGTCATTGAATGGGACAGTGTTCACTTCACAGGTTCTTTGCCACCGGATAACCAAGCGATAGTTCATAGCGTTTCCCTTCTCCCCGTCTCGCCGTTAGGTCAGCGTTCTCTTATTGCTGGGTCAGCTCCGCATAATAGGCTTGCAGGAACAGATCTCTATAAGTGTCATCTCACAGCGTTTCAATCTCTTTGCCCAGCTCCCCATTGCCATATTCATAGGCGATACACGCTGCCATGTGTGCCATACCGAAAGCCACATTATAGCAATCTCTGGCCTTGAATCCATTGTCCGGAGCTTTCGCATAGTTCAGATAGCGATTGAGGCTCTTCTTCACGAAGTCGATAGTCATAGTTATGTTCCTTTCTCTTGTGGGCTGGGCTTATCAAGCCCAGCCCTATTGATTGATACTTACAGGGTCAGCCCCTCAAAGTCTGCGCTTGTGTAGTCTCTTGTACGGTCAAACTCAACCGGCCATTGCAACAGTCTTTGATACAGCTTTTTAGAACTAACTTGAATCCCCAGCCCGTCATACTCGCCATGCTTATTCACTGTCTTTATGGCGTTCACTTCCTGAACACAATTCAGAAATAAGGCAGTTGGAATAATAAGCGGGCCGACTGAACGCCGTTCTTCCCATGCTTCTGTCTTTTTTCCGGCCTTGTGGCGTTGAACGTATTCCATAACATAGATGATAAATTTGCTTTTGTTCGTCCCATCAATGAGACTGTCAATGCGTCCGCCGTTCGTCTTGACCTCTGCGGGAATATAGCGTCCGTTGTACTTGATATGAACGTCAGCCTGTCCAGCAGAGCTTACACACTTCTTCCGGCTCTTTGGCCTTGCACACTGATTTTCAGTGATACGTCCAAAATAACCGCTATCGATAGCGGGGTTATAACGTGCAGAATCCAGCGCCCGCACTGCGTCCTCTTTGGTTAAAATAGTAAAGTCTTTCATAGTAAAAAATCCTTTCTTTTGATTTTGTGGTTTTCAGTTTTCAAGATACACACTGTATTAGGCAATCAGCACCGCCCCGCTCTATTGTTCCCTTGTGCCTATTATACTACCATACCCGCCCCGAAAGTCAATAGTTTTTTAGACAACTTCAGGCTAAAAACTGCACAAAAAGAGGAGGGGATATTTTGTAAAATTGTGCATTTTGCTATCCCTCGCCCAAAACGGGTCTGGAACATTTTCTCATCGAGATTAAAAAGCAAAACTCTTATTTCCCCCCCTTTTTTTTTCTCACCGAGATTAAAAATCAAAAACAAAACTTACAAATTTTTTCTATTTCTTGCCGAAAATTTGACTCCGACCTTTCTCCTATGATATAATAAAAATAGAAACTAAGAGCCAACTATACTTTGGCTTATACATAAGGAGCGTACTAATGAATCGTCTAAATCTCGACTTCTCACTCTCAAGCGATGAAGCCCGCACCGAATACGTCCAAACCTATATCCAAAACTTCGACACAGAAAAACCACTTACAAATTCTGAACTCGAAAAAATCGCCGACTATCTCCTATGGGGTAAAAATTCCGAAGGTCTTTCCTCAGATAAAAGCGCAAATATCGAGCTAAAGTCTACCTGGTCATCTCGCCCAATTGTTTCTCTCGACGAACTACGCGAAAGCCCCGCCTTCAACGAAGACTCAATCCGTCCCATAAATGATACCCCAATCAAAACTTCAAAACAAAAATTTTCACGCCAACTCGCGCGCAAAAACGCCCCATCCCATATTTTAGCTTTACTGGAACCTCTCTGGCGCGAAATTGACGAAATCGACTTCCAGCTCTCTACCTACGAAGTTCGAATCGGTAAAAAAGAAAAAGTTCGCGAAGACCTGCGCGCCCAGTTTACTCCTTCCGAACTCCAAAACCTTGAAGAAAAATCAAAACTCCTAAACCCCTATTCCTACCTAAAACAAAAACGCCTCCTAATCGAAAAACGACGCGAGCAATTCACTCTCCAAGACTTCTACCAAACAAAACTCCAACGCTTTATCCCTCATACTTACAACCCACTCGAAACTCCAACCTTCGACGCTGATATCCCTATCTACCCGCTCGGTCTAAAAGGAACCTCAAGTTTAGCGCGAGCCCTTTTTCCCGAAGGACGCCTCCCAATTCCCTCAGACTTAAAAAACGAAAAAGACCAGCGTGCACTCTCAACCCAAATCTGGGCCCCTCGCTCCTCTCGCTACTTTGACTTTGAGGATTTAACCCATCTTCAAGCTTTGGTGAAAATTTGGGACTCCCTAGAAGAAGGAATTGACTCCTTACCTCTTGAAAGTACGTTGCGCGCACTCTTCGAAACTTTTGATTGGTATAAGTCTCTAGCTGATTTGACTCCCCTCGAAGAAGACGTCTTCCAACTAAAAATGGCCCACCAGCAAAATCAACCCATCGTCGAATACATCAATAAAAAGTATAACAAAACCTATAATTCAAACTACGTCTCCACTATTTTCCACCAAAAAGCCCTCCTAAAAATTTGCGCGGCTGCTACTACTCATCGAGAGCACGCCGAAAATTTATTTTTCCCCGAAAACTTCAAATGTTGTAAAGATTGTGGAAGGACTTTACTTTTGGATACTAAGTATTTTATGAGGAGACAAAGTTCTCGTGATGGATATTCTTGTCGGTGTAAGAAATGCGACCGATTATTACGATACAAAAGAGAAGGGCGCGAAGCCCCTTTGGTATAAAGGAGGAAACTATGGATAAAAATAACCGTACAAAAACTTTTATGGAGCTATTAGTAGGATTAGAGGCTGTTGAATTTGTGGGCCTCTGTAAGTTTTTAGGCGTTCGGCTCATTGAGGAAAAGAGCGAGCCCGCGCCAACTACGCCCAATAACGAAGCTTCTCAAAAATTCGAAACTCGTGATTTTTCAGACTTATTTAGTGATTTACTCCAAAAATTTTCGGAGTTGTCTCGGCCTCGTCAGCGCGAACTCATAAAAATTCTCAAAAAAATCAATAAATAAAAAGGAGGATTAGTAGCAATGCCACTACAGCCAAATATACCAAAACAAAAACGCTCATTTCTTACAAAAGAATGCCCACGCTGTAAGCAACAACAACTAGAAGAAGATTTCACAAAAACCCACTCAATTTTTTATCCAGATGGGGTACTTCCCATTTGCAATGATTGTATTACTCATTATCTTAAACAAAATGGGTTTAGTTGGCGCGCGGTCGACAAAATCTGCCAATGGGCCGACATTCCTTTTATTGTGAAAGAGTTTGAAAGATTAAGAGACTTGAATTCTGATGATACTGTTTGGGGTGTTTATGCAAAAGTTTTTGCAACAGAAGAATATAAGAATTTGGGATGGGATAGTTATAACTCCCAATATCTCGAACTAAAAAAGGTTGGACTTATTGAAGATGAGATTCCATTAGTAAAAGAGAAACATTTTGAGGAGTTGCGCCGACGCTGGGGAGGCAACTATGACGATGATGAACTCTATTATTTAGAGGATCTCTATAAAGGTTTGCTTCTTTCTCAGAACGTATCCGGCGCGCTAGCTATTGACCAAGCTCAAAAACTTTGTAAGCTTTCGTTAGAAATAGATAAACGAATCCGCGCCGGCGACAAAGATGTCGACAAATTTCTCTCATCTTATGATAAGATTGTGAAGACGGCAGATTTTACTCCTAAGTCAGTCAAAAATGCAACTGACTTTGATAGTATTGGAGAGTTGATGTTCTGGCTCGAAAAGCGCGGGCACCAAAACAAATTCTATGATAATACTACCAGAGATGTTATTGATGAGACTTTGAAAAATATTGAAGCTTGGAACCAGCGTTTGTATATAAATGAAGGTGGCCTCGGAGATGAGGTGACCGCGCGACTTCAGGCTCTTCAAAATGTTGCTCAAACAGATAATTTTTACGACCTTCAAGCAGACAACTTTGATACAGACGTCTATGAGGCCGAAGCCTTCAAAGAGGACGAAAGTGAGGAGTTTGATGCAGGAGGAACTCTCTAATGGCTGTAATTACTTTGCGCGACCCCACTTCAATTTATAACTCCCAAAATCGTCTTTTTAGGGAGGGCGTCGAATTAGAGAAAGGAATTGTTATAACCGAAGACTTCTTAGAGCGGAATGAGAAGTTTTTGGAAGAAGAACTTCAACTTTATACGGTTTATCCTGATGTGTTAGATAATAGCACCCTATAAAAGAAATTTTATTTGAATAAGACTTTTAATTGCTGGGAAGTCCCAAAGCCTAGATGCCTGAACACATTTGCCTCAAATGCGAAGAGGGAGCGAAAGCAGAAACAAGTTCTAGGATAATATGGATAATCAGCAACCAAGCAAGGAGGCATTTCTATGTTAGACCCAAAAATAAAATCAAAAGAAATTTTTTTTGAAGAACTTCAAAAGAGATTCCCTGATAATCATATTGAAATTTTAGATTATATAAAAGCTAGTGGCCCAATTACTTATCAATGCTTAGATTGTGGAACGATTTATAAAAAAAGTAGAGCAAATCACTTATATGAAAATAAAACTCTTTGCCAGAAATGCTTTACTGGAAGAACAAGTATATTACGACAGACATTTTTAAAAAAAATAAAAGAAAATGGCTTTGAATTATTAGACACTCCGACAAAAGCCATCAATGAAACTTTTCATATAAGATGTAAGAAGTGCGGAAGAGAATATAACTATAAAATTCAACAGACAATTCTAGAAAATTTAGAGTGCCGTTTTTGTGGTAAAAAAAAGCCAGTAGTTGATTTAGAAAATTGTAAAAAAAGATTTCAGGAAAGAGGATTTGATAAAGAATTTGAAATCTTAAAGTATAAAAAATGGACAGCTTCTTTTGTTTTAAAACATAAATGTGGATATGTTTTTTCTCAATTGCCGAGTAATTTTTTTAAAAGTGGTAAATGTCCAAAATGCCAACCAAAAAGAAGCAGTGGAGAACAAAGAATTGCTAATTATTTTGAAAAAAATAAGATAGAATTTGAAGAACAAAAAAAATTTGAGGAACTAGGGCAACTGTCTTATGATTTTTTTATTCCAAGTCAAAATCTTTTGATAGAATATCAAGGTATGCAACATTTTTCTCCAATTGAGCATTTTGGAGGAGAAGAAAAATTTAAAATTCAATTAGCTCACGATCAAAAGAAAAGAAGCTTTGCCAAAGAAAACAATTTTCAATTATTAGAAATTTCTTATCTTGATTTTAATAACATAGAGAAAATCCTTGAAGGCTCAACGACTATCCCGAGAGGGAGTAGGGTCAAGCGACCCGAAAAGGAGTCCACCCAATATGGGTGATGATATAGTCTATTCTAGATGGAAACATCTAGCCCCATGGCCTAGAATTAGCGACCCTAGGTAAATATTAAAGATTTAGATACAATAAAACCAACTGACTCTCAATTTGATTTATTTCCTTATCAACGACTATTCTTGCGCTCACTCATGCGCTATAATCAAATCTATATTACCGCAACTCGCGCGGCTTCAAAGTCATTTCTAAGTGTCCTTGGACTCTTTCTTCAATGCGTCTTTATTCCCAACCATAAATGTTCAATCGTTGCTCCTGTCAAGACACAAGGCGTAAAAATTATGAGACAAAAAGTAGAAGAAATCATAAAGATTTGGCCTCTGCTAGAAAAGGAACTTGAAGTTTTTATGGGAAAACCTCATATGAACTTTTCAAAGGACGTGGCAGAACTTTATTTCAAAAATGGCTCTAAATTTACTTGCGAGGGCGCTACGGACTCATCACGTGGTCTCCGCCTTCACGCAACATTCCTAGACGAGGTGCGTGATGCCGATGGTGATATTATTTCCGAAGTTATACTTCCTCAACTAAATGTTTCTCGACGTGATGCTAATGGTTTAGTAAATCCTTATGAAGTTTGTAATCAACAAGTCATCGCCGGAACCTCAGCGGGCATGAAATCCTCTTATGCTTATTCACTTCTAATAGAAACAATGATACAAGCAATAATTGACCCGAAAAGAGCATTTGTTATGGGTCTAGATTATCGTATTCCTGCCCAGCATGGACTAGTTGATAAGAAACACGTTGAGAAATTGAGGATGTCTTCAGCCTACAATGAAATGACATTCGCATCAGAGTTCATGGGGACTTGGGCGGGAGGAAGTGAAGAATCTTGGTTCGATTTTGAGAAGCTTTCTAAATATCGAACAAAGAAAAATCCGGAATTTACTCAGAAATTTAGAAATCAACAGAATTGTTTCTACTTTATCAGTGTAGACGTAGGACGCTTACAAGACTCAACAATTGCTTGTATCTTTCGAGTAAATATCAAGAATGACAAATACTACTCAACTCTCGTCAATATTGAAGTACTTGGAAGGCAAGCAGAGACAAAAACCTTTACACAACAGGCAATTGATTTGAAGCTTTTGATTGAGAGATATAATCCCAGAGAAGTTTTGATCGACTGCAACGGCTTGGGTAGACGTCTATGCTCAAGTAAAACCTTCTTAACTGCTGGAAACCCCTAACGTAAAGACGAGGGCAATCAGCAACGAAGCAATTGAATATAACACCTTTTTTGGAGGATGAATTCATGAAGAAAATTGAAAGCTCAAAATATACTTTTAGAACTAATTATTATGCTGATGAATCTGGTCATATTTGGTCAGAGTATAAAAAAGATTTTCTAACAGAGTATGATGATAAGAATGGTTATAAAAAAGTGGTTTTGATGACAACGGATAAGCCCGTTGGAAAGGGGCACCGTTTTAGTGTCCATCGCCTTATTTTATCAACTTTTTGTCCAAACAAGAATAATCATTTACTTACTGTTGACCATTTAGATGGAGATATCACTAATAATAAATTAGAAAATCTTAGATGGGCAACAATGAAAGAAAATTTAGAAAATCCTAATACTCTTCCTAATAGAAGATGCTATGACCAAGATGGATTATCTAATTCCAGTTCTAAATTTACAAAAGAAAGTTTAGAAAATCTTATTTTAGATATAAACAGTGGTAATTTTAAAAGAAAGGAAATTTTAGAAAAATATTGTATTTGCGATGAAACTTTAAGAAATATAATTTTGAAAAAAACTTATAAAATTGAGCTTGAAAATGTTGAAATTATTCCCAAATTTCTTTCAGGTTATGGTAGGGATACAAGAGGAGTAAAAAATGGAAGAGCGAAGCTAACAGAAGATGATGTTAGAGAAATAATTTCTTTGATAATAGAAAAGAAAAAGACTCTAAAGGCTATCGCCTCTCAATTTGGAGTATCAATTTCAACAATAAATAGAATAAAATCAAAAACTTCATGGACTGAATTGACGAAAAATGTTATATTTGATTGAACGCTCAACGACTATCCCGAGAGGGAGTAGGACCAAGTGGTCCGAAATGGAAGGTGCTCTTAAAGAGTAAAGATATAGTCTTATCTATATGGAAACATATAGCAGTTCATAAGAGAACGCGTATAAAATAACGACTTATACGGAAAATAATGTTAGGTCTCGCCGATGAGATGATAAAAACCCATACAGATGCGCGAGGTCGTGAGCTTCCTGCATACGGCTTTTTCAATAATGATGATTATAAAAAAATCCAACCTAGAGATTCTATCCCTATCTTATATTCTATGAAAGCTAATGGGCCTTTGAAATCAAAAATCAATGGAAATGCTTATTCTCGTTTGAATGGCGGATTGGTTCGGTTTTTGATTAGTGAGCAGGAAGCACGAAATGCTCTTCTTGGAACGAAGGTTGGCCAAAAAATGACGATGCGTGAGCGAGTTCAACGGTTACTTCCCCATGAACAAACAACAAAACTTTTTGAGGAAATGGGAAATCTTCGTGTCAAAAATGTAGGTATGGATATAGTCCTTGAAGCAATAAACAAACGCTTCCACGATGACCGCTACTATGCTTTTGCTTATGGCCTGTGGCGTATCAAAGAAATTGAAGAAGCCCAAATGAAAAAACGACAAAGACGGGGCGCCGGAAAACGCAACCTAATATTCTTTACGGGAGGGGCATAATTTGGAACAACAAAATACTGAGTTCAAAAGAAATTTTGACCTTGCCTCCTTTAAAAGAGCATCAAGAGGGATGATTTCTAAGAATGACGAAATTTATGGAGACTATGATTATCTTTCTTGGCGCTCTCGGTCCCGCACTCTAAAAGATTACAAACCTGAAGAAATTGATAACATTATCAATTCAGGCTCTTTATCAAAACAAAGAGAACTTTCAAGAAATTATTTCCTAAAAGACGGTCTATATCGTGCCATTGTCCTCTATTATGCTAATCTTCTAAAGTGTGCGAGCCTTTTGATTCCAAAAGTAGGTTTTGGAAAAAAGCTTTCTGACAAGACTACTCAGAAAAGATACTATAAAGCTTTGGATTATCTAGATGAAATAAACCCCCCAATTTTGTATAACAAAATTACAACACGAGCCCTCACTGATGGTGCTTATTATGGACTAATTTCATCTTTGGATAAGGGGTCTTTTGTCCTAATTGACCTGCCGGCCTCTTACTGTCAATCTAGATTTAGAGATACCTATGGTAGAGATATTATTGAATTTAATGTCAATTATTTTGATCATTTTACTGATGAAGATACTCGAAATCAAGTCTTAGAGATTTATCCCAAAGAGGTTACAAGTTTTTATCGTCGATATCAAAAAGGTAAAACTAAAACTTCTTGGATAAAATTATCTACTGATAATACTCTTTACTTTAGTATTCTTGAAGAGGGGAATCCAACTTTTTTGAATGTCATTCCTGCTACAATTCAATATGATGAAGCAGTGGACACTGAAAGGGAAAGAGATTTGGAAGAAATTCGTAAAATTCTCATTCAGAAAATACCTCACTTGCAGGATGGAGCACTTCTTTTTGAGCCAGATGAAGCTCTTGAAATGCACACTGGCGCTGTGGGTATGATGAAAGGGAACAAGAACCTTTCTGTTTTGACCACTTATGCTGATGTAGATAGTATTGTTTCAAAAACTTCATCTGATGCTGTTTCAAATAATCTAGAAAAGATGCTTCAAAATGTTTATGCCGAAGCTAGCGTCAGTGGTCAGCTCTTTGCACCAACTGGTTCCCAAGCTTTATCTACTTCTATCCTAAATGATATAAGCTTTATGATGCCAATTACTAATAAATTTTCAAAATTTATTAGTGAGCTTCTAACCCAACTTTTTGGAAATTCTAACATAAAATTTACTTATAAAATCCTACCGGTTTCTATTTATAACCAAAGTGATTATCTAACTGATGCTTTCAAATTAGCTCAAAGTGGATACAGTTTCTTCTTACCGGGCGCGGTTATGGATTTAAATCAGCGAGAGCTCCTAAGTATGAAAGAACTTGAGAATGAGGTTGAAAAACTTCAAGAAAAGTTAGTACCTCTAAATTCGGCTTACACTCAAAGCGGAACTTCTGGAGACCCCGGACGTCCAGAAATAAAAACAGAAGAAAAAGCACAGACTACTATTGAACAAGAAGCATCAAAAGACAAACAAGGAGGCTTAAATATAGATGAATAAATTTGAGTTTCCAGTCGCTGTTTATGGCAATATAGAAAAATATAATGATGTATTGTCAAAGGCGCGGTGCCGAATTTTCTATAAATATGGTAATAGAAACGGTACTTATATAACGGATGAGTTTGCGGAGAAACTTCTAGAAACTCTTCCTTACGCGCCGGTCAAAGGCATCTATGAATATGATGACTACACCGACCATGGAAGTCGAAGAAGCGAGGGAAGAATTTATGGAATTGTTCCCGAAAATCCCAATATTAGCTGGGAGTCTCATCTTGATGAAGACGGAGTAGAAAGAACTTATGCTTGCGCGGATGTTCTAATTTTTACTGCGCTTTATGCTGAAGCTGGGGACATCGTAGGAAAATCTCAATCAATGGAACTTTATGAGCCATCTTTGAAATATCATCAGGCAATTTACAATGGACAAAAGTTCATTGTGTTTGATGAGGGATGCTTTTTAGGTCTCCAAGTTTTAGGAGATGACGTTGAACCTTGCTTTGAAGGCGCGAGCTTCTTCGAACTTCAAACTAGTATTGATAAAGTTATAAAGAGGATTCAAGAAATTGAAGCTATTTATACTAAAAATGGAGGAACAGAGACGATGGAAATAAATTTCAAACTTTCCGATAGCCAAAAGCATGATGCTCTTTGGTCTCTCTTGAACACCGAGTATAATGAGGAAGGAAACTGGACAGTTAGCTATGCTATTTGTGAAGTTTTTGATGACTACGCTCTAGCCTATAATTATGAGAGCGGCAAGTATGAGCGAGTTCATTATACAAAGAATGATGAGACTGATAGTGTTGAGCTAGGCGAGCGTACCCAAGTCTATATTATTGATGTAACTGAAAATGAAAAGCAAACTGTTGATACCTTACGTCAATTGAATGGTGGTACATACGAACTTGTAAATGAGGATTTGGCAAATGTTGAAACCCTAAAAGAAGAAAATTCTAATTTTAGTTCCAAAATTGAAGAACTAAATGGTAAAGTTTCCACTTTACAAGCAGAGAAGGCTGGTGTTGAGGCTCAATATACTGAAGCTCAGGCCCAGGTCCAAACACTAACAGAAGAAAACAGTTCTCTAAATGAGTATAAAGCTCAGATTGAAAAAGGACAGAAGGAGGCCGTATTTGCTGAGTATGAAGGACATCTAAGTGAAGAGGTTCTAAATACTTATCGTGAAAATAGCGCTAACTATTCTGTATCTGATTTGGATAAGGAGCTAGCTTATGAGTTGAAGAAGACTGGTTTCTCTGCTTTTTCCAAAAATGACCGTCAAGGTCTAATTCCTAAAGATGTGCCTCTACAAGGTCTAGATGCCGTCTTAGCTAAATATGTCAAGTAATTGGAGGAAATAAAATGGCTACAAAAAGACTAGTAATTAGTGGCTATGGTCAAGTTGAGCTTAATAATGTTGCCTTCCGCCGTGATGGTCGTATTGAGGCCCAGTGTGCTCCTAATGCTACTGATTTCGCAAATATCCCCGTTGAGAATGGTATGCTTTTAGCTGTTGATGATGCTAATCATTGTGTGAAGCTACCCAAAGACGAGTCTCTTCCTATTGGTTTAGTTTATTCTACCGAGCATATGTATGATGAGCGGACTCCTGGTCTAAAGAACTTTAAGCTAAATGGTTCTGATGACTTCTTCCCCCGTCTAGGCTACCTATCTGTTGGTGATAAGTATCGCACTAACTGTGTTTGTTATGATGATACTGAGTTTACCACCGAGGAAGCTCTAACTACCGCTCTAAAGGCTTGCGCTACCACTCCTGTATATGGTATGGCTGATGCTTCTGGTGCTACTAAGCTATCTGCTACTGCTGGTACCTTTGGTCCCAAGCTAAAGGTTGTTGCTTTTGACACTATGCCTGATGGCCAAAAGGGCATCAAGCTACAAGTGCTAGCTGACTAATAAAAGGAGGGTAAATTATAATGACTATTAAAGAGCTACAAGAAATTGCCCTTCATTGCGCTAAGGGTACTGTTCCTGCCACCTATGCTAATCAGAATGTAGATATGGATTCTGCTTTCCTAGATGGTCTAAAGGAATTAGCTGGTTCCGTAAACCAGTTCATGAAGAATCGTTATGATATTTATGATATCGTAATTAAGACTGCCGACGAGATTATGCCCAAGAAGGTAATTGATGCCATTGGTATATTCGCTGAGGTTCAGTCTGTTCCTCAAGGTCAGAAGGCCATCTTCAAGCGTCGTCTAGGTAAGATGCGCGCTAAGAAGTTTCTAACTCAAGTTGGTCTATCTGGTGTATATGAGACCTTCCGTCTAGATAGTGATACCTTTGAGCTAGCTGGCCACGCCGTCGGCGGAGGCGCTACCATCGACTTTGAGCGTATGCTAGATGGCGCTGAGACTATGGCTGAGGTTATGCAGGTTCTAACTGAGGGTCTAACTGATGCCGTATTCTATGAGGTTCATAAGGCTCTCCGTGCCGCTGTAAATGCTTCTGCTCGTCCTGATGCTAATAAGGTAGTTTCTAACACCTTTGAAGCCGATAAGATGGTAAAGGTAATCAATACTGTTCGTGCTTATGGCAACGGTGTTGTAATCTTTGCTCCTCCTGAGTTTGTAGGCGCCATGGGTCCTGACGCCATTGTAAGTGGTATTGCTAATACTACTAATGGTATTTACCATCCCCAGGATATTGATGCTATTCACAACACTGGTTATATCAATATCTTCCGTGGGACTCCTGTTGTTCAGATTCCTCAGTCCTTTATTGATGAGTCCAACACCAAGACCTGGATTGACCCTCAGCTAGCTTATATTCTACCCACTGGTGGAGAGAAGGTAGTAAAGGTTGTTCTAGAAGGCAACACTCAAATCAATGACTTCAAGAATCGTGATAATTCTCTAGAAGTTTATGCTTATAAAAAGATGGGTTGCGCCATTCTAGCCCATCATAACTGGGGTATTTATCAGAATACGTCAATCCCCCAGACTTTTGAGAATCCTTACGGTTTCTAATTCTCTTCGAGGGAGGGACAAACTCCCTCCCTCGATTTATATAAAAATTTTAGGAGTAAAAAGGAGTATTTGAAATGGAGAAGATTAGAGTAATTAGTAAGCATCAAGGCCCTGTTAGCGTGAATATTTCTGACTTGCGCTTCAAGCGCGAGTGGCCCAATAAGGGTGCCAGCATTCCTATCGAAAGAGAAACTTTGGAAGAAATGATGTATGATAGTGGCTTTAAGTATATGATTGATACTGGGATGCTTTATATTGAAGACTTAGAAGTAAAGAAGGAACTAGGCCTTGAACCCGAAGATGCTACCGAACCTGTCAATATTATTGTTTTAAGTGATAATGATATGAAGCGGATGATGACTGCTATGCCACAGTTTGAGTTTGATGCTAAGCTAAAAACTTTGAACTATGAGCAGATGTTGGCTTTGGCTGATTTTGCTATCAAGAACGAGCTAGGAGATTTCGGTAAGTGTGATGCTATAAAGAAGGCCTGTGGGAAAGATATTCTAACTGCTATTAGATTGAATAGAGAGGATAAGGAGGGCTAATAATGGGAACCCCCTTAGAGAAAGTCTATTCTGCTTTTCTGACAAAACTACTCGAAGATGAGTGGTTGAACTGGACACAGGAAGAAGTAGAAGAGGACTTACTAACTATCTTAGACGGCGCGCTACCTTGGTTCAAGTTCCCGCGCAAGTCTCTTGAACATGACGAACAATACTTTTTTGAAGAACTGGATAATGAAGAAATCCAAATTATTGCCTGCTATATGAAATGTGAGTGGTTGAATCGAACCATTCTAACTTGGGAAAATGTAAAACCTTTATATGAGGAAAGAGATTTTTCTCAGGCTAATCTTATTGGTAAATTTACTGAACTTCTAAGGAAGGAAGAGGCAAAAGTCCATCGTCTAGAAGGAGTTTACTATCGCGCGCCAAAGCGCAAGCCATTTTCATATAGACTACTTGCGGAGCAGTATCAGGATGTCTGATTTTACTGAAGGGTATAGTAATAAATTGAAAAATAAACTTTTTGGACTTTTGTGTGAGTTTGAAAAGAAAGGTGAGTGGGAGAAGTTTCTGGACAGTATTCTAACAGAATTATTAGGGATTCCAGAAGCTTCTCGAACTATCAATTACTATATTCTGTATTATAAGATTTCTTCATTACGTTATCTCCGATATGATTATTTTCGGAGTACAATTTTTAGTTGTATGACTTTATTGGGAAAATCAAATGAGTTATTTTGATATATATGAAAAACGCTTGAACAGATACGGATTAGATTACCAATCTCGTATCCAAGGTAAGCGCGAGCAGAATTTTGATCTCTATCTTCAAAAAAGTATTTATCGAGTAGATTTTGAATATAATGATGAGTATATAAGTGGAAGTTTCGAACGATATAAACAGGATGACAGCAAAACTCTTCACTATTTACTTGTAAAGATTGATGTCGAGTTCGCGCCTGGTACGATTTTGATGATACCGGATAAAAACGATGAACTCAAGCCTTGGATGGTTTATTATCTTGAGGAGATAAAAGCTAGTGGCTATAATCGCTATGTGATGCTTCGTATGACGCATTATTTAGTTTGGCATTCTCGTGATGGCTCTGAGCAAGAAAGTTGGGCCTATATGTACGGTCAAGAAAACAATATGCTTAGAGATGAAATCAGATCTCGTAGTCGTATGGATACTATTTATGCCGAAAATCTCAAAGAAAGCTTCTTTGTTATGCCTTTGACGCAGTACCTAAAAAAAGATGATTACTTTATTATAGGTGAAGAACCATATCGAGAGTTCTATCGAGTAACTGGTTATGATATTCAATCTTCACCTGGTGTAGAATATGTGACTGTTGATCCAGTTTATGAGTTTGATTTGACACCTCCTCCTCAAAAGGAGGAAAATGATAACGAAGAAGATTACTTCTGGCTACAAGGAGGAAGTGCTGATGGTAAGAAACCTTGAAGAGCTAGGACCCTTTCTTCAAAAAATAATGGTTAGACTAACAACTAATCAAAATTTACTAAAGTTATTATACTATAGTGATAAGGCTCCTTTAGAGAAAAAAGACCTTACACAAGACCAAATTACAAATGAAGTTTTTGATAAACTTATAAAAATAGTCCCAAGAATAGGACCGAAGGAAGACGCAAAAAGTCTTATTTCATTACGAGTCGTTGATGGCGCTCGTCTTTCTCCCAATATTGAATTTCAAAGATTAGTTTTAGCTATTGAAGTTTTTGTTCCTTTGACTCAATGGAAAATGAAAGGGACAAATCTTCGTCCATTTAGTATAATGGGTGAAATTCAAAAAAGTCTAAATGGAAAAGTTATTGATGGAATGGGCAAACTTCGGGGGGGAGATTTTGAGATAAATTTCCTGACTGATGAAATGTCCTGTTATGAAATGACTTTTGACTTGATTGCTTATGATTGATTGCCATTTTGTGATAAATGAACCGGCGAATTTCCAAAAGATTTGTAAAATCTATTCTCCTACTATTCGTCAGGTTATTACAGAAGAGAATTTTTTAGTTTATCGAAAACTTTTAACCCTATCCCAAGAAGAAATTGAAGATGAGTACATGGAGAAAGAAATGGAATTGTCAAATGTTCTAACTCCACTAGAGTATCTTTTGAATTCTTCTTTTAATAATAAACAAGTAGAAGCTCTTTCTATCAAAGCTTTTGAGTTTTTTATTCACGAACCAGTTTCTTTCATTTATGAAGAAAAAAAGATTTTAGTTGGAGATTTGAAAAAAATCTTAGAGGACGCGCAGTCATTAGACGACTTGCGTTTTTTGACCAGTGAAAATTTTTTTGACTTTCAAAATCTTATCAGAAACAGTGTGGGAGAAGACAGTATTGACCCCCCTAATCCTAATGAACATCCAAAGATAAAAAAGATGAAAGCGAAGGCCAGGTATCGTGATAAAATAAAAGCGAAAAAAGAAGGGCTAACACTTGATACTTTACTCATTTCAATTTGTTGTATGGGTATTGGAATTACTCCACTTACAGTTGGAGAGTTGAGTTATGCTACTTTTTCTAAGTTAATAGGTGTATATCAAGAAAAGGAAAAATATGAAGTTGATATAAAAAGCTTATTAGCTGGGGCGAGTAGTAAAGATGTAAAACCAAAATATTGGATACATAATTCTGATAAGAAATAGGAGGAAATAAAGTATGGCTTCTATCCTAGATAGATATGGTATCAAGGAAGTTTGCGATTTTACTTTTTATAAGATTGTAAAAAATGAAGATGGAAGCGTTGGTCATGGCGCTCCCGTTCTATATCTTGATACGCTAAAAGTTTCTACCACTGAGCAAACTGCTGAAAATACTTCTGCTCGTGGTGGTAAGGGTAATCCTGAATTGATTACTTGGGATTATGGAAAAGAAATCAATGTAACCCTAGAAGATGCCCTATTCTCTGCAAAGTCCATGGCTATCATGTTTGGTTCTGTTGATACTAGTGGTGACCCCATAATTAATAAAGAGGCTGAAATTATTAAGACCGTTCCTAAGGCCCAGGTAAAAAAGCTAACTTATGCAGCGGCTGATGCTAGTACGGCAGAGATTGAAATTCGTGGTACTAAAGTTACTCTTTCTGCGGTTAAGCTTTATGATGAAAAAGGTGTTCCAGTAAATGTTTCACAAGAAGGGGCTCAGGCCGCTTATGCCTATTTAACGGGTACAGTTAATGGAAAGAACATTTCTGAAATTGTAATATCTGCTGAAACCTTCCCTGGTACTTACTATTGCACTGGTGACACTTATGCTCGTAGTGAGGACACTGGTGAAGACGAATTCTTCCAACTAGTAATTCCTAAGGCAAAGGTGACTTCTGAGAATACTCTAGCCATGGAAGCTGAGGGCGATCCCTCTACTTTCAGTATGAAACTAAAGGTTCTGCGTCCTGCTGATGGCAAGATGATGAAACTTATCAAATATTCTTTAACTGAATAATTGAATAAAACTGAAACGGAGGAGGGGGACCTTCTCCGTTTTCTTTTTAGGAGGAAATATGAACGAGTTTTCTTTCAAAGAATTGGAACAGTGCTACCTAAAAGCTACTTATCCAATAGAGATTGGGAATAGAACCATTGAAATAAAAGAAATCCTCGCAAAATTCGATAAAATTCAAATCGCTGGCCTTGATGAAATAAAACGATGGGTAAGCGCTAATGGTGGGTTTGACAATCGACCTCATATTTTTTGGGAAACTACGAAAGAAATTGACCTAAGTTTTTCTCAAGGTGTGTTCTCAAAAGACCAGTTCGCACTTATGACGAATTCTAAACTTTTTGAAATTGAGGAAGACAGGCCAGTTTTGGTAACTAAAATGGAAACTTTGGAAAGTGATGGAGGAAATAAAATTCACCTGAAAGAAATTCCGGTAGATTTATTTATCTATGAAAAAGAAACTGGAAAGAAAATTTTACCTTTATCCAAAGAAGGAAAAGTTATAGAAATTAGCGAGCCCTATAAAGAAGTTATGGTATCTTATACTTATAACTACCTAGGAGGTGCGAAGGTTGTAAAAGTTGGTAATAGACTTTTCAATGGTTTTGTTGAATTAGAAGGAAGAACAAGAGTAAAGGATGATACTACTGGTCAGGTAGTTACGGGGCTTATAAAAATCCCAAAGCTAAAATTGATGACTGGCTTATCTATAAGGCTGGGCGCGCAAGCTACACCTGTCGTAGCCAATTTCAAAGGAGTTGGCGTTCCAGTGGGGTCAAGAGGAAATTCATATGTTAGTGAGTTTTACTTTTTGAACAATGATATAGATAGTGATTTCTAACTGTAGTCAGCATTAGTTTTTAGCTAATGCTGATTATTTTTTAGGAGGAAAAGGAATGGCAGATAAGAAAATCAATATCTCTCTTGGTATATCAGCTGATTTAAATGATTTTCAAAAGAAAATTGAAAAATTACAAAGCGAATTTGATAAAGTAAAATTTTCTGATTTATCAAGTGAGAAGATTAGTAAAGTTTTTGATAATATTCAAAGTAGATTAAAAAAATTACAAAAACTAACTGATAAATCTCCTTCTCTATTAGGAAAAACTGATTATAAGCAAGCGGAGAAAGAAGTAGGTAATCTCCAAACAGATATCTCTAAACTTGTTAAAGAGATTCAACAATTAGATACAGCCTCTAAAGAAGGGAAGTTAAAAATTCTTCCAAAGGGAGAACAAGAAAGACTTGAAAAATTAAATGAAGCTACAAAAAAATATTTAAAAACCTTATCTCAAGAATCAAAACGTCTTGAAGATTTAGAAAAGAAACAAAACAAACTAAAACAAACCCAATTAGCCTTAGCACAGTTAGAACAAACTAAAAAAAGTGCTAAATCCAAAAGACAAGTAGCAGACAGTTATTTAAAAGGATTAAATACTCGATTAGCAAAACAGCAAGAAACGTTAGCTGAACAAAAGCAAACAGAAGAAGCAGTTCAATCTATTTATAAAGCGCAAGGTTTAAAAGGAAAAAAGATTGGAGACACAGAAGTTAATATAAATGGTACTGTAACTTCTTTGAATCAAATTAGAAAAGAAGCTGGAGAAACTGCTACCGAAATTGCTACGTTGGAGCAAAAAATTCAGCAATATGTTTCTAAATCAGATTTAAATCAATTAAATCAAGATATCCAAACTCAGAGAGATTTAATTGTTAAACTAGAAGAAGAAATAGGTAAATTACAAACAGATAATCCTACCATAGCCTTAAAAAAACTAAAGACGGCTTTGCAGCAAGCCGGAGTCTCAATGGAAGACATTGGAGATTTAACCAAAAAGGAAGATATAGAAGCTTGGTTAAGTAATCTTAATACTTCTGCTCTAGAGAAATTTCGAAGCGGCCTTCAAGGGGTAGAAAAAGCTACTGGAGAAGTCCAACCAGAATTAGAAAAAATGGGCCAATCCGTTCGTGACAGTGCTGATGATTTTGATGCAGCAGAACGAGCAGCACAAGACTTATCAACATTAAAATATCAATTGATGGATTTCTTTTCTGTTACTGGTGCTATTCAATTATTTAGAAGAGCTATTCAAAGCGCTTTTGAAACAGTAAAAGAACTTGACGCTGCAATGACTGAAATTGCAGTAGTTTCTGATTTTTCAGTAAATGATATGTGGGCACAATTACCTCGTTTTACTGAACAAGCCAATGAGCTCGGCATGGCTATCAAAGACACTTATGCAGCAACTACTCTTTATGTTCAGCAAGGATTAGACTTAGATAAGTCTATAAAATTAGCAACTGAAACTCTTAAAATGGCAGCAGTGGCTGGCATGGATGCCGCGAACGCGACAGATGCTATGACAGCTGCATTGCGTGGTTTCAATATGGAATTGGATGAGACTTCTGCTCAAAGAGTCAATGATGTTTATTCTGAATTAGCAGCCATTACAGCCTCTGATACTCAAGAAATTTCTACCGCTATGACTAAAACCGCTTCAATTGCTCATAGTGTTAATATGGAATTTGAAACAACGGCTGCTTTTTTGGCCCAAGGTATTGAAACGACGCGTGAAGCAGCAGAAACTATCGGTACGATGCTTAAAACGGTTATTGGCCGTTTTTCAGAAGTTAAATCTCTTTATACCGAAGGTCAGTTAACTGGCCAAGATGAAGAAGGAGAAACTATTGATGTAAATAAGGTTCAAACTGCTCTTCGTGCGGCTGGAATTTCTATGAATGAATTTTTGGCTGGTAATGAAGGTTTAGACCAAGTATTTTTACGTTTATCTAAACGTTGGAATGATTTAGATATTCTTACTCAACGTTATATTGCAACTCAGGCCGCCGGCTCTCGTCAACAGTCTCGTTTTATTGCTATTATGCAAGACTATGCGAAGACCACTGAATTAGTCAATGCAGCTTACAATAGTACTGGTTCTGGGCAGAAACAATTTGAAAAGACTCTTGATTCCCTTGCATCGAAACTTACTAAACTGAAAAATGCTTGGGATCAATTTACTATGGGGCTTGCTAATAATGAGATTATAGGAGCAGCAGTCACGTTATTGACAGGTCTTCTCACGGCTATTAATGGAATTATTGACGGAATTTCTGGCGGCAATGGCCTAATTAAAAGTGTTGTTACTCTTGGAGCTGCTTTCGCTGGTTTAAAAGCTGGTGGAGCAATAATAGATAAAATTTTAAGAACCGGTTTTATTCAACGAAAAATAGATGCTTTTAATGGAAATATTAGTAATTCTTCAACTTCAACCACAACTGCTAATAGTATAGTTCAAACCAGAAGCTTCATTCAAAATGGCAAAACCAGTGCTAAGAATTGGATACAAGGGTGGAAAAGCGCTGGTGGAGTTGGAGGGAAGAAAGACTTTTTAGTTAGTTCTTTTAGTAATTCATTAAATAAAGTTGGGCAGTCCTTTTCTGTTTTTTCTTCTGGTATGGAAGAAAATTTACAAAATCAAGTTTATTCTGGTTTAGGAGATATAAGTAAAGGAATTGACAAAAAACTTTTAGGAAAAGATTTTTCAGAATTAAACTCTCTAAGTGCTCAGCTTAAATTAGGGAAGATTTCTGCCGAAGATTTTCAGAATCAATTAGTAACTTGGGGAGTAAAAGAACAAGAGGCCGCAAAAATTACTAAGGATTATACTAATCAAATTGCCCTTCAACAAGAAAAAATGCAATCGTTGTCTCAGACGGGAACGGCATTAGGTATGTCACTTACTATTCTTGGTGGAGTTATTTCTTCAGTAATACCAGGAGCTGAAGAGTTTGGAAAAGTTTTACAAACAGTGGGAGCAGCTTTAATGGGAATTTCTATGGCATTGCCAGCGGTAGAAAAAGGAATAACTTGGCTCTCTGGAGTTTTGAATGTCGCTCCAAAGACTTTAAATATTTATGTAGCCGCTTTTGCTGTAATAGTAGCAGCAGTGGTTGCTATAGTTAGTTTAATAAAGAAAAATTCTCCTGAAGCTCAACTTGAAAAAGCCTCTAAGGCAACTGAAAAAGCAAAAGAAATGGCAGAAGGGGCTGCTCAGGCTTATGATGAGCTATTGAGTAAAAAGTCTGAGTTCGATAAACTTACTACTTCTCTTGAGACCCTAACCCAAGGAACTCTTGAATGGAGAAAAGCTCTAGCAGAAGCTAATAATGAAGTTATCAATCTTCAAAAGGAATTTCCTGAATTAAAAGTATCAGTAGATAAAGCAACTGGTCAATTGAAAATTGATAACTGGGGAGACGTTTTAAAGGCTCAGACAAAAAGAATTGAAGCAACTAATAAACAATTGGCCATGGCGCAGGTCAATGAAAATAATAAACAATTAGAAACAACTAAGAAAGGCATCAGAAGTGATAAGGAACTAACTTCTGAGGAAAAAGCAAAGAAAGAAGAAGCAGAAAAACTAAAGACAGAAAGCCTTAATGTCGCTTTGATTAGTAGTCTAATTAGTAAATATCAAACTGAGGCTAATAAAGGTATTTTACAAAATCTGGCAGAAACAATTCTTAAAGATATGACTTATGAAGTTGAAGTCCAGGATACGAAAGGTAGTGGAGGCAATACAACCCCAGTAAACACTACGCATAAAGAAACAAGAACTTCAAATGTCTATGAGAGTAAAGTCAATACCGACGCTAATAAAGCAGTTAATTCTCTTTCGGCGTCTCAAAGAAAAACGAAAGCAGAAGAAGTTTTTGGAAAAGATGCCGTAGCAAACATGAAGGACGAGGAAATCAAAGATGCTTTAAGAGACTATGAAAAAGGTGTAGCAATAGAGAACATAACTAAAAAAGTAGCCAATCTTACTCCTGACCAGCAAGAACTTCTGAATAGAATTCAAGGAACTTATACTGGCACTAAGAGTGGTTGGGATACTGCTCAACAAAAAACTTTTAGTGATGAAGATGCTAAAGTTATACAAGATATTTTAGGATTAGATAATACTCAAGCTGTTTTGGATATGGCTAAAAGTGGAACTGACGCTATTTCTGCGAATATTAAGAGTGTTGAAACTCAATTTGAAAGATTTGGTGAAGAATATAGTGGTTCTTTCTTAGACCAGTTTTCAGCAAACAATCTTTCGAATATTGCTTCTCAAGTTGATGAAATGTCAACAAAGAATGCAAGAGCCTATCTTAATGCTTATAGTGAGGCTTTAGATGGCGTAAAAGAAAAGGATAGAGCGCGCTTGGATAATTATCTTTCCTCAATTGACCTTTCAGATGCTATTCAAGTTCTTGACGCGAAAGACTTCATGAAAAATCTTGGAATGGATGAAGCTCAAATTGAGAAATTTTGGGCCACTGCTAATAGCGCTGTTAAACCCTATATTACGAGTTTAGAGCAGATTCAATCTTTAAATGAGAGAATTTCCAAGCTTGGTGAAGTTCGGAGTTTGGTTGAAAATGGAGAAAAGACTTTTAGCTCTAGCAATAAGGAAAGTCTAGTAAGTGCTGGCTTTGCAGATACTGATTTCTTACAGACTGGAATTGATGAATGGACTTATATTGGAAAAGATAATAATGACTTGTTAAGACAGATAAATGAGAAAGTTGCACAGATTGGAGGGCACATTGTTGAAAATCTACAAAATAGTGTCAAGAAAGGAGAAGAATATAAAAAGAAAATTGATGCTGATGAAGATGGTTCAACGGCTGAGGATTTGAAGCTTTTGGCCGAGAACGGCTATAGCGGAACTAATTATGATAGAAAAAAACTTGAAGAATTAGCGACGACTTTGAATATTGCAACCGAAGGACTTTCTGAGGAAGGTATAGCTAATAAATTGATTGATGCCTATAATATGGTTGTTAATTTAGCAGATAATAAAGACGCTGTAAAAAAAGAACTTGTTAATAACGCCTCAAGACAATATGACCTAACTGGTGATTTTGGAACTTATACTGGGAATTTAACCCTAGAAGAACAAAGGGATATAATGGGAGCTCAGTTAGTTAAGAATACTGGAGCAATGGAACTTTATAATAAGCTAAAAGCTGAAACCAATGATACTTCTAAAGAATTAAATGTAGAATTGGCAGATGAGGCCATCCAACTAGTAAAATTGACTGACCGTTACAAAGTAGCCACAAAAAAAATTGAGGATTATCGAGATGTTTTAATTCAGGGTGAAAGTGCAGGAACTGATTTCTTCGCCGCTTTAGATAGTGCTAAGAGTGACCTTTCTACTCTTTTTAACGTTGATAAAGAACTAATTACAGAAAATTTTATTCAACAGTATGCTCAAGATATTTATGATTTGGCGGAAGGCGGGGAAGTTGGCACACAAGCTTTTCAGAATCTTTGGGAAGCTATAAAGCAAATAAAACTTGATTCAATGGTAGAAGGACTTGATTTCTTTATTGAAGATTCTGAAGATATCATTGATGATTTTAGTAACTGGGTAGAGGGACTAGATCCAACCATTGGGATAGGAACGGAATTGTCTACAGAAGGGTTGGAGTCGGGATTAACTCTTCTTGCCCAACAAGCTTATAATGCAGGAAAAGATGTTCAAACTGCTTTGGCTCCTGCCATAACGAGGCTTGAAGAGCTAACTGGAACAAAAATAAAAATCCAGTATGAAGAAGAGGAGTTTGATTCTGGAGGAAGATATATTTCTGCCAAATCTATGGAAGGTCTTTTGGCACAAGGCTGGCACGTTGGAAAAGGTGGAAAATTAGTTAGAACCAAAGCTATTGCTGCTGTTTCCGCTTCTAAAGCAGGGTCTTCTTATGATGATTTTGTAGCTCCTTCAAGAAGTAGTTCTGGTAAAGGTTCTGCTGGTGGTTCCTCCTCTGAAAAGAAAGAATCCACGTGGGAAAACCCTTATGATAAGCTCTACAATCTAACCGAAGAAATAAATGAAGCTCTACGTCGGCGCGAAAAGCTCGAAAAGGAATATGACCGCATACTCGAACGTCGTGGTTCCACATTCCGAGAACTCCGCAAAAATTATAATGCTCAGCTTCAATCTCTTCAAAAAGAAATTGCTCTCCAAAATCAACTGCGCGCGGGTCGTCTCACGCAACTAAATGCCCTATCTTCTGAAACTTACAAAGGCCAAGATAGCGATGGTAATGAACTCATAAAGTCATTTGCTGATTGGGGTGTTACTAAATATGGTAGCTATAACCCCAACACCGGCTTACTCAAAATTGACTGGGATGCCATTGATGATGTAAAAGATGAAAATTTAGGTAGCGCTATTGAAGCTTATATTAGTCGCCTAGAAGAACTTCAAGGTCAAATTGAAGATATCGATACTCAAATCGAAGATTTCAAAGATAAAGTAACCGAACTTCAAAAGGAAGGTATGCAGGATTATCTCGATTTTGAACAGAAAGTCTATGACGCAATTGTAAATCAACAACAGCAACTAATTGATGACTATCAAGATCTTTCAGACAAAATAAATGATTCAAATTCTAAAATTTTGGATTCAATCCAACGTTCAATTGACCTTCAACGTCAAATCAGAGATAACACCCAAACCGAAGAAGATATAAATGAAAAAGAGGCTCGTTTAGCTTATTTACGCCAAGATACCTCAAATGGAAATCTTTTGGAAATAAAGCAACTTGAAGAAGAGCTTGCTGATGACCGTCAAAATTATGAAGATAACCTAATCGACCAACAGTTAGAGCGTCTAACTCAACAAAATGATGATGCTCAAACCGCGCGAGAGCGTCAAATTGACCTGATGCAAAAACAGCTCGATTATGCTTCAAAGAATGGGGATTTCTGGAACCAAACCTATGAGTTATTGGCCTCAGGTTTCAGCGCAGACGGGAATTTAAACCAAGCTTCTCAACTTTGGAATTTGTTGCAAAAAGATGAAGGCTGGAAAGGTATGAGCAAGTTCGGCCAACTCAACTGGCAAGAAGAAATTTCTAAAGCTATTCTTGCAGCGAGTCAGGGTTATGCTAACTGGAATATGTATAAGGCTGAAAAGGTAGATAAGAGTTTAACCATGAAGAATGGTTTAACTTTGACCTATGATGGTAAGAATTGGAAGGATTCAAGTGGAAATATCTATAATGGAGTTGATTATGATTCTACTATCGGAGACTTTACCTATACGGGTAGAACGGATGTAACTCCTCCTAAAAATAATTCTGGAAATTCTAATAATTCAAATAAGAAAATTTCTGTCGGAAGTCGTGTCCGTGCAAATTCCAATAGTTTAATTTACGCTGACTCCTACGGTGGCGGCGGAGCACATCAATACTATGCTAATGACCCCATCTATACCGTTCTTGATGAAAATAACGGTTACTATTTAACTCGTTATCATAAACTAGGTTCTGGATATACTGGTTGGTTCCGCAAGAAAGACTTAACTGCTTACAAGACTGGTGGTATCGCAGACTTCACAGGCCCGGCCTGGTTAGATGGTACTAAATCAAGTCCCGAACTCATTCTAAATGCACGTGATACGGAAAACTTTATTGCATTGAAAGACATTCTAAGTTCTGTAATGAATAAGAAGGGTCTTTCCAATAATGCTCAGTCTGTTGGCGATATGTATTTCAATATTGATATAAATGTTGATGAACTAAGTAATGACTATGATGTTGAAGACCTAAGCAAGAAAATCAAACAAGAACTAACAGATAGTGCCATGTATCGCAATGTAAATTTGGTGAATTTCATCAGATAATTATAAAGCCATAATGGTTTCTTCACTTATCCTTAGAGAAATTTGAGGAAAGGAGGAAACCATTATGGCTATTGCGTTAAAAGGAGATTTTATTGGTTTTTCTTTTAATGGATACCGTTCCGAAAGTTTGGGAATTGTGCGGGTGAGTGATGGTAGTAGGTATAATGAAGATTTAGTTCCTACTGCTCAAGACAAGACCGTACAGGTTCCCGGAGGGGACGGTTTTTACTATTTTGGGAGTGATTATACCCAAAGACAGTTTAGTATAAATATTGCTTTTGATGAGCTAACTGAGAAACAATTCCGAGAATTACAGCAAGTTTTTGGAACAAAAGAACCCGGAAAATTAGTTTTTGATGAAAGACCCTACAAGTATTATATGGTAAAATCTGGTAAACCGCAGTTGAAGTATATTTGCTTTGGGAAAGATGGAGAGCGCACCTATAAAGGTGAAGGGACTTTAAATTTTACCGCTTATTATCCTTATGCTAAGAGTGTTCATAAGTTTTTAGATGAATATAGTGATAAAAATAAAGATGAATGGAAAGAGGCTTCTGGAATGAAACCAAGTAAGCAGACCACTGAATTTATTTATGATACTTTTGATGAGAATGATACTGTCCGAGTATATAATGCTGGTGATTTTGATACTGATTTTATTCTAAAATTCAATGGAGCACTAGAAAATTTAATTATTGAGCTAATGCCGACAACTCAAACAACTAACGCAATAAAACGATTAGGTTTTAAAAATTTTAAGATAGATACTATAAAAGATAGCGGTTTTCAAATTAATACAAAAACTAATTTAATTGAAGGCTTTGATAAGGAGGGTATTTTAACTTATAATTTATATAATAGATATATAGCCGAGGGAGATTTTTTTAAAATACCCGCAGATGGACAAGACTATATAATTAAAGTGACTCATGGGGCGCCAAAAAGTATTGAATATGATTATATTTATTATTAAGGAGGCTTATTATGAAAAAAAATAAATATGAAATAAGCCTATGGGAAGATAAGTTAGTGGCCAAAAATGGAGATATTCCAGAGCACTATGAAGAAGAAAAAATCTGTGTCATTGGTTCAGATATTATGTCATCTCAGGCGCGGGCCCTTGAACCTAAGCTGGTAACGAATATAAATGGGACTAACAAATTAACTTTTAAATTATATTATACTTATATTGATAATGAAACTGGTAAAAAGGTCCAAAATCCTTTTATCGCTCTTTTAATAAATGAAAGGAAAGTAAAATGTAAATGGAATGAAAAGTGGTATGATTTTATAATTAAAGGAATACAAGAAGACAGTAATGGTAAGTCTATTACCTACACTTGTGAAGACCTCTATGTAAATGAACTGGGAAAAACAGGCTTTAATCTTGAATTTGACCAAGAGCTTAATAACAATCAAGGAACAGCGCAGGAATTAGCAGAAAAGGTTCTTGAAGGGACAGATTGGGTTGTTGATACTACAAATAGCGACCATATACTTCAAACAATTGAAGAACCTTTATATGAAGTTACAGTAAAATCTGACTTTTCAGCGCTAGATAAAGATAAAAAATCTAAGCCTTTTGTTCAAGGAGACACTATTTATGTTTTTTATTCTGTAATTCAACAAAAAGAAGGCTATGTTCAATTTATATATAATGATTCTTATGACACAGAAAATAATAGTCAGCTTCTAAAAGAAAATACTAATTATTCTATTGAAATAATCGGGACAACAATAGATGAGTGGTATAGTAGCCATTTGATAATAGGCGTGCTTTCAGATTATAGGGGGAAACGACTAGTACGGAAACAGCTTCAAGAATTTAATAGCGCCTTAAATAGGAACTGTTATATTTTTAACGGGTTTTATAAAACTTCTGAAACTTGGAATGAAGAAGAAGTCTTTTATATCTATAATGAAAAAGCTCAAAATTATAATAAAGTTAATAACAAAGAAGAAGCAGTGAATCAACAATTATATAAATACGGAAAGATTCTAGGTTATTCAACTGTTGAGTATAAAGACCCCACCGTTGTTTTAAATTTAATTTCTAATTCAAAAGAATTTGTTGATACAAACGGCTGGCGCTCAGGAAGTCTAGGATGGGAACTTTATCCTCCTTTTTTTGGACAGAAGACTATTGATGAAAATTATTCTTCAACAACTTATTTAAAGACAAATGGAGGCTGGCTATTTAATACTGGCTTGCAAGATAGTGCAAGCTATTTAGAAGATGGGTTACAGACTGGTCAGAAATACTTTTTAAGAATAAAAGCTTATAAGCCGAATGGGGAGGGGCCTTCTAACACTTTAATAGATAATTCAAATATAGATTTTCAAATTCTTGATTATTTTAATTCTATTCAAACCAGCGATATTCCCGCACATAATACAACTAGCTATTGTAAAGTAAATAGTCGTAAAACAGTAGATTTTTTTTATACTACTGATACTGTGGTTCAGAAAGATAAAATCTATTATGAACTTACAAAAGATGGATATAGTGAATTAAAAAATTTAACGATTGGAAAAAGCTTTCCAGAAAATACATTAGTTTATGAAAATGGTGAGCCATTAATAGAGTTAGAAATAGAAATGGTAAATTCTATTCCAAGAAAAGATATAACTGCCGGATATAGTGTTTACTATGAAGAAGATAAGGACGAGAATCGTAGTAAAAAAATAGCTCATCCTGGTATTTTTATTAATTTGCCTGCTTGTTGGATTAAAGAAATTCAATTATACCAACGAGTAGAAGGATATAATGGAAAAATTATTCATCTTGGAGATTTAGATACTCAATCAGTAGGGGTTACTTATTACAAGTATTTTATTCCTAATAATGAGTATAAAAAAGAAGAAGATATTAAATATATCTACTGTGGAACTACCAACCAAACTTCTTATATTAAGGTTTATGAAGAAGAAGGAAAATACAAAAGATTTGAAAAAATTAGAAGTATTACAGCGAAAAAATCAAATAGATTTAACATTCTTCAAAGCATAGCTGAGACTTTTCAATGTTGGATAAAATTTAATATTGAACATGACTCATCAACTGGAAGAATAATTTATGAAAATGGGTTGCCTCAAAAGTCTATTTATTTTAAAGAATATATTGGAGAGGAATTGGGATACGGTTTTGTTTATGGAATTGACTTAAAAACAATTTCTCGTTCTATTGACAGCAATCAAATAACATCAAAAATTATTGTTGCTCCTAATGTAACAGAATATGCAGAAAATGGAACTTGTGAAATCGCAAAAAGTGATTTTAATGAAAATGGTGAAAATTATATTTATGATTTCGGCTATTATATTTCTCAAGGGCTTTTGAATTCTGGGGAGCTTAATAAATATCTTTATTTACCAGAAAATGACGATTCTGGTTTTTATATTCAACTTAAAGCGTTAAATGACGGTTATTTAAAAAGAACAGAAAAAATAGTTGCAAAAAAAACCGAATTAACCAAACAAACTAGTCTTCAAACAATTTATAATCAGTACGTAACTTCCGCAGAAGAACAGATTGCTACTTTAAAAGATAATCTCTGTAAATTGACTGGTTTTCCATCTTATGATGAAACCAAAATTTTAGATTATTTAAAAGATAAAACTGATTATACAGAAGCAAAAAATTACTACTCCACATTAATTACTACTCAACACAACTTAGAGAGTTACCGTAATTCTTTGACTTTACTTGATAAAAGTGTCACCGCTTTAAATGAGCTGATTAAAAAAGAAGAAGGAAATAATAAAGAAATTTTAGAAAAGAAAAAAGCGTTAGAAGAAAAATTTTATCAAAAATTTTCTCGTTTTATTCAAGAAGGCTCTTGGACTTCTCAAGATTATATCGACCCAAATCTTTATTATTTAGATGCTAAAAGCGTCGCATATACAAGTTCTAGACCTAAAATTTCATACAATATTTCAGTAATTCGTCTAAGCGCACTTGATAAGTACAAAGGAAAAAGATTTAATGTAGGAGATATATCTTTTATTGAAGATAAAGAATTTTTTGGATATGTTAAAGGCGAAAATGCTTGGAAGACCCCTTACCATGAAAAGGTTCTTATAAGTGAATCTACTTCTTGGTTTGACAGTCCTGAGAAGGACACTTTTACAATTCAAAATTATAAGACCCAATTTGAAGACTTGTTCCAACGTATAACTGCTACCACTCAATCTCTTCAATATTCTACTGGTGAGTATAATCGCGCTTCAAATATAGTTGAAGGACAGGGAGTTATTAATACAGAGACTCTTCAAAACAGTATCAATATAAATAATGAGCTGGTTTTTAAATCTCAAAATGAAGAAATTTTCCAAGACTCAACTGGTTTAACTTTAACCGATAAACGTGACCCCTCTAAACGAACCAAACTGACTTCTGGCGGTCTTTTTATTTCTACTGATGGTGGAGTAACTTGGAAAAATGCTATTCGTGGTGAAGGTATAGCTACTCAGTATCTTACCACAGGAGCAATTAATGCTAATGATATAGCCATCTATGACGGTGCACATCCTACCTTTCGTTGGGATAAATATGGTATCAATGCTTTTGATGTTACAAGAGATGAGGACGGAAAAGAGCTTCTGGGTGTTGCCCCTAATCGTTTTGTACGTTTTGATCAATATGGTATTTATGGGATAAATGGAATTGAGTCAAAAACTTTCCAACCAACTCAAGAATCAGATGTTTGGGATACTGCCTCATTTGGAATGACTTGGCGTGGTTTCTTTTTAAAGAATAGAGTAAATAATCAACAAATTGAAATTTCTAATGAGAAAGATATTTGTATTACTAAGGATAAGATTGAAAAGATTAAAATAGGCAGAATTGATAATGAGTTATATGGTATTCGTTTTAAAAATGATGAGGATAAAGTAACATTAGAAACAGATAATAGTGGTTTGCTTTGGTTAAAAGACAGATTACAAATATCAGATTATATTTATGAATTAACTTCTGATACCACTCCTGTTTCTGGAAAAATTTACTATGAAAAAAATAGCGACGGTATTTATAAAGCAATTGATATTACTAATATTGATTCGGTAGTAGGATATTATGAACTTAAAAACTCTGGGGTTGCTATTGGAAACTTAGGGTCAATGGGTGGAGAACAAGACCAAGTTTTTAATTCTAATAATAGTTTTATAGTTTATGCCGATGGTTCAATTTTAGCTAGACGAGGTAATTTTACTGGTACGATAAATGCTACTAATGGCTCTTTTTCTGGCGAAATAAATGCTACGAGTGGTAGTATTGGCGGTTTTAAGATAGCAAATGGTGGGTTATCTAATGAAAATGTAATCATTTCTCCAACTGGAATAAATATTTTAAATGATGGCACATTTTCAATATTTGACGGTAGTACACCGGTTCTTCTAGCTAATCAAAAAAAGTATAAAGAAACTTCTGATACAATAGCTGTTGCTGGGAAAAAATATTATGAGAAAGATTTAAATAATAATTATACTTTAATTACTCTAAATGAAGGCGATAAAGTTCCAGAAGGAGCCTATGAGCAATATACTTCATCATATTTCTCAGGAGAAATACAGGCTACAAGTGGTTCTTTTACTGGTACAATAAATGCTACTGATGGTATTTTTAAGGGGTTGCTTGAAGCTACAAAAGGTTCAATTGGTGGTTTTGACATACTTGATGATAGACTCCAATCCAAAGATAAAAAAATTATTTTAATAAGTGGAGAACAAGAAGGAAGTCAAGGAAAAATTATTGCAGAAGATATTGAATTAGGTAATGGTGCAATAGTAAGTGACCGTATTTCATTCAAAGAAAAAACAATGATACCGACCGAAGATACTGTCTTGGTTGAGGGAAAAACTTATTATATTTACAATAAAGATACTGAAAACTATACTGTCGTAAAAAATCCAAATCAAGAAAATATAGCTACTTATTATGAAGAGAGTCCTAATTTAATTGCAAATGCCTATCTTCAAAATCCGACTCTTCACAATGGAGTCGTTCTCAGCGCAGGAAAATTGAAATTGAGAACTAGCGGTCTCCTTGAATTTGGAGATATAAAAATTTCTGGAGATTCTGATAATCCAAAAATTTTCTCCTCATTGTGGTCTATTGACAAAGAACAGGCTATTTTTAATAATGTTATTGCGCAAGGTGGTACTATTGAAAATGTAGTCTTTAAAAATAGTACAGTTCAGGCTTCCGGTGGAATAATGATTTTTAAACCTTCTTTTAATGCACATTACATTGAAAATAATAATAGTGATAAAACAGTTTATGAATTTGAATTAGAAAATTATGACGGAGATATAAAATTAAATGTCGAAGATGTAATACTTGTCAATAAAGAAGAAGGTATAATTACCTCTGTTGAGGGTTCTAAAATTTTTGTAACTTTCAGTAGTGAAAAAATTGAAAGAAAATCATTTATAGGAAAAACTTTATCAATAATAAAACTCTATAATATTGAAAATGAAAATGATAAAATAAAAGATATTAAAAATAAACTTCTAATTGGAGTAAATTCAAATGAAGTAAATGGTGAAGTAATAGCTCAAGATTGCCACCTATTTAGAGGAGGACTAACAGTAACCGCTCCTATTATTAAAGGGACAGAATCAAAAATAGAAATTAAATATCCTGATAAGCCAAATTTATTTATTGGTGACCTTTCTGGAATTGGAGAAGCGGGTTATGGTTTATATGGTGATAACGTCTTTCTAAATGGAACCCTTACAACCAAAGTTCCGAATAATGGACAATCAACTTATGCTGGTGTTAATACTGTTAGTGGAGTTTCATATACTATTGGAAAACATAATGATGAAGAGAAAATAGTTTTCTGGGCCGGCGCCACTGGTAAAGAAGACGCACAAATTCAAGCGTCTCCTTTCCAAGTTACAGATAAGGGCAATTTATATGCTAAAAAAGGTTATTTTACAGATTCTGTTTTTTCAGATTCTGTAATTGAAGGTAGCACAATAAGAGGCGCAGATATTTATACAGCCAATATTCATGGATGGGATTTCAATGGAAAACAAACGGGTGCACTTAATATTTATAATACTTCGGCAGGAATTGTCTTTAAAACCGAAGCGGTTAAAGATGAAAATGGGAAAATTACCGTTAATGAACAAGAGCTATTTTCAATAAAAGATAAAGGGTTAATTCGAAAAAATTTAGACCAAGAAATTCCAATTTTATCTGTTAATGCTGATACAACAAATTTTATAGGGAATAGTTTAAAAGCTTATTCATCTATTAGTGCAAGAGAAGATGATTATACTAATTATATTAACGGAGAAATATCTAAATTTTATAAAACTGGCGATTCTTCATTTAGTAGTTCAACAATTCTTTTAAATAAAAATTCATTTGAATTTATATTAGGAGATGGAGATAGTAATAAGAAATTTAAAATAGAAGAAAATTTAACATCTTCTTCTGAGGATTTTAAAGCAGAAAAAAATATTTACTTTAACGAATCACTATTATATCAAAAAGTTATTTCTGGCTCAAAGGAAATTGGATATGACTTATACGTTAAAGAAGTTATTGGAGATTAAAGGAGGAAAATAAATGGCAAGTGGAGTCTTTACCGCTACTGCCACAAAAAATGGTGGCACTTGGACAATTAGAGCATATTATTCCTATACTAATCAGAGTAGCGTAACAGTTACTTTAACTGTTGCTGGATATAGTGGAGCTCACTCTTGGACAAATACGGCAGATGCCTATTGGGGAATCAATGGAAGTCAAACATGGACCACTTTTGACTTTTCTGGGACAACTGAATATACAATTGGTTCAAAAACTTTTTATAATGTTGGTTCTTCTTTTAAAATTACTGGTGTCTTTCATGCTGGTGACGGATACAGTTATATGCCTTCGCATCTTGAAGTTAGCGGAACTATAAATGATATTCCTCCCGTTTGGACTAATTGTACTGCCCCAACTTCCGTTTCTATTAGTAATAATGGACAATCAGTCGCTATCCCAGGAGATACTATTACTATTTCTTGGAGTGGAGCGAAAAATGGAACAAGCAATGCTATTACCAGTTATGGAGTATATTATTATTTTTCTTCAGACAAAGCTGCTCCAACAACATCTACTTATAGTGGATATAAATCAGTATCGTCTTCATCTTCTTCTACAACAATTTCGATTACCGAAGCTAATCGGGGCCTGTATTTACGGGCCTCGGTTCGCGCGGTTAGTCAGCACAATACAACTGGTTTAGCTAATAGCTCTAATTCTTCTGTAATCGCAATAAATCAAAGACCAGATGCTCCCTCTTTATTAAAGACCTCCTGGGTTTTTAAATCTACTGATTCTAATATAACTATCACAGGTATTACGGCTGGAAATGCGAATTTTGGTGCAAGTGGTCAGACGGTACACTATTCTACTTCTTCAAATACAATAAGTACTGAAGTAGTTACCAATAAGGAAATAATAGCCAAAGAAGGAATCTATTATTTTTGGACTTATGATGGTCGAGAATATAGTAGTTCTTATGTAACTGCAACAGTTTCAAAAAATATAAAACCAAAATTAGAAACTTGTAAAATTGAAAAAGAAGTTTTATCAACAGTTTATAGAAAAACAGAGATTTTTTCCGGTGCTTTGGAAGAGGTAAGTTTTAATCTAAAAGGAAATAAAAATTTAAAATATAAAATAGAAATTAGTTATAGTGAGAATAATGTCAAAAAAACTTATCTTTTAAAAAATAATCAATCTCTTGGCACATCTGAAGTAATTACCGAAACTTTCTATCCAAGAGCCTTAAACTTGCCACAAAATATCTCTTATTCTTTTAAAATAACTCCTCAAGATGATTATGAAATCGGAAATAGCGTAGAGCTAAATAAGATTTATAAAATTCCTCCTTTACCAGAATTTTTAACATATTACAATCAAAGAGCATATTCTAACGCGCCACACACACAAAGTAATAATTTTGGTGATGAACTCAGAATATTATTTAGCTATGATTCTTATTTTGTAAAAAATGGTAAGATTTCATTAGTGGCGGGCGAAGGCAATTTTTCTGGAACAATAATGCTGGGTTCTAGATTAACAGTAAATGATTTAAATACTTCATCCGTAAATGTAAATCTAATAGCTTCTGATAGTTTAATATTTGGAAAAGAATATAATATAGTTTTACGCTTATCTTTAAATAATCAAACCGTTGAAAAAACAATTGAAGGTATAAAGAGAACCCCTATACTAGACCCTACTCCTTCAAGTGGTAGTTCTTTCTTAGTAAAACCTTTTACTAGTGGGTTAGAGACAGCAGACGGTTATTTTCAAGAATTAAAAATTTCTACTGAGGGGTCAAAATCTTTTGGGAGTGTAGAGACCTTTTATAATAATTATAATTTAGATAGTAATAAATGGTGGAAAACTGAATTAATTATTAACAATAACACTTTAAATATAACTGATTTTATTCGGCCTCTTAAAGTTAGTGAAATTAACAGTAGCGACTATATAACAAGAACTTTTAGTACTAGAATTAATAATGATAACTCAGCTTTTTTTAATAGTTTAAAAGATATTATTCCCAAAGAACAGCGTCAAGGAAAAATTACAGGTATTTTAAGAAATACTATAACAAATGGTTTTGGGAAAGCGATTTCTGGACAAGCTGCTCTTGTAACCCTTGATTTTGAAGAAACAGCAAATTACCAAGTGAAAGATAATAATTTAAGAACTTATAGTTTTCTTTATGAAGGATATAATATAGAAATTCCTCTTACGATTGAAACCTATTCTATGAATTCTGTTACTTTTGAAGTACTGATAAAAAGAGGGGAAAATGGAAATTTTGTAAATTACATTGGTCCAGAAACTGTAAATTATACTGGCGAGAGTATCGAATTTGGAAGTCCAAGAGTGGTTACTAGAACCTTAAAAAAAGAAATAGGTGAAATTCAAGATTCAGAAGATTGCTATTTTTCTATTAGAATTTTGGATGGGAGTAAAGAAATTACAACAAGTTGGGATAATAAAATTGCTTATAAGCGTTTAAAAAGTACTACTCCTTCTTTAACTTTTATCAAAGCCGAATATTCAAATTATAGTGATGATGAAGGGAAAGTTGCTACTTCTTTTTCCAATTTAGATTTTGGATATGATAATACTCAGGTTAGAAGTACAGGCTCTTATTCTTTTAAAATAAGTCAGACGTTAAATTTTTCTCTTCAAACCAAAGATTCACCTACTCCTTCACTTACTGATATAAATAAGGGCTCTTTTTCTTATATTACTTCTAAAATTAACGATTTTAAAAATGGAGAACTTTTATTAACCGTTACCATAAAATATTTTAAAGGCGAGGAAAAAATTGTAGAATTAACTAAAACTGGAATTTCTAATACTTACACAGTTTATGGTATTTCTCCAACAGTAGCTTATCGAACAAATCATTTAGGAATAAATACCACTCTTTTTAATGACAATGATATTTTGGTTATTGCTCCTTCTTCTAATAGATCCGTAATTCGTTTAAGAAAAGTTGGGTCGGAAAATGAATCTTTTACGATAAATTTAAAAACTGGCACATTAGAAGGCTTCATTTTTAATATTGACTGCGGTGAAATCACAAACGAAACTTGACTTCTTTCTAATTTTATTATATAATAAAATCAAAAGGAGGCAGATTTATGAAAATTACAATTTACCAACTAATTTCAACTTTAAATATTGAAAAAGAGCTTTTGCCCCAAAAGCTTCCAATTCGTACTGCTTATAATCTTTCAAAAATCTTCGCACGAGCGCGCGAGGAGCTAGAATTTTATCAAGAGAGATTTAAAGAAATCGTAACCCAATACGGCGAAAAGGATGAAAATGGAAATCTTATCTTTTTAGAAAATGAAAATGTTTCTATTCCAAAGGATAAGATAGAAGAATGTCAAAAAGAAATTACTGACCTTCAAAACCTAGAATTAGAAATTCCAGACTATTCCATTTCTCTAGACAGCTTAGAAGCTATAAAGATTTCTCTTGATGAAATTTCTGTATTACTACCATTTATTTGTGAAAAATAAATAAAAAGTTAAGCCTGCTTTTGATTGGTTATTAGAACTTATTAAAAGCAGGCTCTTTTTATTTTGGAATAAGAATTTTTTAATCACTTATAAATAGAGGAGAAAAAGGAGGGATAAAATGGCAGGATATAATCCATATGCTACAAATTCATATCAAGGAACCCAGATGTTTCCACAACCTCAAGGAAATGTTTATACTCTAAATAATTCAATGGAAATTGCCAACATACCAGTTAGTGGCGGTATTTCAGTTGGTATCTGTCCAAGTGAAAATCTTATGTATATAAAAGCTATGGTCAATGGCGCTCCATCTTTAATGGTATATACAATTACTCCTTGTGAGACAAAACAAAATTTACAAAATGATGAAGTTTCTTCAAGATTAGAAAGACTTGAAAATCAAATTGAAGAAATTAAAAAACTATTAGGTGGAGGAGGCAAATTAAAAAATGAACTCTAATATGTTATCAGCTTTGATGAATATGGGTCACAACCAATCCCAAACTCAAACTCAAATAACTCCTCCAATTGACCCCGAAAAGATGAAACAAATGATACCAAATTTGACAAAAGAAAACCTTGTCCAATTAGTTCAACGGGCTCGTTTGCAAGGAATACCCGAAGACCAAATCGAACAAGGTCTCAACTTTATATTAAGTTTAAAATAACTTTTGCGTCCGGGGCATAAGTTATAATAAATAAATGGAGGAATAAAAAATGATGAATGAAGGACTATCCGCAGGTGATATCCTCGCTCTAACTCGCGACCAAGATGGAATGGGTAATGCATGGAATAACCCTTTTATCTATCTCGTCTGGTTGGCTCTTCTTGGTGGTAATGGAGGTATTTTTGGCAATCGGGATAACGGAGCTCTTCAGAGTTCTCTAACCCGTTCTGACCTTTTCGAAGGCTTCAACAACCAGGATGTAAATAGTCAGTTACGTGGTATCACTAATGGCGTATGTGATGGCTTTTATGCTATCAATAGTGGACTAAAGGATGGTTTCTATGGTAATCAAGGTGCTATGAAAGATGGCTTCTATGGTATCCAGAGCGCGCTAGCTGAGAACCGTTTTGCACAGCAAAATTGCTGCTGTGAAATTAAGGGTGGCATTAAAGATCTTTCTGCCGAAGGTTATCGTAATACCTGCGAAATCACAACCGCCATCCATGCCGAAGGCGAAGCCACTCGCGCTCTAATCAATTCCAACACTATGCAGGAATTACGCGATAAGTTAGCTGACCGTGACCGTGAACTACAAACTGCCAATTTCCAGCTATCTCAGCAAACTCAGACTGCTGCTCTAGTCGGAACCCTACGTCCATTCCCTCAGCCCGCATATATTACTTGTTCCCCTTATCAGTCCGCCAACGGAACTTGTGGTTCAAGCTATAATTGCGGATGCGGTATCTAATTTTCTTTTACCGTGAATACATATCCGTATCGGAGGTAAATAAAAATGATTGATAGCTATTCAAATACTTCTCAAGAGGTTGTGGCTGGAGGCAATATTTCCTTTGCCATAAACAGTATTCAGACTGGGTGTACTGCAACTCATAGCGCTGGCAGTACTACTTTCTCACTAAACAAGCCTGGTTTCTACTTCATAACATTTAATGGGACAGGTGCTATTACTGGAGCGACTGCAGGTACGATAATTGTCTCTATGTTGAATAATGGAACTCTCGTTCCTGGGGCAACTGCTAGTGTTTCTTCTGCTTCAACAACCGATGTGCGTAGCTTAGCATTCTCCAAACTCATCCAAGTAAAACCTTCTTGTTGTGCTGTAAATAATACCACTAATCTAACCTTCAATAATGCTGGCTTGGCTGCAACTTTTACTAATGTAAATGTTGTAATAACTAAAGTAGCATAAGGAGGCATAATTATGGTAAAATTCAAAGCATTATATAAGGGAATGAACGACGACCTAAAAGATGCAGAAATGATGATTGACTATGCTTATGAAATCAGTAAACATGAAGAGGACAAAGCTTTAGCAGATGAAATCGCAAAATACGCTCAATACCGACTAGAACATTTCATGAATTTCCATAAACTATTTGAAAATGAAGCTTCTAAAGAAAAGAATGTAGACAAAGAAACCGTTTCAGAATGTATGTGGCATGAAACCCATGAAATGTTCCAGCACTGGTATGACGATATTGAACGAAAAATAAAGAAGTATTCCTAATTATAAGAGAGGAGGGCTTTATTGCTCTCCTCTCTTTTATTCCCAATTTACGACTTCAACTTTTTTATAACAAGTTTCACTTATATATTTTCCAATTCCGACAGCATCCGCTTCATCTTCAGTAAGACTTACGTCAAACCAATCTTTTGCCAGTTGGCGCATTGAACGCTTTTTATCAGATCTTGAACGTCCTTTCACTCCGCAGTGAGCGCGCCATGTATTTGTTGGTGCAATTTTGAAAGGAACTCCCAAATCAAAACAAGTCTCCATTAGAATTCCTTGAAGACGGGCTAGGGTCTCAAAAGTAGTCACACCCATTTTCTCTTGATACTGAATACCCTCGATTCCAACAAAATCTATACTAAAAGTTTTTATAATTGAAACTAACCATTCTTTTATGATGTGGTCTCTAGCAATTTCTTCTAAATCAGTGGAAGCACTAAAAATACCATATTTGATGAGTTTTTTATCATCATAGATAGAAAAGCCCGAAACTTTTGTTGCCTGGTCCAATCCTAATATCCTAAAAGTATCTTTTTTTTTAGGGATGGCTTTTAAAGCTGAAGAAACCAGTGGATTTTCTTTACATAAAGGGCAGTCGCGCCGAGTACGAATTTTTTTCCAAGGAGCGAAAACATGGTGTCCTTCATTACAGGTATATTCGAGAATTTCGTCTAAATTATGGTACTCGGTAGAAACTAAATTCCACCCATCTTTAGACAACTCTGTTTTTATATCTTCTATTTGAATTTTTGCCAATTTCACCCACTTCCTATTACTTTAGTCCGGTAGAACCGAAACCTCCATCAGCCCTTTCTGTATCTTCCATAACTTTATTTACCAAATAAAAATTAGCTTTAGGAACTTCGGCGAGGACTAACTGGGCAAATTTCTCACCCTTATGAATATAATGGTCTGCGCCATGTAGGATGGAAGTAATAATAGGATGGCCATTATCATCAAATTCATAAGTAATATCTTGAATGGGGGCCTCCACATTTTCAATAATAACACAGACTTCTCCGCGGAACCCTGCGTCAATAGTTGCAGGAGTATTTGCGACTCTTAGCTTTGTTTTTAGACAACGACCACTTTTAGGACGGATTTGTAATTCATAACCATTAGGAATAGCAAATTTTAGACCAGTAGGAATTAGCTTTGTTTCTCCGGGATGGATAGTATAGTCTTCTAGTGCATATAAGTCCATTCCACTGTCATCTATATGTGCATATTCAGGCATCCGGACCCCTTTTCGGCACTTCTCATAAGGAATTTGGATATACTTTTTAGCAATTCCTTGAGTTTCACTGATGCAATTAGCTAATCCATTAGCCAGTTGCTTCAGAAAATCCTTCTTTTGGGCAGAGAAACCTTCTAATGTATCAATCTTTTGGCCTAATTGGGCAAAATTCTGAATCATATCCTCAACAGTAGCTCCATTAGCATTTATTGCTTGGGCAAAAAGCAAACGAGTATTTGCATTATTCAAACTTCGTAGGTAGCTATCTAAAACACCAGGAGCTAATAAAGCAAATTTATCTTCGGGAAGATTTAATAGCCCGCCAATTGCTTCAAGGGTATCTTCTTTACCAGAAAGTTCTCCTATTATAGAAGATAGTTGATGAACGTCTTCTTTGGTAATTTTTTTTTGGGTAGAAAAATCAAATATCTCAGCCATCTAATTCCTCCCACAACTCTCCAAAAATTTCAGTTATCTTGACGAGCCATAGCTCACCGATAATCTCACCTTTGGCCTTTTTTGTCTTATAGGTATATCCTGCTGAACCAATAGTAAATCCTTTCTCACGAGCATCCTTTCGATAATTTTCAATTACTTGCTTAGCTTCTTCTTCTGTAAAACAAATAATCTCTGTTGTTTCTTTATAAGTTCTCATATACTCTCCTTAGTCTTTTACATCAATATTTAAAGAAGTAAGATTATTTTTATCAATTGATGTTGATGAATTGCTTGTAGTAATTGTAGAATAATAGTAAGGTGTGGTTGTAATATTAGAACCATAAGAAATAGTATAGCTATCTATTTTACCTTCATTATAAACTTCATTCAGTAGTTTTTGAAGCTCTTCTTTCGTAAATTCTATCTTACCCTTTTCATTATGAGGGAATACTCTAATTTTAGTCATTATTACTCTCCTTCTGTGTTAATTCCATAAATCTTGGTAGCGTCTCAATCCAATTACAAATCATTTGCCAATCGGGTAGGCGATGATGACGTCGTTGCTGATAGATTGTTTTTAATTGCTGATAATTTGTTGTCATTCCGGCTGTTAGCTCAAAACCCATTGGAATATTATAAAGAATTTCGATGTATTTTTCTTCCATAAGTTTTTGAATTTCTTTTGTTTTTTCTTTTAAAGCAGATAGTCTATTATATTCGTCAATCTTTTCTTGGCAAATATCAATAATTCGTTTATCTACATAAGCATTACATTGCTTTCTTAGAGAGAATTTTACAGCCTTATGCATCTTGCTTTGACTTGAATTAATCTCGAACCAATGATACCGTTCTGCTTGCATCCAGGCATTTTGGCTAATTGTTAAATCAAACTGGACAATAATTCCTTTTAGAGCGTTATCATGTCCCTGTCCAGTTGGACAAGTTAAACACGCCCTAATACCAGGAGTAAGCTCACTATTCAATTTTTCAATATCGATAGCCTTTGGATATTTAGCAGTTTTGATTGCTCGTTCAAGACCATACACTTGGGTATTTTCAATTTTCATTTTTTACCTCCCTAAAAATTAGGTCTTTTGGTAAAAAGTTTTTACAAATATAAATACTAGCAAAAGCAACTCCTTTTACCATTTTTGTCATTTCTTTATCTTGATAAAAATTTATCCTTTTATCAAAAATAAGGGCTTGACAGTTCTTTAAATAAGGGAATCTTTTTTGTCCCTGAAGACTGGGTAAGGGCAATAAAATGGCAAAAGGTTTTCCTAACTCATCTAGTCTCTTTAGAATTTCATCTTTACAAGAAAATGGAGGGTTAGAAATTATAATATCATACTTTGGAGGTTCAAAGAAAAAGAAATTTTCTCCATTATCAATATGAGAATAAATAACTTGAAAACCTTTTTCTTCAAAAATTTTGACATATGCACTATCTTTAGTATCAAAAGGGCACCAAATGATTTTTCCTTTTGGGAGAAATTCTAAAAGAGGCCTCACTGCTTCTACTGGAGTAAAATATTCATCAGATTGTTTATTCGTTTTCGCGGTTAGATATCCTTTATTCTGTCCCATTATACCTCCACAATTTGATAAGAACACCCATCAACAGAATTTATATATTGTAAAACATCTTCATATTCCGGTTTTTTAAACCAATCATTTAGGAGATAAATATAACTAACTTTTTCAATTCCTAAACTTTTGGCTATTTTTCTATATTGCGAAATTTTGAAGGCACAGGTTTGAAGTTTTTCGTCAACAGAGCCAGCTACTTTTTGAAATTTCTTTTCATAAATTTTTAGCTCATCGTTTACTAGGTAAGCTTCATCAGGTAGAAGTTTCTTTGAAATAAGGCTCTTCCAATCAATTTTTAGTTCCTTTAGGTACTGATAAAGCTTATGCTTTGAAAGATCAATGCCTTCTTTCTTGGCACAACAAATCTTTTCCCATTTCAGACCATTAGAAGTATCTCTCGGGGCATTAGTCATTTTTTAAATCCTTCTTTCTTTTACAAAATCTCCATCTTCATCAATAAAATAAATATTTCTAATTCCCAAATCTTTTATCAATTTACTACACGCAGGACAAGGGCGAGAGCACGCTCTCTCACCCGTTTTCAATTTTCTATAAGTGTAAATAGAAACATCTTTCCATTCTATCTCCTTCCCAATCAATGGAGACAAAGCTGAAATTTCTGCGTGTTCACAAGAATTGGAGTTTTTATAATCTTCAAAATTACGATACTTATTATAGTAAAATTGAAGAGGACGAGTTTTTGTAGAATTACAAGAAGCAGATAAAATTCTCTTCCCACTAACAACTACCGCGCCGACTCTTGCCCTATCAAAATTAGAAAGTCTACACATTTGTTTAGCGATATTGAAGAAACTTTTTTCTCTATGAGTCATTCTATCAGCTCATCCTTTCTTTTTACTATAATAAGTATATCATAAAATTATTCTTTTTTCAAATTTTTCTTTGGTCGAGCTCTCGTATAATCTTATCTATACTATGAGCGACTGCGATGAATTGAATTGCATTCCAACCTTTTGTAGTCATTGCCGCGCACCCAATTCGTAGGCCAGAAGCTTCCATAGGAGAGCGTTTTTCATTTGGAACACAATTTTTATTTAGGGTAATTTTGTGTTTATCAAGTTCTTCTTGGACCTCGCGACCTGTGAGATTAGGGAAGTTTTTTGTAAGGTCAATTAGAAAAAGATGATTATCTGTTCCGTCTGTAATTACTTTATAGCCCATTGCTTTAAACTCATTACACATTATCCAGGTATTATAAAGAACTTGGAAGATATATTGCTTAAATTCCTGGGTTAAAGCTTCTTCTGCACAGACCGCTTTTCCTGCAATGATATGCATTAAAGGCCCTCCTTGGTTGGTCGGAAAGACAGCTCCGTCTACTTTCTTTGCCAGTCCTGGCTTACAAAAGATTAATCCTCCTCTCGGTCCACGCAAAGTTTTATGAGTGGTTGTAGTAATAATATCAGCTAGGCCAAAGGGAGAGGGGTGATGTCCAGCAGCAATAAGTCCCGCGATATGTGCTATATCAACCATAAAGTATGGGCGGTAATTATTCTTTCGTTCAACTAATTCTTCTAACTGAACTGCATCAATAATATTTTTTATTCTTTTAAAATCAATAATACGACTATATGCACTTGCCCCAGCGAGAACCATCTTCGGATGATAGTATCGAAGTTTTTTTTCTAAATCTTCGTAGTCGATAAAACCATTTTCATCGACGCCGTACTCAACTCGATTATAAATTTTTCCACTAATACTAGCTGGGCCACAATGCGAGAGATGGCTTCCATTTTCCAAGCTCATGGCTAATACTGTATCGCCGGGTTCCAATACTGCACAATATGCACTAAGATTTGCTTGCGTCCCACTATGAGGTTGTACATTTACATGATAGTCAGTTTCAAAAACTTCTCTCCACTTGTCACAACAATACTCTTCAAGTTTATCTACTGTCTGACAGCCGCCATAATATCGACCTTGACGGCCAGAATGGCGGTCAAGTTCCGGATACCCCTCGGCATATTTATTTGTTAAACAAGAGGCCATTGTTGCTCGAACAGCGTCACTAGGATAGTTTTCACTAGCGATGAGTTCGATATTTTCAGACTGACGCTGACTTTCTTCCAAAATTAATTCTGCTATAGTAGGAGAACTTTTTACTACATAATCACAAACCGTTGTATCTAAAGAACTCAACTTTCTTCCTCCTTTGCTTCTAAGTAGCCTTTCAGATGTTCATCTTTTAGAGCTTGTTGGATATTCTTCCAAGCATCTGGAAAAAGAGAACCAATCAAAAAACTAAAACTAATTTCTTCACCATCAAAATTCTCAATAACTTCTGAAATTTTTTGAAAGCGCTCTTTTGAAACTGTCATTTCCATAACTAATTCTCCTTATCCACATCTGCTCCAACCACAAGATTTACATATGACGCATCCGCCCTCTTGTATAAGTTCAGAACCGCACTCTGGACACTTAGCGCCATTATCAGTCTCTGGATTGAATGGGGGTCTACTCTCAGAGGTTGATATTTGAGAATTGGAATCTGCCAAGGCAATAATTGAATTTCCTTTCTCAATTCTTTCCTTCATCTCCTTCCACATTTCCATAAGGGCATTACCTACCGCCATAGGACAGCAAGCGCCCTTTGAAGTATCATGCTTTGTAGCAGTCCGAGAAGCATAACTTGGACAGGCGCCAGTACTTTGAAGCTGGTCGGCAATATCTTCAATTTTTACGCCACCGCGACAAGCTAGGGAAATCATTCGAGAAAGACCAACCATAAAGTTAGCACATCCACCGGTACTTCCTTTATTTAGATAAATCTCCATCAGGTCTCCCGTCTGGGGATCAAACCAGGCAGTACAATGGAGAGAACCACAACCAGTAGTTAGGCGTCGCTTCATTCCAATTAGATTATCAGAGCAGCTAATGATTTCTCCACGAGGTAAACCTTTTTCTTCTTCTTTTTCTTGAGAGCTGTCGGTCGTTAGAATTCCAAGTCGCTTACAGCCATTTCTAAAAACAGTAATACCCTTTAATCCTTCTTTCCAAGCATTTAGGTAAATCTCTTCAACATCCTCAATAGTTGCCTCTTCTGGAAGATTCACCGTACTACTAATAGAAGCATCAATATGTCTCTGCCAAGCTCCTTGCATTAGGACTCTATTTAGAGGAGAAATTGTTGATGAAGTACAAAACCAATTAGGAAGTTCAGCTTCATCTTTTATTCCATGTTCATCCATATATTCTTTTACAATTGGAGTATATACCTTATAATATTCATCATGACCATGAAGAGATTCGGTTTTTCGAGTGTAGGAATTGGCAAAAATTGGTTCAATTCCTCCACTAATTCCCAACATCGTAGAAATAGTACCAGTTGGCGCGATTGTCAGTAACTGACTATTACGAAGACCATAAGCTTCTATTACTTCTCGTGTACTCTCACAAGTGTTATTTTTTAGAAAACCACTTTTTTGAACGCAAGATTTATAATTATCATAAGACCCATTATGCCCAGCAAGAAAAGCCGAAGTATATAAAGCTTGGTCAGCCATTACTAGGCCGATTCTTTCACATAAATGTCGAGCTTGTTCTGAGTCATAGGGAAGTTCCATTTTTATAAGCATATCTGCCAAACCCATAATTCCAAGACCTATCTGACGCCAATCTGCGACGGATTGCCTCTGTTCTCTTAATGGATGCAGAGGAAGCCCTTCTTCTAATACTTCATTTAGATAGATAATGCCATGAGCTACCGTTTCACCAAAATCGTCAAAATTAAACTCTTTATTTCTTACAAAGGCCGATAAATTTATACTTGACAGAAGGCAAGAACCTCCCGCAGGAAGGGGCTCCTCCGCGCATGGATTGGTACCTGCATACTCAAAACTATCATCATACTCAAGTAAATTATAATTAGAGATGGTATCCCAAAAAAGGATTCCGGGTTCTCCCCAGTCCCAATTGTTTCTACATAACTTTTCAAAAATCTCTCTAGCTTTAGCTGTTTTTGTGATAGTTTCGTTAGTTTCTGGACGAGTAAAAGACATTACCCAATCCTTATCATTGATTACCGCTTCCATAAAATCATCAGTCACACGAACAGAAATATTCGCTTTAGTAACAGCATCCGGAGAAGTCTTTATATCAATAAAGTCTAAAAGGTCAGGATGATGGCAGTCTAAGCTAATCATTAATGCCCCCAATATGGACTATATCTTATTTTATTTTGAAAATAAAACTCGGGCGCTACTGTGGTCTTATTGTTTCCTCAACCACTAGTCTCTACACGTTCCATCAACTTCTTAGTTGAAATTGATAGCTTCGCTCGGGGTTGTTGGGCGTTCCCCGAATTCACCCAATTCAAGACGCAGGGCATTCGCTTTATTATATTTTCTTTTTAGAATAATAAAATTATCATCAGGATAAATAAAATTTAGAAATTTTAGTACATCTTTTTTATTGGCAAATTCTAAGACAAAACAATTTTCGTTTGCTTTTGGCCGAATAATTGTTGAAATGGCGCATTGTTTTAGTAAAATTTGTTGAATACCTGTTAAAACTTTTAATGATGAAGTAAAAGAAATTTTCTGCCAAATTCTGTTTCTATCTTTTCGTAGTCCCCAGGTCAAACACCCATCTCCATCAAAGAACCCTTGCACCAAATATCTTTCTAAATTTTTAGAGATAATTGGACAATGTTTATTTTCTTTTGAGGAACAATGTTTATTAAAATCAATAACCAAATCTGAATTGCCAATAGTGATTCTTGCTCGTGGAAATCGTCTTGCTTCTGGTTTATATGTTAAGTCTTCTCTATAATTATCTCCAATATAATTAGCAATAAATTGTAATATTTCTTTATCATCTAAGCAACATCCAAATTCGATAGAATTATTATTGATGTATCCATCTGCTAACGCATATCCAATAATGTAAGCTTTTTCTGGAGTATCAATTTTATTGAACATCTTTGGGTCTTTGTATTTGGGCTTAGCATATTTAGACTTATCATTTAATTTATATTTACTAATCCAATAGCCAACTGTTGACTTACTTTTTCCAGTAAGTTGAGCAATTTCACGATGAGTTAATCCATCTTCTAAATATTTTTCTAATAATTCTTTATTCATTTAAGAAGCCTCCTACTCTATATATTTTCGAAAACTTATAATTTATTAAGCGATTTTACGTCTTCCGGCTTGACCAATCTCTTCAGTCGTTTGGCTATATCCCTGCATAAAACTTACCGCGCCGGTGGTTTGTTCTGCTTGATTATGAACCTTTGCTCCTGCGGGGGCTAATTTAGAAAGGTCAATTCCACAGCCACCACCATAAGAATAAGTTCGAGCTAATTTTTTGCGACTTTCAAAAATAGATTCAATATTATCTTCTGGAGGAGTAATAACATAACAATTACTATAAGTTACTCGCGTATCAGTAATTCCCCGATTGCTAAGAATTCGTCCGCCAGGAATGAACTTTTTTTCAATAATTAGTGCTTTTATTGCTTCATTATTTCCACTAACTCTATCTAACCATTTATCAAATGATTCTTCGTTTTTACGGTATTTTCTCATCCAAATATCAATACCAAGCAAGTTATCTTTTCCTAGCCATTGCTCTACTGTCATTTATTTTCCTCCATATCACAAAACTCACAATATCCTCCAACAAAATGATGTTGGCATTGAGATTGATAGTTTTTGTTCTCTCGTAGAAGGCGCGCAACCTCATTATTTAGAGTAAACTGATTAGGCGTGAGAAGCGTATTGATAAGTTGATTATTCAAATCAATAGCTCTTCGAATTTCAATTTGAGTCATTTATAATTTTCCTCCCATCAAAAATTACTTTTCTCCATTCATAAAACATTCTAAAGGCTTCATAGTTATTGAATCTAACATATTGAAAAGCATCCCTGGCTTCTTGGGTAGAAGGCCATCTTCGCTGATATTTTGCTCGCCAGCATTTCCAAGGATCTTGATGTTTAGCTATCCATTTACAATAATCAACGATTCTATCTGCTTTATAATTATAGTATTTTGACCTTATAAACCAATTCAAGACTTCAAAAAGATTTTGTAATTCAGGAGTTGTGATTAGTGTGTCATTATATATAAGTGAAATTTTTATCCAATGTCTATGGAAAAATAGAACTTGAGGAAGAATTAAAGGCAAGCGATTCATCAAAAAGTCATTCTCATCCTTACAACCTTCATCAACTTTATAAGACATTTGACTTGTTCCTAAATCCCATAAGTATCTCATTTTATCACATAAGACGTCATCCATAAAATTATTATATTGTATTCCAAAAACATCTTCCATAATAGGTAGTCGTAACCATTTTAGTAGTTCTTCCTCCGAAGATACCTGTATAGGAAATTTAGTTCCAAGTGAATATGGTTTTACAGTATTACTATTTAGATTATTTCGAGAATACAACCATTCTTTTATAAAATCATAAGCGCCATCAACAGCACCAGCATCGTAATCGTGAAGAATAAGACATCTTGTGTTTTGAAACATATAGTCTTCTTTTTTTAGCCAAGGGTCTATATTTTTCCCATCAATTGAAAGACGAATATGCGCGCTCCATAAAATTCTCTTGAAAAGGCGCGCATCATCCTTTATACGGCAAAAATTAGGAGAATGACGCTCATAGATTGAAAAATCAGGAATAGTTTGTTCGATTTCAAGAGGAAGAGGTTTATATGGACCTGGCTGTATCGCACGCCCTCCAAGAATTATCTTATCATCAAATAACTCTCGTGGATAAATTCCATCATCATAATCTTTTCTTACATAAAGAGTAGAGAAGCGTTCTGGCGCCAACTCTGGTGCCAGAACGGAAATTTCTCTTTTTTTCTTATGATAAGCACAAAGTTTCGCACATTCAAGATTAGGGAGGACATTTTGGTAAGTAAAAAAATCGTAATCATGTACTCCAATTATTCCCATTACTGTTCAATCCTCCCTTGACTTTCTACTGTGCCGTCTTTGTTTATTTTTGTGATTAGCTCAATGCCATGATAAGGAGTATTCTTATATTTTTTCATAACGAATTCGTTATCTCTCCTGATGCCTGTAATAATAATTTTGTTTCCTCTACTGAAGATACTTTTTTCAATGACGTGTTTTTTGCCATCGGCTCCTCGTTCGCTAATTTGTTTGTCATAATAAGAAAAGACTTCACCAAAAACTCTTACATTTACGACTCCCTCTCTAGTCAAAACCGTTACCATTTTTTTGCTCTTATCTCTATCAAGAACAGTACCACAAATGCGATGAATCTTAAAAAGTGGGATTTTCTTTCCTTTTATTTCAATTATTCTATCAATTTCAGGCTGTTCGTTTAGTTCAAAGAAGTTTGAAAAACCACATAGTCGATAATTGACATCTTGAAGTTCGTGCTGATGAAAATAACAAGAAACGCTGTCCATCTCCCATTTACTAATAGACCCAAGACAATATTTATTCCAAACATCAGACATTAGCCTATTATTTACATCATTTAGTAATAATTGGTTATTATCTTTTATGAAAGGACGAATAATATCCATCTGAGCTTTATAAATTTTATCCCACTTGGTTTGAGGAATCGCAAATCCACTTTCAGTGTCATAAGGTTCTAGAAAATCAACATCAAAATTCTTTTCATAAAAGTTCATTGCGATGTTATCTAATCCATAATACTGAGTTCCTACTTTCATCTTTTTTAGATATTTATTGAAATTGAAGACTCGTCTTTGAAGATCATACTCATCAGGAATCAAACCAAAATCAATCAACATCTTCATATTTTGGAGAGTTATCCGTTTTTTCGTATCACTGATTTCTGAGACATAATATTGCATTAAACTCTCTCTATTACTAAATTCATCAAAAGCACCAGCTTTTATAAGATTTATCATTTGAGGCTTGTTGATTTTTACTTTTGAGAGAAAATCATCAATTGAGGAGTAGGGGCGATTTTCAATTATTGATTTTACAATATCTTCGCCTACTTTTACAATTCCGCTCATACCAAAACGAATTATTGACTTTTCTACATCGGGAGAGAAAGTATAGGTAGATTTGTTTATATCTGGCGGCGCGACATCAATTCCTGACATCTTCATTTTTCCAATGGCAGAGCTAATTTTTCCATAATTTGTAGTTTTAGTTTTTTTCTTTTTCTTTTTCTCTTTTACGACTTCTTCATCATCTTCATCATCGTCGTTATCATCCTCAAATTCTTCTATACAATCAACATAAGTTTCTTCAATAGTATCATCTTCCTCGTCTTCTTCTACTCCTTCATTTCCTCCACTATCGCTAATAAGACAAGCGCAATTCCAAAAAATAATCGGAAATTGATAGGCTAAATTCATTTCTTGAAGAGCGATTAGCGAATAAGCCAAGGTATGTGATGCATTCTTTACCACTCATGGTTTCCCATGCCGATTAAATCGTTGTGGTCTGGACTATACCATCATCCTTATCTAATAAGGCGTCACTATTATAGTCTCTGAACGTCTTTCTTAAATAATTATACTTTCTATTCATTCCAAAAGGTCTATTATAAACAATTGCGATTAACTTTAATATATTATACTGATTTGCAGTTTCAATTCTATACAAACCGCTTTCAGACATTCTAATTGCGATATCATCCATGAAGAAATTATTTTTTAACACTTCTGTAATCCACATGGCAAAATCTTTAGACATCGTGCATATATAAAATTGCGCGCCGCCATAGGAAGTTTTAGAAACACAACCATCACCGTCAATTATTCCTCGAATAATATAAGGTAAAAATTGTTTTTCTTCATCAAGAAGTTTTGGCGTTGGCAGAATAATTGATTTATTTGGAACAATACCAAAACGTTCAACTTGTTTTGATATGCCAGGTATTGTAATTAAAACTCTATACCTGGTTTTGTGGATTCCATCATTATAACTTTTATAGTCAGTGCCAATCGTTTTTGCCACAAAGCTTATCGCGTCTTCGTCTGTCATATCTAATCCTAATCCATCTCTATCACTTAACACATATCCATCTGTTAGTAATAAACCAACAAAATAAGCATCAAATGGAGAAGTTAATTTTTCTAAGGAGTAAACATAACCCCTGCGACTATTTTGTGCCTCTTTTATTATTTCTTCATAATTCTCTGGATAATATTTTTTTACTTTGTCCGTTATTGATTTTTTGGTTTTATAACCATACTTATTCATTAGTTCTATAACGGAGGTCCCTTGTTTATATTCTTCAACCAATTGTAGTTCTTGTTCTTTGGATAATTTTTTATATCCCATTGTATCTCACCTCTAATTATAAGTAACCTTTGAGATGAGAAAGCATATCATTTTAAGAAATTTCGCTGCGGATTATCCAATCTTTAATAATTTTACCATACCCGCACTTTTTCTGCGCGGCCGCTATATACGTTACCGTTACAGTTTGGTTATTAAAGCTCTAAGGAACTTCCCGCAATTTAAGTGATTTTTAACTATATGTTACCATATAGGGCTTCAATATTCTAAAGCCATAACCTTTACTCGTACAAACTAACACATTCCAAACATACTTACAGAATTTTTCATCTAATCCTTTTTCTTTTATAATCCTGAAATATTCATCTTGTAATTCAAGAAAAGCTTTAGGATTTTTCTTTGCGATAGATTTTCTTAGCTTATCTGCCCAGGTAAGGCTGAAGCCTCCGCACTCAGGCAACTGAACTAACTCCATAAATTTTTCCTGAGACTCACAGATACCATAAGAAATCTTTACTACTGGCTCAAGAATTTTCATTTCTTCTTTGGTAAGACCGTAATTCTCCATTTCTTTATACCACAAAGAAATATCATTTTTGAAACGAGCAAACTTATTTAGAGGTTGCTCGGCTCCTTTTTCTTGAGCCATCAAACGAATTACAGAATTCAAAACAGCCAAGTCATCTACTGATTGAGGATGAGTTAGCGCAATGCCACTAATTCCACTTTGCTTTTCCATTTGGAATAAGCTGGTGATTTTATGATCCCATACCATCTTCCACATATCCGGTGCTGTTCGTTCTAAATTATAAATACCAATAACGCTTTCGTAGGTTTCTTTTAGAGTATCTTTCTTCTTAACATATCCATAATCAACTAGTAAATCTAGACAGTTATGAATTTTATCCAACGCTTCTACTGATAATAGATCATACTTGATAAGTGATACATCCTCACACGCATGGAGGTCAAAAGCCGTAATGATGGTTCCATCTGGGGCGCGCATGAGTCCGGTTGAATTAGTAAAAGGTTCATCCACAAAGATTACTCCACCAGCATGGATTCCATACCCACAAATTAGTCCTTCAATTTTTTGAGCGACTTCCCAAACTTCAGGATAGTTCTCTGTCATTTCATATACAAATTGTTTGATTGGCTTCCAATCATTTTCAGTATCACCATACATACATTGAGATAAGGTTCGTAGCAATCCACGGTCAGAGGGAATCAATGAGGCTAGATAAGAAGCAATATCAACATCCACTCCCAAACCACGACAAGCCGTAAGAATTGCAGATTTAGACTTTTCTTGACGAAAAGTGGCAACATTTGAAACTCGATTATCTCCATAGACTTTTCGTAAATGATTTAGGACTTCTGCACGCCGGCCACCCTCAATATCTACATCTACATCAAGTACTGAAACTCGATCTGGATTCAGAAATCTCCATCTAAAAGTTTTGGTAGTCTCTTGTAGAGGATTGATTTGAGTTATATTCAAAAGATAAAGTAGAATAAAACCTACTCCTGAACCTCTTCCTGGTCCAACCAACGTACCAGCTTTCCAACATTCCTCAATAATTCTTTGAAGATTTAGATAATAGGCTGACCAATGTGCTTTATTTACATTAGAAGAAATCCATGTCATTTCAAGACAAGCATTGACCTCATCCCAAGTCTTTTGATTCCATAATTCTTGAGGCCCATCTTCTAGTGCCTCAACAATCATGCAAGCCAAAGCTCTATCACCTATATAATCAGACTCCACGAATGTTTTCAGATAAGGAATTCTTTCTATCCAACAATTTTGAACATAACTAATTTTAGGTTCTTTCCAAGGAAGCTGAGGAATATATAAAGGCTTTAGAAGACTATAATCCTCACACATATCTTTTATTTTTAGGATATTCCTATATGCTATTTGTAATTGCTCTTGTGAAAAATATCCAAAATAACTTTCGAGTTCTTCGGTATCCATTAGATAAGTCGTGGCATAGAAATCATCTACTTCTCTATCACCATTCTGGGCATTTAGATAAGCTTTATGAATTGCTCTGTCTTCTTTCTTGAGATAGTGTGTATCCGTTGTGATAATATAAGGAATTTCAAACTCATTCGATAACTCAAAAAGTTTTTTATTGACGTAAATTTGGTCTTTATTATTACTGGGTTGCATTTCAAAAAAGAAATTTCCATGGCCAAATAAATTATCCATTTGGCTTATCCAGTTATAGATTTTTGGCATCAATTCTGGATTATCTTTTGCTTTTAGAAGTTGAGTGGGGAGACACCCTCCAAGGCAGGCCGTCGAGCCAATTACATGACCAGGTTCTGCGCCAATAATTTCAAATAAGTCATTATAATAAGTCGGAACTCGACGCATTCCTCGCGCCATATAACTTCTCAACCAAGCGCGAGTAGAAATTTCACGAATCTGCTTATGACCAATAGCATCTTTGGCTAATAAGATAAAGTGATAGTATTTATCTTGTCCAGCTTTATAATTTGAAGCATTGAGTCCATTTCGACAAAGGTAAATTTCATTTCCCTGAATGACTTTAAAGTTAGGATGCTTTTCTTTTATCTTTTTATAATATTTTTCAACTCTAACAGCTCCAGAGATACAGTCGTGGTTAGTAATGGCTACTACTTCATGTCCCAGCTCAATGGCATAATCAATTAGGTCTTCAACTTTTATGATACAATCGCGTAGTCGAAGATTTGAGGTCTCATCGTGGTCATGCAATGAGCCTGGGTATGAGATTCTTTCACTCATTTACAAACCTCCTTTTTATTTTCTATATATATTATATACTAAATTCCAAAAAATTTCAACTATTAGAATGAAAATCTTCCATCTTGAACCTCCATATCTACTATAAAGATCTGGGGCAATTCTTGCCCAAGCCAAGTGTTGATATTCGGTCTGCCAACTAAAGTAATATCCATTTCATTTGAAAAACCTTTCAACTCTTCTATCAAATCTTTTGCTCTGAACTTGATGTAGGTAATTCCATTTTTCTCAATTCGTAAGGTATCTTTATTTTTCCCTATAATTTTTATCTCATTAGGCGAGACTACTAAATTAGTAATAGCTATCATCGCTTCAGGATTTTGCTGCCCAAATACCTGCTCATATGGCGCGATATCAAGGATTATGGCTTCTATATCTTTATCATTAGCTTTTCTAATAAAATTTACATCATAAATATTTTCTCCAAAATCAATTTGAGAAAGCTCTTTATTTGCAATTTCATGAAGTTTTGAGAGATTTTTGTCAGAAACGCTAATTCCGAAAGCTTGGTCATGGCCCAACGTATATTCAAAAAGTCCAGTTTTAGATAAAAATTCTTTGAAGGAGGTTAATTCTGTATTACTTGGGGCACGGGCGCTACCTCTATCAAAACCTTCAAAATTTCGTCTAGCTAATATAGTAGGTTTATGATATTTTGCCGATAAAACCATAGCCACAAGTCCATTTAGCTCAGCGGGAAATTCATCATCATCATCAAGTCTTACAAATAAAATTTGATTTTCCAGCAAGTCTTGTTTGAAGATTTTTACTTCTAATTCCTGGACTATCTTTTCTTTCATCTTATCTTGGTGAGCTTTTGCATTCGTACATTCACGCGCACTCTCTATACAAAGCCTTTCCATTGTTCCTTTGGCTCCACGCTTATGGCACTCTACCATTTCATTTGGTTCAATAAAACTACGATAAAGTCGATATTTTTCTTCCATTGACCCTACTCGAATCATAGCATTTATAAGAGGAACAATATAAAAAGCAACGGTTATAGGGTTTATCTTTCCACCCATTGAATAATCTTGTTTATCTAGTAGAACTCGTAGCATTATATTCTTGATATTTTGAAAACCAGTTTGAACTAAGTACTGATTTTCATATTCAAGCATACTCATCATGTCTCCAACTAATGAAACTGCACAAAGATCAATATAATCATAAGCCCAGTCTCTCAAAAAATAATCATCTAGGGCTCGACAAAATTGCCAAACAACCCCTCCACCACAAAGGTTTTTATTTTTATAATTTTTAGAAGTTTGGTTATTTATAAGTATCATATTTGGAGGAATTTCACTTTCAGATTCTTTTATATGGTGGTCTAAAACAAGAACTGAGCAGGTAAAATCCTTTATATATTGTCCATCATTCGTGGCACTATCTGGCGCGATAATAAGGCCCCAATCCTTTTTTTCTAATTGCTCCATCATATCAGAAAAGCCATGTTGTTTTCCTTCATGAATAAAAAATTCAATTTCTTTATCTGGATTCCATCTTTTTAGATATTGATAAATTATAGCAAAAGAACAAATTCCATCGCAATCGCAATCTGCAATAATAGCATAAGGCTTTTTATCAAAAATCGTCTTCTCAATAACCCTTATTCCCATTTGGTAATTGTCCAAATCTTCAAAACTTTGTAAGCATTCTTTCGTTGGATGAAGGAAAGCTTGAACATCCTGAATACCTCGCGTGCGAAGTAGGTTCTTTCCATAGTCTTCTTTTATCTCTTGATTTACTAGCCGATATTTCACTTCACAATTACTCTCCTTTTTAATAGCTCTTCAAATTTTTCTTGTCCCTCATCTACTGGAGAGTCCTTCTTTTTTGTAAGGTTTTCTCTATCATAGATAAAAGAAAAATTTGAATAATTTTTATATTTACTACACATCTTCCACAATTTTTGAAAATAGTCCTCACTTCCAGGCTTTTCTTCATTATCAAAACAGATAACAATTTCTCTTGGTTGAGCACAACGCATTAAAATATCAAGTTGATATTTATTGAATTGACTTCCACAGGAGGCAACCGCACAGTTAGGAAATGAAAAATTTTCACACATAAGAACGCTTTTTTCCGCTTCAAAGACATAACAAATTCCATAGCGTTTGATATTTTCCAGATTTTTGTCCAAACCATAGAGGTTTAAACTTAATGGATGTGAATACCATTTACCCTCAATTTGAACCGGCATATATTTACCCACATTTTCTACCTCCCATTGATTGAGTGCTCGCCCTCTAATTCCAACTAAACCACCTTTAGCGTTATAATGAGGAATTATGATTTTATTTTGACCAATAGAAAAACGAATATTGAATTTATCCATAGCTTTATGAGAAATTCCTTCTTCTTCCCAATCAGCAGGATATTCTTTTATGAAAACATCTAAGATACCTTTCTCATAAGTTGGAAGCTCTCGTCTTTCTTTTTTTAGCATAAACTCGTTTCTTTTTGATTTATAGCTTTCGTTGATTTCTGTCTCAGTAAATCTTTTCTCACCATAGCTCCGAACAAATTTTAAAACATCTTCATGCCAGTCATAAGTGATTCCTCTCGTTTCATAATAATGTTCAATAAAACGAAAGATATTCTGCGCGCCACATTCGCTATAACACATAAAAATATGAGTATTTTTATAATAATAAAGCTTCCAAGATGCTTCATCTAAATTAGTATTGTGACACGCGGTTTTACATAAAAGGAAATCTCCTTTGTCTTGCCAAGGAATTTCCAATTTATCCAAAATTTTTTCTACTATTTCATCAGTAAGATTTTCAATTATTTCTCTATAATCCAAAGAAATCTCCCTTCTTACTTATTTATCTCCTCTAAGAACTTTTGTTCTTTTTCATCCAATTCCCATTCAACCCTTTGCTGAGTATCATAAAAATCAAGAATAGGGTTCATTCTATCATCAGTTACAAATAAATCGGTAAGTCTTAATGTTCCTGTATTGAAATAACTCCAAATACGAACTTGAGTCCAACGACCCGACCGAACCTTGAATACATCAAAGACTCGATTTGGAATTATACCACCCATCAAATTTCCATCTTTTTGAAGTATATCTATTTCATCTTTCGTAGGTCGCGCGCCGATTATACCATTATCTGCCTTATTTATTGTTGCTCGACCGCCAGCTAAACTCGCTTCATTTCGTATTTCTGAATTATCATCTGCTTTGGCATTTACCTGAGTTGAAGTAAAAATTGAGACATTTTGTTCAATAGCTAAATCTTTTAGAGCTGTCGCCATCAATGATAAAATTTCATCATTTCTAAGATTATGCCCTCGAAATTCATTCAAAACTCCAGGAGAAATAAAAATATAATCAAAAAAGACATAACGCCGTTGGGAAAGGATTACTTCCTCTCTAACACTTAGTTTTATTTGCTCAATAGAGGGATTTGGTATTCTCATTAGTTTTAAAGTTTTATATGTTTTGATTATATGGCGCGCGACCTCAATTCTTTTTCTTTCGTCATCAGTAAGAGTATTGAACTTAAATTTAGATTCTTCTACTCCACTAAGATATGCCAGAATCATTTTTATTATTTGCTCTGGTTTCTGTTCTGTCATAATAAAAAGAACAGGCTCGCACGCGCCATTTTTGACCCACTTCCCATCTACTTCACTATAGAAAAATGGAAAAGCCAATTTACACGCGTCAGCGACGGCTAATCTAGTATTATGAGTAGGAATAAAATTCTCTGTTAGAAAAAGGTGCTCAGGATTATCAACAAGAAAACAAGTCATTTCTTCTTTATATCCTAAATCACTAATTTGGACCAAAGGAACAAAACTATTATCTTCTTTTCTTTTTTCATTGTTTGCCCATTTTGTAATTCGTTCCACTTTTCTTCGTAGCCTAAAAAGCTTTATTTTTTCCTCTGGTGTTCCTTGAATAGAAACAATAAAAGTGGTAGTATTTTCTTTATGAGCATCAATTGAGACATGGGTCTTATATCCCAAACTCTGAGCCAACTCAACTACATTGTCTTTCAATCTTTCACTCACAGTATAAAAATTAGTTCTTCCTTTATCATCTACGCTCCCATCTGTATCCATGAGCCCTTGAAGTAGAGCTCTCCGATTTTCAACACTATCTTCAAGATAATCAGTCGGTATATATTTGGTGTGGCTGTTCGCTCCTATCAATTCAGGATATTCTTGTAATAAATCCTCTACCCAAATATTTATTTTCTCGCTACCTTCTTGTTTATTTTTAGTAGAAAAATACCAAGTATAATTTTTTTCAGAGTGTTTTTTTAGTATCCATCCCATAGTGGAACTAAAGTATGTTGGAAGTTCATCTGTCTCACTTGAGAATTGAAAAGATTTGTTTGTTGGATGCTGACGAAAACTTCCGTCTCCAAGAGCTAGACCAAAAAGATAAGAAGGTAGATAATGATTTTTCTTTGGGTATTCTACAGCTTTTTGCATAGGGAATAAAGTAGTATACTGTCCGTCCCCTCGTTGCAATTTCCTATTCTGAAGCTCTATAACCGTTGAGGTAAAAAACTTACGTTTTTCTCTTGAAGACTTATTCTGAGAGTATTTACAATAGCTCCAAAGGTGATCTCTACTACATCTGGCTGTCCGGCCATCTTTGAATTTTAGTTCAAAAACTTCTTTTTCCCCTTGAGGGAAAATAGCTAAAACTTTCGTAGGGCGCCCAAAACCATCAAAAAGGTAATCTCCTGCTTGGATATTTCCAACTTTTTTCCAACCATTAGGAGTAGGAATCTTTATGCTATTTGGTAATGCTTTTCCACATCCACTAGAAAGACTTCGTATTGTAAGAGCCCCAAGCTCTGCACCATTTATAATTGATGAAAAAATCTCTCCATTGATTGATAGTCCAATACCTTCTTCACTACCAAATGTCTCAATTACATTATCAATTTCGTTCTCCAACTCCCAAGTTTGGACAGTTTCGTTTTGAATATATGATTTTTCCACATCTAATAAATTCTTCTTGACTTCTTTTAGTATATCATCTACTGAAAGATTTTTGAAGCGTTGGTTTATATCGAAAGCTTTAGGTTGAGTTAGGTTTTCACAATAAATATTACTAGTGTCAAGGCCCATTCGTTTGAGGTCTCTTACTAAGTTGAACTTTTTTAGTTCATTATAATAGTAAAGAAAATTACCTGGCTCACTCATAAATTCAGCATCTTGAAGGTATTCAATACCGTTATTTTGAGAAAAAACTAACTGCCCACTTGGGGTACTTTCAAGATAACTTGAAACATCAACGGGAGTAATATGAGAAGCACCACCTCGATACAAATTATCAATTGCTACAAATAAATAACGAGTAAAAGTTGAGGAGAAATCGGTAGGAGTTATTGTATATTTATCTATCTCACTTAGATACTGAGGATGCTTCATTAGACTTCCAATAATTTGGAGTTCTGTATTTCTATCAATCATTCAATGTCCTCCAAATTCCATCGAGACTTTTTCTTTTGGGATGTAGTTTTTGGCTTTTTTAGTAGAACTTTTTGCTGAAACTCTCGTTGCTTGATTTGTTCTTCGATTCCAGCCAAAGTTCCTCGTTCATTGTTCTCTCTTTGTTTCCAATAGGTAGTGGCTTCTTCATAAATAAAGGGAATAATCCCTAGCCCCCCATGACCCTTTGACCAGTCTCCATCTCTAATTTCATAAAAATATTTTAGTGTATAAAAAATACCTTTATAAGTTCCAATTTTATCTTTCTCGACGAATTTTTTCAACTGAGCTTCGCAGAGATGATAGTCATAAGAAACTTTTAAGTCGTGTGCAATAAAATCATAAATACGTTTTTTCCAATCTTTATCTTTTAGAATATTTCCTTTCTTTAGATTTTCATAACAAGATTTATGATAATACCATCCTTTAGATGGCATTACCCACTCTGTATCCGCACCGGCTAATTGAGCGTCAAAACGTTCTTTACAGGCACGGCAGATGACTAAATGTTTTGCCATTTATATCCCTCCAATCTTATTATATTATACCATATTTTTCTAAAAATGTCAAAAAAGAGGTAGGATTTCTCCTACCTCTAATTTAGTTTTATAGATTACATCGCACGTAAGTCCATGACAGCAAGCTGTAAAAGAGAAACTTGATCCTCAGTAACCTCCGACAGTTTTAGCTTTCGTCCAAATACCATTTCTACCTTTTTAGACATAGCACGAACTGCTGCTTCCTTATCTTCATCGGTTTGGGCATTATTTACCTTAGTAGTCCAAATCTCACGAGCTTCAGACATTAAGGCATTGAAGTCGAGTTTTTCTTCCTGGATGATTGGTGCTTCATCAGTTACTAAACCGCCATTTTTTTCTTCCATATCAATAGCCTTAGCTACCGCTTGTTCAAGCTCATGGAAGCCGAATGGAATGCGAGGTTCAAGATATTTATAACGAGAACCTGCGGTAATAGTGGGAGTGGCACGAGTTTGAATCCACCGTTCACTTTCTCCTTTTTCATTCCAGGTTTGAGTAATAACTCCAATAATATCGACAAGACCATTGACAGTTTTTAAACAACGATTATTGAGGTCAGGCTTATAACCAATTACCTTACCATCATCATCTGCTGTTTCTTTTAGATGGCAAGTCATAATGAGTCCATAGCCCATCATGGTAATTTTACGAAGACAATTTTCAAATTCCTTTGAAGTTTGACTATAGCCCCCGCCATAGGGGATATCTCCGATTTTACTCACTCCGTTTTGCTGACAAATAAACTGCTCACAAAGGTCATATAGAATACCAATAGTATCAATACAAATAGTTGAATACATTTGTTTTGCTTCAGGCTTTTCTAACTGACGAAGAACTAGCTTGAAATCAGCAAACTTCTGAATTGGAAGAGCGCGAACGCCAGATTGAGCATTTGTACCAATCTCAGTTGCAAGAATCAGGGCTTTATCACTTTGGGCACAAAATTCAGTCTTTCCAATTTTAGGAGCTCCCGCCAAAAGAATGAATTTAGAACGTAAGTCGCGTGAGATTTTATTGGGTTGGAGGGAAAAAATATCAATAGCCATAACTATTTACCTCCTTAAAATCCCATATCGTCTCCTGCTAAACGAGAAGTAGTTGGTGCAGGAGTCTTCATCTCACCCTTTACTTTGTTCATATCCTTAACCTTCTGGGCCTCCAAACGAGCCTTACGGGCCTTCATCGCTTGCGCAAGGTCCTCAACATCAAAGGCCTGCTCACCTTCTAGAGCACTCTGAGAACCACCGGTAATTAGTAGCTCACTAATACTACGGGTGCGAGTCTTTTCAATGGCTTCACCAAAATCTACATCCTCAATATAAGTCTCAGTAGTAGAGGTAAAGTTCAAACGACCGTTAGCCTTAAAAGTATAATCGGGCTCCCAATACTGGGTAATAGCATTGATAACATTAGGATTAGAGGCATATAGCTTTACTACCTCAACCTGACCATTCCAATTAGGAACAATAGTAGTAACCTCTAGCTTCTTTGGCTCGACTTCAATACCGTCCTTATCAACGACATAATTGATATTAGAAACAGCAAAAGTCAAAGAGAAACTGGCCTCAGGCTTAAAATCACCAGTAGCCTTACCAACGAAAGAGGCGCTAATGCGGGGAGAACTTACAAAACGACCATCCTTGGAGAAGAACTCGTTCATCTTGATTTTTGCGCCAGTAATACGAATCTTATCGGCACCTTCGCGCCCACCAGCAGACGCAATGGACATAAACTCTTCCTTGACACGCTGAATGCTTTCATAGGAAGGATTCAGGCCTCCATCCTTCTTATACTTTTGACTAAAAAGATGGACAGGGATTTCAAGATGTAGAGGAACGGCATTTACAACTTGCTCAACAAGTACCTTGATAGTTCCTCCAATTGTCTCGATTGTCTCGCCATTCTTGACAAAAGAACCATACTTTAAATCAGTTTCACTTAGTAGACCTTCAATACGAACACGGTTTTCGGCTTCATGTAGCATAAAATTTTTCTCCTTTTTACATTTACAATAATTACTTTGGTTCTTTCATAAAAAGGTAGGAGGAAATTCCTCCTACCAAATTATTAAAATAAATTACTCAGCGTCGTCGCTGGGAACAAGGGTGGTACCGGCATCAGTTAGATTTACATAAACTACGGGCTTCTCAGCACCCTCAACCTCAACCTTCTCACGCTCAACTAGACCCTTCTTCTGTAGGTCAGTTACATTAGCACCTACAGAACGAGAAGCACGACCAATGGCATTACAAATCTCATCAATAGAGACATGACCACCATTAGACTTCACATAATCAAATACTTCAGAACTCTTAGCAGTTAGCTTCATTTTAGTTTCTCCTTTTACATATAAAATTATTTTTTTTATTATTAGATGAGTAAAGGTTTCATGCCTCTCTCAACTTTCTATAAATATTATAGCTAAAATTTACAAAACTTTCAAACTTTCAAACTTAGAAATTTTGGATTTTTATTACTTTTGAATTTCCCCCCAATTTTAGAGTCTTGACTCCTTGTGTGCCACGACTTAATATAGGAATTTCCTCAACTTTCACTCGAATCTGAGTAGTAGAAGATACAACTAGAATATCGCTAGAGTCAATAAGTGGTAAAAAATCACAAAGATTATCCGCTCTTTGAATCTTTACTCCTTTGGTTGCGCGTCCGGTAATTTTGAATTCGTTTATATCGGTTCGTTTTGAATATCCATCTTCACTTACAGAAAGAATTTCTCTTGTTTCTTTAGGAATGACTCGTCCAGAAACAACTTTATCTCCCTCATTTAGCTTGATGCCTACAACCCCTCGAGCCACTCTGCCAATAGGTCTAATATCTTTAGTTTCGATAATAATAAAATTTCCTTCCTCGGTAAGGATGCCGACTCTTTCATTTTTCAAAATGAGAATAGAAGCAATCAAATCATCATCATCTAACTTTAAAGCCTGAACGCCAGTGTTTCTTCGTAAATTATACTCAGAAAGCGCGGACTTCTTCAAAATTCCCTTCTTTGTAAGAAAAAGAATGTTTGAGGACTCTGTATCTTTAGAAAGAATCGTAGCTGATTTTATTTCATCGTCTCCATTGATGGGTAGGAATGAATTTAGATATTGTTTTTCTCCAATATTGAATTCTCCCATCTTCAAATGATAAAAGGCTCCGCGCTGTGTAAAAAAGAGAACTTCGTCTGTGTTGTTCCCAATTAGAGTATCAACTACAAATTCTCCTTTATCAAGCTTAAACTTTGAGCCTACACCATTTCTTCGTTGAGAATAAAGTGTAGAGGTTTCGCTAACAAATACAGCTCCTTCATTTGTGAAAGAAAGAGACAGTTGTTTTTGCTCGATTGTTTCTTCATCATTTGAAATATTCAAAATTTTTGTTCGGCGTACGTCTCCAAATTTTTCAGCAACTTCGCGTAAACCTTTTTCAATTTCTTTTTTGAGAAGAGTTTCATCACCTAAAATGGCTTCAATTCTTTCTTTTTCAGTTTCAAGACTGGACCTTTCAGTTTCTAACTTTGTAATATCTAAATGAGTTAAACGAGAAAGCTTTAGGTCAAGAATAGCCTTTGCTTGGATTTCATCAATATCTAGTAAGCGTTGAAGACCAATTGAGGCATTTTTAGCATCTGCACATTTTTTGATAGTTTTTACCACTTCATCAATCATTGAAATAGCTTTCATCAAGCCCTCAATAATATGAAGTCGTGCAAGAATTTTCCTACGGTCAAACTGAAAGCCATTTATATATACGCTTTTTTCATGGTCAAGATGGGACTGAAGAAGCTCCTTCCAGCCGAATACTTTTGGAAATCTTCCATCTTCCAACATTGTCATATTTATAGTATAATGATTTTGAAGCGAAGTGTTTTTATAAAGATACTTTAAAACCTTTTCTGGTGAAGAATTTTTGGTTAGATAAATTTTAAGATTACATTGATTACCTGTTAAGTCATTAAATCTCTCAATTCCAGGATTCTCATCACCATTTAAAATGTCTTCTAATTGTTGACAAATAGTATTGGTATAAACGCCAAAAGGAATTTCAGATACAACAAAGCACTTATCTTTGTTTATATATTCGATTACACTTCTTAATTTACAAGCAGAACCGGTTCCATTCTTTAGAGAAGTTTTTACTTCTTCTGAATTTAGAAGAGTCGCGCCAGTGGCGAAATCGGGTAAAATTAAGATTTCTTCTACTGGTATATCTGGATTCCATAACAACTTAATAAGGACCTCATTAAGTTCTTTAATATTAAACTGAGGAATTGAACTAGCCATTCCAGTAGCAATACCCGATGATCCATTTACTAAATTATAAAAGCCCTTACTTGGTAAAACTGAAGGAAATTGAAGATTATCAGCATAATTATCTCTCCATTCTTCAATTACTTCTTTTTGAATATCAGCAAAAAGATAATTACAAGTTTCTGCTAATCTTGTTGAAGTATATCTTTCGCTCGCCCAGCTACCAGAACTCATAAGAGTGCCACTATTACCTTTTACTTCAGTAAGAGGATAGCGCATACAGAAACTTTCTCCTGCACGCATCATTATCCCTACGCAAGAAGAATCACCATGAATATAAAAATCCTTCATTGCATCACCCATAGGAGCATTAGTCTTCTCATATGGTTTATCATGGGTATATTTATTCCGCCACATTGAGTAAAAGATTTGCCGAGCACTTGGCTTTAACATATCACGAGAATCAACCAGGGCTCGAGATTGTAGGACTGCTCCACTATATTGGATAAATGAATCTTTTATTACGGGAGTCATTTGTATTTCCATTTATTTATACTCCTTTCTTTTCATTATATAAATATTATAATAAAAAAAGAGAGGAAAATCAAATTTCCTCTCTAAAATTATTCACGAATAAGTGAAAAATCTACATTTTCAAAAATAAAATTAGTTCGTGGTTCAACCTCTTTACCCATAAGAGAATAAAGTAAAAAGAAACTTTCCTTATCTGGCTTTAGTACATCAAGTCGTTGAAACTCTGGAGTAAACATTGATTCGTGAGCTTCCTGAGCTTCAAGTGCACCGAGACCCTTCGCGCGATGAACTTCACCTTTTACTTTTCCTTCAGACTTAGCTTTTTCAAAGTCTTCATCAGTGAAGTAGTAGCTTCTCTTCTTTCCTTGCTCAACAATAAAGAGCGGAGACCGAAGCCAACAAAGACGCCCTTCTTCAATAAATTGTGGAGCTACTTTTAATAAACAACTCATAATCAAAAGTCCGATATGATAACCATCTGACATTTATACCCTCAGTTTCCTGATATTTCACACAATTCTTTATAGTAGCTATATTTTCGTTCCATAAAAATCGTAGCATCTTTATATATATACTTACAAAAATGTCTAACTTTTATATTTCCGCCCAATTTAAAATAAAAGGTTTTTTCTCGGCGCTCTTCTTTATAAATTTTTCCATCTCCTAAAATTTGTATTAGCCATTCAACCATTTCTTTTGTCGATGTAATACAAATTGAATAGGAAGGAGTGTTCCACCCCTCATGCGCCTGAAAATAACTTTTATTCCAATAAAGAGACCCATCTCCGTCAAAGAATCCCCTAATAAAATGATGAAGTAATTCATCGGGAACCCCAATTGGAGGCTTTAAAATTAAACTTTTTTGTTTTACACACCCATGAGAAATCAAATCATTTACTGTCTTTTGAGAACTCATAATAATTCGTCTCAAAGTTCGTCCATTATATGAAACATCTGTAATTGGATTAGTCGCTTGAATTGATTTTTTGAAAGCTTCCAAAGAAGAAACATCTTTTGAATGAAGAGTCATACCGAATTTATCTTCGCCGTATCTATTAGAATAATCGACAATATAACCATCAGCAAACATGAAACCTAACCAATAAGCTTTTTCTTCTGTATCAATTTTTTCAAAATAATCATAGTCATGTGTATATAATCTATAATGATTTCCCTTGATTGTTTTTATATTTCTTGCTTCTAAAAATTTTGCTACTGACTGACGAGTTGCTCCATAATCTTTTTCTATCTGTCTCATTGATTTATTGTTTAGATAATCATCAATTATTTGTTGTTGTATTTTCTCGTCAAAAAATTTTATGTTCTTCCCCATATTCATCACCTTCTCTATAAAGGTAGATTTTTATGGAACCTAACTCTAAAGAATTGAGGGATTAGACTATACCATCTTCAAAATTTTGAAGTCCCTATTATAGTCGTTGAGCGTCCATCCGTTCTGGATGTTTCGTTGCGTTTGATTACCCAATCCTTTTCGATTTTACCTTACCGTTTCCGTTACTAAACGCCATTTATATATTCCTATATAAACTTGGTTGAAAAGGCTCTAAGGGGTTCCCCGCAATTTAAGGGATTTTACGCGGACTCAACGTTGGTCAATCCGCATCACTACAAATACCTAATTTTCCATAACGAAGCTTTTTACTATCATATTTCCCAGGGATAATATTCATTGCACTTAAAAGAAGTTTAACTTCTTCATTCTGAAAAATCTTTTCATCATCATTTGAAAGACAATTGATTATTTTACCTCGAATGGCCATTAGTCCTGTATGTTCTACATCTCTGGCCTGTGCCATTCCATTTAGCGCACTATCTCCCTCACAGACTAAAAGTATTGAATCTTGTCCTAAGAACTCTGCGTCCTTTAACTTATCACTCGCAAAAACTTTTTTCCGTTGATTCTTTTCAACTTCTTTACCCGCTTCAAGAACTTGACGACGTGCTTTTTCAGCTACCTGCTCAGCCTTAGCTTCCTTTGTAAGGAGTTCCATTACCTTTTCAAATTCATCAGAATGCTTTCGTTCAAACTCCTCTAACATTTGCCCCGTCGCACGTTGACAAAGCCCACGAAGTATAGGATTATTTACTTTTGTCTTCGTTTGGTCGCTAAAACTCGGCTGAGGAACTTTACAACTGACAGCATAAAATAAGCCTTTTCGAAGTATATCAGGAGAAACCTCACCTTTGATTTTTTTCTTAAAGTAATTAGTTAGCGCAGTTTTGACTCCTGTTAGACTTGTTCCACCAGCAGTATTTTCAAGGCCATTAGTAAAAACGTGCCATTCCTCATTTCTACTACTAGTCCAACACATTACAATTTCAGCCTCAACATCATTTTCCTTCATTATGATATGAAGAGGAGTTTTATTCAGAGACTTTCCTGCACAAGTCTTCATAAAATCAAGGAGGCCATTTTTTGCCTGGTATTGAACAGCTTCTTCTTCTCCTTTTTTATGATTGTTTAAAATAAAAGTCAAAAAAGGATAAAGATACGACCAATTCCGGCACATTTCTTTTATGTCGGAAAATTTGAGGTCAATTGGTTCGAGGTTATAGACTTCTTGAGAAGGAATAAAATCTACAAAAGTTCCTCGACTATTTGATGGACTTAGCGTAAGAGAAACTTTCTTTCCTTCTTTTAGAACTAACTCACATTGCTGTCCATCTCTCATTGATATTGCGCGAAAGCTATCGCTCGACAGGGCCGTTCCTTTCGCCCCAGTGCCATTGAGGCCTCCCACATTTTGGTAAATTTTGTTATTGAACTTTCCTCCACTGTGTGGAAGGGTATAGATTGCTTCGAGGGCATCAACGCCATCCTCTCGCAGACCAAAAGGGCAGCCTCTTCCGTTATCTAGAACCGTTATTCGATTCCCGTCATAGAGGTCGACAATAATACGATTACAAAACCCCATTGTAGCCTCGTCTATACTATTTGTAATGATTTCACGCACACATTGAAGTACACCTTGGTTGTCTGCGCTTCCCATGTACATCGCGACCCTAGAGCGAACGGCATCTTTGAAACTCAAAGTTTCAATAGAGTTAGCATCATAGCTCAAAATTCTCCAACTCCTTTCTACATTTATAATAATATTATACCTCAAAACTCCAAAAATATCAAATTTCCTAAAACTAACTTCCAAAAATCTACTTATAAATACAAAGGAGGGATATTATGACATCCAAAGAAGCAATTCAAAGTGTAAAAGACTACGTACTTGCTGGCAATAAAAACCTTCAAGTATTAGATACTTTACTAAATAATGTAGCAACTAGTGCTGTTGCAGAGGTTCCACCTACAACTGAAGATAAGAAATAAGAAGGAGAGGCTTAAAGCTCCTCCCTTTTTCTTTTATTTTTATACATTCCAATTATAGTTGCCATATCCTGGGCACAACTATCACAAAGACAAAACTGTTCTGAAACTATTCCTTTTTCACTAAGAAGACCTGCATCTCCACGTCCTCCACGAACAGTTACACCAGTATCCCAAATTGGAAGAAACCAAGTATTATAAGAAGTTGGATTAGGAATATAAGTTTCACAAAAATCACAAAAAGTCTTAGTCATCTTTTTCCTCCACCCAAGAGAGCCAGCGCATTACCAAATCTTTATTACTAAGAAGATAAAGTCCATAAGGGCAATCATAGTTCATTTCACAAAAACTTACTGGGCTCCCATCATAGTCTTCTGTATCTGGACAGTTATTACAAAAAGTATCTGTCATCCATTGGTCATAAATTGTACCTTCAAGCGCCATTTGGTCAGATAGAAATTCTGCCATCTCTTCCATTGAGAGATTTTTAAGCTTTTCAAAATTTGAAAGATTCATTACATCCAATCCTCCTCATAAATATCATCGTCTTGAGAGTTAATATAAAAAGAAGCCATTGTATCGTCTTTTGAGAGAAGATAATCACTTACTCGTTGGAATTGACACCTAAGAGAAATTCCAAGGACGTCATCAAAATTTTCATAGTGATAAAAAGTAGGCAAATCGTACATCTATTTAGTTCCCCTTCCATCTTTTTATTATATTATAAAAGAAAAATGAGAGAAAATCAAATTTCCTCTCACCCTCCAGCTTTTATATTTAATTGCTTTTGCGTCCCATACAAATCAATATAAAATTTTTCTCTTTCGCTCTGCTTGTCTTTCGGAACTTCTTCTAAAATTTCAAAATTATAATTCCAAATTCCATTCCGCGCCATATGCGTATGAAGCGTTGAGCTGGCAACTTTTTCCATACCTAGCGCTGTCTGAATGTGAGCTTGCCATCTATCTTTAAAATTGACGGTTCGACCTATATAAGCCTCCCCAGTTGGAATATAAGTAATCTTATAAATTCCTCCAACTTTCTGCCCGACAACCCTCTTTATCATCTCAATTACAGGGCGTCGGGCGATACTCTCCCATATGACTTTAGGAAGAACTTCTTTATGACACAAGCGGTCTTTCATACTATCTAAAAGCTTTATATCTTCAATATCACTTTGTGTAAGTCGGATTTTATAGAAGTCTTCTTTTTCGATTAGCTCTCGTTCTCGTCGTATCGCTTCATTTACGGCATCACGCCGACTACGAAAATCTTCTAATTCTTTTTTAAGATAGGAAAGTTCATTATTATAACTTCTTTGTTTCGCTTGAAATTCTTGTTGGGCGTTTTCTTCTAAATTTTTGTATTTTTCTTCTAAAGCCTTTCGATATAATTTATCAGTATCAGATTTTAGTTTTTGAATTTTTCTTTGTTGTTTTAGTAAAAGAAAAATAATTCCTAAAATCAATAAAACTAAAACTGCCATTATATTCTTACTCCCAATTAGTAATTCTTGTACGCTTTTTTCTTTGTGGCGTCATCCATAAAACACCATCTCGTGCACGAGTAATCCCAACATAGGATACTCTACACTCTTCGGGACTCCAAAGATTCAACCCCACACAGGCTACATAATCCCATTCCAAGCCTTTTGCACTATGTACGGTCAAAACTTTTACTGTATTTTCTTCCATTTTTTTATCTAATTCTTCTTTTTTGAGGTCTCCCTGTTTGAAGCTATCACAAGGAATTCCATTATCAACTAGATAATCTTTGATAGTATCAACCTGGGCATTGGTTCGTGCTAATACTGCCCATTTATGATATTTTTTACTAATATTTATCATATCTAGGATTAGTTGCTCACTATAAGGCTTCATCGCTACTGTCCCTTTGATTTGACGTACAGCAATACTATCATCAGTCATGCTACATTTTTGAAGAGTAGACTTCGCAAAACGAAGAACATCAGGACAACAGCGATAATTTTCATTCATAGAATAAACTTTTGCCCCAAGCTTTTGCTGATATCTCTTCAAAAGGTCTGGACGGCTACCCGCGAAGCCGTATATCGATTGCCGTAAATCAAAAACAATAAAATATTCTTTCGCGTGAAGCATTTCAAAAATAAACTTTAACTGAATTTCATTACTATCTTGCGCCTCATCACATAAACATATATCAATATTTGGTGTACATTCTGGATGCTTTTGCATCAAATGAAAAAGCCCATCAAATTTTTCATCATTCATATACCTTACAGCTTCTTTTACACCGTTTCTGAGTAGAAGATGCGCACAGTATGAGTGAATAGTTCCAATAAATAGATTATCATTATTATCTACTTGAAGGCGTTTTTTCATCTCTCCAGATGCCATATTTGTAAATGTAAAAGCCACCACACTTTTTCCTTTTTGAATACTTTGACGGACTTTTTCAGTTAAAACTTTCGTTTTTCCTGAACCAGCACTACTGCTTACAAAAATAATTGGTTCTGTCGCTTCTAATATAGTATTCTGTATATTACTTAACTCCAATTCCTTTCACCTCTTTCTTATATTATTATATCATTTATTTTAATAAGTGTCAATTTTTTGGAGAATTTATAAGTGATTTTGACTTATAAGTAGAAAATTATAGGAGGTAAAGAAAAATGGAGATGCTAACTTTAATTGTTGCGCTATCTGCCGTACTATGGTATGTAATTGACCGTGCACATCCTCTATGGGAGAACCTTTCTTATGGAAAGTGGATTACTCTTGTAGTTGCTGGTATTGGCTCTTTCGGTCTGGTATTTTCTTTCGGTCTAGACCTAATCTTTGCTTGCGGTTTAGTAGATAGTGTAAGTATGGCTGGTCAAATCCTAACTGGTTTTGTACTTATGTCTGGCTCTAGCGCCATTAGTGAAGTTATTGCTCGTATCAAGGGCGAAGGTAAGTAAAATAGAAAATGAAAGGGAGAGGACTTTTGTCCTCTCCTCTTTTTTTATTGATGTAATTCCTCTTCTGTAGAAACAACCAACCAAGTTCGAATTATTTTCATAATTCCATCTATAAAAGAATTACCACCCTGAGCGTGATAATCTTGATAAACGGCGCAAATAAACTCTTTATCATATTGTAAAATTCTTTGATAGGGTAAATATTTATAGTAAATTCTTACAATATCTTTCCTAAGCATATCATTAGAAGACTTAATAAGCATCCCTAGCTTTTCATCCTGCAAACGGTTTTTTTCTTCAAATGTTGTTATAATAGGGGTCAGAATTTGTTCGGCAACTTTTTCAGTTGTTTTTTGGACAATCTCTTCCTGCCTTTTCTTTTCAGCTTCGATCTTCTTTTTCTTCATCTTTTGAAACCATTCAAAATTTCCGCATACTTTTTCTAAAACTTGCCAAAAAAGAAAAATTAGAATGAGGATGCCTCCTAGGCTATTCGCAACTTCTTGGATAGTCAAAAGAAATCCCTCCTCTCTACTTCAAATTATAAGTAGAAACGAGGGACTTCCTCTCTATTTTTTTAGATATTCTCGATAAGCATTATCATTATGATAACGGGTCCGGGCCAAATAAGCATCATTTAGTAAGTCCTTTACCGAAGAAATTTTATCCATGTCCCACCAAGGGATACAATAAAGAGAAATTTTATGAGAAAGACAATAACTTATTTTTTCTCTATCTCTCTCTTGTGCTTTTAGGAAATCAGAGCGATTTTTGTAAAAGATTTTTGTAAATTCCGTATGCTGACGTCCTTGAACTTCTAAAAGAATATTCTCTTCGGGAAGGAAAAAATCAAATCTGTAATATCCATGATGAAGGTCATCAAAAGTTTTTTCCTTTACAAATTTGACTTTTTCCCTATTGAGAATTTCAATTACTTTTTTCTCGTAAGATGAAACTTTATACATTTCCAAAAATCTGATACCAGTCGCACTCACTCGCCATCTTATCACTTCTTAGGCGAACAGGGCGCGGATGCCTTAGACCATAACTATCAGCCATAACTTCCATTGCTGTAATCTCAATGACTTTTCCAAGATAAGATTTCCAATTCAATAGAATTTCCTCTTCAAGTCCGCTAAGATTTCCAACCTGAACCAGCTTCCCATCTTTATAAGCTCCAATTTTTAGAGAGCCAGCGCCACCAAGAAAATACATTTTTGTAATTGGTTCAATGGGATCTCCATCACTATAATTTTTATATAGAGAGTCCTCGACTTTCTCACCAGTAGATAAGTTCTCCCAGTACTTCCAGCTCATAAGCTCTTTTCCATTGTAAAGACGAGTCGGCGCGTTTGCTCCCATAATTACCACATCCAGGGTCTCTTGAAGTTCTTTCTTCACTTTGATTGTCATATGCGCGGGAGTTCGCTTGAAATAAATTGGGCAGTCCTTTCGAGTAATTACTACTCCTTCTCGTCCAGAAGCTAGATAGTCTTGAAGACGATTCCACAATTCTTTCCCATTATAATATTTAGCCCATTCTACATAAGGAGAACTTAATTGAGTAGAGATTTTTTCCAAAAGAGAAAAGCGCTCGATAGCTTTTGTATCTACTAGATTTACTCCATTATAGGCACAGATATCAAAAATATAGAAATGAAGCTTCTGGCCGCTCTCTTGACGAGCAATGCACTTATCTTTGAGACATCCCAAAAGAGAGGTAATATTTTTTGAACCTTCATGTCCGGGAAGATAACATTCACTTAGGAGAACGATCCCATTAGGTAATTGTGCCATAAAATCCTGAAGTTGGGGGACCCATTCAATTTTATTTACGGCTTCACCCTTTACATTTTTATTGCGGGCTACCATAAAACAATTTCCATCCTCATCCTTTATGAGACGCTGATAATAGCCATCAACTTTCAGAGCGCCATAATAATCTCCACTATAAATAGCATTTACCACTTCTGACTTTCGTTTTTCTTCAGAATAGGAGGCGGGAATGCTCCAATAACGCATACTTTCTGAATTGACCCAATCAATATCACCAATAAATCCCTTCACAATTTTCTCCTTTCAAAAATAAATCCGTAAATTTATAAGCTATTTTTTCCAAATCTTCCAAAGTTCCATCATTATGGATATAAGTATTATAAGTATAGTTATGAACGTCAGAATCAGCATGGTTAGATTGAACCTGTTCATCAGCCTCAATCCTCTCTACTATCAGAGTCCGCGCGCCAATTCTATCAACAAATTTTTGAATTTCCTTTGGTTCTCGACACATTATAAAGTAAAGGCACTTTTCTTCATTATATCCTAGTTGCTTCCAAATTTCTTTACATCCTACATAAGAATCAATAATGTCTTTATAAGGAATATCATCCCATTGAGTCAAAATATCTTTTAGGTCTGATAAAAATTTTCTATCTTTAGGGGTTTTTTGGCCATTCCAACCACAAAACTTAGCAACCTCTTTTACAAAATCAACTGTGGAAATAATTCTACAACTATAAGGGCCGACTCTTTCTTCCACTATTTTTTGAACCATTTCACAGAAAATATCTTTTCCTGACCTGGGCTAAGGAAAGCCGTTGACAACAACGACATTTCTCATTTAATCACCTCTTTTATTATTATATGTAATTATATTTCTTACATATAGTCTATATAGGGCTTTCACCTATTTCTTACTCTATATCGTTTTTGTTTCTTTTTACATAAAAAGAAAATTCTCCTGCTTACAGGTTTATTTATATCACAAATCCAAACAAAAAGCAAATTTTAGATTGATTTTCGGGCTTCTACGGCTAACTTATCGACCTCATCATTCCAATCTTTTGAGCCCGTGTGTCCTTTTACTTTTTCAAAAGAAAACCGTTCATCCTCAAAAAAAGGAATAAGTTGTTGCCAAAGTTTTTTATTTGCGACTGGCTCTTTTTTAGAATTTTTCCATCCATTCTTTTGCCAATTGCGAAACCATTTTTGAACATAGCAATTATGGCAATAAGCACTATCAGTTCGAATTGTAATTTGGTCAGAGGGGCAGACTTCTTCAGCCCATCTACAAGCTTCAAGAATAGCTAATAACTCACACATATTATTTGTTGCCTCTGGAATTGGCATTGACCAACGATAAATTTCTTTACTGTCTTCTACCGCAATAAAAGCCGAACCACCAGGTCCAGGATTACCAGAACAAGCGCCGTCAGTATAAATATAAATCATTTGTAATACTCCTCCCAAATTTCATCCGGAGTAGCTTCAATTTCCGTAAAGGTAAAATTTAGAAACTTCTCGATGTCGATTCCCTCGGAAAAACTCCTCGCGCGCTTAGTGTGCCGAATATCTTTAGGGGAAAATAAGTGCTTCCAGAATCCCATTCCCAAAATAATCTTTTCACTATTATTGATATTACTTACAAGGCGCGCGACCTCAAAAATGTACATATGAGTATGATTGCTGGGGTCAAAATTTTTGAGTTCGATTTTATTATCATGTCGTTTTGCATAGGACATTAGGTTTGTAGCTGTTCTGCTCACAGCTAAATCATACATTTGAAAATTTGCCATAATATTTCTCCTTTTACTTTTTATATTATAATTATATAATAAAATAGCCAAAAATTCAAATTTATTATATGCTAATTTGACTTTTGAGAAAATTTGTGTTATTTACGGGCGAGCGCGCGTTTTATATAAAGGTATAGGGAAAAATTTGATTTTTTAGATTTTTTGAGGTATAATTTTTATAGAAATGAAAGGAGTTGAAATACATGCGAGTTTCACCAGAAGATATTATTAGATTCAATAATCTATATTTGGAGTTAAAGACTTATGCCGGAGTAGCGAGAGAAACAGGATTTTCTGCTTCGACTGTAAAGAAATATATTATAAAGGATTATGTGCCTGCTGAAAAGGTAGAGACGCAGAAGTTTAGTGGAGACCTCCCTGAGTTTGTGTCTGAAATTTTTCGCAAACAGGATTGGGCTTCTTTTTTGGACATGACTGAGGCAGAGTATGATGAAATAAAAGAATTATGGAAGGAGATGTCTCTATGAAGAAGTATTTTTATCTGGAAGAGAGTCCTTATATGGCGACCTATCAGGCAATTTATCTCAATCATGGGAGTTTTCCTTTTGAGGGAAAGATTTATGGGTCTTTTAATTTGATGCCGGCACGCCTTTTAGGCTTGACTTATGCTCAATATCTTCGTTTTTGCAGAGACGTCCTTGGGGCGACTTTGGTGGGGAAAAATAGTAAGTATCCAGTGGCTTATTTCCGTCTTACCCCTAAAGTCCAGCAGTTTGTAAAGCTTTTGAATAAACGTGCCGAAATGGCCGTTTTTGAGCATGACCATCCCTATGATTTAGAAGTGAAATTGGATGGAACAATCGTAAAGAAAGGAGAAAATGAATGATTTTTTCTATTGATAAATTAGCAGGAACTCTTGATTATGAAGTTTATAAGAATTTCATGGAAAAGGTGGGTTTTCCAAAAGAACCAATGGAACTTATAGATGCTATGGGGTGGGTTCAAAATCACTCTTCGAACAAAGAAAAAGTACTATTTTCAAAGCTTTTTAGTGATTGGCGTACTTTTGTAGGAATGGGGCCACTTGAAGTAGAAAAATTCGAAGAAGTTTTTGAAATCGTAAATAGCTCTATAATTTTGAGGAGCTTCTATACAGACTCTAGTTCAAGAGTCCGAGACAGTGAGGACATATCTAAGTCAAAGTACGTGGCTTTTAGCAAGGACATTAAGAACAGTGAGAAAATCTATTCGTCAGTAAATGTAGAGAATAGTCAATATGTTAATGCTTCTTCTGATGTTATGAGTAGTGTTGAGGTTGATAATTCCTCAAAGATAGAGCATAGCAAAAAAATTCTTGATAGTAATGAAATTTCAAATTGCTATGGAATCTATTCTTGTGAAGAAGTAAAAGATAGTTTAGGGATTTTCAATGTTTCTACTGGAAAAGAGATTTATTTTTCTACTAATTTGAAAGACTGTTCTTATTGTCTTTTTTGTAGTAGACTAAAAGATAAAAAGTTTTTCCTTTTTAATCAAGAAATTAGCCCAAAGGACTGGTTTGTGATAAAGGAGCTATTATTGAACGAGTGGTTAGAGGAAGATAAGAATTTTTATAAAGTTATTCCTTTTGAAGATGATGATAAAGAATGGTGTGGCTTTAAAATCTCTTCTAATAATAGTGTTAGTTTTTCTTATGTAGCTCAGAGAAATTTCTTTCAAGGGCTTTCTTCAAAAATTTTGAAATATATTCGTTCTATGCCTTACTATAATGAATGGCTTCTTTATCAGATTACCATGAATCCAAAAATTTTAGAAGAATAATAATTTGAAATTTTTTCTAAAATAAAGTATTATATATTTGTAAAGTTTGAGAGGAGAACTCACTTAGAAATACTGAAAGATGAAAGTTCTCTTTGGAAACTTCCGGGAGAGGTGGATGCGTCCAAATCTTCCTTATCCCCAACTAGCTCAGTTGGTTAGAGCACCCAACTTTATCGCATAGTTTAAAAGTAAAATAGCTGTTCTAGTCAGAAGATGTAAGGGCAGGACTTACTGCGATAGCCAATAATTGGGAGGTCCTGTGTTCAACTCACAGGTTGGGGACCATTTTTGTTTCTATATGGATTTGTGCTAAAGATGCTTGTGGGGCCTTTTGCCCTGTATAGAAACAAAAAGTGAGATAAATGCAAACAAGGGGAGTGCTAAGCTCACGGGTGTTCTAGACGCCTTCTCCCCTAATATGCTGGTGTAGCTCAGAGGCAGAGCGACGCACTTGGGTAGTTTCGTCTAAGAAAGGCACCTAATAAGGAAATGTGAGTTCAAATCTTACAATTACTACAATAATGCGTAGGTCGAGATTTCGAAATTCTCCATCAGCTCCAGCAAAAACTCAATTGTGGACGGTTCTAATATTGGGACCCAGACGGACAGTGCTGAGCATCACTGTATAAACTGCTCGTAAGATATGCAGAGTAAACTCAGAAGGTCTGAGGCTCGCCTGCTAAGCGATGCGTACTGAAAAGTATCAGCTTCGAATGCTGTGCTCTGCGCCATTTATTTTTATAAAAAGGAGGAATGTTTATGGATATTGATGATTTGATTTTCGAGTCTGAATATGACCGGAAGAAGCATAGCACAAAGTAAAATTTGGATAATACATAAAAGTATTATCCCATTTTATATACGCCTGTAGCCAAGTGGTAAAGGCATCAGACTTTGACTCTGACATTCGTTCGTTCGAATCGAACCAGGCGTGCCAGTAAAAATTTGAAATTTCTATAAAAATAATATATACTTTTTATAGAAAGTAAGAAAGGAGATATAAAAATGTCTCAATATCTAAATATCTTTTTGAAGTCAGATGGAAAGTTTATTCCCATTGGAGACTACTCTCGTTCTACTTACCTTTATGATGAATTCCATGCTCCTTTTGAAAAGATTTGTGAATATAAGTCTGAGGGGCTTCGTGATATTGGTGTTCGCCTTGAAAGTAGAGCCAACGACACTGAGAAGTATATCCAGGAATTGGAGAGTTTGATTACTCTTATTCCTAAGTTCCAGGGGCAGGAGATGGAGGAGAAAGTTTCTGCTATTTTGGATTATAAGTCTCAAATTGAGGAGGAGAAAGAAGAGTTGAAGACCCTTCATTCTCAAATCTCTGTTTGTTATTTTCTAGCAAGCGTTGCAGAAGATTATGTTCCTGTTTATGCGGGAGTTGAGATTGCTGACCCGACAGACCAAGATGTAATTTGAAAAAGTTAGAAAAATTATATCTAATATATATAGAAAGTTGAGAGGAGAATAAAAAAAATGATTCAGAGAGATAAGCTTCATTACGAAAATCGTCTGGCTCGTCTTATGACTAATCCGGTTGAAAATGCTAATCTTATCCGTAAGGTTCGGCGCCAGCTACGAAAACGGAAGTAAATAAATATGCCGGCGTACTCAAGTGGCTGAAGAGAATGGTCTTGAAAACCATGAGGGGTGTAAAAGCTCGCGAGCGTTCGAATCGTTCCGCCGGCGCCAGCTACCTTCCCAATGGAGGTAGTATCTGACAGGTTAGCGCTCCTGTCGAAGTTCAAAGCGCATCATATCCTCTTTTAGTGTAGTGGTTGCACGCTCTCCGTCAAGAGAGAAGAGTGGGTTCGAGACCGCGCGGAGGACGGCTTGACATTGCCGTAATGTCATTATCATCTGTTGTTCCCAATAACGACTTAGAAGCAATGATATCAATGCTTCATATTGGGTGTCAGTCATCAAGCACTTTGATGACAATTGTGAAATTCAGGCCTGTCCATGATATCGGGCGGACCGTAAAAGCCGGTGTAATATGGCCCATTGGTGAAGAAGAGTATCACGCTTGCCTGTCACGCAAGAGGACACCAGTTCAAGTCTGGTATGGGTCGCCATATAGGGGCGAATGTTCCAAGGCTGGCGAGGCGGTCTCCAAAACCGCTTGGGTGGGTTCAATTCCCAACCGTCCCTGCCATATGCGCCAGTAACTCAGTTGGTAGAGTAGCGGCCTTTGGGGAAGTAATTCAATTGGAAGAAAACGCGAATGCAAGTTCGAATCTTGCCTTCTCCACCATAAGCCGTCTGTCGGGTGTTCGAGTCACCTCTGGCGCACCATATCCAGCAGTAGTTCAGTTGGTAGAACACTTCATTTGGGTCGAGAGATTTCTATTAAAGATTAGATTAAATGATAGAAGAAACTCAAAAAAAAGGAACCCTTACAGAGCTATATTGTATTTTAGATTTAACAAAAATGGGCATTAGGAGCTTAACTCCTACAGATGAAGCCTCAAAATATGATGTGGTTGCTGATTTAGGGAAAGGGGGTTTTATTCGTATTCAGTGTAAAACGAGTTGTTGGGCAAAAGACACTGCTGTACCTGAAACTGCGTTTTATATATCTACTTCTTGTCAAACTACAAATACGAAAAAAACTACTCGTCACAAATATTCAAAAGACGATATAGATTATTTTTATACCTATTTTCAAGGACAAGGTTATTTAGTTTCTATTGAAGAGGCTACAGGTTCTGCTTTTCGTTGGAGATATGAATATCCTTCAACTGGACAAAGACAAGGTATTCATATCGCTGATGAATATAAAATTGAGGAGGTTTTAAGATCTTTAATAGTCTAAGATTGACCTGGATGAAGGGGTCGAGCGTTCAAGTCGTTCCTGTTGGACCAATAGCAAAAAGAAAACTTAAAAGTTTTCTAAAAATAATATATAATATATATAAAGTTGAGAAAGGAGTAAGAAATGAATTCCAATACCGATTCCTCTAAAAAGATGACTCCTCCCCAACTTGAAGGATGGCTTGCGATTCGTAAGAAATGCGTACCTCAAAAATCCAAAAAGACTTATACTCGTAAAGAAAAGCACAAACAAAAATTTGAAAAATCTTAAGATATTTAGTATAATATATATAGAAAGTCGGGAGAGGAACTTCAAACTTATTCCTTTCTTTTGAAGATTCCTCTCCCACCAAGCTCGTAATGCGACTTACTAGTAGTAACCAGTGATAAGTAGCTGGGTGATAGTAGTAAACGGTCCCAAGTCCGAAAACGCAGAGGGCGAAGCTAGTAGCGATTAGTATTGAAGCGCAGATACTAATCCAAATTTTTTCTCAAGAGTGTAACTTGAACTGGTAAGGAAACCAGTATAGAACACGCCAGATATGGGTCATCACCATAGGAATCAAATGGAACAGGGAACTGGTTTGTTGAAGAGAAAATTGTTAGTTTCGAAAATATGGGGGTATGGTGGAATCGGTCTACACAGCAGACTCAAAATCTGTGCTTCGGCATACCAGTTCGAATCTGGTTACCCCTACCATTAAACAATAATAGCTAGTATAAAAGAATAGTATAAAACATTGAGTAGTGAGTAAAGAGCCATTAAAGTTATAAACTTTATGTACAAACTATCCATATAAAGGACTGTACAACCTGTTGGGTAGGAAGTTACAAGTTAGGTTTATTGGTCTAAGGGGAAGGACGCCGAATGGTCTTCGGAAACGTGAGTTCGAGTCTCACATAGGCCGACTAAAAGAAAACTTGTAGGAAAAACTTTGATGAAAAACTTACTTAGATGGGATTAAAAATAATACTAATTTAAAGTACACCGTCGTTGAGTAATGGTCGCGAACATTATTCAGAGTAAGTCGTAAAGGTGAGAGACCTTTACCTCAATGAGTTATACAGATATGATTATGATGCAGGTATCGTACAAAGGTTAGTATATCAGCCTTCCAAGCTGAGGATGTGGGTTCGATTCCCACTACTTGCTCCAAAGGGTCGTCTCGCCCTTAGTCAGAAAGAGACTATTTAGAAAGTTCGAATAAACTTTCCGCTTCCTATTTACGAAGAAAATGGGGTCCTTTCCGGTGGCGACAAGTAGAACCGGCGTTCGGGAGTCATCGAAAACTTCTCCATAGTTAGTGGGGCTAACTCGCAGACAGTGGAAAGTATCCTGTGTAAAACTGAGGCTTTCTCGGCATGGCCACCTGGTCGTTAGAATAGGTTGACTACTTATTCGCTGGTGACTTAAAAGACTCTTTTCTAATTTCTTTGAGGGCGCGGTGTCAAAAAATTAGACGAAATTGGAGCTATCGTATAATAGGTCGCCTTGGACTGCTCATAATAGTGATTGCTAACAAATGCGGGAGGGCACTCGCAGTAAATGACATGGTAAGGGGGCAAGGACCAACTAACTGGACATTTACACTAATCAAAACTGAGGTGCGGATTTTCTACTCAGTGGCTACAGCGGCCAACTCAAGAGTGTCGGGTGTAAAGTAGGTTTTGATTAGGTTAATATGAGGAGTGAGTAGTTATTTTGGCCCGTTAGTCAAGTGGTTAAGACATTGGATTTTCATTCCAGTAACATCGGTTCAAATCCGGTACGGGTCACCAAAGCCACCTATTGGGGTTCTCATGTGAAAATTATTGAACAAGCTACCCGACGATGGAAAAGCGACTAAAACGATTGACCCACAATCGTAAAGAGAACGAGGCTTACATAAGCAAAAAGTAGGATAATGCTTATAAGAAATCCAGCATAAAGTTGGTTGACGATAGCAAGATGCTATACGAAGCGGATAATTGGTGGTCGAAAGTCCGTATAGTTAGGTGGTGACCAATCCTAACAAAGCTCCCGTAAGAGACCTGGTCTTACTTTCAAATTTTTAAGTCGAGGGTTGTGGAGAGATAGGGAGAGTGAGTGAGGCTAGCTCGTGTAGACTTAAAAATTTGAAATTTTTCTAAAATTTATGTATAATATATACATAAAGTTAAAAAGATATCGCGGGCAGGACAAACAGTTAAGTCGCAGGTCTCATAAACCTTGAGGACGAGGAGCATCCCCTCGGCCCGCAACCATGGACTTCCACAAGTCCAAATAAACTGTGGACTCTCATAGAGGATGGATTTATAGGATAAACTACCACCGACGTCTAGTTTGGATGATATGTGGCATAGTCATTTGTAGAGAGTATACTAAATAAAAACGAAAGCAATCCTATAATTGTATTTTGAAAACTAAACAGCTTGATTATAACAATAAGGCACCTCGGTGAAGACACAAGACCATGTGGCCGAGACATTACCTTCGCTTTCGAGCGTACTACGCATTTCTACTCAGAGGGATACCTTTGCTTAGATGTGCTTCGGAGAGTCGTGAGATTTTCTGATTGCGGGAGGCTGAACCAACCGCTGTTAGAGGTAATGGTGCTGAAATAATTGCTGATAAAAACATTGTCTCATTGCTATCGCAATAGAAAGCTAAGCGTCAAAAGCGTAAGCCGAATCCAAGTAAGGGTGTAGATTGGTCGTCTATACTAAACCTTGGAAAAGACCAATAAGATAGTCTGCTGTGATGGTATGGAAACATACCTATAAAATGAGGTCAAAGTCCGAGTAGCTAAAAGCAAGGACTCTTGTAAAAAGGAAATTACAAATGAAATTTCTGAATGGTTAGTGAAAGGTGCGAGTAGCCAATCTCGTATAGGAATTGATACTTTGTATCGGGGCAAGAACTTATAGAGCGACGGCTCTATGGGTCAGACTTGTCTCCCTATTGGTTGAATATATCAGAAAATTATGGAGGTAGGGTGAAGGCCCGCCTTGTAGTTATAATCAAGTTATTTAGTTTTTATTTTATAAAAGAAGGGATTTTTAGTATGAAGTATTATTCTGAAACACTAAAGAAGATTTATGATACTCAGGAAGAGCTTATCGGTGCTGAGTGTGCTTATAAGAAAAAGCTCGACGAGCAAAAGAAGAAAGAAGCCGAAGAGGCTGAGCGTCTAACCAAGCTAAAGGCAGAGAAGGAAAAGCGCCTTCAAGAAATTGATGAAGCCAGAGAAGCTTATAATAAGCTACTGAGAAATTATTGGAAGGATTACGGAGATTATGATATTGGTAGTGCTTTTCGTAGTTTATTTAACGTTATTGGTTTTGGCGAATAATTTATAACTAATGGGTCGGAACCTATACGGCGCCGACCCTCTTTTTATAAATAAAGACTAACTTAGTAGAAAAAAGGATAGAAAAATCTACTTTTGAGTAGAAAGGAAAATCTATCCTATGGAGGATATTTTTTTATGAAGAGATGTGAAGAGCAGATGGTATTACCTTTGGTCCAGATTCCGGAAAGTGCGAACTACTCATTGCCAGATGAAACTCTTTTAGCCTTTTACCATGATTTGGACGAGAGAGTTTTTTGGATTAGCGATGAAATTAGCGCCTACACTCTAAATCTTGCTCATTATATTCTGAAATGGAACCGGGAAGATAAGGATATCCCTATCAGAGAAAGAAAGCCTATCAAACTTCTTATTCACTCTCCTGGTGGTTCATTAGATGTATTGGGGGTTCTTTATGACCTAATTCGACTTTCAGCTACTCCTATTATTGGTATAAATATGGGTCAGGCATACAGCGCTTCTGCTATGATTCTATTAGCGTGTCATAAACGCTATGGTCTAAAAAATTCGACAGTTCTTTTTCATAAAGGTAGCTGTAATGGAGCGGGAGGCTCATATGAAGAACTAAGAGCCTTCATGGACGAGTATCGGCGTCAGGTTGAGCAACTTTCAGAGATTATTATAGAACGCACTATTTTTGATAAAGAAGAAGTAGAAGAAAAAATGAAAAGTGATTGGTACTTAACTGCTGAAAAGTGCGTAGAGAAAAAAGTTTATGATGGAATTATTACTTCTATTTATGACCTAATCTAAGGAGGCACAATGAGCTATACTGGAATTTACTACTTCTCTTTACCAGAAAATGATGATCTCGCACGGTTCTATGAAAATCCCAGCGAATTTGCAGATAGACTAAAAGAGAATCAATATTTAATTCTTGAAAATGATAAATATGAACCTATTGATTTTTATAAGAAAAGAAACGGTTGGCTTGAAAGAATTTCTTATCCAATTTTTGAAAGCCAATTTTGTGGGGTAATGAAACCTAGAAATCCTGAACAGAGATGTGCCATGGACCTTATTCATAGTGATGTCCCAATCAAGCTTATAACCGGCCCATTCGGTAGTGGCAAGACCTTCACTATGGTTGAGGGAATGATGGAGGCTCTTCAAAAAAATAAATTCGAAAAAATTATTTTTATTCGAAACAACATCCAAGTAAGAGATACAGACGCACTCGGTGCCCTCCCTGGGGACGAGCTAGCGAAGACTCTTCCATATGTAATGCCTTTGGCTGACCACTGTGGAGGTATTGAAGGACTAAAGACTTTGATTGATACGGGCCGTCTTGAAGTTATTCCTCTTGGCTTTCTTCGCGGGCGTAGCATCCGTAATTCTATTCTTTATTCTATGGAAAGTGAAAACCTTACAAAAGAGCACATTCAACTAATAATGGGCCGTATTGATGAAGGTTCTCAGCTTTGGATGGATGGAGACGTCAAGCAGAGAGACCGAAGTTCTTTTGAAAAAAGTCGGGGTCTTGAAACTATGATTGAAAGATTAGCTGGTAATTCAAATTTTGGATATGTAAAATTAGAGAAGTCTGAGCGCTCAGAGGTCGCGCGCATGGCAGATTTATTAGATTAACCAGGAGTTTTCCTGTTTATAATATATGGGAGGGCCTTGGCTCTCCCTAATTCTTTAGGTGATGAAGTATGGCTACACCAAGTAAATTTAGAGAAGTATTAGATAGAAACAAAACGTTAGCTGATTGCTATGTTTATTATAAACGATTAGAGACTGATATAGATGATAACCCACAATTAGCAGTTGCAAATAGGAATTTGATAAAAGCTATTACAGATGGAGTTCAGTCAGTAGGAGCTAGTTATATAGGAGCTCAGCAATCAGTAGGAGTACTTCGTCGAATGGCGAAAAGTGAAGCTCAAAAAGAACAGCGATTACTAAATACGGTATTCAAGGTAAATGTTGTTGTTGATTGGGATGACAAGACTCAAGTAAAATCACTAATAGATACTTATAATAGCTGCCTGAATCTAAAAGAAGTTTATGAAAGAAATTTGTTTCTTATAAAGAATTCTAATGGTGCTAAAGGGGTCTTTAGTTTCTTTGCTACTTACTTTAGTAAAGTTTGGGATGAAAAGTGGCCCCATATGGCGGAAGACATAGCTCAGCATATTGATTTGAGCAAACCGCAAGAAACGGGGAAATATATCGGAAAAGTTATTGATGATAATATGTCAGATATTATTGTTCGAAGCTTAGAGTTGATGTTTTCGGCTAAAAATGAGTTGAAGTCAATGCCCGAAGAGATGCAAAATGCTTATAATCTTTTTTTGACTAAAATTAGAGATTTGCAAACAGCAGGAAGTCTTGCTCAAAAAGTGTATAAAGCATATAATCTTGATAAGGTCAAAGAATATATAGTAAGTCGGCTAACTGGTGATGATTTCAAAAAGCTAAAGAATGGTTTGAGCCGTTCAGAGATTGAAAATTCATGGAATAATAAAGGGTCTCAGCAGGCTGGTATCTTTTTTGAGCATTTAGTTGATACTATACAAGGAGAAATTGGAAGAGAATTAGCAAAAAGTAAAAATATACGAGTTGAGAATTTTCACCCTGGCTCATATGGCGCGACTTCAATTTCAGCAGATAATATAATGAGTATTGGAATAGATCCCACTCTAATAGAAAAAACTTTGGAAAAAGCTCGAAGTTCAGGTATGAAAAATCATATAGAAGCCTTTAATGAATTGGGAGAAAAGCTTAGTAATTTAAGAGATGGATTTCTTATTTATACGACAGATAAAAACTATACACTAAATAAAAAGTTTGAAACTTATTTTGGCGGTTATGGCGCGAAGAATATAAGCGCACGCACTACATTAGATGTACTTACCCCAATAGTCAAAAATGCTAGAACCTTGGTCGGTATGGCCTTGCAGTTAGGAGAAGGCGCGCTAGCTAAGGAAAATGGTTTGATTGATGAAGAAGTTTTATCTCGGATGTTTGCTAAACAAATAGCTTACTTTTTATTTGATGACCATCAAACAATTGGGGAAATTCAAAGAGATGTTGGTGCAAGATCAATTCACATGATGGATATGAATGGAGTAATGATTCCTCTTTCCTTTTTTATCTCTCTTTTGGCAGATAGTATTCAGTATGGAATCATGAATCCAAAAAAGATTGCTCAGGTAAAATTTCATGCTCCTAAAATTCTTTTTCCAACGATGGCGGAACAAAAAGCTTATACTCCAGATAAAAATGACCCTGAGAGCGCTTGGAGAAAACAAAAAGAATATGCTTTAGATGAAACTAAAATAGAATTTCGCTTCTTAGGTGGATTACGGGATATATTAAAAGAATATGTATAAGATAAGGCTCGTCTTCGGACGAGTCTTTTCTCTTTATAATTTGAAAAATTCTTATATTTATAATATAATATATATAGAAAGTGAGAAAGGAGTAAATAAAATGGATTTTCCCTCTCGTCAAACTATTCATGAGGTAGCGCAAGTTCTAAATGAATGGGGAATTACCGATTTCTTCAAAGGCACCTATAAGCAAAATAGTAATCGTTTCAATGTTTGGTGTTTGGAACTTTCCAAAAATACTAACCTAAAAGTGTCGAATGGATGCACAAAAATTGTAGTGAAGTTTGGGGATGATGGTTGGGTTATAAAGATTCCTTATAAGACTGAAATCAATTATTGTCATCGTGAAGCAGAAAATTACGCACGGGCTCATAAAGCTCATCTTACTAACTTTTTTGCTCCTTGTTATTTCTATGGAGTAATTGATGAAATTCCAATTTATCTACAAAGACTGGTAGATAAAGAAGATTCAACAATTACTAGTGAATGTTGGAATTTTGCATATAGCAACAATCCCCAGGAAGAGAAAGAGACTGATGAAGATTATGCTGATAGAATCAGCAGCTATGTTGAAAATGATATGGATGATTATGAAGTAGTTGAGGCCATTATTGGAGAAAATCGAAAACTTTTTGATTTTATCTATGAAAATGATATCAATGACCTTCATAAAGGAAATTTTGGATATTTGAATGATGCACCGGTTATTTTTGATTATAGTGGTTTTTAATAAGAAAGGAGAATAAGAAAATGAATTATGTCTATGTTAAGTTTAGTGGTACGGAGAAGAATTATGTCTATAAGACTAAGTTGAATCTCATTAAGGGCGCGACTTATAAGATTATTGCTGATGAAATTACAACCTATGCTAGTCCTGTCAAGGTCTGTTCTATTGTTTCTACTCGGCCTAATTTTGGCGGTATTATTCGTGAGATTACCACTGCCGAAATTATTACTGCTCCTCCTCGTCCTAAGGTAACGGCGAAGTTTGTTATCAATAAGGAAAAGGGTACGACTGTTGCTCTTTGGAAGGATGGAACTAAGACTATTGTGAAGTGTCAGACTGGAGATTCTTTTGATGCAGAAAAGGGAGTTGCAATGTGTTTTATGAAGCGGTATTTCCAGAATCGTGGATGGTATAATGAGTGGATGCGTGAGGTTCTGAAAGAGAATGGCTTGGCTGAAGAGAAGTGAGGAAGGCTATTGCCTTCTTCACAACTGTAAGCTCGGTCAGCGCCAAGTACATGAAAAATGTACGAATCCTCATCGAGCAGGTTGCACAGATGGAAAGAGATGTAAACATTTATTGGTTATAAGAAAGGGGATGAACACAAAATAATGTCAGCATTAATTATGTTGATGGGACTTTCTGGTTCTGGAAAAAGCACTTTGGCAGAAGAATATGCTAAGCTGTCTGGTGGAAAAGTTTTTTCTTCTGACAAAATTCGAGAAGAACTTTTTGGAAATGAAAACAATCAAACTCATAATGGAGAAGTTTTCAACGAGCTTCATAAACGAATTAAAAAAGCTTTAAGGAAGAACGAAATTTGTATTTATGATGCTACGAATTTAAACAGAAATAAAAGAATTAGCTTTCTTCGTACTCTTTCAGATATCACTTGTGAAAAAATTTGCATGATTGTTGCAACTCCAATTGAAATTTGTATTAAAAGAGACCAAAACAGAAGCAGAAAAGTTGGGAAAAAGGTTATTCATCGACAAGCTACTCAATTTCAAATTCCTTTAGATTATGAAGGCTGGGATAGTATTATGATTTATAATAATCCCAATTTTTCTGCCTCAGATTATAAAAAGCTAATTGATTATTTTCCAAAAGCAGTTATGCCACATGACTGCACACCATGGCATACAGAGAGCGTACAAGAACATCTTAATAGAACTTTAATGGAGATGTCTTTGCGTACTAATGAATATTATTTGCTTCTTGCATCACGATATCATGATATTGGAAAATTCTATACTAAGACTTTTTATGATAGAAGCAAAAAGAAGACTACTGATAAAGCTCATTACTATGGACATGAAAACTATGGAGCCTATCTTTTTATGACCTCCTATGATTTTGTTACAAGTGGAAGTCTCAAACCAGCTTTTGAACAGGCGTTGTTGCTTATTGCTCTTCATATGGAATTTGGTTCAAGAAAAAGTAAAGTTTTAAAAGAAATTCCAAAAAGTGCTCGTGAAGCCTTAGAGCTTTTAAATGAATGTGATATGCTTGGAAGTGTGAGAGGAGAGGACTAAATGAAATTTTTTGGAACTTATGGCTGTAGTGCAACTAATTCTATTTATAATATTGCTATTGAGGCAAGAGATGCTCAGAGCGCGCTAAAGTTTTGTTATGATAGTGCAGTAGAGGATAGAGATAGTTATGAAGGGCTTTGTGGAGTTGAAACTTGGGAAGAGATTGCTGAGAATGAGGGTTTTATTATAGGGGAAATGTCTCAAGCGGAAGAGAACTATATTGATGACTTGTATGCCGACTCTATTGAGAGTGATATTATCTATAATATAGAGCCTTTTGACATAAATAATGAGGAGCATCTAGAGACACTGAAAGAACAAGAATGTGAATTTTGGCAGGCGTAGAAAGGAGGCTAAAATGGAACTTCAAAAGTTTCTAATGGAGCATAAAGACGATTGGGAGGAAATCTTGGATAGAGAGCCTTATTGCCTAAAATGGAACAAGTGGAAAGGTTTCGTAAGTTTCAAGTATAACCAAAATCAGTCTGATTTTTCTAATCCAATTGTCCGCGAAGCCAGAGGAGCAGTCTTTGCGGAAGGAACTTGGGAGTGTGTATCCAGAGCATTTGACAAGTTTTTCAACTATGGGGAGCCTAATGCCTCTGCAATCGATTGGACTACCGCGCGAATTATGGAGAAAATAGACGGGTCGCTGATGCGTCTTTTCTACTGGGAAGGCGAATGGTATCTAGTTACCAATTCTGGTATCGATGCATATTCTGCACCGACTGGTAATGCTATAATTAAAACCTTTGGAGAAGTTTTTGAGTTGGCTCTACTCGGGGCGGGCTACCATAATCTTAAAGAATTTACCTCTAAACTAATTCCTAATTTTACCTATATGTTTGAAATGGTTTCGCCATATACTCGAGTAGTTATCCCTTACGACTCAACAGAAATTTTCTATTTGGGTCAGAGGCTTATGGCTGAACCTTATTGCGAGTATTATTTTCCTGAAGATTTTCCTAAATTAAGAACTCCTAAAATTTTCCATTGCAATAAATTTGAAAATGTAATTGAAATGGCTGAAAAATTACCATGGAATAAAGAGGGATATGTAGTAAGGGATTCTAATTTCAATCGGGTAAAAGTAAAGTCTCCTGCGTATATTATAGCTCATTATATGAGAAATAATAACGTAATTACAGAAGAGCGTCTAATGGAAGTAATCCTAAAAGGAGAAATTGAAGAGTTTTCTTGCTACGCAAGTGAATATCTTCCCAAATTACAGGAACTTCAGAAGAGAAAATCTACTTTACAAGCAGAGGCTGAGCTCCTTCGTTCTCTTCTCCAGTCCCAGTTCCATTTTACCTCCCGAAAGGAGTTCGCCTCTACTGTAAATAAAATTTCTAATCCAGTAATTCGCCAGTTTTGTTTTAGTGATAAGACTTGGAAAGATATGACCAAAGATTGGTCTGCAAAAAAATGGATTGAGAAATTAAAGTAAAAGATAAAACTGAAGGAGGATAAGTCTTATGACACGTAAAAACTTAGTTCTCCTGTTGGCAATTATCTCATTTATCTGCCTGGGTTTTATTGCCCAGGCTAATTTTTTTATTACAAAAATTGATGCTATTGAAAGAGAAAATTCTAACTTGTCAGCAGAGAATACTAGTAAAGAGCAACAAATCCAAGAACTTGAGGAACGCAATCGCGCCCTAGAAGAAGAACTTCAAACTAAAATAGTTTATTTTGAGGAAGAAGAAATTCTAGCAAAACTTCTGTGGTGTGAAGCAGGAAATCAATCTTGGGAAGGGCAGGTATATACTTGTTCTGCTATTCTAAATTATTGTGAAAGAAACAATACCTCAATTTGGGATAGCGCACATAATATAAACGCTTTCGAGCCCGCACCATATGTTGATGACGCTGAACCAACAGCGACACAATATGAGGTTATTTATTATGTATTGAATGGAGGGAGAATTCCTGATATTTGTTGGTTTAGAACCGGTCAATATCATGATTTTGGAACTCCAGTTGCAAAAGTTGGCGATCATTACTTTTCAAAGCCATAAGAAAAGACCCTACACCTTAGAAGTGTAGGGTCTATTTTTTTTTACTTTGTCAGAAGATTCCAAAGGTCATCTATTGTTTTTAGAGGAATATCATTCCCATTTTCTGTTACAGTGCCTGGCTTCCATTTTTCTCCAAAGTTTAGTTCCCACATCCAGTAACTAATCCAATCACACTTATCATCAAACTGGGCCTTCAAATATTTTGTAATCTCACTTTCAATTTCCATAACAGGACTATTTACAAAATCAATACCATAGTCTTTATATAAATTACAAATATACTCACTATGATTTCTTACTGCATTGATAAGTTCTGAAAAATTCTCTTTGATCATAAATAATTCCTCGCTCTTTATAAATTCTTTATATATTTATTATAGCAGAAAATTCGACTTTTTCAAGTTTTCACTAAAAAGTGAGGGGAAGAAAGTTTCTTTTCTAAAATCTTGAAAAGAGGTTGAATAGTTTTTACTTATAATTTGAGGAATGAGTAAGGAGGAATTTTATATGCGATTACTTGATGAACGCACCTACGCATTCCAATGGGATAGCAATATCTATGTTGTTCTACCAAAAGCAAACGTAGGTGACGAAGTCCATTTTGCTCATCGGAAGGATAAAAAATCATTAGTAGTAATAGCAAAAGAGATTGACACAACCGTGGTCGCAATGGTTCCTAACTTGCTGTTACAAAAAGCCGGCTTTATTCAGATTTATCATTTTATAACAGATGAAAAAGGAAATAGAACTGTAAATAGAGAAGAATTAAAAGTCCTTGAAAAAGAGAAACCTGATGACTATTTATATGAAGAATCTCAGGTCTTATCTTGGGAATATTTAGATAAAAGAATTACGGCTCTTGAAAAAGGTGGCACGGGTTCAGGAGGTATTGGAACAGAAACTACTGTTGGTGGAGTAAAAAGTTCTAATGAACCTAATAAGATAAAAATTCTTGAAGATGGAACAATGGAAGTCAATCCGATTTCTTTTGAGAAGCTATATACTGAAGAGACAGGTGATGTGGTTATCTCAGGAGGAGGGGCGTAATTTTAGAAAAGGAGGATAAATGAGTTTATGGCAACTCTAAACATCCGCATCCAACTTCGCAACGATACGGCTGAAAATTGGACTAGTGCTAATCCAGTTTTGCTAAAAGGCGAAATGGGTGTTGAAATTGATACTGGAAAAACAAAAATTGGTAATGGTACTGATAACTGGAAAACTTTGAAGTATTCTGGTGTAGATGAGGATACCATCAAGGGAATTATTGACAATAATCGTAGTGCTTTTACAGAAGTAACTCCTAATGAGGGAGAGACTGATGCCCAAGCACTGGCACGCGTCATTACTAATCCTAAGAAGGGAGATATGGCAGTTGTAGTAAGAACTTTTGTAGAAGGTAAACAATCTTATACTGCTTATATCCATGATGGTACTGGTTTCAAAGCTATGGATGGTAATTATTCTGCGGAGAATGTTTATTTTGATAAAGACCTAAAATTGACGGAAGCATTTGGTCGTTATAAGCCCGATGCATCTGGTTCTGTTAAAGTTCCATCCACCGGTCAGAGTGTTTATAGTCTAATTGATGATGCTTTCTCTCAGTCTAGAAATCCCACCACTACTCAACCTAGTGCTTCAGTTAGTATTACGGCCAATAGTGGTACTTTTGAAATAGGTACAAAAAAGAACCTAACTTATAGTGCCTCTTTGAATACTGGGGCTTATTCTTATGGCCCTACTCCTACAGGAGTTAGTGCTACAACTTATACAGCTACTTGCGACGGAAAGACTCTAACAGGTGCAACTGGTACATTTGAAAATATTGTAGCAGATGGAACAAAAAAGATTAGTATTTCTATCGCTCACTCTGCTGGTAGTATTCCTAAAACGAATAAGGGGGCAGATTATGCAGATGGTCAAATTAAAGCTGGCACCAAAACAGCCACTTCTAGTCAAGCCTTAATTGGCGTCCGTTATATGTTCTGGGGCCCGATGACTGAGGATGTCGCTCTAAATTCTGCAAATATTCGTGCTTTGGCTCATAACAAGGCAAGTGGCACTGGTAATCTTTCCACTTTCGGAGCTGGTGCGGGAGCCAAAAAGGTAGTGGTAGCTGTCCCTGCTGGCCGGAGAATTACTAAAGTAATAATGCCCAGCGCGCTAAATGCTGATGTCACTTCTCTATTCGTAAAGCAAGGCACACAAGTTCAGGTTCAAGGTGCTAATGCTTACGCTGCTGCTGCCTATGATGTATATGTTTATCAACCTGCTTCTATTGATGCTGGTGAAACATATACCGTAACTATTGGTTGATAAGGAGGGAAATAGACAATGGCTGTTATTATGAATGATGCCGCTTATATGGGTTTCCCTCTTAGTATAAAGCGTGGAAACCCTGCACCTGTTGATACAACTGCTGTTTGGTATAGTAAGACTGAACTAGAAGCTTATGCAAAATCTGGTGCTACTGCTTATGTTGGTCAAATTTTGACCTTAGTTGCTGACAATAAGTGTGAAGCCTTCATGATTTCTAATGAGGCTGGTACGCTTATCAAGTTAGCTCAAACCACTGCTTCTGGCGACCTCGCGCATGATGTCGCTACGCTACAAGGCCAAGTTGCAGACCTAATTTCTAAGATTGGTGCCGAAGCAGGTACTGATACTGAAGCTACTGGTCTTTATAAAGAAATTGCCGATGTTCTTGCTGTTGCTAATGGAAAGGTTGGTAGTGTCAAAGCTACTGATGCTTCTGTAGTAATTGGCGGAACCTCTACTGCTCCTACTGTTGGTGTCCAGCTATCAAAAGGCAAAGGCAATGCTCTTACTCTTGAGGATGACGGTCTCAAGGTTTTAGTTCCTGATGTAACCCATCCTGAGTATTCTATTGTTGCTGACAAGAATCCTGGAAGCTTTTCTGCGGTTTATCATCTAACCAAGGATGGAGCGAACGTTGGTGCCGCAATCAATATCCCCAAGGATATGGTTGTGAGTTCTGGTTCTGTAGAAACATATAATACTGGTAATCTACCTACTGGCGTAACCGTGGCTGGTACTTATATTGTTCTCACTCTTGCCAATGCTACGAGTGATAAGCTTTACATCAAAGTTGATGACCTAATTGAGTATGTAACGGGTGGTTCTGGTGAAAACGATGCCATCCAAATCAATGTTACTTCTGATACTCATAAGGTTTCTGCATCCGTCAAAAATGGCTCTCTAACCCTAGCAATGCTAAGCTCCGCTGTTCAGGCTTCTCTAAAGAAAGCAGACAGTGCAGTTCAAAGTGTTGCCGAAGGTACTACTAATGGTACTATTTCTGTAGATGGTACTGATGTTGCTGTTCATGGTTTACAGAATGGCGCTTATGCCACTGTAAAGTCCTTGAATGATACAGCTCAAGGCTATGCTACCGCCGTAAAGACCGAACTAGTCGGTGCTGATTCTGATGAAGCTTCTGCTTCCACAATTGCTGGGGCAAAGAAATATGCTGATAGTGTTTCTGCTACTGCTAAATCTGAGGCTATTGCCGATGCCCAAGCTAAGATTGAGACGCTAGATGTACCTGATAAAGCCGTTGCCAAAAAGTTCGTTAGCGCAGTTAGTGAGACCGACGGTAAGATTACGGTTAGCCGTCGCGAGCTAGTTGCAGACGATGTACCCACCTTGGGTATTTCCAAGATTGACGGACTACAGACTGCACTAGACGCCAAGCAAAATGAACTAGTATTCAATACTGCTTATGATAGTTCTACTAATAAAGTAGCTACCATGACAGATGTTGGAAATGCTAAAGATGCTTTAGTCGGAACTGATGCTGATACCAAAGCTTCTAATACCATCAAAGGTGCTAAGCTTTATGCTGATGACAAGGCCTCTTCTACTCTAGCTGATGCCAAGGCTTACGCCGATGGTCTTGTTGCTGGCGATTCTGGTATTACTAAGCGAGTAGATGCCCTTGAAGCAAAGGTAGATACTACTGGTAAAGTTTCTAAAGCGATTGCCACTGCAAAGACTGAAGCTATTACTACGGCTGGAACTAATGCTGATACAAAGATTTCTGCCACTAAGACCGAAATTCTTGGTGAAGAAGGATATCAGCAAACTGTAAAGTCTGCCTATGAACTAGCTGAAACAAAAGCCACCTTAGCAGAAGCCGTGGCAGAAATCGAAAAGAAAAATTATGCTACTAAGGCTGAGGCCCAAGGTTATGCCAATGCCAAAGACACAGCTATCGCCAATGCTAAGAAAGCTGGTACTGATGCTCAGGGTGCAGTAGATGCTCTTTCTAAGAAAGTTGGCTCCATTCCCGAAGGCTCAAAAGCCACTACGGTAGTTGGTTATGTCGATGAAAAGATTGGTGCTATTCCTGCCCAAACTGATTATACCGTAACGGTTACTCCTTCTACTGTTGAAGGTCTAGCAAAGCGCTATACAGTCCATCAGGAAGCCACTGGCCTCGATGTGAATATTGATATTCCTACCGATATGGTAGTGAAGTCTGGTGCGGTTGTCACTAATCCTGCTGGTCAAACCGCTGGCACTTATCTGGTCCTAACTCTCGCGAATGCTACTAATGATAAAGTTTATATCAATGTTGGTAATTTGATTGAGTATGTGACTAGTGGCTCTGGCGCTACCGATATGGTAAAAATCGCAGTCAGCGCCGACCACAAGGTAACTGCTTCTATTACTGATGGAAGTATTACTAAGGCTAAGTTAGCTACTGCGGTACAGGGTAGTCTTGATAAAGCCGATAGCGCTATTCAGCAAGCCGGTCTAACTACCGCTCTTGAGCCTTATGCTAAGACGGCTGACGTAGCCAAAGGCTATGTTGCCAAGGAGATTGGTAAGCGTCTAATGAGTGATGCCGAAGGCACTAAGCTTGAAGGTATTGAAACTGGCGCGCAGATCAATAAGATTGAAAGCATCAAGGTAGGCGGAACTGCTTTGAAGATTACTGAGAAAGCAGTAAATATCTCCCAGATTTCTACCGATCTTTTGATAAATGGTACTGAGACTTTGATTCTAAATTGCGGAAACGCTAACGAGTAAATGTATAGGTGGGGAGTTTCGGCTCCCCACATCTTAAAACTTGAAATTTTACAAAATTTACGATATAATATAATAAAGTAGGGAGATAATTCCCAACTGGTTTGAAAGCGATAGCCGGTATTTATTGCCTTGAAATGATAGGTTAGAAAGAAGCAGACTTCAGGCCAGTTTAGGTGAAGTCTGTTTATTTTATGCCTATAAGGAGGTAAGAATGGCGAATAAGGAAATAAAAACCAGGATTCAGAACAAAAATGATACCTCTGAAAACTGGGCAAAAGCGGTAAATTTCGTCCCTCTAAAGGGAGAAATCATTATTTATAATGATACTTTACAATTTAAAATTGGGGATGGAACGACTTTACTTTCTCAGTTAGAATTTACAGATAAAGAATTTACTTCTGAAGAAATTAGTACCTTATATGGAAGTAGTAGCGTTGAACTATCTGAGGAAGTCACGCTATGAGTAAAGTTTTATGTGAAAAAAGTGATTTGGTTGCTATTGCTGATTCAGTTAGAAATAAAACTGGAACTACTGGCGGAATGAAAGTAAGTGAAATCCCTCAGAAGATTGAAGCGATAGAGACTGGGAGCAATATAAATCTTCAAGAAAAAGCTCTTACTATTACCTCTAATGGTATCACCACTGTCACTCCGGACACCAGCTATGATGCGCTAAGCAAAGTGGATGTAACAGTAAACGTGGTTGGCGACGGAGGTTCGCCGACAGGCCCTTATATAGAGTATACGTCCCTCGACAGTTCTGGTAGAGTGTTTACTGCTAAATTTCGAGGAACAATTGTTCCAGAGTATGCATTCGCTTATTTGGCGGAATTGACATCAGTAGATATGCCAGACAATGTAATTGCAATTGGTGATAATGGTTTTTATCGCTGCCCAAAGCTCCAATTAGCAAGTCTCCCACCCGGAATTACCTCGCTCGGAGATTTTGCATTCTCTGATTGTTCAAAGCTAGCGTTAACAAGCCTTCCTTCTGGGATTACATCAATAGGAGACCAGGCATTTAGGGATTGCTTTAGTCTCGCATTGACAGGTCTTCCTTCTAGAATTACCTCAATCGGAGATTACACATTTAGGAATTGTTCAAAGATGGTACTAACAAGTCTCCCTTCTGGGATTACTTCATTGCCAACAGCCGCATTTCAGTACTGTCCAAAATTAGCATTGACGACCTTCCCGTCTGGAATGACCTCGATTGGAGCTTATGCATTTAGACAGGGTACAGGTCTCGCATCAATAACCCTTCCCCCCCCGCACTAACTACAATCGGAGATTTTGCATTTGCCAATTGTACTGGGTTAGAAACGGTCAAATTTACGAGCCGGTATCCTCAATTCCAACTGGGGTATTTTCCGGATGCCCAAAACTGTCTACCATTTATGTTCCGTGGTCGCAGGGGCAAGTAGCAAATGCTCCTTGGGGTGCGAGCAATGCCACCATCGTTTACGATTATACTGATTGAGAGCAGCACCCAGATACTGAGTAATTCATTACCAAATAAAGTTAAAAAATTCTTCAAACAATAAAAAATGATTATTTTAGTATTTTATAAATAGGAGAGAAGAAAAATGAAAATTTTAGGAGAGAACTCTCTCAAAACTCTTATCTCTTTAATTAGAGGAGAAATAGCCCTAAAACAAGACAAAATTATGTCAACCGTAACCTCCGTCCCTACAACAAAACAAACCCCCATTATCTATAATAGTAGTGATGGAAAATACTACTTATGGAGGTAAGATAATGGCATATGAGGAAATTTTGACAGTGAATAGTTCTATTCAATCAAAGCGAACTACGAAAGTAATAGCTAATAGTAGTACAGAAACCCTAAAAGATGGAGAACTTCTAATTGTTAGAGATGGAAACAATCCTCCTAATTTACGCGCGGGAGATGGCACTACTCAAATCAAGAACCTGAAAGATATGGTTCCAGGAGTAGCTTCTACTTCAACTCCAGGTCTTATGAGCGCTTCGGACAAAACGAAGTTAGACGGAATTGCCACTGGGGCAAATAAAACAATAGTAGACGGCGAGCTGTCTGCTTCATCAACTAATCCCGTTCAAAATAAAGTTATAAATGCTGAATTAGGAAAGAAGTTATCTCTCTCCGGTGGGACTATGACAGGTGCACTGACTATGAAGGGCATCAAGCTCACTTCGGGGACAGATTATGGTGCTACTTTACCCAGTAGTCCAGTAACCAACCAATTATTCTTTCAGACAGCCGAAACCAATTTTGTGTTGGATAATGTCTACCCAATCGGTTCTATTTATATGAATGTAAATAGTACAAATCCTGGGACGCTCTTTGGAGGAACTTGGGAGCAGATTCAAGGCAAATTCTTACTTGGAATGAGTAGTAGTTATCCTGCGGGGAGTCAAGGCGGCGAAGCCAGTCATACCCTGACGACAGAGGAGATGCCCAGCCATGGACACAACCCGGCTAACCAGTCAGGATATTTTGGCTTTATCACCAATAGTAAGAAGGCGTTCGAAGTGGGTGATATGGGCGTTCAGAGTGGTAGTGGAAGATATTATCCCTATTCCACAACAGCGTTTGATATCAGCCGCAACTCTTTGACCGGTACTACTGGTGGAGGAAAATCCCACAACAATATGCCTCCTTATCTAAGTATATATATTTGGAAGAGAACTGCGTAAGGGGTGAGTAAATGGCTTATTTTGATGGTCCAAAATCCTCAAAAAATTGGTATGCAAGGCTTGAATATTCATATAGTCAATCAGCCTCAGCTACTACAATTACTTTGACCCTAAAAGTATATGATGCAACAGGATACTCTTACAATGGAGATACAAATAGCGCTTATTACGTTATTCAAGGAGAAAAAGTTTATCAAACATATAATTTTAGCTCAGCTGGTTGGTACACCATTGGAAGTAAAACTGTAAAAGTAACCGATACTTCTGCTACTTCTCTTAGAGTATCAGCTATGTGGTGTTCTAATAATGAGACTACTTATACTCCATATTCTCTTTCAGTATCAGGAACAATAACCTTCCCTCAAATTGCCCCACCTCCTCCAAGCGTAAATATTATATCTGTTCAGCCTATTCCAGAATTCATAGCTGGTTATGATGGAGGCAGCTTTACGCTAACTTGTAATCCTTCAGGAGGAACTGGATATACCTACAAATGGTATAAAGGAACTACAATTGTTGGAACCTCTAAGAGTTTGACAGGAACACTTTCCCATAGTGCCTATGACAATACCTATGCTTATTGTGTTGTTAATGACTCAACAGGTGGAAAAGCAATAACTAATAAGTGTGAATTTCGAGTAGGAACTTCGGATAGTCAAACACAAGTTTCAACTAAGCATACCGAATTAGCTAGGATTTATAACGGAAATAAGTTTTTATATGGGATTCCATTCATCTATAAAAGCGGATGGAAATATAGTTCTTGGAATGTAACAGCACAGATATAGCTATTGCAAATAATAAATCAAAATCGATAATTAACTTCAAATAAAAAGGAGGACTCAAAATGTCTAAAAAAGTATTTCTAAGCCCCTCAAACCAGTATGATAATCATTATGCCTATGGCAACACCACCGAGGCTGTTCAGTGTGGTAAGATTGCGGAGGCTTGTAAGGCGGCCCTAATTCGTAATGGTATTGACGTTATGCTAATGCACGATGAGTCAATGCAGGAGAAATGCCAGAAGTCTAATGCTTTTGGTGCCGACCTTCATGTGCCTATCCATACTAATGCCTTCAATGGCTCTGTAAGTGGAACTCGCATGTTCTACTACGCCGATGGTGGTGAGGGCCACAAAGCCTGTAAGGCTATTTTTGCTCGACTCGCGCCTGTGACGCCTGGTAATAGTGAGAGCATCCGCGCAGATGCTTCTCTTTATGAAGTAAGAGTTCCTTCTGCTCCTACTGCCTATTGTGAGTGTGAGTTCCATGATAACGCGAATACGGCAAAGTGGATTGTTGAGAACACAACTTTGATTGGTGAGACGGTTGCTCATGGCATTTGTGATTACTTTGGAATTAGTTTTAATGATGGTAAGGCTCCTGAAGTAGTACCTACTCCCGCTCCTTCTAAGAAGTCTGTGGATGAGTTAGCCCGAGAGGTAATTCGTGGTGAATGGGGCAATGGTTCCAACCGTCGCGTCCGTTTAGAGCGCGCTGGTTACGACTATGATGCCGTACAGAATCGCGTAAATGAAATTTTAGAGGGCGCGCCTTCTACTCCTAAGAAGTCAATTGACGAATTGGCCAGAGAGGTAATTCGTGGAGACTGGGGTAATGGCTCTGCTCGTCGTAAGGCTCTTGAAAATGCTGGATATGATTATGACGCTGTTCAGGACCGTGTAAATGAAATTCTAGAATAAAATCTTCTCCCCAGGTTTAGAACCTGGGGAGTTTTTTATTTGAAATTTTTCTAAATTTTTGATATAATATATATAGAAAATGAGAAAGGAGACTTATAAAATGATTTGCGATGATTGCCTGCTGAGGGATTGCTGCTACTGGAGTAGCAAAGTTGATTTCATTGGTTGTGAAATGAAGCAAATCAGTAATGTTGATACCTGTGTAGCTTGCGGGGCTCCTGTTCCAGAAGGAACTCAGGTTTGCGGGAAGTGTGGAGGGTGCAATGAGTGAGATAACTTTTGATAAGACTGAATATGAATCTGAAAAAGAAATGTGGGAGGACATTACCTCTCTAATAAAGATTCTGACGCACGCTGGGTATGTAATGAAGTTTTGGTGTGATGAAAAGGCTCTTGGTATTTATTGCTTGGAATTTGACTATGCTGACTCCGCGCTAGCGAAGAAAGAGCTTGTATGGGAGGATAATGAGTAATGGCTAAGGTGTATAAGCTGACCTTTTATGCTGTGGACCCTCATGACTACTATGATAATGCTTTTCATTTGTTCTCCCAAATGACTGGTAGAGAAAATCGGAGCGGAGTTTTCTTTAAGGCAAAAGAAAGTGAGCTTATGACTTCGGAAGAGTTTCAATGGAAGAATTCCTGTCCACTAAACTATTCTGATGCTTCTCAGGAAGATTTTGAACAGTATTTTCAAAAGAGAACTTGAAAATTTTCTGAATATAGGATATAATATATATAGAAAATAAGAAAGGGGATTTGAGGATGAAAGAGGTATTTGTGCTTCGATATAAGTGTCTAAATGAGATAGAGGCTTTTGAGAGTCATGACGACGCGGTTAATGCTGGAGTAGAATTTACAGCTGAAATGGGTGCGGAGAACGGTTTATCTGAAATGGAAATAAATGATGAAGTTTCTGAATTTATTCAATTCAAAAACAACGAAGTAGTAGAGCTTTATATCTGTAATGTAAAGGAGGCTCGTCAGTAATGTCTTATACTCGTTCTAAATATAGTAAAGAGTTAACTCAGCGCTGGACCACAGAAGCAATGATTGTGTTAGCAGAAGCACAGAGAGATATGACAAGCAAAGAAATCCAACAAGGAAATTTGGATTTAGTTGAAGTTACTCCTCAAAAGATGGCTCGAATTTTGAACGAGCTAGTTGATAAGGGTCTTGTGGTGAAGAGCAAGGGCAAGTCGGGTCTTATGCATTATAAGGCAATGGGAACAATTCTCAAAGAGGGCTACGTACCTGCTGAGATGGTTTATTAAGAAAGGAGAAAATTATATGGTTCGTTATAAGGTAGTCTATTGGGATGATGATGAAAAAAAGGAGCGTACTTATAAAGGTTGGGCGAATGGTTCAACTTTCGCAGAGGGCGCGCAGGTTGTTGAGAAGTATTATGGTAATGACATTCTGAATATGACTATCGCGCTCTATGAAAATTATGAGGATGAATTGATTGAGGACGGGTATTTTAAGGGCTATGGTTGTGACCAGGAGGATATTTGATGACTCTTCAAGAATTTTTCAATACTGACTATTTCAAGGGTATTGTATTTGAGGCTGCTTGCTATTGTGCTCTTGAGCGGGGCGGAGTAGATAATTGGAGCTGGTATGACCAGAGTTATGAAGATTATTGTAATGACCTTGGTGTCGATTCTATTGATGAAATGGTTGACAAGGAAATTCGATTTTTGAGGAGAAAATATACGAATGACTAAGCAAGAAGTTATTGTTGGTGTTTTGGAAAGACTTAGTTGCCAGACAGCGGAACGAATCGCTGGAATGGCGATGCAGATGTATCAATTCAAAATGACTCCAGCTCAGGTCTCAGGTACAATGCGTGCAATGGTCGCAAGAGGTCAGGCAGGCTCCTCAAAGAATGAGCATGGGAAAACAGTTTATTGGTTGAATAAGGAGAAGTAAGATAGATGAATACTAAGCTGATTTGTGATACTTTGGAATATTGTGCGAATAGAAATGAGTGTCAGTTTTGTCCTTGCGGTGGGTCATTGGAGGAGTGTAATACTATTCTGCTTGAGGGAGCCCGACAGCTACGCACTTTGCAGGCAACCATTAAAAGTCTTCTAAAGGCGACTGAACATCACCGGCAAATGAATGGAGTTCTTCTAAAGACGGTAGATGAACTCACAGAGGCAAGTGCATTTGGAGAGGTCTAAGATGGAAGAAATTGGAAGAGACCTTTTGAGATATGGGCGTCTGGTAATTTCCAAGGAACTTTTTGATAATGATGGAACGCCTATTAGAGTTAGAATTTTTTACCATAGCGACCAGTATTGGTATACCGAGATGAAGAATGGAAAGTTTATCGAGATTTATGGACTAAAAAATATTTGAAAGGATTCGAAGATATGAAGAAGATTGTTAGTATGGTCCTGACACTTATGATGATTGTAGTAATGGTAGGTTGCGGGTCAAAGGAAATTACCGAAGTCGCTCCGCCTATTGAGACAGATACTACCGCTGTAATGGTACAGAAGTGCGACGAGCTTCTAGAAGAGACTTATGGAAATCGAGTTCTAACTGAGATTGCTGATGGTAGATATCAAGTAGTAATTCTCGAACCTGGACTAACCACTGAAACAATTTATCTTATTGGACTAGATGAGGGGTATAACGATTTGAGTGTTGCTTGTAAAGAGGCCGTTGGTATGGATGCAGTAGTTGGAATTTGTGATGCTACTGGAACTTTGATTTATGTAAGTTTGAATGGCGTGGATGTGACGGGTAGTATTCAGTAGAAAGAGGACAGGGCGTGAGTCCTGTCTTTTCTTTTAGGACAAAAGGTACCAAATTATAGGACGTCGGACAGAATAAGTCTACTTATAATTGGGAGGTGAGAAAAAATGAAGATTAGATATGATAATATGATAAAGACCTATCTTGATGATAGGATGGATGATAAGCTTCGGGGTTATTGTAGAGAAAAGGGAATTACAATTAGTGATTTTTTGAGAGAGTTAATTGATAATTTTTTCAATCAGCAGGAGGATAATTGATGAAAACAATTCGCATATACAGCCGGCGTTTGGCAGAAAGAATAACAGAGAATGGTATTGAATTTATTCGTGTAGTTCCAGATGTCGCCCATCCAAAATTTGTGAATTGGATATTTGAAGATACACCAGAGCTTCGACAAGAAATGGAGAAGTACTCTAAGGAGCGGAGGTAAGTCGAATGTCCAATCAAAATCAAAATGGGAAATTTTTCCCTAATCAAAAAAGAATAACAACCCACAAAGAGTTTAGTAATGGAAAACTGGTCGGCGCGGGAGGCTCAATGATTGTGGCTTATTGGAGTGATGTCTGCGCGGTAGCTAAAAGGACTGGAAATCCAGTATGTGCTATTCTTTGGGAGTACATTTTTAAGAATGAGAACGAATATATAGTAGGTTTAAGTCAAGAAGATTTCAAAAATATGACTGGAATTGGAAAGACTGCCTATGATAAAGCTGTCAAAGCTCTTGTCGATTACGGATATTTAAAACTTAGAGAGGGGAGTAAGGTTCATTATGATTTTATCCCATATCCAAAAGACTGAAGAGAGCGAAAGCTCTCTTTCTTTCGTTCCCTTTCTTTTTATATATTTCTTTTATTTATTTTTCTCATATTATTTTATTATTTTTTAACGTCATAATTTATGATTTTTATGGTCGATTATAAAAATTATATTTTACTATTTTTATAAAAATAATAAAGTGTGATTTTTATAGTCAAAAAGTTAGTTTTTATTATTTTTAGACAGTTTTAGCGCGATGGACAAAACTGGACAGGACAGGAAGTCAAAAAGTCAGAACCCTATATAGATATATATAAAGATATAAAACCTTTGTCTCTTGAAGCCAAGAGACAAAGCTCACCGCCCTTAGAATCAAAATGGAAGATTGAAGATTTAGAAGAATGAAAGAGGAGTTCTTTCCTCTTTCTTTTTTACCTTCCTCCATTCCTCTGGAAAAATAAATTTGAAATTTTCCTAAAAAAGCTATATAATATATATAGAAAATGAGAAAGGAATGAAGAAAAATGCGGAATAATAATCATGTAAAGTTTGTTTCCTATACGGGTAATTATCCTAATTTGTGCCGTGGGGATCTCACTTTGAAAATTGACGGTGAGATTGTTACTTTTGGCTACGGGTTTGATTCTGATGACAAACCCAAGTACGACATCTTTTGGAGTAGCGGAGGATTTGTTTTTTTCGATGAACAGTTGAATGATGACATTGGTACAGGTGAGTGGGAAATTGATGTAGATAGGCTTCCTGAGCAGTTCCGCAAGTATGCTGAGGAAATTGGTAAAGTATTTAACGAGAATGTGGAATATGGATGCTGTGGTGGATGTATTTAAAAGGAGTTAAAAATGTATATTGTTGAATTCGAGAATACATATGGCGAACGGAGATGGATTGGTTCCGCCGCGACCAAACCCAAAGCTAGCAAAATCATCCAAAAATTCCTTAATTCCCATAAATACAAAGCTCCTTATTGGCGTATTATCTCCCTAGAAGATAATATAGAACAAATTGATGTAGGTAGCCATACTGAATTTTTCTATATTAGAAAGGAGAACTAAATGAATACTATCAAAAGCTTTATCACCTGCTATGATTCTAGTAAAAAAACTTGAAAATTTCATATTTTTCTGCTATAATATATATAGAAAGTGAGAGAGAAAGGAGTTTCAAAAATGATTAAGGCTATTATTCTTGACAATGGTTATAGCCCCAAAGATGTGGTGGTAAAGTTTGGGAAGAATTATATGAGTGTTTCTCTTAGCTATTTCCTGAATTCGCTTTGTAAGCGCCATGATTCTGATTATGAGGTAAAGACCGCTTTTCTTGAGGATATTGAGAGTGATGTAGTAGCAGGGTGGTTTGAAACTCTAAGTAATATGAGTTGCCATACGCCTGCGATTCAGTCCTGTGAGGAATTTGAGAATCTTTGGGCATCTGATGAAATTGTAGATGGAATTGACTTGTATTGAGAAAGGAGACCTTACTATGAAGTATAACTATTTTGAGGTTCCTACCCAGGTAAAGTTTTGGGATTATACTAACGGGCGTTATCATGGCGGTATTGCTTATAGAAATGAAATTATTTGTGGGTGCTGCGGAGGCATCTTCGATATCAGCGAAATTTATGAGTTCGCGCCGGATACGCTCGAGGACCCTATCGTTATCTATGATAATTGGGTAGATATTAACTACGATATTTGTGGAGATGATAACTAAGAAAGGAGAATCCCAATGGTAGATACTCAAAGAGTTCATAATACTTGGCTTCATAAGGCGGATTTTTCTGCTGAAGGCTGGGCCAAGCTTCTTGATAATTTTGATATAGATGAGGATATTCGGGACAGAGCTTTTGCGATTGATGTGTGGGACGCTGATGTTATTGCGAAGCCAGCACGAGAGGAGGATTATTGATGTACCTTTGGGTTGATGATATTAGAACTCCGCCCTGTAATGATTGGCTGTGGGCGCGTTCTACGAATGAAGCCATTACTGCTATTAAGTCCTATGAGAGAAGTTTTGCTACTGATACTATCTACATCAGTCTTGACCATGATGCGGGCGACTTTGCAGGAGGTGGAGGAGATTATATTCGCGTTTTGGACTGGCTCGAGCAGGCAGGAATTGTAGATACTGGATATTTTTTTCATCTTCATACTATGAATCCTGTGGGAAGAGAAAACATGGAGAGAATTATCAGAAAAAATGGATGGAGATTAGTAGAGGGAGGAAATAATGGACGCTGTTAAATTTTTGGAAGAACGGAAGAGAATGTTTAAGGAGGGCAGCCTTATGCCATGCCTTGATGGTGATATCGGCTACAATTCCGAGAAAGCAGTTAAGATCGTCGAGGAATGGTCTGCTGCACACCCGCGTAAGACACGGCAGAGTGTGCTTTTTGAACAATATCCCTATGCAAAATGCATTGATGGTATTTCGGTACTTTGTCCTAGATGGATTAATACTTGTTTTTCTTGTCCTATTAATGGTAATAATAATGTTAATTGTAATACTTGTAGACACGAATTCTGGATGCAAGAAGTTCTATGAGGTTTATTTTGCTTACAACGAAAAGAACGGTTGGATTACCATTCCTGATTATTACAACAACGTGTACGTTAAGGAGGTAGCATAATGATAAATCTTATTGAGAGAATCTATCGTATCCTGAATGCCTGCAAAGGTTTTGATGTGGGTTACAGCTCAGGCACAGTTTCCGATGGTTATTTCTACATTGAGTACGAAGGCAAGGCTTACGCCGTGAAGATAGCAGAAATGCCGATGAAGGAGAATGAGAACATTTTTTCTCGTGTTGGTAAGGTACAGTATTACATTTAAGGATGGATAGTAAAATGAATAAAGTAGAACTGACGAATTTGGTAGAAGTGACCTATTTCACTGAAAGAGATAAGAATAATATTCCAAAGAATCTGCTGACTGCTATGGTCAGTGTACCTGAAGAGTCTCTACCTCCTATGAGTGAGGAAGAAAAGAAATATGGCCGTCTTCTTGATGTATACTTTAAGAAAGCTTCCGATATTCTGGAAAATGAAATTGGGCCAGTTGAAATTTACCCAGGTTCCGATTGTTTTCGTTTCATGGGGCAAGTAACCGTGGTGTATTAAAATATTTCAGCTACTTAGTTAAGCTGTGGCATGAATAACGCAAGGAGGAGTTATGGTAAAGAATGCAAGGTACATTATGCTGGCAACAAATGCAATGATCAATGATTTTCAGAGTTGTGAAAACGAAGTATTTGTTGATATGATTAAGAATCATATTATAGACGGTGTACCTTTTGAGGAAGAAGACATTATGCAGTGGGATAAGGAGGAGGAGGTTGAATAATGGCTGAATACATCAGGCAGGAAGCTATAATCAACCGAATTAAGGAATACGCGTTAGATGTGTATGGTATTGATTTAGATAACTCATTACGAATTGCTGGAAAAAGCGTGGACGATAGAATTTGTGAGGGGCTGTATGAAGCAATAGAATTGATTAATGAAATTCCCTCTGAAGACGTGGTCCTAGAGATGCGTGGACGGTGGGTACATCTTGGTGGGGATGAGTGGTGTTGCTCTGCGTGTGGCTTTGTCATTACCACTGAGGGAAGCTGGGATAAGCCTACTAAAAAATACTGCGAGGATTGTGGAGCAAAAATGGAACAGGAGGTCAGGTGAATGATTAGTCTTGAGAATTATGGCCTATCTGATTACGAGCTTGGTGTATATTCTAACCTGTTGGAGAATTTCCCTCAACTAAATAATATGGCAATAGACCAAATGAAAGTTTTTGCTGATAGTCTTTATGTTGAAGCGTGTGGGCTTCGAAGTGAAGCAGAAGATATTGATAACTGGATGCATGTTCTTGAGAATTTTATTGGAACGATTCAAGAAAGAGAGGAATATAATGATTGATAGTCTATATAAACCATTTCAAAAATGGAGCGAAAAGGGTACAATTTGGATTTTTAGCGACCCTCATTTTGAGGATGAAGACCTCGTAAATGCCTATGATGACAGGCCCTCTGCAGATGAACTTGTACGCCGTATCAATTCTAAAGTTGGAAAGTGTGATACGCTTATTTGTCTTGGCGATGTTGGCGCGCTCTCTTATGCCCCTTTTTTGAGAGGATATAAGGTTTTGGTTATGGGCAATCATGATGCAGGTAGGACTTTATATGAAAGACAGAAAGTGTGGAGAAAGTTTGATAAAGATAAATATACAAAAACCGAAGCCCTTAGTGAGATGAAACGCCGTCATCCCGACTGTGAGTGTAGTATCAAAAGAGGGAATGAGCCCAATTCTCTTTTTGACTACTGGGAAGTTTGTGCGGACAATAGGCTCTTTGATGAAGTGTATGAAGGTCCTGTTATGATTTCTCCAAAGCTTGTGTTGTCTCATGAGCCTATTGATTGTGCTGGTTGGGCTTTCAATCTTCATGGTCATATTCATGCCCGCTCTCATAAAAATGACGAATGCCATTATAATGTTTGTGCTGATTGCCACAATTATCTTCCTTTGAATCTAAATCGGTTTTTGAAGTCAGGAGCCCTCTCCAAGATTTCTTCTATCCATCGTCAGACGATTGACGAGGCAACCGCGCGACGTAAGAAGCGAGGTTATCGTTTAACCAGTCCCAAAAATAAGTAAAAGAAACGACTACGCAGATACCTGCGTAGTCTATTTTTATAATTTGAAATTTTCCTGTATTTATAGTATACTATATATAGAAAGTAAGAAAGGAAGATAAAAAATATGACTCGTTATCATTATATCAAGAAAATGACTTATTTTCGTTATCGTCTTCATATGCTCCCTTGCAACAAATCTACAAAGATGGCTGATTGCTATCTCTCGGATTTTAAGAAGAACGTCTCATTTCCTCCTTTTAAGTATCCTGACGGTAGAATTATGGCTTACACTTATGCTGAAGCATGGGAGAATATTTGTAAGGCTATGAGAACGATTGAAGGCTTGGAGGATTTGAAATAAATGAATATTGGAGTAAACAAAGATGAAGCTCAACTTATTTATGATTCAATTATTTATGCTCTAAAGATGGGTATGGAACGATATATAGATTTTTGTTATCCAAAAACTGAAATTCCTCAACTATTGACTTAATTGGAGCTTGCTATACAGATAGAGGATTAAAATAAGAAAGGAGAACTTCGATGAACGAAACCGTAAAGATTTGGTTGGAAAATTTTATCAATAAAGAGATAGATGATGTTCTAGATGATATCGAGAGTAGAAAGACTTGGTGTCTTGGAATTAGTAATAAGGAATTTCTTCAGATACAATTAGATAGACTATCTTTGTGTAATGAGTATCTTACTGCGTTAAAGATTCTCAAGAATCGTATTGAGAGAGGAGACCTCTAATTCCATTGGAAAATCTTTACAAGAAACCTCGATAGAATTTAGAGAGATTAGATATTCAGAAGGAGGAAATAATTAGAGTCTGAAAGAGAAATCAAAAGTTCTAATTTATTGAAGAATAGAAAGGAGATTTGTTTGAATATTATTTTATTTTTGATTTTGCTGGCGATTGTTTTGCTGTTATTTTTGTCTTTCGCGGATGGCCCTTTTCTAGCTGGAGAGATGGTTATAAGAACGCGGGTGTGAGAATGTCTTTTGTAGAGTTCCGACGGATTTATGAGCTCGCGCCGAGTAAGTGGAGGAGGTATGGGGACTATACTTATCGTCGAGATGAGTGGATTCCGAACCCTGAAAGTGGTTTTCCTGAAACCAATATCTCTACGAGTATTGCAATGAAAACACTTTTTGACTTTTTGAGACTTCTTCTTTGGTTGAAAAGGTGTGTAAGACAGTGTGAGCGAGAGAAGCGTTTTAAAGAGGAAAATATCTGTCTCAAAAATTTAAGTATTATGATTGAAAAAGATGCAGAGAATATTCGTAAAGAAATAGAAAAAAAGGAGCAGGAAGCCGAGGAACTTCGGCAGAAAATCATTGATAGATTAGGAGGCAACAAGTAATGACTGAACGCCAGATTGTACTTTTGAATAAAATGATTGAGGCTTGTATCAACTGTGGAGGAGATCCTGGTGGGCCTTACTGGATTGATGTAGGAGAAACCTTTGAAGCTATTTTGGATTTCGCTTCTTCTTTTCATGATAATTTAGCAGTACAGTACATTCCTCATAAGGAGTTTAGAATTTATAAAGTAGAAAGGGAGGAATAAGATGGCTATTTTCATCGTGAGCGACCTCCATTTAGGTCATGACAAACCCTTCATCTACGGCGCGAGAGGCTTTGAGAATGTTGAAGATATGAATGAGACTATCATTCGTAAGTGGAATGAGATTGTAAATGAAGAAGATGATGTCTATGTGTTGGGAGATTTGGTGATGGGGCCAGAGATGAATCTCCAAATGCTCCGTAGGCTTAGAGGCTGGCTTCATATTGTGCGAGGGAACCATGATAGTGATACTCGATGGGGCTTCTATCAGGGACTTCCTAATGTAGTAGAGGTAGATAATAGTCTTTATTTTTCCTCTGACGGCTATAAGTTCTATTTGTCTCACTATCCAACAATTACAACGCGCGCTGATGTTAAGAGGCCGTTGAAGAAGTGTTTGGTGAATTTGTGCGGGCATACACATACGAAAGACCCATTCGAAGATTGGGGAATTGGGATGATTTACCATTGCGAGGTAGATGCGCATGACTGCGCGCCAGTTCGGATTGAAGATATTATTACGGATTTGAAACAAAAGATGAACGACCGCGCCGATTAAGCGTGGTCGTTTTCTTTTTTAGATTTGAAATTTTTTGGAATTTAGTATATAATATATATAGAAAATAAGAAAGGAATGGTTTTATGAAAGTTATTGCTCGCTACTCTGTTTTTAAGATTGTTGATATTCCGAATAACCTTTCTCTTACCGAGGACGACATTATGGACTACCTGTATGGGCTGGATGTTCAGTGTGATGACGTAGATTATGAAGTTTTGGAGGAGGATTAGAGTATGATTATTTGTGCGGCAATTAAAGATATATCTACAGGCCAGGTTTTCTATGGTCCTCGTCATGAAGATATTTATGAGATGATGCATTGTTTTGGTTATAAGGCAATATCTGACTTTCTTGTGGAGGGTTTTGTAGATAATCGAAACAACTTCTATATCCGTCATGAAGCTTTCTTGCAGGCACAGCAGATTGGTCAGCTTCCAAAAACTGTGCTTGAATATAAACAGGACCATAGCGAAAATGAACTATATTCGGAGGATTTGTACTAATGGAAATTATTATCAATGGTAAGAAATATACTGAGGAAAAGTTTAGTTTTTTTACAGACAAAAATGGGAATCTTATTTTAAAGGAAAAGAAAAACCATCCTTTTGAGAGAGTTAAAGAGGGAGAAAGTTTTTATTTTATTAGTGGTAATGGAGATGTAATGACACTTAAAGAGAATTCTTTGTGTTTTACTAATAAATATTATAATTGCGCGAATTACTGTACTGATGCAGAACTTCTTCGACGGCGCGCTCTCTATGAAAAGCTTGAACGGTGTTTGTGGCGTTTTTCTATGGAGAATGGTGGGAGTGGAAACTATTATCCTGTTTTGAATAGAATAACTCATTGTTGGACTGTTTCTAGGACGGAGATTCAGAGATTTGGGCCTTCTTTTAAGACTGCTGAGGTATGTGCGCGGGCAATTGAGGAAGTCATAATGCCGATGTTGGATGGAATTGCTGAGGAGGTAGTTTTTGATTGGGGAGGAGTTTAAGATAGATGACAAGACTTGATTGCGCGATAGAACTTTTGGGATTTTTGTGTAAGGAAGTTTCTGTAAATGGGACAGTTGCTATGGATAAAACTGAAGCAGTAGCGCGAGCCATTATGGAGCTTGGAAGAGGCGAAGGAGCTGGCGCAGAGTGAGAAAATGTAGTGAAGAATGTAGTCCTTGTTGTGATTATTGTAAATATGTGGTTCATGCAGAATTTGAAGTCGAAAACAATAAAGTTTTAGGTATTCCTATTTTTTGTAAGTTGCACTTGGATGAAGAGCATACACGGTTAGTAAGAAGGTGTAGTTATTGTGAGGACTTTTGGTGTATGAACGTTGAGGAGGGAGCTTTTGATTAGTATTCCTTTTTGCGACTATGGATATGGATACTGTACTGCTCCTGATACAATTTGTTCTCATTGGCAAGGTACATTTTGTGAGTTGGATTTGAGTATGGCGCAGTTGGTCTCTCATTATACTCCCAAAGCTAAGCCGAATTTTATTATTTGTGATGAAATTGAGACAAAGAGAAATTGTCATAAATGTGTTTACGAAGTTGGATGTACCGATAATCCAGTAGGTTGTAAGCGATATAAAAGAGATGCGCCGGATGGAGGTTATTATGGATAAAAACTTTATATGGGTTTTGATGCTAAAAAATATTGTGGTAGTACTTGTTTGGGGAGCACTTGCAGTATTATTTGATAAATGGTGGATAGCTCTTTTTGCTATACTTTTTATGAGTTATGTAGAAGTAAAACCTAAGTTTTATAGAATTTGTGACAGATGTGGTAAACACAGTTTGTATGCAAATAGCTATAATGAAGCCCTTGATAAAGCAAAAGAAGCAGGGTGGGTTCACTATGTAGATGGTAATAAGGATTACTGTCCAGAGTGCGCTGAGAAGGAGAGAGCTATTATGGATAAACCCCTACTAGCACAAAACCTATATGATGCTATCATAGCGGATAATAGTAAATTTAAAGCGTATTGGGATACTCACCCAGAAGAAGTTGAAGAAATTTGTCGTAAGTTTTCTGAAAAGTATGTGGATGAAAGATGTAAGTATTTGAAGGTGGAGAGAGCGCCTTTGAGTTGTGAGAAAGGTTTTGTCTATCCAGGAGACCGAACTTTTTGTTTGAAAAAGGATAAGGAGTTATTGGACCTTTTTGAATGTAAAGATTGTGAATATAAGAAAAGACCTACTTCGGATTGAGGCAGGTCTTTTTTAAAAGTCTTGAGTTATAATTAGGTTTAGTTGGCGCGAGAGCCATTCGGGAGATATAAGGGAGGAGTCTGTGTCCCAGATTAGGAGTAGAGGAATTTTATGGGAAGAGGCGTAGTTATCTTTTATAGCGTTGACTTGTCGTAGACGTTGGGGATTAGGAACGCGCGAAATATCATGGTATCGTTCTTCAATTAAAACGATGGACCCGCGCCAAGTAAGCCTTAGCTTCCACAGTAATGGATATCCCAAAGGAGATAGACAATCTCGATAGGATACATTCAGAGAGTAGGAGACTCCTAATTCCTCCAAAGTCGTAGTAATTTTTTTCATTAGTTTTGATTGTTTCATAAAGCCTCCAAAATTTAGTGTTCAAAATTTTATAGAAAGAATAGCTAGAATTTACTTTCCTATTGAAGAGTAAAGGGAAGGAGTAATTATAATAAGTAAAAATTTTGGGAAAATTTTTTGAGTACGCTTAGGCGTACTTATTTTTTTGGAAAAAATTTTGAGGAAAAAGGCGTACATATTATGTGTACATATTATATGTATATATAGAGGGAGAGAGTAATAGGAAGTAGGAAGAAAGGGAGTAAGAATAAAGGCGTACAAATATAAGTACGAATAAAGGCGTACTTATAGAGGGAGTAGATAAGAGGGGTATAGGTAAAAGGGGTAGAATTAAAGGAGTAAGAAAAGAGCGTACTTATTAGGTAAGCAAAAAGGCGTACTTATAGAGCGTATTAGTCTTTCGTAGTTATAGGAAGAGACTAGCTATATAAAAACGGTACTGTCAAGGGACGTCCAAGAGCGACATATAGGAATAGGTGGGGTAGGTCGGTATATGTAAAAGGAATTTTGTGTCTTTGAAAGTGAAGATGTGTGTCTGGCGCAAATTTTATTGATAAGCAAATTTTATAAGTATAATAAATAATAAATATGTATTTATAATGTGTACGCATTATGTGTACGCCTTATGTGTACTTATAATGTGTACTTATAATGCGTACTTATAGAGCGTAGTTAGCGCGGTGTCAAATTTTTCTTTGATTATATTCTACCAAATTTTCAGAGCGTTGTCAAATTTTCAAGATATAAAAAAATAGAGGAGTAGGAATAAATCCTACTCCTCTTTTCCTCACTTAGTCTTGATGTAGCCGCGCTGAGCACTCTTCTTGCCCTCGACCTTCACATCGACCTTCTCCACAGTGCCATCCAGCACGAAGGGCTTCAGGAGAGAGGGAACAGAGGCTACCTTTACTTCATCAGTAAGGCCAGCTGCCTCAATAAGCTGGGCGGCAGTCATGCCCTCCTCATTCATTGCGTTCAGAAGAGCCTCACGGATGGGAGCCTTCTCATCCTCAGCGGCCTGCTTCTTTTCCAGAACCTTCTGGGCTCGCTTTGCATTAGCTTCATCCATCTTCTCGATAAGCTCAGTGGCCTTAGCCATCAGCTCGTCATTCATCTCACCGTTGGAAATAGCAGTATAGAACTCACGATTGGTCATAAAATACCTCTTTCTGCTCCTCATTGCTTTATAAAGACAGAAGAATTTACGGCCTAAAATTTGACAGGTGGCTTGATGTGCCGTAGCCGTTTTCTTTTGGAGCTTATTCCCAGCTTAGGAGCGTTTTATTTTTTTAGTCTTCCTTGACTTTCTATATATATTATAGCGTAAAAATAGAAAGTTTTCAAATTTTATAAGTAAGAAAAATAGGTCACTAAAAATGCGTTTTTTTCAAAAGTGGAATTCCAGCTTTTCTTTTCTAAAAATTTGGAGCTTATTTGCAGCTTATAAGTCGTAGCTTATTTGCATGCTCAAAATTTGACAAGGGGTAGAATTTGACAGTGGCCGGCGCGAATAAGAACCTTAGAAAATTTGACAAAAATAAAATTTAGACGATATTCGTCTAAATTTTTCTCCGAAAAAACTTCACCGCATTAAAGCGGTGAAGTCCTCTAAATTTAACGAATCTTGAAAATATTTTTTGTTTTGTAGTAAGTTGCGCTTTCGCCCTCAATGGTAAATTTCCCGCCTTTGGTGTCAATCGTGAAAATCTTTTTGACTTTTCGAGGAATGGAACGGCGGGCGGTATAGTCTCCGTTGATATCTGCCCCTTTTTCTAAACAATGGAACAGAATTTCGGTTTCAATCAATGTATCAGAAAGGGCGGTGTGGTCTTCGGAAAAATCGGGATTGTTTCGGATGTATTGTGTAATGGTTTCGGCGGTGGTGGAATAGTTTCCGCTTTCGGTAAATGCTTCGTGTTTCTCTGCCCATTTGAAAAACTTTTCATCCATCATGAAATGATGAACAAAACCCCGAATATCGGAAATAGGAACGGTGTCAAAGGGATTTATACACTTGAACCAATCACAGTTAAAATTGAATACTTTTTCATCAAAAGATGAATTGTAAGCAAAAGCCCGTTTGACGTTGAACGCCTTGAAATCTCGTGCCATTGTTTGCGTGATATAGCCGAATTTGTCCATAGCAACTATACGGGAGCGCATAGCCTTTACATAAATAGGACGCTTGTCTGCATAATAAGCAGACGCAAAAACCATTGAATTATGCCACACCTGTTCCACAACAAATTCCCGCTTAACAAGCGTTTCCCTGCTTTCGCTATCGGCGATAAGATAGCCGATATTATAGCAAAAAGGCTTTTCCAGGGAAGTCGTCTCCGTGTCGAAAATACAAATATTCATTTTTCAATCTCCAATCAAAATTATTATAAGGGTTTACCATCGTTCTCCTTACATTATCTATTATATCAGATTTTCCGGAAATGTCAAGAACTTTTTCAAAAAATAAAAATTAGACGAACTTCGTCTAAAAAAGAAAGGAGTAATATAAAATATTACTCCTAATGATTTTATTCGACAACCACTTTTGCCTTTAAGATATAAACTCCACTATTTTGGTCTTGGTCTTCTTCCCACGTCCAAAGCTCACCTGTTTCAAGATTTACGGCTGTTTGGCCTTCACACATAAGATTTATAGTTTCATCTGCTGCATCTTTAAAAGCCTCTCCGGGACTGACTTCATGATACTGATACAAATTATTACTTTCATATCTAATCAACATTCTTATTTTCTCCTTTCTTTATTGTAATTAAATTATAACAGAAATTTTCTTATTTGTCAAGTATAAAATTA